>Ga0210152_100001_pt1 | contig 302429 bp, 267 predicted proteins | sample Napbiom13C5doseA_FD_187722 | JGI IMG/M metagenome (GOLD analysis project Ga0210152, IMG submission 187722) | Groundwater microbial communities from S. Glens Falls, New York, USA - Naphthalene biodegradation metagenome 13C5doseA (SPAdes) (version 2) ...
CGCTGGATCGGAACCACATCGAGGTACGCGAGATCGACAAGATGGGGCGGGGCGCGGTCGATTCGAACATGCTGTTCATCGACGGCCTGATGGTGCCCGCGGAGGATCGTATCGGCGAGGAGGGCCGTGGCTTTGAGTACATCCTGCATGGCCTGAACCCCGAACGCATTCTGATCGCCGCGGAATCGGTAGGCCTTGGCCGTGCCGCGCTGGAGGCGGCCACGCGCTACGCGCGCGAGCGCACGGTGTTCGGGCGGCCGATCGGCCAGAACCAGGGGATTCAGCATCCGCTGGCCCAGGCGTGGATGGCGCTGGAAGCGGCCGACATGATGGTGTGGAAGGCCGCCTGGCTCTACGACAATGGAAAGCCGTGCGGCGCGGAGGCGAATGCGGCGAAGTACCTGGCCGCCGAGGCTGCGCACCAGGCCTGTCAGACCGCTGTGCTGACGCTGGGTGGCATGGGCTATGCCCGCGAATACCACGTCGAACGCTATCTGCGCGAATCCTATATCCCTCGTATCGCACCGGTCAGCGCGCAGCTGATCATGTGCCATATTGCCGAGCGGGTGCTGGGATTGCCGAAGTCCTACTGAGCTTGAGACCAAGGCCGAAAATCAGGCGGACGTAGAAATGAAGAAGCCCTGGTGCGCGACGCACCAGGGCTTGGCGATGGTGTGACTCCCACGTACCGCATCATGCCGCCCGTCGCATCAACCCGCAGTGCCATGCCGCGATGACGATGTATTGCTATCGTTGATGGCTGCCGCAAGCGGAGAACAGCAACTGGCGCCATGGTGCGGCGCGTGGCGGCATGTCCATCCCATCTACGGACGATGCCGCGCCGTCCTGACCGACCCTGCCCGCCGACCAGGAAGCGGAAACCTCCATCACGCATCAAGCATAGGTGCGGGCCGGCCGCTCACCATTCGGGCGCGTGCTGAAAGCGATGTAGGTGTTTGTCGGACGGTCGGATGGTCGGACGGGCAGTCTATTCCTGTCTCGATACGGCAGGCACCGCGCGCCGGAGCACGGGTCACGAGCGACGCAAGCGCTTGATCAGCGACGAGGTGTCGTCTCGCGAGCTTCCCATTTGTTGCAGGTCTGCATAGAACTGGTCGACTAGCGATGTGACCGGCAGCGTGGCGCCATTGCGGCGGGCTTCGTCCAGGCACAGGCCCAGGTCCTTGCGCATCCAGTCCACGGCGAAACCGAAGTCGAATTTGCTCTGGAGCATCGTCGGGCCACGGTTTTCCATCTGCCACGATGACGCCGCGCCCTTGCTGATGACGTCGAGCACCACGCGCATGTCCAGCCCGGCGTGCTCGCCAAACGCGATGGCTTCGGAAAGCGCCTGCAGCAGGCCGGCGACGCTGATCTGGTTGACCATCTTGGCCAACTGGCCGGCCCCGCTCTCTCCGATGCGGGTGACGGCGCGGGCATAGGCGGCGATGACGGGCTCGGCGCGCTGGAACGCTTCCGGGTCGCCCCCGCACATGATAGTCAGGATGCCCTGTTCGGCGCCAGCCTGTCCGCCCGAAACGGGTGCATCGATGAAATGGCAGCCGCGCTCGCGTGCGGCCTCGTGCAGTTCGCGCGCTACGCTGGCGCTGGCGGTGGTGTGGTCGACGAAGATAGTGCCTGGCGCCGCGTGCTGGAACGCGCCATCTGGCCCCGTCATGACCGCGCGCAGGTCATCGTCATTGCCAACACAGGCACAAACGATGTCACAGTCGACTGCGGCCAGCGCCGGCGTCGCTGCCTGTTTGCCACCGTGCTTGCCAAAGGCCTGGACCCAGCGCTCCGCCTTGGCTGCCGTACGGTTGTAAACGGTGACGTCATGGCCCTTGGCGGCCAGATGGCCGGCCATGGGGTAGCCCATGACGCCGAGCCCGAGGAATGCAACCCGCATGACTTTGCTCCGTGACTTCGAAGAGAGGCAAGAGTATAGGTCGTTTGCGGGCAGTGGCGGTCGATGTCAGAATGCCGCCACCTCGAAGTCATCGCCCCATTCGAAGTCATCGCCCCCACCATGTTTCCCGCCAGTTACGACGCGTTACTCGTCCTGTTTTCGGTCATTGTCGCCGTTCTCGCTTCCTATACCGCGCTGGACATGGCAGGGCGCATCTCCACCGCGAGCGGCCGCTATGCGCGGCTGTGGCTGGCCGGCGGGGCAGTGGCCATGGGGCTTGGCATCTAGTCGATGCACTTCCTGGGCATGTTGTCGTTCAGCCTGCCGATTCCGCTGGGCTACGACCCCGCCATCACGGCTGTCTCGCTGCTGATCGCCGTTGTTGCCTCGGCATTCGCGCTGCGGCTCGTCTGCCTGGAGCATCTGCCGCGCAGGCGGCTGGCGCTTGGCGCGCTGGTGCTCGGCGGGGCCGTAGCCAGCATGCATTACACGGGCATGGCGGCATTGCGCATGCAACCGGGCATTCAGTACGACCCGTGGTTGTTTCTATTGTCGATCCTGATCGCCGTGGGGGCATCCGGGGCGGCGCTCTGGATTGCCTTCCGATTGCGGCGGCACATGCCGCGCGTGCATCAACTGCGCTTTGGAGCGGCACTGGTGATGGGCGGCGCCGTCGCGGCGATGCACTACACCGGCATGGCCGCGGCGAGGTTTCCTATCGGCAGTGTGTGTGGCGCAGCGGGCGGCGGGCTGCAGGGCAATACGCTGGCGCTGCCCATTCTCGTGATCACGATCTGCGTCCTGGCCGTGGCGCTGATTACCTCGGTGCTCGACATGCGCCTGGAAATGCGCACGGCGGTGCTGGCCGACGCGCTGGGCGTCGCGAACGAAGAGCTGGAATTCCTGGCGCTACACGACAAGCTCACCCATCTGCCGAACCGCGTGCTGCTGGAAGACCGTTTCACGCTGGCGATTCAGGCAGCGGCCCGGCACCATGGCCGTTTTGCCGTGCTTTTCGTCGATCTGGATGGATTCAAAGGTGTCAACGACACCTACGGCCACCAGGTCGGCGACGGATTGTTGGTGGAGATCGCCAGTCGGCTGCGGGCATCGGTCTCGTCGGAGGATACGATCGCGCGTGTCGGTGGCGATGAGTTCGTGCTGCTGGTGCACGTCGACGAACCCGAGGATGCGGGTGTCGTCGCCGGGAAGCTGATCGACGCGCTGCGCGAGCCCGCAAATGTGGCAGGCCACTTGGTGCACGTCTCAGGCAGCATCGGCATTGCGATCTACCCCGTCGACGGACAGGATCAGGACGCGCTGATGACCAATGCCGACGCCGCGATGTACCACGCGAAGGCATCAGGCCGGAACGCGAGCTACTTCTTCGAGCGGTCGATGAACCATCAGGCGCGGGCGCAGCAGATGCTGATCCAGGACTTGCGCGCGGCCCTGAGAAACGGCCAATTGCAGTTGCACTATCAACCGAAGTTTTCGGCTGCTGACAATGTGCTGGTAGGCGCCGAGGCGCTGCTGCGCTGGAATCATCCCGTGCAGGGCCTGCTGATGCCGGACCAGTTCATCACGCTGGCAGAGAAGACCGGGGCGATCGTGCCGATCGGGACGTGGGTACTCAACGAGGCGTGCCGGCAATTGGCGTTATGGCACGACATGGGGCACGCGCACTGGTCGATGGCGGTCAACCTTTCCGCACTGCAGTTCTGCCATGCGGGCATGGTCGACTCGGTAGCCGAGGCGTTGGCGCGGCATAAGGTCGAGCCTGGACGATTGACGCTCGAGATTACGGAAACCACCGCCATGCGCGATGTGGAGACCACGCTCGCGATCATGACCCAACTCGACGAGATGGGCGTGCGGATTGCGATCGACGATTTCGGTACTGGATATTCAAGTCTGCTGCATCTGAAGCGCATCCCAGCGAGCGAATTGAAGATCGACCGGGGATTCGTGCGTGATCTCGCGGAGGACAGCGAGGATGCCGCGATCGTATCGGCCATTGTTGCGCTGGGCCGAACGCTGAATTTGCAGGTAGTGGCTGAGGGCGTGGAAACGACCGCTCAGCGGTCGTTCCTGGCAGGTCTGGGGTGTGATGCGTTGCAGGGCTATCTGCTTGGCAGGCCGATGCCTGCGGCGCAATTCACGGAGCTGGCGCTGGCCGATGTCGATGCGTGAGCGTGTCATGACACGTCACGCATCGAGCGACATCCTGTATCAGGCCCCGTCGGTGAACACGTCGCGCTTGCCCGTTGCGCTGAAGCCGCCGTCTGTGTACGGGCTGCGCGGATCGTGGATGGCGCGGCCACCATCGGTGTACGGATCGCGTGTGCCAGTGCGCTCGACCAGGCCATCGCGATTGGTGACGCGCGCGCCGTCGGTGAACGGATCTGCGCTGCGCGGCGCGGCGTTGGCCAAGCCGGCGGCGCTGGCGAGGGTGGCGGTCAGGGCAGTGTAGAGCAGGGCTTGCTTGATGGTTCGCATCTTGGAATCCTCTTCGTGATATGGGTTACGGGTTGTTCACGGCTTGCTGGAGAGTCTGATCGGTCGTTGCGCGACCTTGGAATGCAGTCTAGAGGGCGGGTCCCGACGCGAACATGACCCTTGAATGACATTGATGTCATTTGTCCGAGGCAATGCGATACGATTGCCGGACAGGGTGCCGACCGGACAATGAATTCGGCCTTGGCGACAAATCCACGCCAAACAACCTGTAGAATCTCAATCTGGTTCGCAATGCACGCTGCGCGGGCCGTCCCCCAAGAATTTCCTTTCTCCAGCCTGTCCAGCCATGTCGACAGGCGCGCACGATGAGTCATGTCCGAGTCTGAGTCAGCCAAACAAGCCGCGGTGGTGTGGGTCCACGAACAGATGGAGCGTCATGGCCTGACGTTCGAAGACCTGGTCGAGGCAGGCTGTTTTGCCGATGCGCATATCGAAGTTGCCGATCAGGCCGACGCCGTTGCGAAAGCCGCAACGCCGACGCCGGAAGTGCCGCCGCGTGTGATGTACCGCAACGCCATGGGGCAAACCTGGGACGGTAATGGGGAATACCCTGATTGGCTGCAACGCGCGGTCAATGCCGGGCAGTCGATCGACTTCTATCGCGTCGAGTAGCAATGCGATACCCCACTGGGCGCATGGGCGCCTGGTGTATCGGCATCATTGGCTGGCCGGATGCGTCAGCAACGCTCGGCAGTCAGGTTCGGCAGGGATGTGAAGGCGGTAATAGCCAGCGGCTGCGCATGACGCTGGTACTGCATCGCCGCGGGTGGTAATTCCTGCAACAGCATCGCATTGCTGGCGGCGGCGCCCGGTTGCTTGCCGGGGTGATTCGGCGCATCAACGGCGGGTCGCGCATCCTGCCAGACTGGCAGGTCATCCTCCAGCCCTCGCGCGGGGCCCATCTGGCCCATCTGGCCTATCTCGCATTGGGCCTGCATTCCATTGAGGCCATTCAACGGGCCAATCTCCGCTTCCGCTTCAATCTTGATCGCCGCGTGCCGCTCGGGCATCGACAGGCCGATTGCTTCCGTCAATTCGCAGGCCGCCATATCAGCCGCAGCCGCGCCCTGGACAGGCAGCGCGAGTGAGGCAAGGCACAACAGGAGACCGGAGAACGGGCGTTTCATCGAGGAAATTGGGGGCTTGCGAGGGGCTAGAACTGCCTGTGTTGAGCAGTTGCAGCATTGTACTGCCTCTAACGGTTGCAAAATGGCTATATCAAGATGACATTCGTGCAATGTTCGCCAATTCGTGGCAAAGCTCCGCTAGTGTCTCGGTCTATATCCAGAACCTCGAATAATGGGCCGGTACCAAGCCGGCTTGGAAGTGAACCAACATGCGCATCCTGATTGTCGAAGACGAGCCGAAGGCCGGTGATTATCTGCTCAAGGGACTCACCGAGTCGGGCTTCGTGGCCGATCTGGCCCGCGACGGCGTGGATGGGCTGGCCCACGCACGCGAGCAGCACTATGACCTGATCGTGCTCGACGTGATGCTGCCCGGCATGGATGGCTGGCAGGTATTGCGCGAACTGCGCCGGGACAAGGACACGCCCGTGCTATGCCTGACCGCGCGTGACGAATTGTCCGATCGGCTCAAGGGGCTGGAACTGGGCGCAGACGACTATATGGTCAAGCCGTTCGCGTTTGCCGAACTGGTGGCGCGTATCCGGACGATCCTGCGGCGTGGCCCGCTGCGCGAGAGCGAATTCATCGAGGTGGCCGACCTGCAGATCGACACCATCCGCCGCCGCGTGACCCGCGCGGGGCAGAAAATCGACCTCACCTCGAAGGAGTTCGCGCTGCTGCAATTGCTGGCGCGGCGCCGTGGCGAGGTATTGTCACGCTCGCTGATTGCGTCGCAGGTCTGGGATATGAACTTCGACAGCAACACCAACGTCGTGGACGTGTCGATCCGACGCCTGCGTGCCAAGGTGGATGACCCGTTCCCGAACAAGCTGATCCATACCCGCCGTGGCATGGGCTACGTGCTCGACGAATTCGACGAGGCATGATGCGGTTGCTGTCGAAGCTGCAGGCCGCAATGCCGGCATCGCTTACCACGCGGCTGGCGCTGGCCTATGGGCTGACCACGGCGGCGGTGCTGGTTGGCGTGGCAACGTATCTGTCGAGTTCGCTGGGTAACCAGTTGCAGGCGCGCGATGAAGGCGAGCTGGTAGGCGAGGTGCTGCTGGTGCGGCATCTGCTGCGTGAAGTTGGCAGTGAGGCCGAAATTCGCGCGGACACACACCGATTTGCCGATATCGCCATGGGGCACGAAGGGCTGGTGCTCGTGGTCCGCACGTTGGGCGGCGATCCGCTGGTCACGCTCAACCCGCGTAATGAACGGGTTCCAGATCTGCGCGTGCTGCCGCTCGCCACGGCGCCCGATACGACCCAATTGCAGACCTGGTATCCACGCAATGGCGTGCCGTCACGCGGCATCGTCGCGTTGGGCCAGATTGGCGACTCCGGTCAGACTGTGGAGATCGTCGTGCTCAGCGATGCGGGCTATCGCGTGGCGCTGATGCGCGAGTATCACAGCCGGTTGCTCGTGGCGGTGCTGTGCGGTGCGATCGTGGCGGCGGCCCTCGGTTTCCTGCTGGCACGGCGTGGCTTGCGGCCCTTGCGGCGGATGGCGAGCGATGCGGCGGCCGTGACCACGAGCCGGCTGGCGACGCGCCTCGACGTGGGCAGCGCACCGGAGGAACTGCGCGATCTGGCGGGCGCATTCAACGGTATGCTCGCGCACCTGCAGGACAGCTTCACGCGGCTTTCCACGTTCTCGGCCGATCTGGCGCACGACTTCCGCACGCCGATCAGTAACCTCGTGGGCCAGACGCAGGTCACGCTGGCCCAGCGACGCACGGCGGCGGAGTATGAATCGTTGCTCGAGTCGAATCTCGAGGAGTACGAGCGCTTGTCGCGCATGATCGAAAACATGCTGTTCCTGGCGCGCGCCGACAACGCACAGGTTGCACTCGGGGCGCGTCCGCTCGATGCGCGGGCGGAACTGGACAAGGTGGCGGAGTATTTCGAAGCTGTGGCCGCCGACCGCGATCTGACGCTGTCCGTCGCCGGCGCGGCCACGGTGACTGCGGACCAGCCGTTGCTGCGGCGCGCCATCATCAATCTGCTGGACAACGCCCTGCGTCACGCGCCTGCGGGCAGCACGGTGCAACTGGCCGTGTCACGTGGACAGCCCGGCCATACCGCCATCAGCGTGGTGAACGGCGGCCCCGGGATCGCGCCGGAGGCGCTGCCGCACCTTTTCGCACGCTTCTATCGCGGCGATCCGTCACGTCGCGACTCGGCCAAATCCACCGGCCTCGGCCTTGCCATTGTCGACACCATCATGCGGCTGCATGGCGGCAGCGTGTCCGTGCGCAGCGTGGACGGACAAACCACGTTCGAACTCGACTTTCCTGACAAAGCTGTCAGTAGGGCAGGCGCATAATAGTCGGCTCGCGGGATATGCCCGCTCCACGTAAGGAGACCGACATGCAGGTGCAACCGTATCTCGATTTTGGCGGCCGATTTGACGAGGCAATGACGTTCTACGGCAAGGTGATGGGCGCCAAAGTGACGTTTATGATGCGCTACAAGGACGCACCCGAAGGGCAGCCCAAGCCATCGCCCGCCTGGGCCGAGAAAGTCATGCACGCGAATATCCAGGTGGGAGACAGCCAGTTCATGGCATCGGATGGCCGGGAGGGGCAGACCCCCGCGTTCTCCGGCTTCATGATGTCGGTGGGCGACGTGCCGAATGCAGAGGGTCAGCGGATATTCAATGCGCTGGCCGAAGGTGGTCAGGTGTTCATGCCTTACCAGAAGACATTCTGGGCCGAGGGGTTCGGGATGCTCGTCGACCGGTTCGGCATGACGTGGATGGTCAACTGCGAACACTGACGCGATGACGTATTGCGGGTGAGCGGCCAAGCCGTCGTCACCCGCCTCTTTCCGCCTCTTTCCATTTCTCCGGTTTTCTCCTGCCCCCTCTCCCGCGTTCGCGGAAGAGGGGGCAGTCATGTCAGCGGCTCGCCAATCGCCCGTGGGCCCAGCGATACAGCACCGGTAGTACCAGCAGCGTCAGCGCGGTGGATGACAATATCCCGCCGATCACGACCGTGGCCAGTGGCCGCTGCACCTCTGCGCCAGTGCCCGTGGCAATCGCCATCGGCACGAATCCGAGCGATGCCACGAGCGCCGTCATCAGCACCGGGCGCAGCCGCGTCAGCGCGCCGTTGAACACGGCATCGTCGAGCGATCGGCCTTCCTCACGCAGCGAGCGGATAAACGAGAGCATGACCAGTCCGTTGAGCACCGCCACACCGGAGAGCGCGATGAAGCCCACCGCCGCGGAGATCGACAACGGAATACCGCGCATCCACAAGGCCAGGACGCCACCGGTCAATGCAAACGGAATCCCGGTGAAGACGATCAACCCGTCGCGCACATTGCCGAACATGGCGAACAGCAGTACGAATACCATCAGCAGCGCCACGGGCACGACGATCTGGAGCCGTTCCGTCGCCGACTGCAACTGCTCGAATGTGCCACCCCAGGCAATCCAGTAGCCGGTGGGGATCTTCACGCGCGCGTCGATGGCCGCCACGGCTTCGGGGACGAACGTGCCGAGATCCCGTCCCCGCACATTGGCGCTGATGACGATGCGGCGCTTGCCGTTTTCCCGTGAGATCTGGTTCGGACCTGGCGCAATGGTCAGCGTGGCGACCTCGCCGAGCGGAATGTAGCTCGTTGCCGCGTTGGTGCCCTTGGGCAGGGGGATAGGCAGACGTCGCAGCGCTTCCACGTCGGCGCGAATGCCTTCCGGCAGGCGCACGCCAATGTTGAAGCGGCGGTCGCCCTGGTAGAACACGCCGGCGTCGCGGCCGCCCACGGCGATGGCGACGGTGTCCTGAACGTCGATCATGTTCAGCCCGTAGCGTGCCGCGCGGGCGCGGTCGACGTCGACGGTCAGCACCGGTAGACCCGTGGTCTGTTCGACCTTGACCTCTGTGGCGCCGGACACGGTCTGCAGGACCTTGGCGATGCGCTGCGCCGTGGTATCAAGCACCTCGTTATCGTCGCCGAACAGCTTGACCGCCACGTCACTGCGCACGCCTGAAATCAGCTCGTTGAAGCGTAACTGGATCGGCTGCGAGAACTCGTAGCGATTGCCCGGAATCTTCTCCAGTTCGCCTTCGATCGCGGCGCGCAGCGACTCGCGGGAACGGGAGGGATCTGGCCACTTGTCGCGTGGTTTCAGCATGATGTAGGCATCCGAGATGTTGGGCGGCATCGGATCCGATGCGATCTCCGCGGTACCCGTGCGCGCGAAAATGCGCTCGATCTCGGGGAAGGTTGCCTTGAGGCGCGTTTCGATCTGCTGCTGCATCGCCACCGACTGCGTCAGACTCGTACCCGGAATGCGCAGCGCCTGTACCGAGAAATCGCCTTCGTTCAGGTTGGGGATGAACTCGCTCCCGAGGCGCAGCGCCACCAGCCCGCTAAGCAGCACCGCCATGCCCGCGCCAGCGAGCACCACCGGCGTATTGGCCAGGGCGCGCTTGAGCACCGGCTCGTATCCGCGGCGAGCCCAGCCCATGATGCGGTTTTCCTTTTCCTCGACGCCGCCGCCAATAAACAGCGCCACGGCTGCCGGCACGAAAGTCACGGAGAGGATCAGCGCGCCAATCAGTGCCAGCACTACGGTCATCGCCATCGGGTGGAACATCTTGCCCTCCACTCCGCTCAACGCAAAGATCGGGATGTAGACGATCATGATGATGAGCTGGCCATAAACCAGTGGCCGGCGTGCCTCGCTCGCGGCCGCGAACACTTCCTCGAAGCGTTCGGCGCGTGTCAGCGGGCGTCCCAGGCGCTCTTTCGCATGAGCCAGACGGCGGACGCAGTTCTCGACGATCACCACGGCGCCGTCGACGATGATGCCGAAGTCGAGCGCGCCCAGGCTCATCAGGTTCGCGCTGATCTTGTATGACACCATCCCGGTGAACGTGAACAGCATCGACAGCGGGATCACCATGGCGGTGATCAGCGCCGCGCGCAGGTTGCCGAGGAACAGGAACAGGATGGCGATCACCAGCACTGCGCCTTCGAGCAGGTTCTTCTTGACGGTGGCGATGGCCTTGTCGACGAGATTGGTCCGATCGTAGACGGTGACCGCCTTGATGCCTGCCGGCAAGGACTTGTTGATCACGGCCATGCGCGCATCTACGGCCTGGGATACCGCGCGGCTGTTTTCGCCGATCAGCATGAAGACCGTACCCAGTACCACTTCGCGGCCGTTGTCGGTGGCGGCGCCGGTGCGCAGCTCCCGGCCAAGGTCCACTTCGGCAAGATCACGGACACGGATCGGCAAGCCTTGAGCGGTGCCCACGATGACGTCCCCGATGTCGTCGGTCGACTTGACCTGCCCGGGCGCGCGCACCAGGTACTGCTCGCCGCGCCGCTCGATATAGCCGGCGCCGACATTGGTGTTGTTGCGTTCGAGCGCCTGCACCACGTCCTGCAGCGAGAAGCCGTACGAGGCCAGCTTTTCAGGGCTTGGCGCTACCAGGTATTCCTTGGCGAAGCCGCCGATCGAGTTGATTTCGGTAACGCCGGGCACGTTGCGCAACTGTGGCTTGATGACCCAGTCCTGGATCTCCCGCAGGTCGGTGGGCGTGTATGGCGTGCCATCCGGCTTGCGCGCATCCGGCTCGGCTTCGACGGTCCACAGGTAGATCTCGCCGAGGCCGGTGGAAATGGGGCCCATGGCAGGCACCACGCCTTCCGGGAGCTTGTCCTTGGCTTCCTGGATGCGCTGGTTGACGAGTTGGCGCGCGAAGTAGATATCCGTGCCGTCCTTGAAGATCACCGTGATCTGGGACAGGCCGTAGCGCGACAGCGAACGGGTCTGCTCCAGGCCCGGCAGGCCGGCGATGGTGACCTCAAGCGGATAGGTGACGCGCTGCTCGGTTTCAAGCGGCGAGTAACCGGGCGCCGAAGTGTTGATCTGTACCTGGACATTGGTGATGTCCGGGACGGCGTCGATCGGCAGGCGGCTGTAGTTGTAGATGCCGAGCCCGGCCATGCCGAGGACCGCCAGCATCACGAGCCATCGCTGCGCGATGGCGAAGCGGAGAATACGTTCGAACATGAATGACTCTCCGTTCAGTGCGAATGCTCGGCGCTGCCCTTGCCCTGTTCGGCCTTGAGCACGAAGCTGTTGCCCGCCACATAGCGATCGCCGGCGGCCAGGCCGTCGACGATCTCGATGCGCTTGCCGTCAGTGCGGCCCGTCTTGATCGCCCGGGCGAGGAAGCCTCCCGGCGCCTCAACGAATACCTGCTTCTGGCCGTTCTCGACCTGCACCGCATCCGCTTCGATGATCACTGGGGCTTCGGCGTCGCCGGTGGCCACGCTGACGGTGACGAACAGACCCGGGCGCCATGCCATCTCGGGGTTCGACAGCGTCACGCGGGCCGTGGCGGTACGGGTTTGCTGGCCGAGCAGGGCGCCGACGTAGGAGACCTTGCCTTCCGCCTCGCCATCGAATGCAGCAGAAGCTATACGTACCGATTCGCCCAGCTTCACATGCCCGAGGTCCTTTGGCGCGATGACGAACTCGGCCCAGACCGTGTTGAGATCGGAGATCGTGAAGACCGCGGTCTCCGCCGCGACGGCTTCGCCGAGTGCCAGGTGCTTTTCGACGACGATGCCGTCGAAGGGGGCGCGCAGCTCGAACTGGTTGATGGCACGGGCGCTGGGCTTCGCGCCAATGGCGGTCAGTTTCTGGGCGGCGTTGCGCTCGGCGATTTCGGCTTCCTGCAGCGCGGTACGTGCCGCAAGGAAGTCCTGCTCGGCGGAAACCTTGTCCTCCCAGAGCTTCTTTTCGCGGGTGTAGGTAGTGCGCGCCAGTTCTAGGCGCCGCTGCGCGGCGAGCAACTCACTACGTTGATCCGATAACTGCGTGCTGGCGAACACCGCCAGCAGGTCGCCTTTCTTCACACGCTGGCCAAGGTTGGCGGACACCGATTCGACAACGCCCGCCACGCGCGGCACCACGTGCGCGGTGCGGTCTTCGTTGAACTTGATTTCGCCGGGGAATTCCACCGCGCTGCGGATGCGGCCCGGGCCGGCGGCGCGGATGTCCAGATTGGCGTTGCGGATCTGTTCCGGCGTCAGTTCGATCAGTCCGGGCGGCTCTTCGGCTTGTTGCGGCGTCTTCGCGGATTCAGCCGAAGCGTTCGACGCGGGCTGGCCGTGCGCGGCTTCGCCCTCCTCGTGCGCGTGGTCGTCGCCACGGCCGGAGAGCAGCAGGGCAAGCGCGGCGATCAGGCCGGCGATCACGATGCCAGCGATGGTGATGGCCTGTTTTCGAGTCAAGGTCATGTTGGTTCCTGTCAGCGGCCGAGGATGCGGTCGATCGTGGTAGCGGCTTGCCAGCTATTGGCGACCACACCGAGGTAGCGGATGCGTGCCTGGAACAGCGTGCGCTGGGCATCCAGGACTTCGAGGTAATTGAACTTGCCGGCTTCAAAGCCTTGCGATGCGGCCTGGTAGGCGCGCTCGGCGGCCGGCAGCACGGTTTCGCGCAGGCTCAGCGCCGAGGAACGGGAGACTTCGAGCTGGCTCGAGGCCTGTTGCAGGTCGTGATCCAACCGAAGGCGTGTTGCGCGGAGTTCGTCGGCGGCCTTGTCGGCCTGACGGATGGCTGTGTACAGATTGCCCTGGTTGCGGTCGAACAGCGGCAGCGGAATGGCGACACCCAGCACGGGATAGGTGCCGCGCTCCGGCGAGCTGTTGTCGCGCTTGGCGCCGACGCTCACCGTCACGTCCGGGTACTGACGACTGCGCTGGACGTTAATTTCGGCCTGCCGGCGATCGAGTTCCCGCTCGCTGGCCAGCAGCGCGGGGGCGCCGTCGAGCGATTGGCGCAGCATTGTTGCCTGAGGGCGGGCGGGCAACGCATCGAGGTTGCCATCGGCCTCGGTGAAGCGTGGCGACGGATTGCCCCATAGCGTGGCGAGCGACTGCCGTGCTGCCACCAGTGCGGCGTCGGCCTCGGAGCGTTCAATCTGCGCGTTGGCCAGTTCGACCTGTGCCTTGGTTTCCTCGACTGGCGAGATCTTGCCAGCCGCCACGCGCCGCGCCGCGGCGTTCGCACCGCGCGTGGCGATGTCGACCGAACCGGCCGCCAGCCGCACGCGCTCCTGCGCGACCAGCACGTTGAAGAACGCGCCGATCACGCCGGCCCGCAGGTCGGCCTGCGTGGTGCCAAGCTGTGCCTGGGCCACGTCGCGCGCGGTTTGCAGCGCCAATCCGCGCGCTGCGCTTGCCGCCCAGTTCGATCGGAAGGTTGACCTGGCCAGTGGTGGCCCGCGTGGCGGCGCGCGTGTCTTCCATCTGCACGGCGATCTCGGGGTTCGGGATCACGCGTGCCTGTGTGATGCCGCCTTCGGTCGAATCGAGTTCGATACGGGCGGCGGACAGCGTTGGGTTCTGCGCGGTGGCCAGTGCCAGCGCGGCTTCCAGCGTCAAGGCGCTGGGCGGTTCCTGAGCAGGTACTTGGACCCATACCGGGGCCGGTGCAGGGGCCGCCGTGCCCTGCGCCGATGCGACAGGACTGACGATGGGGCCCAGCGACAGGCAAAGGAGCACGGCCGCCAGACCGGGCGGCGAAAGGAAGTTTCTCATCGAGTTTCACCAATACGAACGGGAGAAAATCGGCGAGACGACTGGCGCGCCGTTCAGGGGCGCGTGGATTGGAAAGGGGCTCTCCGCGTCTCGCCGGCTAGGCGAGACGGGACCACTGAGGGCGGTCCGGAACGGGGGAGGGGATTGAGCCGAACGCGCTGGCGCGTGGCTGATAGTGCACAGTGACGAACGGGTAGTCCCCGGTCATCGCCAACTCGGAGAACAGGCCGTGCGAGCCCGGGAAATGACAGGCATTGCAGTCACCGTCCGGGAGCTTGGCCGATTTGCTGTCTTTCGCGTCTTGCGCTTGCCGGTCGCCGTCGGCGGCTTTGTGCTCGTGCGTGTGGTGGCCAAAGTGCCACTGCCTCGCATCGACCGAGGTCGCCTTCTCGTGCGCGCAATAGGCCGCCGCGCCGGCCCAGGCGAACTGGAGCGGCAGCAATATTGCGAGAAATACAAGCAGTAGGCGGCGCATGGGGGGCGATTATAGGCGTTTAGCGAGCGGGCAAACATTACGTTCATGTCATGTTTGCGCCGCTCCAAAGATTTTCGGCAGGCGCTTGACCCTGTAGCGACTAAAGGGTCTTCAATGACAGGGAACAAGAATCAATGGAATTTGACATGGCTCGCACCACCCCTGATAACGTCCTGCCGTCATCCTCGGCCGCGCGCGGTCGCGGGCATGACCACGATCATCCGCATTCCCGCGACCACAGTCACGAGCACGGTCATGGCCACAAGCATGATCACGATCATGCACATGAAGCGGCGCCCGAAGCGGCGCAGCCCAATGCGTGCTGCGGCTCGGCCTGCGGCGCATCGGTTTCGGTGAGCACGCCGGTTGCCGCCCCGGCTGGCACCCGTGCGGCGGCCTATCGCATCGAGGCGATGGATTGCCCGACCGAGGAGACGCTGATCCGCAACAAGATCGGCGGTATGGCTGGCGTGGCGGCGCTCGATTTCAACCTGATGCAGCGTGTGCTGACGGTTCACCACACGCTCGACTCACTGGACCCGGTGGTCAAGGCGATCGATTCGCTCGGGATGAAGGCCGAACCGCTGTCCGACTCGGGCGCGAAGGCCGCCATCGCCGAGCCTGGCAAGCCGTGGTGGCCGCTGGCGGCTGCCGGTGCGCTGGCCGTGGGCGCCGAGGTGGCCGAATGGTTCCAGATTGCCACGCCGTACCTGCCCGCCGCGCTGGCGCTGGCCACCGTGCTGTTCGCCGGTCTTGGCGTCTATCGCAAGGGCTGGATCGCCGTGCGCAACGGCAACCTGAACATCAACGCATTGATGAGCATCGCCGTCACGGGCGCGATGCTGATTGGCCAATGGCCTGAGGCGGCCATGGTGATGGTGCTGTTCGCGCTGGCCGAGCGGATCGAGGCAGCCTCGCTGGATCGCGCGCGCAATGCTGTGCGCGGGCTAATGGCGATGGCGCCGGAGCAGGCCACCGTGCAACAGGCCGATGGAAGCTGGCAGCCGGTGGACGCGCGTCAGGTGCCCCTTGGCGCTACGGTGCGGTTGCGCCCTGGTGAACGTGTGGCACTCGACGGCCGCGTCCTGAAGGGGCAGTCGGCACTGGATCAGGCCCCGATCACGGGCGAGAGCGTTCCGGTCGACAAGTCCGTGGGAGACAGCCTCTTCGCCGGTTCGATCAACCAATCCGGCGAACTCGAGTACGAGGTGACCGCGCCCGCCGATGATTCGACGCTGGCCCGCATCATCCACGCCGTGGAAGCCGCGCAGGGCAGCCGTGCGCCCACGCAGCGCTTTGTCGACCAGTTCGCGCGCATCTACACGCCGGTGGTCTTTGCGATTGCGCTCGCAGTCGCAGTGATCCCGCCGCTGTTCATGGGCGAAGCCTGGCTTGCCTGGATCTACAAGGCACTGGTGCTGCTGGTGATTGCCTGCCCTTGCGCCCTCGTGATCTCGACCCCGGTCACTATCGTTAGCGGACTGGCCGCTGCGGCGCGGCGCGGCATCCTGATCAAGGGCGGCGTCTACCTGGAGCAGGGGCGCCAACTGTCCTGGCTGGCGCTCGACAAGACGGGCACGCTGACGCATGGCAAGCCCGCGCAGACCGATATGGCGCAACTCGTCGACGACGTGCCAGAAGCTCGGGCGATTGCCGCAAGTATCGCGGCGCGTTCCGACCACCCCGTCTCGCTCGCGGTGGCCCGCGCGGCCGAAACCGATGGCGTGGCGCGTTTCGAGGTACAGGATTTCGCGGCGCTGCCGGGCCAGGGCGTGCGTGGCACCGTCAACGGTGTGGCGTACTGCCTTGGCAACCATCGCCTGATTCACGATCTCGGCGCCTGCTCTCCTGCGCTCGAAGCCCGGCTCGAGGCCATCGAGCGGCAAGGCAAGACCATCGTTTTGCTGGCCGCGATGGACACTGCAGTGCCGCGCGCGCTGATGCTGTTCGGTGTGGCCGACACGGTGCGCGAAACCAGCCGCCAGGCCATCGAGCAACTACATGAACTCGGCGTGAAGACGTTGATGCTCTCCGGCGACAATCCGCACACGGCCCAGACCATCGGGGCGCTCGTCGGTATCGATGAAGTACGTGGCAATCAGTTGCCGCAGGACAAGGCCGATGCGATCGCCGCGCTGACCGATCAGGCGCACACCCACGCCGGCCGCGTCGGCATGGTCGGTGACGGTATCAACGATGCGCCGGCACTGGCGCGGGCGGATATTGGTTTCGCGATGGGCGCGGCCGGTACGGATACGGCCATCGAGACTGCGGACGTGGCGCTGATGGACGACGACCTGCGCAAGATTCCGGCGTTCGTGCGGCTGTCGCGCCAGACTTCGACCATCCTGAAGCAGAACATCACGCTCGCGCTGGGGATCAAGGCCGTGTTCCTGGTCCTGACCCTGATGGGCATGGGCACGATGTGGATGGCCGTGTTTGCCGATATGGGTGCGAGCCTGCTGGTGGTATTCAACGGGCTGAGGCTGACGCGCAAGGCCGTTTGACGGCCTGTGGCTGAGTCGAGGATCGCGCTCCCCTGCATGGGGAGCGCGAGAAATCAGGGCTGAATAATCAGTTCGCCGCTTCGGCCCGGGATTTCACCCCAGGTAACGGGCATTTGCGGCAGGTCGCTGCGATCGATGTGCTGGTAATACGTTGCCATCGACACAAGCTGGTGACCTTGCGCGCGCCAGCCTGACAGCAGTCGCTTGAATACCGGCGCCAGCTTTCCGCCTTCCAGCTCCGTATGGAGCGTGAAAATGTGGTCGCCGTCGCCCTCGGTCAGCTTGAGCACGGCCTTGTGCACGTTGTCTTCGGTCAGGTCGTCCACACCGATCAGCTCGTCGAGCGTTGGCAGTGTGGTCGGCATCTGCACGTGGCGGCAGGCCTTGCCATCGACCGTCGGAATGTAGGGCGCCGTCCCGCGGCCATCGGACGCGTAGACCATGCCCCAGTCGTCGATCTGGCGAAACGCCTCGTTGTTCATCTGCCAGCCGGCCGCGCCATGCGTCGTCGGGGCGGCACCGAAGATATCGGTGAAGCGCTCGAACGATTGCTGCATCTGTCGGCGCGTCCAGGCCGCATCGCGCTCGCGCACGTTGTCCTGCCAGTAGACGTGGTCCCAGGTGTGGATGCCGCACTCGTGGCCCGCTGCGGCGGCCGCACGCATTTCGGCAGCGCCCTTGCGGCCGATGTCGGGCCCCGGCAGCAGCACGCCGTACATCAGCGTGCGCAGGCCGTAGTTCGACACCACGGAAGTCCGCGAGACCTTCTTCAGGAAACCGGGACGGAACACCCGGCGCAGCGCCCAGCCCGTGTGATCCGGGCCGAGGCTGAACAGGAACGTGGCTTCCGCCTCGGCGGCGGACAGCATGGACAGCAGCGCGGGCACGCCTTCGCGCGTGCCGCGCAGCGTGTCCACGTCTACCTTGAGCGCAATGCGTGCCATGAAGCGATCAGTTGTCGGCGTCGACCAGCGTGCGTGCCTCGACCACCTTGTCGCGATACGCCTCGAAGATGCGGCGCAGCGCCTGCTCCATCGACACCTCAGGCTTCCAGCCCAGTTCCCCGATCGTGTTGTCGATCTTCGGCACGCGGTGCTGCACGTCCTGATAGCCCTTGCCGTAGAAGTCGCCCGACGACGTCTCCACGATCTTCGTCTTGCGCGCTTCCTCGGCGTACTCCGGATACTCGGCCGCCATCTTCAGCATCATCTCCGCCAGCTCACGCACCGAGTGGATGTTGCCCGGGTTGCCAATGTTGAAGATCTTGCCGTTGGCCACGCCGTCCTTGTTCTCGATGATGCGCATCAGCGCCGAGATGCCGTCCGAAATATCGGCGAACGCACGCTGCTGCGCGCCACCGTCCACCAGCTTGATCGGCTCGCCACGCACGATATGGCCCAGGAACTGCGTGACCACCCGCGACGAACCTTCCTTCGATTCGAAAATCGAGTCCAGCCCCGCGCCGATCCAGTTGAACGGACGGAACAGCGTGTAGTTCAGCCCTTCCTGCATCCCGTAGGCGTGGATCACGCGGTCCATCAGCTGCTTGGAGCAGGCGTAGATCCAGCGCGGCTTGTTGATCGGGCCGTAGATCAGCGGCGAGGCTTCCGGGTCGAACTCTTCGTCGGCGCACATGCCGTACACCTCCGAGGTCGACGGGAACACCAGGTGCTTGCCGTACTTCACCGCGGCGCGCACGATCGGCAGGTTGGCCTCGAAGTCCAGTTCGAACACGCGCAGCGGCTCGCGCACGTACGTCGCCGGCGTGGCGATGGCCACCAGCGGCAGCACCACATCGCACTTGCGGATGTTGTACTCGATCCACTCCTTGTTGATGGTGATGTCACCCTCGAAGAAGTGCATGCGTGGGTGGTTCATCAGATCGCCCAGGCGGTCCGACGACATATCCATGCCGTAGACCTCCCATTGCGTCGTTTCCAGGATGCGGCGCGTCAGGTGGTGGCCGATGAAGCCGTTGATGCCAAGAATCAGGACTCGCTTCTGCTGCATGGATATATATGAAACCAAATTGATAGTGACCGACCTGAAGCCAGCCGGGGAGTTATTCGGAGCAGGTTTTACTGGGGCCCGGCAAGCGATGCCACGTTCGCCACCACCACGCGACGCCAGTCACGCGCCACCACGTACATCGACAAGGTCGGCGCGAGCGCCAGATAGGTGTCCGGGGACATCACGGCCATGGCCGGCTGGCCGTTCTTCCAGAGCTTGGTGAAACTGTCGACATCGGGCACCACGCGCTGCGGCTCCACCGTCGCGCCAAACGTCAGTTCGTCGGCTTGCCCCACCATCATCAGCGGATGACGCAGGTAGAACGGCAACGTATGGTCGAGCATCTGCACGCCGTAGAGCGGCATCTCCGGCGTCAGCTTCTGCGCGATCTGCGGCGCGATATCGGCGCCCGACGCCGGGCGGCCGACCGTCTCGTGGCCAAGCAGCGCCACGGTGAAGCCCAGGTACATGCCCATCGCGTAGACCGCCACGCTGGGCAGCACGCCACGGCGCAGCAGCAGGCGGGCCACCGCGATGCCCAGCAGCATCACGACAAAGGCCACGGCCACCCAGACTGCGTAGGCGCGGTAGAACGAATTGGGAATGTGGTTGGCATTGAGTGTGGCCACCACGGGACTGGCCAGCAGCCCGCAAGCCGCCACGATGGCCATGCCGATGAGTTGCTTGCCCCAGCTACGCGGGCTCAGGCGATCGAGCGCCACCCCGGCGAGAATGCCCAGCGCGGGGATTACCGGCACGATATAGCCCGGCAGCTTCGAGCGGGAAATGCTGAAGAACACGAAGATCGCGATGGCCCAGATGCCGGCCATCAGCGCCGGACGGAAGCGTGCCTGCGTGCCTTCGACCGGCGCGCGCATGGCGGTCCACAGCTTCGGGAAGATGCCCGCCCACGGCAGGAACCCGCCGATGACCAGCGGCAGGAAGTAGAAAACCGAGCCCGACCGCGAGTGGATATTCGACGTGTAGCGCTGCCAGTGCTCGTGAATGAAGAAGAAGTTCGGAAATTCGGGGTTACGGACCGATACCAGATAGAACCACGGTACCGTGATCACGAGCATCACCACGACGCCCAGCGCCAGATGCAGGCGGCGCCAGAGGCCCCAATCCCGCGTCACCAGCGTATAGACCACCAGCACCAGCCCCGGGAGCGCGATGCCCACCAGCCCCTTGGTCAGGATGGCCACGCCCATCGCGGCCCAGCAGGCGACCATCCAGCCGCGCCGCGCCGCCACGGAGGCGTCCGGATGCTGGCCCATCAGCATGAAGGCCAGCACGCAGGACATCACGCCCGCCAGGGTCATGTCGAGCGTATTGAAATGGGCCGCCACGCTCCACATCGGCGCGGCCAGCAGGGCAAGGCCGGTGAAGGCCGCGGCACGCGCGCCAAACCAGCGACGCGCGGCCATCATCGACACGCCGATGCCGAGCAACCCGGACAGCGCCACGGCCAGCCGTGCCTGCCACTCGCCCAGCCCGAAGAGTTCGTAGCCCACCACCGTTACCCACATATGGAATGGCGGCTTCTCGAAATACTTCAGCGCGTTATAACGAATCGTCACCCAGTCACCCGAGGCGAACATCTCGCGCGAAATCTCCGCATAGCGCCCTTCGTCGGGCCCGACCAGATGGCGCATGTCCAGCGAGACGAACCAGACCACCAGGGCCACGGCGACAAACAGCACGACCCAGCCTGTGGCGGCCGACCAGCCGACCGCCCCTTGGGTCGACTGCGAGGATGCGACGGACGCGCGTTGCTGAGAGGTGGGTTGCGGCATGAAAGGGAGGGATGGGTAGGTGGGCTATCAGGGAAATCTCTGGCGCGACGCCATGCCCAGAAAAGCCGGCGTTCGCGATGACACCGGCTAAAAATAGCGCGCAGATTATGAGAGAAACGTTAACGTCAGATTAATAATGCGACACACAGCCTGCGATGCTACGCTTTCCAGCGGCTGATATGGACCTTACGGCGCGATTGGTGCCACTATCTCAAACAGCCGTTTCAGTCACTATAAGATGCGAATCCTGATTGTTGAAGACGACCCGATGCTCGGCGACGGGCTCCAGCGCGGCCTGAAACTGATAGGTCATGCCGTGGACTGGTTTGGCACCGCCGCTGAAGCCGACCGTGCCATTGGCATGATGCACTACGACGCCGTAGTGCTGGACCTTGGTCTGCCAGACGACGATGGCGTGGCGTTGCTTGGCCGTTGGCGCCAGCAGGGCCGGCAGATGCCAGTCGTGGTGCTGACCGCGCGCGATGCCGTGGCCAGCCGGATCTCCGGGCTAGACGCCGGCGCCGATGACTACCTGGTCAAGCCAGTGGAACTGGACGAGCTGGCCGCCCGGCTTCGCGCAGTCACCCGCCGCGCGGCCGGGATGCCCGAGCCCGTCTGGCGTCATGGCCCACTCGAGTACCAGCCCGCTGCGCGCCTGGCGCTCTGGCACGGCAAGGCCGTGGACCTGACCAGCCGGGAATCCATGCTGCTGGAACTGTTGCTGACCTACCCCAACCGTGTGCTGACGCGCGAATTCCTGCGCGACAAGCTCTATGACTGGGACAAAGGCTCCGAAAGCAACACGCTGGAAGTCCACATCCATCACCTGCGCAAGAAGCTCCATCCCGGCATCGTGCGCACGCTGCGCGGCGCCGGCTACACCCTGGGCACGCTCGAGGCGATCGAGATCGGCACCTCGGAACCCGAGGGCGGGGATCGCGCATGACGCTGCGGCGGCGGCTGATCCTGGCCGTCCTGGCCGCCGTGACGTTTGCATGGGTACTGACCAGCGCATTGATCTACCTGAGCGCCCAGGAAGAAATCAACGAGCTCTATGACACCGCGATGGTCCGCATGGCCCAGCAGATGCAGGCCCTGCTGCCGCGCGTGCATACGCAAACCTCGCCGGCGCCGCCGGCGGCGAACGGGCCGATCCCCGGAGATGCCGATCTGGTCGACGAGGGGTCGGCCGGGCTTGGTGATCTGGCGATCGCCGCATGGCGCCCCGACGGGGAGCCCCTGCACATCGACCCGGACGGAGATCACCTGCCCCGGTTGCCCGACGTCCAGGGGTTCACCGAGCGCAAGATCGACGGCGTGCCCTGGCGGCTCTACTACCTGAACGACCCGGCACAAGGCTGGCGCGTATGCGTCGGTCAGGTCAAGGCCGAGCGTGGCGAACTGATCGTCGCGTATCTGCAGGCGCAGGTATTGCCTTGGGTCTTTGGTCTGCCGCTGCTGACCACGCTGCTGCTCTGGGGCGTGAGCCGCGCCCTGCATCCCGTGCTGACGCTGTCGCAGGCCATTGCCGCGCGCGTACCGGGCGATCCTACCCCGCTGACACTGCATGAGGTGCCGCGCGAACTCGTGCCGCTGGTGACGGAAATGAACAAGCTGCTGAGCCGCGCCACGGCGCTGCTCGAACATGAACGCCGCCTGACCGCCGATGCCGCGCACGAACTGCGCACGCCGCTGGCGGCCCTGAAGGCCCAGTGGGAAGTCGCACGCCGCTCCGACGATCCGACCGAGCGCTCCCGCGCCGCCGCCAACGTCGAGGCCGGCATCGACGGTATGAGCCGGCTGGTCTCGCAACTGTTGACGATGAGCAGGCTCGAGGACGAAGAGGCGCCGCCCACGCGTGGCCCGGTGGACTGGCGGGAGGTGTCGCGGCAGGTGCTGTCGGATTGCCTGCTGCTATCCGAACGGCGCAACGTCGACATGGAAGTGCTGTGGCCTCCGGCAGGCCAGCAACCGCTACCTGTCAACGGCGACCCAACACTGCTCGGCACGATGCTTCGTAATCTGATGGACAACGCCATCCGCTATAGTCCGGCTGGCACGGTGGTGACGCTGGCGTTCGAACCTGACCGGATTACCGTGTCCGATCGTGGCCCGGGCGTAGCACCGGAACTGCTGCGGCGGCTCGGCGACCGCTTCTTCCGCGCCGCAGGCCAGCAGGAGCAAGGTAACGGACTCGGGATTTCGATCGCGCGCCGTGTGGCCGTGCTGCATGGGCTCGCGCTGGAGTTCGCCAACCGTCAGGCCGGCGACGGCAGTGGACTGGTGGCTGCCATCCGCCTCAATGGCATGTATTGATCGGCATTGGCCCACAATGACGGGAAATCGTCAGAACCAGCATCCAGCATGAGCACGCTCCGCGCCACCGAAACCCATCGCGCCAGCCAAAGCGCCTGGGAGGTCTTCCTTGTCTTCCTGCGGCTCGGTCTCACCTCCTTTGGCGGGCCGGTCGCCCATCTGGGCTACTTCCGCGACGCCTTCGTCACGCGCCGTCGCTGGCTCACCGAACACGCTTATTCCGATATCGTCGCGCTATGCCAGTTCCTGCCCGGCCCGGCCAGCAGCCAGGTAGGCATGGTGGTCGGTCTGTCGCGGGCCGGCTACCCCGGCGCGCTGGCCGCGTGGGTCGGCTTCACACTGCCATCGGCAATCGCATTGATCCTGTTCGCGCTGGGCCTGTCGCACTATGGCAATCTGGTGCCACCGAGCGCGCTGCACGGGCTCAAGGTGGCGGCGGTGGCGGTGGTCGCGCAGGCGGTCTGGGGCATGGCGCGCTCGCTGTGCCCCGACGCTCCGCGCATCACGCTGATGATTCTCGCCGCCGTGGCCGTGACACTGATCCCCTCGCCGTGGTGCCAGGTCGGTGTGATGGTGGTCGCCGGGATGGTCGGCGCGCAGCGCTTCCGCACCGCACAGGTCCCGCCACACGAACCACTGTCGATACCCGTTGGGCATGGCGCGGCAATCGGATTCCTGCTGCTGTTCGCGGGACTGCTGGCCGGCCTGCCCGTGGTTGCCAGCTTGATTCCGAACCATGCCCTGGCGCTGGTCGATGCGTTCTACCGTGCCGGCGCGTTGGTGTTCGGCGGCGGACACGTCGTACTGCCGCTGCTGCAGGCGACAGTGGTACCCACAGGCTGGGTGAACAATGACACCTTCCTGGCCGGCTATGGCGCCGCGCAGGCGGTACCGGGTCCCCTGTTCACGTTCGCGGCGTTCCTCGGCGCAGCCGGTGGGCCCGCGCCGACTGGCTGGATCGGCGGCATCGTGTGTCTGCTGGCGATTTTCGCGCCCTCCTTCCTGCTGGTCTTTGGCGCCCTGCCGTTCTGGGAGCGATTGCGCCGCCACGCGGGCACGCGTGCGGCGCTCGCGGGTGTCAACGCGGCCGTGGTGGGCCTGCTGCTGTCCGCGCTCTATCAGCCGGTCTGGACCAGCGCGATCCATGCCCCCGCCGATTTCGCGTTGGCACTGCTCGCTCTGGCTGCGCTGACCGTGTGGCGCGTGCCGCCGTGGGCCGTGGTGACGGGTTGCGCGCTGGCGGGCTGGGGGATGCATGTGGGCGGGGTGGCCTGAGCCAATGAAGCGCGCGGGGCTGGCTCGCCCTTGCGCCCGCGTGGCAATCGCCGCGCTGATCACACTGCTGTCGGGCTGCGCCGCCTCCACCGAAACCCCTGCTGCGAATGACCCGGCCACCACCATCGACGTGGTCGAGCGCGACTGGCACACCGACGTCTGCATCCGCACCGAGGATGCGGATACGCGCCTGATGCGGCTGGTGATCGGGTACGGGGACTCGCGTTACCTATGTTTCGGCTTTGGCGATCGACACTACCTGCTCAGTCGGGAGCGCGGCCCGATGACGCTGCTCTCGGCGCTGCTCCCCGGCGCAGGCGCCATCCTGCTGACGGTCTTGCGCGATACGCCGGCCGCCGCATTCGGCGCGGACAACGTGGTGCGGCTCGACGTCAGCGAGCCCGGCATGGAACGGCTACGGGAATTCCTGGGCAACGCCGTGCAGACCAACGATACCGGTGCGCCGATCAGCCTTGGAGAGGGCCCCTATCCAGGTGGCCTCTACTTCGGCGCCACGGCGGACTATGACGGCTTCTATACGTGCAATACCTGGACCGCCGACGCCTTGCGCGCGGCTGGCATCCCGATTCTTGGTCCCGTGCTGTTCGCCGACGGTGTCATGCGACAGGTCCGGCAGATCGCGCAGCCCGCGCGCTAGGCCACTAGCACGGCGCCGGACTGCAGATCGTTGTCGTGGTACCCGGGGCCGGCGTCACCACGGTAGTCTTCTGTGGAGGACTGGGATCGCTGCTGCTGAACGACACGCAACCGGCAACGCAGATCGGCAGCATCAGGATCATGATGAGTCTGGACATGGTGTGTCCCTCCTGGATGTGCAAAAGAACAAAAGAACAAAAAAACAATACGCGGCCAGTTTAGATAGCGGTCCTTGGGCGCCGCCATCGGCCTATCTCCTACAGCGGGTGAACAAGAAGACGCTGGCAAGTGGCGTTGGTAGCGCCGTGAAAAGAGAGTGCCGAGCCGGCTGTGGCGGTCCGGAAACAAATAGAGCCGTCTCGGAAGACGGCTCCATGCCCCGCGTACTTTGTGTCAATTCGCCACCTGCCCATCCTGGTGTCTCTGCGGGCCTCCATGGACGATACCGGCGATAGCGAAGTCGGCCCGCGGCAACCCCTCCGGTCGCATCTGGATTCCCGACTTATTCAGCGGGCCAACAACGGATGACATTCTGACGCTGCAATATTTAGGAAATAAGACGCTGCCGAGCCTGATACCGCACACGTGGATCAGATCCACGCTTATTTCTGTTGCGTCCGTTATCGTGGCGCCATCCACTCGCTAGAATGAAACAACCTGCTTCCCGGAGAGTACGTATGAAACGCGATGCCGTTGCCGTGACCGAGACAACTCCAGAGGGGCTGGCCGCCCTGATCTATCACATTGCCCACAGTGCCAGTCAGGGGCAGCTCGATCCCGAATTCGTACGCAAGCTTGGCAAGCGCGTGGACAAAGAACTCGAAGCGATGGAAGCCGGTGGCAAGATGAATGCGACCGACAAGAAGCAGTTGCTGCACGCGGTGCAAACGCTGCACACGACCACAGACGTGGAGGAAGGTGCCCGCCTGACACGCGCGCTGGAGCGCCTGCGCGATCATGATGCGCGCGCCGCGCTGCCCCCCGCCCAGTAAAAGCCCCCGCTGAAAACGAAGAACGCCCCTGGGCCGCCAAGTCGGTCCAGGGGCGTTTTTTTATCCGGCAGGACGGGGGGAAAGGCCCCGCCTGTCGGTGCCTCCCTTTAGCCGGATCGTGGATGCTTAGAAGCGGTGACGGATGCCTGCGATGGCGCCGGTCTGGTTGGCACCGGCGATAGCCGTGCCAGCACCGTTGAGGCCCAGGTTCGATGCGCCCTTGTTGGTCACGTAGCCCACGTTCAGATAGGCATCGGTGCGCTTCGAGAAGGCGTAATCGGCCGACAGCACGAACATCCACGAATCGTTGTTGCTCTCATGCGCATCAGTGTAGTACGCGGCACCAGTCAGGGACAGGGCCGGGGTCACGCGGTACAGGCCGCCGAGCCAGTAGACATTGTTGCGCGCGGCGGCAGTAGCAGCCGTGGCCACGCCATCGTCACGCATCCAGCGATAGCCGGCGAACACCTTGGCCGGGCCAAAGTCGTAGGACGTACCGACGGCCAGACGTTTGATGGCGCGGTCCGAGATGGCCGGCGTGCCGCTCTGAGTCTGGTCATAGGCGGTGCCGACCGAGAAGGCGCCGGCGGTGTAGGCCAGGCCGGCGCCGAATGCGCGACCAGCCTTGTAGTTGCCCGGCACTTCGCCGTTATTGTTGGCACCCGTGCTGTAGTACCCGGTGCCGGTCAGGCCACCGAACTTGCCCGTGTACTTGAGCGAGTTGTCGGCGCGGCCATTGAAGCCCGAGTCAACCGAGTTCAGCGAGTACTTCGGACCCACGCCCATCGGGTCGTAGGCACCGAACAGGTCATACAACGCGTTCTGCTGGCGGCCCAGGGTCACAGCACCAAAGCCGCCCTGCAGGCCCACAAAGGCCTGGCGACCGAACAGTCGGCTGCTCTGGCCGGACAAACCGGTGTCGATGTCGAAGCCCGACTCGAGCGTGAAGATACCCTTCAGGCCACCGCCCAGGTCTTCTACGCCACGCAGGCCCCAGCGCGAACCGGACATGTTGCCCGAGCTCACGCGCACCGCGGTACCACCGTTGCCACCCGGGGAATGGGTAGCGAATTCAATACCTGCGTCGGCGATGCCGTACAGGGTCACGTTCGAGGCGGTTTGTGCCGATGCAACGCCGGACAGGGCGCACGTACCCGCAGCCGCCAAGGCAAATAGAGCTTTCTTCACTGTATATTTCTCTGTTTTGTTTAAGACATTGAGATGCTTCCCCGCTCCGCAGTCGTCCGGAAAGTGCTTGCGACACAACGCCGGCGAGCGGTGACCGATAGGGGCGCATCGCAATTATTCCAATCCAGTATGAAATTCTTGTGTCGTAACTAGAGTTATTGCCGTATCAGGAATCCACCCTCATAGAGGGTTGTGCTTTCAGACGATGCGTGATTCGGGTTTTCCCTGCCCACAATTTGGTAGCATTCACACTTTTCCGAGAACGGCATTTGACGCCCCGATGACAGCGCGCAACGGGACCGAGGTGCCTGTGTCAATGCGCCTGGATTCCATCAAGACCTTCATCGCCTCACGCCTGTCGCTGATCCGTCAGCATTTGCGCCGTCCCACGCGGCGCGAGGTCGTGCTGGCGGTGGCCGCCATCCCGGCGCTGGTGCTGCTCTATATCCTGTTGCTGATCCCGTTCACGCCGGGCATCAGCGACATCCGCAAGGCCAAGTCCGAACAGCCCGCGCAGGTACTGTCGGCCGACGGCAAGGAAATCGCGGTCTACCGCTGGGCCAACCGCGACTGGGTCAAGCTTTCCGAGATCTCGCCCAATGTGGTCGACGCGCTGATCGCCACCGAGGACCACCGCTTCTACCAGCACCACGGGCTCGACTGGCGGCGCACCGCCTCGGCCGCGCTGCATACGTTCTCGGGCGACCGCCAGGGCGGTTCCACGCTCACGCAGCAGCTGGCGCGCAACCGCTACCCGGACGAGATCGGCCGCGCGCCCACTTTGACGCGCAAGCTCAAGGAAGCGATCACGGCACTGAAGATCGAAGCGCTTTACTCGAAGGACGAGATCCTCGAGACCTACCTCAACACGGTGCCGTTCCTGTACAACGCGTTCGGCATCGAGATGGCCGCGCGCACGTACTTCGACAAGTCCGCCGACAAGCTCGACGTGCTGGAAGCCGCGACGCTGATCGGGATGCTCAAGGGCAACAGCTACTACAACCCGGTGCTGAACCCCGAGCGCGCGCTGGATCGCCGCAACACGGTGCTGGCCCAGATGGTGAAACGCGGCAAGCTCGACCCGGCCCGCTTCGAGACGCTGAAGAAGCGGCCACTGCGCATCGACTTCGAGCGCCAGATCGAGGCACCCGGCCCCGCACCCCACTTCGCCCAGCAACTGCGCAAATGGCTGATTACCTGGGCTGACCGCAACGACTACAACCTCTATACCGACGGCCTGGTCATCCATACGACGATCGATTCGCGTCTGCAGACCATGGCCACCCAGGCACTGACGCGCCAGGGCAACCAACTGCAATCGATCGCCAACGCTGCCTGGGCACCGCGCGCGGGATGGTCCGAGAGCCGGGGTCTGGTGCAGGCATTCGTGCGCGAAACGCCGGAGTTCCGCGCCGCGGTGGCTGGCGGCCAGAGCGAGGAAGACGCGCTGAAGCGCCTGATGGCCGATCGCCCCTTTATGCAGGCGCTGCGCGAGCAGAAGACGCGCGTGCAGGCGGGCTTCATGGCGATGGACCCGACAACCGGCGAAATCAAGGCCTGGGTTGGCAGCCGCGACTTCACAGTCGACGCGTTCGACCACGTAGCCCAGGCGCGTCGCCAGCCCGGTTCCACGTTCAAGCCTTTTGTCTATGGCGCCGCGTTCGCGCGCGGGCAGAGTCCCGACGAGACCTTTATCGACCAGCCGGTCGAGATCAAGCTGGCCGGTGGCGAAATCTGGCGCCCCACCGATGAATCGCCGCCCACGGGCCGCGCGCTGAGCCTGCGTGACGGTCTGGTCTACTCGAAGAACACGATCACCGCCCAACTGGTGCAGACGATTGGCGCGGACCGCGTGGCGCAACTGGCCCGTGCGATGGGCGTGCGCGACAGCAAGCTCGAAGCCGTGCCATCGCTGGCGCTGGGCACGAGTCCGGTGACGCTCAAGGAAATGGTCAGCGCCTACGGCACCATCGCCAATGGCGGGCAATACCTCGCGCCGACCATGGTCACGCGGATCGAGGACCAGCAAGGCAATGTGCTGGCGCAGTTCCGCGATCCGTCACCGCAACGCGCGTTGTCGACCTCGGCCAACGAGACGCTCGTCGACGTGATGCGCGACGTGATCGACCGCGGCACCGGCACGGCGATCCGCACCCGCTTCGGCATCCGTGCCGACGTGGCGGGCAAGACCGGCACCACCCAGGACAACGCCGACGGCTGGTTTATCCTGATGCATCCCCAGCTCGTGGCCGGCGCATGGGTCGGCTTCAACGACAGCCGCGTGACGCTACGTAGCGACTACTGGGGCCAGGGCGCACATAGCGCGCTGCCGATCGTCGGTGACTTCTATCAACGGGCCCTGCGCGCGAGGATCATCGACCCGCGCGTGCGCTTCGCGGAATCCAACGAGAAGACCTGGTACTCCGCGATTACCGATCAGATCAAGGGCTGGTACCAGAAGCTGTTCGGCGCCGGCAAGAAGGAAGACGCCGCGCCCGTTCCACGTCCGGCGCCGCGCCGCCCGGCACTGCCGGAGACCGATAACGACGCATTGCCACCGGCCAGCGCATCGGCGGCAATCGCCGACGGCGGCATGGCACTCGACCCGGGTGAAGTGGTGGAAGCCACGCCACCGTCGTCTTCCGCAAGCGCCCCGGCAGCCCCGGCCGCTCCAACCGCGCCTGCCATCCCGGCATCAGCGCCGTCCGTGCCGGTGGTCTCGCCCGTACCGCCAGTGGCACCTTCGGTGGCCGGCGAGCCGGCTCAGTCGGATGCGGCGCCGGCTACAGCGCACTGACACAGCCACACAGACGCTGGCAGTGATTCAGGGCGCCGCGCGCAACGCGCGCAGCGCCTCCTCCGACAATGTCAACGCCGGTACCTCGGCGGGACGTGCCAACAGGTAACCCTGCGCATAGTCGATACCGAGTTCGCGGCACACGAGCAGATCGTCCACGCGCTCGATGCCCTCAGCCACCAGCTTCGTGCCACTGAGCTTCGCCAGCTTGCACAGCGCGCGCACGGCTTCGAGCTGGAACGTCGACGTGGCAATGCCGTCGATGACGACGCGGGCGATCTTCACGTAATCGGGCTTCATCGCGATCCACTGGCCGAGGTTGGCATGGCCGGTGCCGTAGTCGTCGAGCGCGAACTGCGCGCCGCGCGCGCGGATCGAGAAGACGGCCTTGGTCAGCGATTCCAGCGGCCCCAGTGGTGCCTGCTCGGTCAGCTCCAGCACGATGCGGTCCGAAGGCATGTCCACGCGCTGCAGGAAGTTGCGCACATCCTCCCGCGTGTCCTCGATATCACGCAGGGAGTCCGCGCTGTAGTTCAGGAATAGCTTGCCGGGCAGGCGCGCCTGCATGAATGCGGCAATCGCGGTGCGCGCGGCTAGCCGCTCCATGCGCACCAGCGCCCCCGCCCTGGCCGCTTCCGCGAACAGGGCGACAGGGTTCTCCAGCGGCGTGCCCACCGGGCCGCGTATCAGTGCCTCATACCCGAGGATGTCGCCAGTGGCGAGCGACCCGATCGGCTGGAAAACCGGTCGCAGGTACCTTTGTTCGAGGCAATCGGCGATGGTTGGCGTCATGGTGGCGACAAGGCTTGCACTCAAACTGGCGTTGGTTCATGCGGATCTTGCTATCGGAAGAATCCGCTCCCACCGCAGCTATCGGCATAACTCCTCCGCCACTTGAGCCACAACGCACCCTACTTGACGGGGGCATCACCCCCCACTTTCGCACCCCCTGCCCCCGGCTGCCACCGCATTTGCCACCACACCCTCAGCGCTACACCAGACCGATATCCCGCGAGCGCGTCCCCGGAAACACCTGCGCCAGACGCGCATCGTCCAGGCCATACAGACGACGGAAGACACCCCCCAGCACAGCGCGGTAGTCGTTCAGCACGGGATAGTCCCGGTTCTGATTGAGCGAGGCCTGCGTCACCGCGACCTGCTCGCCGACGATGCGGCCACCACGTACATTGCCGCCTGCCACCCAGTACACCGTGCCATGACCGTGGTCCGTGCCGCGCGTGCCGTTCTCGCGGAACGTTCGGCCGAACTCCGAGATCGCCACCACCGTCGTATTGCGCCAGGTCGGGCCAATCTCTTCGGCAAATCCGGCAATGCCGCGCCCCAGGTTATCGAGCAGGTTCGCCAGTTGGCCCTGCGCGCCCCCTTGATTGACGTGGGTGTCCCAGCCGCCCACATCGATGAAACCGATATTGAATTTATCGCGCATCAGCCCGGCCATGCGGCGGGCTTCCTGCTCGAAGCCACGGGCGCTCAGCGCGCGCCGGTTGGCCGCCTGCATTTCGTCCATGCGGCCCGACATCGACTCACCCTCCGCGCTGCGCATCGCGGCCTCGTGCTTGCGCATCGCCTCGGCCTGCTCGGCAACCGTCTGGCGCAGCTCGAAGCCCTCGGCAATCAGCGACTCGAAACGTGTTCCCTTGTACATCTGCGCCAGCATCTGGGTCTGGCGCGCGTCAAATGGCGTACGCCCGGTGCCCTTCAGCGACACGTTTGGCACGCTGAGCGCGCCCGACATCACCATCGGCAAGCCATCGGTAAACGCCACCGGAGCCGCCTGACCACCCATCGACTGCGCCAGGCGATTCAGGAAACCGCTTCCGCGTGGCATGCCGCCGCCGTGCCCATCACCCGCCAGTCCGGCTTCGATGCCGTCCTGCGTCTCGAAGTGGCTGCGCGACATGTCACTGGTCCCCGCGAACGGGATGAACGCCAGTTGCTGGCGCTGCCACAGCGGCAACATCGTCGTGCCCAGTACCGGGTGCAGCGCCCAACCGTCCGCCGACAGCGGCAGCGACGCAGCCGGATCGGGCGACGCACCGTCGGCCACCGGACGCTTGATGGCGATCGTCGGCCGCGACGCATAGTAGAAATCGCTGCCCGCCGGCACCAGAACGTTGGCCGCATCGTAGCCACCGCGCAGGAACACCAGCAGGAAGCGCGCATCGGCCTGCGCGGGCAGCGCGAACACGCGCGACGACATCGTCGGCAGCGTCAGGGCCAGCCCCGCGCCACCCAGGGTCCTGAGCCAATCACGTCGATTCATGACATGCTCCTTGCGCACTCAACGTTGCATCCATTCGGGCGAACTCAGCAATACCGCATTCCATTCCTGCTGAGACCCGGCCTGCGCCAGCGCGCCGCGCGTGGCGGGGCCCAGCGTGGCTTCGATCGTGTCGTAGAACATGCGGCTATTCGGCATCGGAAAACCACGCCGCTGCGTGGGTTGGCCATCCTCGCCAGTGAACAGGCCCGCCGGGCCGTTGCCGATGGTCCGCGCGATCTCGAAGCGCCGCACCAGTTGGCCCGAACTGGCCCACGCGCTTTCGGCGGCCGGGTAGCCGTCCGGCGTCACGTGGCCATACAGCGGCTCGCCCAACTGATTGAGCCAGTTGATTATCGGACGCAGATTGGTGACTGGCCGTCCGTCATAGGCCAGGCGTATCGACGAGACCACAAAAACCATTGGATCCTTGAACTTGCGCGCGCCGTGGGCCGCGGCACTGTCGAACTCCTTCGACAGCAGCATCGTCCGCAGCACCGCGCCGATATCGCCGTCGGTACGCGTGAACGTGGCGGCCATCCGGTCGACCAATGCCTGCGGCGGGGTATCGGACACGAAGTACGTGGCCAGCTTCGCCGAGATAAAGCGCGCCGTGGCCGGATCGCGCGACAGGATGGTCACGGCCCGCTCCACCTCGCTGTAGCCAGTGGGCTCGATGCGCTGGCCCAGCAGCACCTTGGAACCGAAATCATGGCGATTCGGATTGAATTCGAACAGCCCGTCGCTGCGATACATGGCCGCGCGCGCCGGCCCTAGCTTCGGCGGCTCTCCGCGCAGGTTCACACCCAGCCCGGTCAGCACGCGTGCCAGTTCCTGCACGTCCTGCTGCGTGTAGCGCGAGCCGCTGGGTCCGCCCGATATGCCCAGCGTGTGCAACTCCATCAGCTCGCGCGCGTAGTTCTCGTTGATGCGATTGGCCGCGCTCTGCGCGTTGTCCAGATACACCAGCATGGCCGGCGACGTCACCGTCGCCATCACCAGGTCCCGGAACTTGCCCAGCGCGTGCGGACGGATCGCGCGCTCCTCATACTCGGGCAGCATCGACCCGACCTGCCCCTTGGCCGCATAGACGCTGAAGTGGTTCATCCAGAACCAGGTCATCTGCTCGCGCAACTGGCCGGGCGAGTACAACGCCCTCAGCAGATGACGACGCTCGGTGTCGAGCACGAGTTCCCGCGTCTGGCGGTTGATCGCCTGACGCGCCTGCTGCTTCTCGGATTCGTCGGTAAGCGTGTTGATGCGCTCCCGCTCGGCGCGCACGGCCTGCTGGCGCTGTACGGCATCGCCCTGGCTGACGGGCAGCGCCGCGATTGCCGCCGCCACCGGTTGCGGGTCTGCCAGCGGCGTGTGCAACTGCTCTTCCAGATAACGCTCGCGTCCGATCGTCTGGAGGCGCTGCACGCTGGCCTGGTCAGCGCCGAAGCTGACCGTGTTCAGCCAGCGCAGGTCGGCCGACGACAGGCTGCCGAGCTGCGTCGCCCCCGATGGCGGCGTCTGGGCGCAGGCCGCCAGGAACGTTGCCGTGGCCAGCAGCGCCAGCAGGCGCTGCCACTTCCGTGCGCTCGATTTGGGGTTAACCATGAGGACACCCTCTTCTATGACAGATACAGATGGGAATGCCGGTTTGACGCCTGGACGATGCGGTTGGTTGACGGCCAAAGGTACCGAGTCTGTTACGAGAGCTTTCCGCCTGGGCCTGTCATCGCCCGGTCACACTCGCATCCGAGAATTCGGCTTCATGACAGGCGCAGGGCCCGGGCGAATCGCATCGACGATGCGGCATCGCAGCAACGGAAAACCTTGACGCCTGATTTTTCGGCGCTTCAATGAAAACGTTTTCATCGCTGCATGCCCCCACCCCCCGACGAGGAAGCCCATGGCGCCGTCCCGCCGAACCGTGTTGTCGCAAAGCGTTGCCTCCGCCGAGCCCGGTCACGGTGTGACACTGGCCGACGTCGCCCTCGCGGCGAAGGTATCGCTGGCCACCGCCTCGCGTGTGTTCAGCCATCCGCAGCTCGTCAGGGAAACCACCGCCAACCGCGTTCACGAGGCCGCGCAGCGGCTGTCGTTCCGCCCCAACCTGCTCGGCGCCAAGCTGCGCGCGCAGCAGACCCGCATTCTCGGCGTCATGCTGCCCACGCTGGAAAACGCGGTATTCGCCGAATGCTGGCGCGGCATCGAGGAATCGGCGATGGTCGCGGGCTACTCGCTGATGCTTGTGACGAGCGGTTACGACACCGAACGCGAGCGCGAGCGGATCGAATATCTGCTCCGTCATCGTGTCGACGGCATGGTGCTGACCGTTTCGGATGCCGCCCAGAGCCTCGTTCTCGACCAGCTCGACAAGGAGTCGGTGCCCTACGTGCTGGCCTATAACCAGGTATCGGTTCCAGGCCGGCACTCGGTGTCCGTCGACAACCGCGCCAGTGCATGCGAGGGCGTCAAGGCGCTGATCACCGCGGGCCACCAGCGCATCGCCGTGATCTCCGGCGCCTTCATGGCCTCCGATCGCGCGCGGCAGCGCTTCGCAGGCTATGAGGACGCGATGCGCGCGCATGATCTGACGCCGCTCGCCCCGGTCTGCCTGCCGTCGCACACGGCCAGCAATGCCACGCAGATTCGCGAACTGATGACGCGTGCCGACGCCCCCACCGCATTCTTCTGCACCAACGACCTGCTGGCGATCGGCGTAATTTCCGATCTCAAGCGGCTGGGCCGCCGCGTGCCGGGCGACGTATCGGTGCTCGGTTATGACGGCATCGCGCTTGGCGCGCTGGTGGAGCCGCCGCTGGCCACCGTCATGCAGCCGAACGCCGAGATCGGCGCGCAAGCCGTTCACCAGCTTTTGCAACGGCTCCAGCATCGCAACCTGAACCACGATGACGCAGCAGAAGGCGCTTTCCTGCTGCCACACATGCTGCGCCTTGACGGTACCGTCAGCGCGCCGCGATAAAACCTGCCTACAAGCGCCATACGCACCACTTGCCGTCTCAACCTTCAACCAGGGAGCTTCACATGTCGACGCAATCCTTCTGGCGCCGTCCGCTGCGCTGGCTGGCCATCACCGCAACCGCCGCGGCCTTCAGCCAGGGCGTGGCCGCGCAAACCGCCATCTGCTACAACTGCCCGCCCGAATGGGCCGACTGGGCCGCGCAGATCCGCGCGATCAAGGAAAAGACCGGCATCACCGTGCCACTCGACAACAAGAACTCCGGCCAGTCGCTGGCGCAGCTGGTTGCCGAGCGCGCCAGCCCGGTGGCCGACGTGACCTACTTGGGCGTGACGTTCGGCATCCAGGCCAAGGCCGATGGCGTGACGCAAGGGTACAAGCCGGCCAACTGGAACGACATTCCCGACGGTCTCAAGGACCCGCAGGGCAACTGGTTCGCGATCCACTCCGGCACGCTCGGTTTCATGGTTAACGTCGACGCACTGCGTGGCAAGCCCGTGCCGCAGTCATGGGCCGACTTGCTCAAGCCGGAATACAAGGGCCTGATCGGCTACCTCGACCCGGCCAGCGCCTTCGTCGGCTATGTGGGCGCCGTGGCGGTGAATCAGGCAATGGGTGGCACGCTGGACAATTTTGGCCCGGCCTTCAAGTACTTCCGCGAGTTGCAGAAGAACCAGCCGATCGTGCCGAAGCAGACCGCCTATGCGCGCGTGCTGTCTGGCGAGATTCCCATCCTGCTCGACTATGACTTCAACGCCTATCGCGCCAAGTACAAGGATCACGCCAACGTGGCGTTCGTGATTCCGAAGGAAGGCACGCTGGTGGTGCCCTACGTGATGAGCCTGGTCAACAACGCGCCCCATGCCACCGAAGGCCGCAAGGTGCTTGATTTCGTGCTGTCCGACCAGGGCCAGGCGCTGTGGGCCAACGCCTACCTTCGCCCGGTGCGTAACGTGCCGATGCCGAAGGACGTGCAGTCGCGCTTCCTGCCCGCCGCCGAGTACGCTCGCGCCAAGCCGGTCGACTTCGGCAAGATGGCTCAGGTGCAGAAAGCCTTCAGCGAGCAGTACCTGAAGGAAGTCCGCTGATCCAGGCGCCGCCAGACTCCATCATGACCAGACGATCCCCCGCCCTCTTCCTGTTCGCGCTGCCCGCGCTCGTCGTGTTCCTGGCGTTCTTCTGCCTGCCGATGGCACGGCTGATCGAAGTCAGCCTGACCGGCAAGGACGGCGCGGGGGTCTACTGGACCGTGCTGACCAGCGGCCGCTACCTGCACAGCCTGATGGTGACCGTGCTGCTCTCGGCGCTGGTCACGCTGGCGACGCTGGTGATCGCCGGCATATCGGGCACGTTCCTGCAACGCCATCCGGTGCCGGGCAAACCAGTGCTGGTGGCAATGCTGACGTTTCCGCTGGCCTTCCCAGGTGTGGTGATCGGCTTCATGGTCATCATGCTTGGGGGCCGCAACGGCCTGCTGGCTTCGATTGGCGATGCGCTGACCGGCGAACGCTGGACCTTCGCCTACGGCCTCGCTGGCCTGTTCGTTGGCTACCTGTATTTCTCGATTCCGCGCGTGATCCTGACGGTGATGGCCGCCGTCGACAAGCTCGACACCTCGCTGGAGGAAGCGGCGCGCTCACTCGGCGCCAGCCGCTGGCACGTGGTGCGCGACGTGATGCTGCCTGCGCTGATGCCGGCCATGCTATCGAGCGGCGCAATCTGCTTTGCCACCAGCATGGGCGCGTTCGGCACGGCCTTCACGCTGGCCACCCAGCTCGACGTGCTGCCGCTGACGATCTACAACGAGTTCACCAACTACGCGAACTTCGGCATGGCCGCCGCCCTGTCGATCCTGCTTGGTGCTGTCACCTGGATGCTGCTGGCACTGGCCCGCTGGTACTCCGGCGATGCGGTCGCCGCTACCGCTTAAAAGGCCCTATCAAAATGATTCTGGCGTCGTTGCGCGGCCTTGCCGTAACACTTGCAATGTCTGCGGCCGCGCGTCTAGCCAGCACCGCTTCGCTGCATTTTGATAGCGCCTCAATGCCTGCCGAGGATGCCCGATGACTTCAAAACCCCGCCGCACCGCCTATTGGCTGCAACTGACACTCACACTCGCGGTCTGCGCGTTCATGACGGTGCCCGTGGTGCTGTCCGTGCTCGCCGGCCTGACCAACAACATCTTTGTCGGCCTATCGAGCGGCCTGACTACCCGCTGGCTGGTCGAAGTCTGGTCGCTCTACCGCAACACGATCTTTCTTTCGCTGGGTATCGCGCTGGCCTGTCTGGCCTGCACCCTCGTGATCGGCGTGCCGGCCGCGTACTACATGGCGCTGCGGCGCAACCGCGTGACCCGGCTGATCGAGGAACTGCTGATGCTGCCCGTCGCCGTGCCTGGGCTGGCCACTGCACTGGGCTTGATCCTGCTTTACGGCGGCTGGCAGGCACTGCGGACGAGCTGGGTGTTTATCCTGATCGGACACGTGCTGTTCACGCTGCCGTTCATGGTCCGATCGGTGCTGGCGATTCTCTCCGCCATTGACATCCGCACGATCGAGGATGCTGCCGCGAGTCTGGGCGCCACGCGCCTGCAGCGCTTCTTCACGGTGGTGCTGCCCAATTGCCGCCAGGGCATCCTGGCCGGCGCGCTGATGGTGGTGACGTTGTCGGTGGGCGAATTCAACCTGACGTGGATGCTCCATACGCCCACCACGCAAACGCTCCCGGTTGGGCTGGCCGACAGCTACGCGTCCATGCGGCTGGAAATCGGCTCGGCCTACACCATCGTCTTCTTCGTGATGATCATTCCGCTGCTGGTGTTCATGCAGGCGTTGAGCGCGTTGGGCGCGCGTGCCCGCCGCCACGCTCCCCCACCTGAAGCCACCGCCGACCTGCCGGTAACTGCCGTACCCCAATCCGCCGAGACCCGCCATGCATGAGCCCACCGCAATCCGCCTGCGCCACTGCGCCAAGACCTTTGCCGATGGGACGACCGCCCTGCAGCCGCTCGACCTCGATATCGGCGCGGGGGAAACCGTGGTGCTGCTCGGCCCGTCGGGTTGCGGCAAGACCACCACGCTGCGCATCATCGCCGGCCTGGAGCAACCCGATGCCGGGGGCGAAGTCTGGTTCGGGCACACCGCCGTCACCGACCAGCCAATCGAACAGCGCGGCGTCGGCATGGTGTTCCAGAACTACGCGCTGTTCCCGAACATGACCGTGGCCGAGAACATCGCATACGGCCTGCGGGTGCGTCGTACTGATTCGGCCACGCGCAAGCGCCGCGTCAATGACATGCTGGCGATGATGCACCTGGAGCCATTCGCTGACCGGCGCGTCGACCAGCTCTCCGGCGGCCAGCGCCAGCGCGTGGCGCTGGCACGCGCCATCGCCGTACAGCCCCGCGTGCTGCTGCTGGATGAGCCGCTGACCGCGCTCGACGCCAAGCTGCGTGACGCGCTGCGCGCCGACATCAACCAGCTTTTACGCAGCCTGCACATCACGGCCGTCTATGTGACGCATGACCAGGCCGAAGCCATGGCGCTGGGCGACCGCATCATCGTGATGGACAAGGGCCGCATTGCGCAGGCCGGCACGCCGCAGGAGATCTACCGCTCGCCCGCGAATGCCTTCGTGGCCGACTTCATCGGCACGATGAACCATCTGCCCGCCGTGGCCGAAGCCAGACGCTGGCGCGTGCCGGGCGGTACGGTGCCGATGGCCGCCCCGAACGATGCCCCGGTCTCAGCGCAGGCACGCCTGATGTTCCGCCCCGAGGACGTGGCGCTGGTTCAGGCCGATCAAGCCCATGTGGAAGGCACCGTCGTCACCGCGCTCTTTCTTGGCAACCACACCCGCCTGCTGGTGGACGTGGGGACCAGCCAGCCGATGGTTGTCGAAACCGCCCGCCGCGATGCATGGCAGGCCGGTGAACGTGTCGGCCTGCGGATCGACACGGATCATCTGATCACGCTTCACGAAGCGGCATGACCCGCAGGACCCGGACAGACACCATGAACGCCGCTCCCTATCTGGTCGCGCAACTGACCGATCTCCATATCAAGGCGGGCGGCAAGCTGTCGTACCGCCGGGTCGATACCGCCGGCGCGTTGCGCACCGCCATCGACACGCTGCTCGCCGCGCCGCAGCAGCCCGACATCGTCATCGTCACCGGCGATCTGGTCGATTTCGGCAGCGAATCGGAGTACCGCTTCCTGCGCGATCTCCTGCAGCCCCTGCCGATGCCGGTCAGGCTTCTGCCCGGCAATCACGATCATCGCCCGTCGCTGCGTGCCGTATTCGCCGATCACGACTACCTGTTTGCGAACGGCGATGGCGACGCCCCGGTTCACTACGCCATCGACGCCGGACCGCTGCGGCTGGTCGGTTTCGATTGCACCGTCCCGGGCAAACCGGGGGGCCGGGCCGAAGATGCCGGGCTGGCCTGGCTCGATGCCACACTGGCGGCCGCACCGAAGCAACCGACGCTGGTGATGCTGCACCACCCGCCGTTCCACACCGGCATTGGCCATATGGACGACCAGGGCCTGGAGAACGCGCCGGCGTTCGAGGCGATCATCGCGCGGCACCCGCAAGTGGAACGCGTGGTCTGCGGCCATCTGCACCGCCATATCACGCGCCGCTTCGGTGGCACCATCGCCATGACCGCGCCAGGGCCCGCGCATCAGGTTGCCCTCGACCTCGATCCCCAGGCCGCGTCACGCTTCCGCATGGAGCCGCCGGGGTACCTGTTGCATTGGTGGCATCCCGCGCACGGAATGGTGACGCACCTTGCCGCCAGCGGCGACTATGGCGCGCTGCATCCGTTCTTCGACGCGAACGGGAAACTGATTGATTGATGGGGCGGCCGGGCTCGTCCGCGTTCGGTACGCCACATTCAAACGCATGAAAGAGAATCAAGAGCCGCGCCAGAACGCCCGGATCGTGCCAAAGTAGGGCTCCCGCAACCGCGCGACGTCGATGCGACGAGCAGAGATTCCCATGAACCCGCTCATCAATCATCCAGCCATCCTTTTCGTTGTCATGCTGGTGGTCATGTCGTCGGCCACCGCACTTGGCGCGCTGGTGCTGCGCCGCATCCGGCCACTCCCTGCCGAAGTCAAGGACGACTTCGGCATCGTCCAGGGCGCCACGCTGACCCTGCTGGCCCTGCTGATTGGATTCACGCTGTCGATGGCCGTGGGACGGTACGATCAACGCAAGAACCTTGAGGAAGAAGAAGCGAATGCGATCGGCACCGAATATCTGCGGGCGGACCTGATCGAGGGGCCGGAAGCCGAACAGGTCAAGGCGCTTCTGGTCCGATACCTGGACCAGCGCATTCTCTACTACCGCACGCGCGACAGCGCTCAACTGCAGGAAATCGAAGCGGCCACCTCGCTGATCGAGGACGAGATGTGGAAGCTGATGCGCTCGGCGGCACGCGCGAAACCCACACCGATCACGGGCCTGGTGGTGTCCGGCATGAACGACGTTATCAACAGCCAGGGCTACGCCGAGGCCGCGTGGATCAACCGGATTCCGGTCTCGGCCTGGGGCCTGATGATCGTCATCGCCTTTTTCAGCAGCATGATGCAGGGCTACGGCGCCCGATCTGAAAACGCCAAGATCATCCTGATGCTGGTGCTTCCGTTCACCGTGTCGCTGTCACTGGCGCTGATCTCGGATATCGACAGCCCGCGCGGCGGCCTGATCCGTGTGTTGCCGCAGAACCTGCTCAGTCTTCAGGCATCGTTGAAGCGATAGGCCGCGCTTGCCCGATCGGTGCGCCCGGTACGGGACGGAGGACGGGGAGACGACGCGACATCCCCCCATGGCGATGCCTATAATGCATTGGCACCCGGCATCGCCCGCAGAGGCGGAGCCCGGCATGCCGACATTGCCCACCCACCCTCCGCCCCGCCATGCATCCTCTTCGCCATCGTCTTGCCCTGGCCACGCTGACGCTTGCCACTGCCACCGGCTACACAGCCTCCGCCCTAGTCGCACTCATCGCACCCTTCGCACCCAACGCACACGCGCAGCCCGCGCCCGTCGTCTGGCAGATGGCGACCGAGTACCCGGCCACGTCGATGCCCGGCGAAGGACTGACCACGTTTGCCCAGGAAGTCGCTACCCGCACGCAGGGCACATTGGCGCCGCAGCCGACCTTCGACGCCAGCGCGGGCGTCAAGTCCGCCCAGATGCCGGCCGCCATCCGCGACGGCAAACTGCAGGCCGGCGATGCTTTCGGCGGCGCGTTGGGCGAGGTCGATCCGATTTTCCTGCTGTCGTCGCTGCCATTCGTAGCGACGTCGGTGGACAAGGCCCATCGCCTGGCCGATCTGGCCCGCGCGGACTACGCGCAGGCATTCGAGAAGCAGGGCCAGCACCTGCTCTACATCACACCCTGGCCGCCAACGGGCCTCTGGACACACAAACCCGTGGGCACGCTCGACGATCTGCGCACGCTGTCCGTGCGCGCCTATGACGAAACGTCCGCCGACGTCATGCGCGCAGCGGGAGCGAAGGCGCAGAACCTGTCGTTCGCCGATGCCATGCCGCGTCTGAAGGATGGCTCGGTCAATGCCGTGCTTTCGTCGGGCGATGGCGGCGCGGGCCGCAAGCTCTGGGACTACCTGCCCTACTTCACGGCCATCGGCTACGCCATGCCGTTGTCGTTTACGACCGTCAACGCAGCCGCCTGGCAATCCCTGACACCCGCCCAGCGAGACGCCGTGACCGCCGCCGCCAGAGCGACCGAAGGCAAACAATGGTCGCGGCTGAATACCCGCCTGACCGAGAACACCGCCCGAATGCGCGCCAACGGTGTGACCATCGACGACAATCCAGCGCCCGCCGTGCAACAGGCCCTGCAAGCCGCCGGGCTGAGCGCGGTCGGCGTCTGGCAGACACGCGTGGGCGAGCGCGGAGCCGCCTTGCTGAAGACCTATTTCAGCGCGGAGGCAGGGCTCCGCTGAGCACTGCGGCGTGGGTCGGCGACCGAATGATTGCCCTTTAGGGCAGCGGGATTACCCTTTGTGCCAATGGCGCCCGACCTCCGGGTTGCCGATACTCGCGTTGATATGCTGTCGAGACTGGGAGAGTCCGGCCTTGCCAGGGGGTGCCAGCCACAGCCCTGGCCGCGAGTCAGGATCCTCCGGTATCCGCAGGCGTTTGCGCACGACCCTCGTGTCTACAGGATCTCCCGCCCATGCAATGCTCAATCGGATTCTTCAACCAGATGCCCACGGCGGTGCTGTTCATCACCGTCGGCCTTGGCTACGCCATTGGCAAGCTTCGCGTCGGCCCGATCGTGCTCGGCGGTGTCTGCGGCACGCTGATCGTGGCGCTGCTTGTCGGGCAGACCGGGTGCCAGATGCACGGCGAGTTGAAGGACGTTGCCTTCGCGCTCTTCATCTTCGCGATGGGATATTCGGGCGGCCCGCAGTTCTTCGCGAACTTGAACCGCTCCAGCCTGCGGTTCATGGTCCTGCCGCTCATCGAAGCGTTCGTGGTACTGGCAATCGTGCTGGTGGCCGTGCGAATGCTGGATCTGGACCCTGGCACGGCGGCGGGTCTCGCAGCCGGCGCGGCGACGGAATCCGCAGTGGTCGGCACGGCTGCGGAGGCGCTCAAGCATCTGAACCTGGTCCCGACGGAACTGGCCCGGATGCAATCGAACATCGCCACGGCCTATACGCTGACTTACCTCGTCGGCCTGATCAGCATCGTGTTCTTCACCAGCCAGGTGGCTCCCTTCCTGCTTCGCTTCAACCTGCGCGAGGCATCGAGCGAACTGGCCAAGGAACTGCAGGCCGCGTCCGACGATGACGTCGCCACGCAGCCGGTGCTGCCCCGCCTGGTGGGACGTGCTCACCGCGTGGAACATGCGGCCGGCCTGACCGTGCGCCAACTGGAAGCCGCGCTTGGCGGGCGGACACTGGTGATGGGGCTGGTGCGCGACGGCAAGCTCATGGAGTCGGTGCCGGATCTGACCATAAAACGGGACGACATCGTGGCGCTGATCGGCGTGCGCGACAAACTCGTCTCGGCTCGCGAGGTGATTGGCCAGGAGGTGTCGTTGCCGCTGAGCCAGTCCGACGTGCTGCGGCTCGAAGAGCATCAGGTGATCGTCAACAATCCCGCTGTCAATGGCCGCTCGCTGGCCGAACTCGGCCGGGAAGCCGCCCAGCAACATCTTCGCTACGTCTGGGTCCAGCAGATCGTTCGATCCGGCATGAGCCTGCCGATCACGCCCGCCACACGCCTGCAGCATGGCGACCGGGTAAGCCTGGTGGGCGTGGAACCGACACTGACCTCAGCGGCCCGCAACCTGGGCAGGGATCTACGCACCACCGATACCACCGAACTCGTCTTCCTGTGCGCGGGCATCCTGATTGGCCTCTTGATCGGCAGCGTCACCCTGAAGGCAGCCGGCATCCCGATCTCGCTCGGCAGCGGCGGCGGCGCGCTGCTCAGCGGTCTTGTCTTCGGCTGGATCAATTTCAAACGGCCCGGCGTGGGCGACATGCCAAGCGCCGCGGTCCAGTTGCTGAAAGACCTGGGACTGGCGATGTTCGTGGCCTGCGTCGGCTTGTCTGCCGGACCTGATGCCGTCACGCTGATTCGCGAGCATGGCGCCGTGTTGCCGCTCGTCGGCCTGGCCGTGTCGCTGACGCCGGCATGCATGTCACTCTGGATCGGCCACAAATTCCTGAAAATCCAGGGGCCACTGCTGGTCGGCGCCATCGCGGGGCAGCACGTCAGCACGCCGGCGATCAGCGCCGTGCTGGCCGCCAGCCAGAGTTCGGTCCCGCTGCTCGGCTACACGGTGACGTATGCCATCGCCAACGTGATGCTGCCGGTGCTTGGGCCAATCATCGTGGCCCTCGCATATCGCGTTGGCGGCATGTGATCGATAACGGGCGTGTTGCTGCCCTCAGGTGGAGCATCATTCCGGAGGCTGATGCGTGCGCTCAGCCGCTGCCCCGGAACGGAATCAGCAGACCGTCACACCTTCCGGACGAACTCCGATTTCAGGCTCATGGCGCCAAAGCCGTCGATCTTGCAGTCGATATCGTGATCGCCGTCGACCAGGCGGATGTTCTTCACCTTGGTACCCATCTTGATCGTGCCGGCGGATCCCTTCAGCTTGAGATCCTTGATAACGGTGACGGTATCCCCGTCCTGCAGCACGTTGCCCGCCGAATCACGATGAACCCGGACTTCCGCTTCGGCCGGTGCGGACGCCTGCGCCGACCATTCATGCGCGCATTCCGGGCAGATAAAGAGGCCGCCATCCTCGTAGGTGTACTCGGAATGACAGTTCGGGCAGGCGGGCAATGCGCTCATGGGGAATCCTGAGTGGCGTGACAAAGGCGGGAAGTATACCGCGCCGCCCAACCTCCCTCCCGGCCAGCGCTCTCCGAACGGGAGTACCCATGATGGCTACCGTCCGATACAACACGGATCACCGTATCGGACGTATATTGCCGGCTCCCGCAACGTCTCTGTCCCGTTCACTCGCGGGGCCCGTCAGCCGCGCTCTCTCACAAGATGAAGACCACCCGCATCGACGCGACCACTTTGTTCCTGCTGACATTCCCGCCGCTGGCCTGGGCCGGAAATGCCATCGTCGGACGCCTCGCCGCGGGCACCGTGCCACCGATCACGCTGAATCTCGTGCGCTGGATCATCGCGGCATTGCTGCTGGCCCCCTACGCGTGGCGGGGCGTCATGACGCATCGCGCCGCGCTGCGACAGCATCTCGCCATGCTCGCCACCATGGGCCTGTTGTCGATCGCCAGCTATAACGCGTTCCAGTATCTGGCGCTCACCACCTCCACGCCGATCAACGTCACCCTGATCGGCGCATCCACCCCGCTCTTCCTGCTGCTGATCGGCGCCTGCTTTTTCCACGAGCGCTTCCGGCCGTGGCAGGTGGCGGGCGCCCTGCTCTGCCTGCTGGGCGTGTCGTTCGTGCTGATGCGCGGCGAGCCCGATCGCCTGGCCCATCTCGAATTCGTGCCCGGCGACCTGTACATGCTCGCCGCGACGATCACCTGGAGTTTCTACACCTGGCTACTGCGCAAGCACCGCCCCGACCTGCCTCTGCCGGTACTTCTGCTTGCGCAGATCGTGGCAGGCGTCATCGCCAGCATTCCCGTCGCCGCGTGGGAACTCGGCCGGCTGACGGAACCCCTGGAGTGGAACAGCAAGGTCGCGTGGATCCTGCTGTATGTGGGCACCGTGCCGTCGCTACTGGCGTATTTCGTCTGGGATCGCGCCATCTCGCGCGCTGGGGCGCAATTGCCGGTTTTCTTCATCACCCTCACGCCGCTATTCGCGGCCGTGCTTTCCACCGTTCTGCTGGGCGAGTCGCCGCATTGGTATCACGGGGTGGGCCTTGTTTGTATCGGGGCGGGGATCTGGTTGGCGCAGCGGCGGTAGGGGGATTGGGAGCGCCACATCTGCTCGGCCATTCCCACCATGTCGGCTAAGCCGACAGCACCTGCGGATTGCCACTCCGCCGCCAACTCTCCGCCTGCCGCTCCAGATGCACGCGGATGAAATCCATCAGCGTGCGGGTCGCCAGCGTCGGGTAGCGATTCGATGCCGTCAGCATGTAAACGCTGTCCCCCACGCCCTCCGCCTCGCATTCGGCTAGCACCTCGCGGACCTGTCCTGTCTGGAGTTGACGCCAGACGGCATAGCGCGGCAGCAGTGCCACGCCAAGACCTCCAATCATCGATTCCAGCAGAAACGGATAGTCGCCGGACTGGATACGTGGTGACACGCGCAAGGTCGTCGGGGTGCCTGCCATCCACACCTTGAGCGTGAAGCGTCGGCCCAGCGATGCGGGCGCGATCATGTCGCAGCTCTCCAGGTCGGCCACGCTCAGGATCGGGCCACGGCTGTCCAGGAAAGACGGCGTCGCGCACAGGCACCAGCCGACGTCGCAGATGCGTCGCGCCACGTGATCATCTGGCGGTTGGGACGTGATCTTCAGCGCCATGTCGACCTCGGCGGAAATCAGGTCGCCGATGTTGTCGTTGATGACCACGCGCAGCGAAATCTGTGGGTAGATGCGGGCGAACTCCAGCAGCAGCGGCGTCAGGTAGAGATGACCGAGCCCGGTCGGCAGACGGATACGCACGTCGCCACGCACCACCGTGCCGAGGCTGTCGATCGCGGTCTTGGCCGATTGCAGTTCGTCGAGCATCCGCAGTGCGTGGGCATAGAGCAGTTGCCCGGCCTCCGTCAGCTCGACGTGCCGGGTTGTCCTGCGCATCAACTGGGCACCGAGGTGCTGTTCGAGCACCTTCAGACGGCGGGACACATTGGAGCGGGTCATGCCACTGCGCTCGGCAGCCGCCGTCAACGTGCGCGACTCCACCATCGTCACGAACAGCCGTACTAGGTTGAGATCCAAGCTATTGTCAATCATGAGTCAACACCACTGGCACAAAACGACGGATTGTCACGGCGGAGGCGTAACCCTAGCATAGGCATCACGCTAAATCATGCCGAACCGCCCATGCCGAATGCCCTTGCCCCCACCCATCCAACCGATGACGGCCTGCTCGATCTGCCTTTTGCCGGCCTGCGTGTGCTGGACATCAGCCAGGGCATCGCCGGCCCGTACTGCGCGCATATCCTCTGGCAGCAGGGCGCGGAGATCATCAAGGTCGAGCCGCCGTCCGGAGACTGGGGGCGCAAAGTCGGGGTCGTGCGCGGTGATACGAGCGCGCTGAGCATTGCGTACAACGGCGGCAAACGCAGCATCTGCGTGGACGCCACGGTCGAAGCTGGCAAGGATGTCCTGCGCCAGCTGGCGCTGCAGGCCGACGTGGTGGTGCAGAACTTTCGCCCGCAGGTAGTGGATCGGCTTGGCGTGGGCCATGCCGCGCTGGCGGCGCTGCGCCCCGAGCTGGTCTATGTCTCGATCAGCGGCTACGGTCCGGATGGCCCCTACGCCGACTACCCGGCGTCCGACTCGGTGATGCAGGCTGACAGCGGGTTGATGTTCGCGAACCGTGGCGTCGACGGAACACCCCGCCGCATCGGCATGTTGCTGGCGGACGCCGCCACCGGCCTCTACGCGGCCCAGGCATGCGCTGCTGCCTTGTGCCGGCGGTACCGCACCGGGCGGGGCGCTCATGTCGAACTGAATCTGTTCGAGGCCTGCTGCGCGCTGCAGGCCAACAATCTCCTCGAGCACGCCATCGCGGGCCAGGCCGTTGCCGGCCCGGTCAGCGCGCCCAACGGGGTCTTTGCCACCCGTGACGGCAGTGTGACTCTGCTGGCCCTGAACGATGCGCAGTTCGCCAAGCTCTGTCACGCCCTCGACCGCGACGACTGGCTGGCTGACCCGCGCTTCGTCAACAACGCCAGTCGCATGGAACACGCGGCGCTGCTGAACCGGCAGGTCGGCGACATCATCGTCACGCGCACTACCAGTGCGTGGCAGGAACAGTTGAGCCGGCACGACGTGCTTCACGCCCCGGTCCGCGGCTATGCCGATGTGCTGCAGCACCCGCAGGCGGCGCACCGGCAGACATTCCAGTCTATCGAGCAACCGGGGCTGGGCGCTCTGCCCTTCGCCGGGATCCCGGCCCGGGCCATGCGGCGGCCCGCCGGGCCAGCCCCTGAGAATGGCGAACACACGGTGCAGTTGCTGCAGGAAGCCGGTTTCGGCAGCCACGCCATCGACGAATGGCTGCGGCTAGGCGTGGTGCGACAGGCAACGGTCACGTCGGCGAAGGCGATGGCATGATGAAGGCGCTCGTATGCAAGCAGTTCGGCGGCGTCGAGGATGTGGAACTCGCGACCGTGTCCGAACCCGCCCTGGCCGACCCCCATGCGGTCACGATCGAAGTGGAGTTCGCCAGCGTCAGCCATGCCACCGGCCTGATGATCGCTGGCCAGTATCAGCGCCGCCCGCCGCTGCCATTCGTGCCCGGCACGGAAGCGGTGGGACGCGTGGTGGCCTGCGGCAAGGCCGTCACACGGCTGCGCCCAGGTGACCGGGTCGTAGCCATTGCCAACTGGGGCTGCTACGCGGAGCGATTCACGGTACCTGAGTACACCGTCTACCCTGTCCCCGACTCGCTGCCGCCGAAGGTCGCGCTGCCGATCCCGCTCTCGTACGGCACCGCCTATTGCGGCCTGGTCTGGCGTTGCGCGCTGACGCCGCAGGACACCCTGCTGGTGCTCGGCGCTGGCGCTGGCGTCGGACTCGCGGCGGTGGAGATCGGGCGGCAACTTGGGGCGACCGTGGTTGCCTGCGCCAGCACCGAGGCAAAACGCGCCGACGCGCTGCGCCGCGGGGCCACGCACGCGGTTGCGCCCCAGGACCTCGCCGCTCAAGTCAAGGCACTTACCGGTGGCCGTGGCGCGGATGTGGTGGTGGACCCGGTCGGCGGCGACCTGTTCGGCCAGGCGCTGCGCGCCGCAGCGCCGAACGCGCGCATTCTCAGCATTGGCTTTGCCAGCGGGTCCATCCCGCAGGCGCCGGTAAATCTGCTGCTGGTCAAGAACCTGACGCTGCACGGCTTCTTCTTCGGCCGATACATCGGCTGGACGCCGTCCGACGAGCGCGCCGAGCACGCCCCGGCGTTGCAGCAGGTCATGTCCACCCTGTTTCAGTGGGCTGCGGAAGGGAAGCTGGAGCCGACCGTGTCCGCTGTCTATCCGATCACCGGCCTGGGGGACGCCCTCGCCGCGCTGGAATCCCGCAAGGTTGTTGGCAAGGTGGCAATAAAAATCAAGGAGACAGAGACATGAATCATCCATCTACAAAGACGCCGGCATGGTCACGGCTGCATGTTGCGCTGGCAGTCGTGGGAACGGCCTTCGCCATGCTGCCCGCCGTTGGGTCCGCGCAGACGTTTCCACAACATCCGGTGCGTATGGTCTTGCCCTACCCCGCCGGCGGACCGACCGACCTGCTCGCGCGGGTGGTCGCGGTCAAGATGGGCGAGAGCATGGGCCAGAGCGTCGTCGTCGACAACAAGCCGGGGGCCAGCGGCATGATCGGCGCGGAAGCGGTCGCACGCGCCACGCCCGATGGCTACACGATCCTGGCCAATGCCTCGCTGCACGTGATCAACCCGAGCATCTACTCCAAGATGCGCTACGACGCGTTCAAGGACTTCGTTCCGATCACGCAACTGGCCGAGGTGCCGCTTGTACTGGTGGTCAACAACGATTCGCCGGTCAGGACCGTGCAGGACCTGATCGCGTACGCCAAGCGCCAGGGTGGCGCGCTCAACTTCGGCTCGGCCGGTAATGCATCGGCACAGCAACTGGCTGGCGAATCATTCAAGCTGGCGGCCAAGGTGCCGATGCAGCATGTGCCGTACAAAGGCAGCGCGCCGGCATTGACCGACCTGATGGGCGGGCAGATCCAGCTGATGTTCGATTCGATGCCGTCGGCCATGCCGTTTATCAAGTCGGGCAAGCTGCGTGCCGTGGCGGTGACCACCGCGCACCGCGCCAGCGCCCTGCCAGACGTGCCCACCGTCGCCGAATCGGGCCTGCCGGGCTTCGACATCAGCACGTGGTATGGCCTGTGGGCGCCGCGCGGCACGCCGGCTCCGATCGTCGAAAAGCTGGCGGCGAATGCCGCTGCCGCGCTGAAGCGCCCTGACGTGCGCCAGCAGTACGCCGACATGGGCGCCGAACCCGTCGGGTCCTCGCCGGCGGATTTCGCGCGGTACAACGTCTCCGAGGGCAAGAAGTGGGCGGAGATCGTGCATCGCTCCGGCGCGAAGGCCGACGAATGATTCCAATCGGCATATTTCGCCGAGGCCAAAAAAATACCCGCTGCCGGGTGGAGCGGGTACTCAAAGTGGTATGGACAAGTCGCGGAATTCGTCCATGTCAGCATCGTGGCAGCGACTTTACGCGTTGCCAATAATCTTTCCGGACTACCCCAAATGCGGGGCAACGCCGGAAAGACAGCCGGGGGGTAAGCATCATGGACAAGCACGCTGGAATCGAGTCCAATCGTCCTTGTCTGTCGCCCCCCGCACTTTCTCATGTCGCAAGCCCGGCTTCTGTTGATCGATGACCACACGCTGTTCCGCACCGGACTGAAGCTATTGCTGGCCGCCAGCCCGAACGTCGCGTCGATCATGGAGGCGGGATCGGTCATGGAGGCCACCGAGGCGCATGGCGACAAGCCGGTCGATATCCTGTTGCTGGATATCCAGATGCCTGGGCTGAATGGCATCGAGGGCATCAAGGTGCTCCGTCGGCATTTCTCCCGCGCCCCGATCGTGATCGTCTCCGGCACGTCGGGCATCGACGCGATTCCCGACGAGGCACGCAAGGAAGTCGCTGGTTTCTTGCCGAAATCCGCCGACCCGCGCGAGATCGAGGAAGCGATTGCCTGCTGCCTGGCGGGCGGCACGTACTTCCAGACCGAACAGCCCGGCGACCGCCTCCCCCACACCCGGGCCTACAAGCCCAGCCAGCTCACGCCGCGCCAGCTCGAGGTCCTGAACCAGCTCAATCTGGGGCGTTCGAACAAGGTCATCGCCTATCACCTCGGCCTGTCGGAAAACACCGTACGCGTGCACGTGGCGGCGATTCTCGACCACCTCGGCGTGGTCAGCCGCGTGGAAGCCATTCTCGAAGCCCAGCGCCGCGGTCTGGTGCAGGCACAACGCTGACGCACGCCCGGCATGTGGTCCTCCGTGCTGCCTCACTATGACGAGCCGCGCCTGCTTGCGGCGCAGATGGAGCTGATCGACCAGAGCTTCGGCATCGCGATGCTTGGCTGCTCGCTTGCGGCGATCATCCTGGCAGTCGGCCTGACGGTCACGGGTGGACACCCCGGCGCCATGCCATGGGCCGCGGCGATGGTCGTGCTCTGCGCCATCGCCCATTTCGGCCGGCTGGCCGTGCCCGATCGTCTGACCGAGGCGCGCGCGGGACGTTACGCGCGCGCCATGACCGTCATGCTAGTGCTGATCGGCAGCCTGTGGGGACTGGTGGCCTGGCTCTACCTAGATATCCGGTCGCCCGCCGTGGTGATCTGCGTGCTGTCGCTGATTGCCGGCATGAGCGCGGCGGCGCTGGCGATCTTCTCGGCCTGTCTGCCGGTGGCCATCGGTTTCTTCATTCCCGCGATCCTGCCCGTATGGATCGTATTCCTGCTCACGCATGACATTGCCTACCTGCCGATGTTCTTTGGTACGCCGCTGTATCTGGTGGTGCTGCTGATCTTCGCGCGCAACTACTCGCGCGTGGCGTGTCATTCGATTGCGCTGCGCTTCGAGAATGTCGAACTGATCTCGCAGCTACGCGACCAGACCGCGCGCGCCGGACAGGCTTTGCGCGAGGCCGAGAACGCAAATCGCGCCAAATCGGTGTTCCTGGCATCGGCCAGCCATGACCTGCGCCAGCCCCTCCATGCGCTGGGCCTGTTTCTCGTGTCACTCGGGCGCACGCCGCTGGATGCGCACCAGCGCCAGTTGCTGGACCACATCGAGGCGTCGTCCGGCGCGGCGCGGGAGATGCTCAACACGCTGCTCGATTTCTCGAAGCTCGAGGCAGGTGTGATCACCGCGCGACCGCGCCCGTTCAGGCTGCAGCCGATGCTGCACAAGCTCGAGAACGAGTTCGCGCCGCAGGCGAATGCGCGTGGACTGGTCTATCGCACCCGCGATACCACGGCTACGCTGTTTGGCGACCCGGCGCTGGTCGAACTGATCCTGCGTAACCTGATCGCCAACGCGATCCGCTACACGCATACCGGCGGCGTGCTGATCGCCTGCCGGCCCCGGCGCTTCCATGCTTCGATCGAGGTCTGGGATACCGGCATCGGTATTCCCATCGCGCAGCACCGCGAGATCTTTCGCGAGTTTCACCAGCTCGGCAACCCGGAGCGCGACCAGCGCAAGGGGCTTGGGCTAGGTCTGGCTATCGTCGACGGGTTGGCACGCACGATGCAGACCCGCGTAACGCTGGATTCGATACCGGAACGCGGCTCGGTATTCCGTCTGCAACTGCCACTGGCCTGGGCCGCGCCCGAGGAAGTCACGTTCCCAGGCAGCGTGATCCGCCTGGATGGCCTGCGCGTGCTTGTCATCGACGACGATCCGGCAATCCGCCAGGCAATGGCCGAACTGCTGGCGGCCTGGGATTGCGACTGCCGGCCCGCCGAATCCGAGGACGAGGCGCTGGGCCTGCTCGGCACCTTCACCCCCGACCTGATCCTGGCCGACTACCGGCTGCGTGGCCATCGCAACGGCCACGAAGCCATTGCGGCGATCCGCGAGCGCACCAGCCAGGCGCTGCCGGCCATCATCATCACCGGCGATACGGCGGCGGATCAGCTTCGCAACGTTCACGCGGGTGGCACCGCGCTGCTCCACAAGCCCGTGGTCCCGGGCGAACTCCATTCGGCCATTGGCGCCCTGCTCCGGGGCTCCGAATGGTATCGGGTCCAACAATAAGCATCAGCCACATTCATGCATTCAAAGCATGAATAGATCAATCCTATTAATTGGACTTAGGTCTGGCGGCCCACCACACTGCAAGGCACTGCGGGCCTGATTCCCTCGGCCAACGCGCACGTCATTTCAAACCATGACTCAAGCGAGGAGCCTTCCATGACCGCCACACGCCCCGACTTGCCGAAGCACGATCTGCTGATCGACGGCAAGCGGCTGCCCCCCGGCAGCGGTGAGTATTCCACCGACATCAACCCCGCCACCGAAGAACCCATCGCGCTGGTGGCGCAAGGCAGCGCCGCCGACGTCGACACCGCCGTGCTGGCCGCCCGCGCGGCACTCAAGAGCTGGGCGGGCATGCGCGCCGCCGATCGCGGCCGCATCCTCAACCGGTTCGCTGACCTGCTGGAAGCCCACGCCGAGGAACTGATCACGCTGGAGAGCCTGGATGCCGGCAAGCCGCTGGCGGCTGTACGTCGACAGGATCTGCCGGCCGTTGTCGACACTGTGCGGTATTACGCGGGCTGGTGCGACAAGATCCACGGCGCGGTGATTCCAACGCGGCCGGACGCGCTGACCTACACGGTGCGCGAGCCTGTCGGCGTCGTCGCCGCCATCATCCCGTGGAATTTCCCGCTGATGATCGGCATGTGGAAGATCGCCCCCGCGCTGGCCTGCGGTTGCACGCTGATCGTGAAGCCCGCCGAGATTACGCCACTGACGGCCCTGCGCGTGGCCGAATTGGCGCTGGAGGCCGGCGTGCCGCCGGGGGTCTTCAACGTCGTCACCGGCAAGGGCAGCGTGGTGGGCAATGCGCTGGTTGCCCACCCGGGAATCGACAAGGTGACGTTCACGGGATCGCCCGGGGTCGGACGCGGGATCATGCAGGGCGCGGCCGCCAACTTCAAGCGCGTCACACTGGAACTAGGCGGAAAGTCCGCCAACGTGATCTTTGCCGATGCCGACATCGATGCGGCCACGCGTGCCGCGGCATCCGGAATCTTTTTCAACTCGGGGCAGGTCTGCTCGGCCGGGTCACGCATCCTCGCGCAGCGCAAGGTGTACGACGAAGTGGTGGAAAGGCTGACTACCCGCGCCCGCGCGATACGGGTCGGCGATCCGGCCTCGCCGGACACGACGATGGGTCCCGTGGTCTCGGCGGCGCAGATGAAGACCGTGCTCGACTATGTGGAAATCGGCAAGCGCGAAGGCGCCAGCGCGGTGACCGGCGGCGCGCGCATCGGCCAGCGCGGCTTCTTCGTCGAGCCAACCGTGTTCGCGAACGTCGAGCATGAAATGCGGATCTCGCAGGAAGAGATCTTTGGCCCGGTGGCCAGTGTGATTCCGTTCGAAGACGAGGCCGATGCCGTGCGCATCGCCAATGGCACCGCGTTCAGCCTGGCCGCAGGGGTATGGAGCGCGGACATCGCGCGCGTGCACAAGGTAGCCGGGGAATTACGGGCGGGAACGGTGTGGATCAACACGTACGGCTATACCGACGTGCGTCTGCCCTGGGGCGGCGCCGGCGACTCCGGACTCGGCCGTGAGCACGGTGACGCCGCCATCGAGAACTTCACGGAACCGAAGGCAATCTGGCTTTCGCTGCGATAAGACGAGCGCTGACACAGCAGCGCACGCCGCAGTGGCGCACAAGTAGCGCGTGCGCATGACGCATCCCCGCCCGATTCACATGGGCGGGGATTTTGTCGCAGATACGCGGCTGTCAGCCAATCATCCGCATTGGCAACAGCGAGTAGACGACCGTGAGCACGCCGACCACCGCCGGCGAAACATACTTCAGCGCGATGCTCTGCGACTGCACGCCAAGATAGGCGTACATGCAGATCAGCAGCATGGCGCAAACGAAGACGAGGCCGTCATAGACTTGCATGGATGTCTCCCAGAGTTCGTTCTTCGACTACTTCTGTGAAGGCGGGCCTGCACGTGGGGGGAGCCCGTCTCTACTGCCCAACGCAATCTATTGAGGCCATGGTCGCGCTTGTCGCCCTGGGGCGACAATCATGGTAATCCCTTCGTTTCTGGCATTTTTCGATGTTGCGGCGCGGCACTTCGTGGCGCCGGAATCACCGCTTTCCGCGTCGGGAAAAGTCAAGGAGGAATTGTGCGGGCGCGCAGCGGCGACAGTTCGCCCGGTGTGGCGTGACCGATATCAAACAGCATCCGTCGCGACATGCCTAGAATCAAACGTAGCCTTGCCCATCCATTGATCCATCGCAGGAGAGTTGCCAATGTTTCCGGAATATCGCGAACAGATTTCCATGCTCAAGGTGCATGACGCCCATTTCGCCCGGCTGTTCGACATGCACAACGATCTGGACCAGAAGATCTTGAACATGGAGGCGGGTCTCGACCCCGCCACTCCGCTGGAGATCGAGAGACTGAAGAAGGAAAAACTGCGGATCAAGGACGAGCTCTACGCCATTCTGCGCAAGACGCGCCCTTGATATTGATCTGACACCTCGGATCCAAAAACCATAAAGAACAAAGCGGGAAGGCAGTATCTGCTTTCCCGCTTTTACGTTCCCTGCCAGCCGCTCAACGGCCGCCCACTCAAAGGCCGTCGGCTCAAGGACCGCCCATCAACGCTGGCCGAAGTGCGCGTCCTTGAACAGCTTTTCCAGCCCGCGCGGCTGCGAGCGCCAATACTGCTTCGGCGCGTTGACGCTGGCGCCAAGCTTGGCCGCCGCGTGCCACGGCCAGCGCGGGTCGTACAGCATGGCGCGGGCGATCGAGATAATGTCCGCCTCATTGTTGGCGATGATCGCTTCGGCCTGTTCGGCTTCGGTGATCAGCCCGACCGCCATCGTCGGCAACCCTACCTCCGCCTTGACGCGTTGCGCGTAAGGCACCTGGTATCCCGGGCCAATCTTGATGGCCTGCTGCGGCGACACGCCGCCCGTGCTCACATGCACCGCCGCACTGCCACGCGCCTTCAGTTCGTGCGATAGCGCGATCGTCCCCTCGATGTCCCATCCATTCGGCACCCAGTCGGTGGCGGAAACGCGCATCCAGACCGGACGTTCCGCAGGAAACGCCTCTCGCACGGCGTCGAACACTTCCAGCGGGAAGCGCATCCGGTTCTCGAGGCTGCCACCGTATTCGTCCGTACGGTGATTGGCGATGGGCGAAAGAAACTGGTGCAGCAGATAGCCGTGGGCGCCATGCACTTCGATGCCTTCGATACCCAGGCGAGCCGCGCGCTTGGCAGCCGCGACAAAGTCGTCGCGAATCTTCTTCATACCGGCCTTGTCGAGCGCGGCCGGCGGGACTTCTCCCGCCGCATGCGGCACTGCCGACGGCGCGCAGGTCTGCCAGCCTCGCGGCTGGTCGGGCCGAATTTGGCCACCGCCGTCCCACGGCGCTTCGCTCGATGCCTTGCGGCCAGCATGGGCAAGCTGGATGGTCACCGCGATGGGCGAATGGTTGCGCACGGCGCCAAGCACACGGCCCAGCGCAGCTTCGTTGGCATCGTTGTACAGGCCAAGGTCGGTCGGCGTGATGCGGCCTTCAGGCGAAACCGCGGTGGCTTCGATGATGAGCAGGCCCGCTCCGGACAGCGCCATCTGGCCCAGGTGAATCATGTGCCAGTCGGTGGCATTGCCTTCCTGTGCCGAGTACTGGCACATCGGCGCGATGGCGATGCGGTTGGCAAGCTCGAGATTGCCGATCCGGTACGGATCGAAGAGATGAGGCATGAGGGCCATCCTTGCGGGGTGTTCTGGTCCGGGCGATTGTAGTCGCCGCTGAAAAACCCTGCTGACCCTGCCGGCGGCATGGGATACGGCCCTGGCCGCCCCCATATCACCTTATGCCGCCGGCATCCTGCTACGTCACTGGGCTACGTCACTGGCTCAGTTTGGTTACGCTCAGTTGCGGATCCGCCGCGATGGCCTGCTCCGAGAACGGCAGCGAAATCCAGCGCTTGGCCGAGAACTGCCGCATCTGGTCCCAGGCATGGGGCGAAGCCGGGTCGATCGACTGGCCGTAGACCAGCAGCGCCTGCGCCACCGGCCCATTGGCATCGAAACCCACGGTCTGCACATAGCTCGTTCCGAAGAACACCTTCAGGCCATCGGCCGACACCGGCTGGCTCTGGAGCTTGTTCAGCACGCCCTCGTACTCCTCCCCACCGTGCAGCGGAATCAGGCCGTTGGGCGACTTCGCGGCCTGCACCTCGCCAAGCGGGGCATCCAGCGCGAAGCCAGCCTTGCGCATGGCCCCCACGGCATCCTTGAGCGCCTTCAGCACGGCCGTGTTCACCGTAGCGTCCTGCATGCGCAGGCCACGCGGCGTGTTAACCGGATCGGCAGGATTGAAGGCGATGGCATACACGTTCGGAATGACGTGCGCGCGCATCCAGAACTCGCGGAACAGCGGCGCGGCCCGGCTTTCCAGATTGCTGCGGCGATCCCACTTGCCCAGCGCCGTGCACCCGTCACGCAGATCGCTGTCGCCCTGAACAGCCTTGGTGCGGCAGGCCCGCAACAGGTCGTCCAGCACAAGCTCGGCAGCCAGATTGCGATCTCGGAACAGCACCGTCTGCAGGTTCTGGATGTCGAAGCGGTTGCCCGGCAGGCCGTCCACACCGTTCAGGCGCTTGCCGATCTCCATCAAGCCAACACGCGTGCGCAAGCGCTGCGGCACCGCCTGCGGCCCGAGCACCGGAGAAAAGCCCTCCATCTTCTGCGCGGGATTCGCCAGCCACGAGCTGTCATTGCTGTTGGCCACGAAGTCGTCGCGTTCCAGCACCGGCATGGCCGATGGCGGGACCAGACCAGGCACCGGCGACGCCGGATCGGCAGTCCAGTTGCAGACACCGCGCGAGCCGTCCAGCAGCACCATACCCGTGCCGGCCATCAGCTTCTTCGCCAGCACGGCACCGTCGCCGGCCGGCGCGCAGCTTTCCAGCATCGAGGTCGAGACATTGGGGGTGACCGAGACGTCGGCAAACATCGCGCGGCCCGAACGGTCGGTGGCAATCGTGTTGACCCACGGAATGCCCAGGTTGCCGATCGCGGTGCGGATCTCGCCCACGTTATGCGCCCGCGCGATATCGAGCCACGTGTCGATCGAGCGCGTGTTGTTCTGGTTGGCGTCCCGCAGCGTGTACGCCTTCTGCGCCGTCCACGGCAGCCCTGCCTGCGGCATGGCCACGACCGGACCGTACTCGGTCATGTAGAACGTATGCGAACGCTGCACGGTACGGCCATCGGCCAGCTTTGCCGCATAGCTGACCGTCTTGGTGGTCATCTTGCGCGGCTTGCCGTCGATCAGGTAGGTGGTCGGATCCCCATCGGCCAGCTTCAGTTCGAACAGCGTGAAGCGACGCGCCGTGGAAACGGTGTGCGTCCAGGCCACGTCCTTGTTGAAGCCGATGCTGATGATCGGGAACGAGGCAATCGACGCGCCCATGACGTCGAGCTTGCCTGGCACCGTCAGGTGCGCCTGATAGAAGCGGTTGGTGGTCGTCCAGGGGAAGTGCGGGTTGCCAAGCAGCAGGCCGGAACCATCTGCCGTGGCCGCCTTGCCGAACGCCCAGCCATTGCTGCCGATCGGCGGATCGAGCAGCTGCAGGTCGCGGTTCACCGCCTCGAAATCGATCGCGGCGATATCGATGCGTGCGGGTAGCGCGGCGGACTTGGTGACCTGTGGCGGCGCAGCCGCGACGATGCCGGCCGCTAGCGCGCCGGCGCTGGCCTGGATACTCTTCTCCTCGGCAAGCCGCGCCATGTCGAGTGCTGTGATCGGGCGCACCCACGCCGCATCGCGGCAGGCGGCCGGGCGCTTCGACGGCGGCGTATCGCGCAGGTAACGGTTGTAGCCGGCGATATAGCCACGCAGCAGTTCATGCGCTTCGGGCGATTGCCTTGCCGCGCTGGCCTGCAAGGCATCGTCGTCGAGAATGGCGCGGAAGAACGCATCGGCGTCCGCATTGCGCATCGGCTTGAAGGACACCTCGGTGGTGCCGTCCGGCCCGAACGTCGCCGAACGCTCGCCGCTGACCGTCACCACCTGGCTGGCCATCAGGCAGACGTTGTCCTGCGCATAGGCGTACGCCATGCCGAAGGCGACGCTGGCGTAGTCGTTGGCGCGGATGTGGGGAATGCCGTAGGACGTGCGGCGGATTTCGGCGCTAAGGCCCTGCTCGCTCCAGTTACCGTTGCCAGTGGCGCAACCGCTCAAGGCCGCAGCCGCCAGCGTAGCCGTGCCAAGCACGACCGCGCCGCGCGCAATGCGTGGGGTCATCTGTCTCTCTCCTGTTTGCTTTGTTGTCGTCATGGCTGCGGCGGGCAATTTCGCGCGCCGCAAGCCACCGGCAATGGTCAGGCAAACCGGGGGATGACAGATAGAGCCTATCCCGCCAGATGGCGTGCCGATACCGCCACCATTACCGCCATCATTACCACCACCATCAGCGGCCTGACGACACGTGCGGGAGAAAAGCGCTCAGAACTTGGGAATGCGGAGGGTCTTCGAGATCATCAGCGAGCCCGACAGCACGAATAGCAACGCCATCGGATGCAGCGTGCCGGGACCAATCTCCCACGCGCCGCCGACCAGCGCATCGCCGATCCGGCCCTGGGACGCGCACCAGGCCAGCACACCGGTCAGCACAACGCTGGTCGGAATCGGTGTGCCCTCGAAGTATTTGACTTTGCCGGTACCCTCGGCCATCGACTCGGCAGTGACATTGAATCGGGCAAGGCGGCTCACACCGCAGCAGACGAAGTAGATCAGCGCCGCCAGATCCCAACCGCCGCGCATGCCGGCCGCAAACGCCAGCGTGGCCGGGCCGACGCCGAACGAGATGATGTCGGAGAGCGAGTCGAGCTCGCGGCCAAGCGCGGAATGCGCGTGGCGCCAGCGGGCAATGCGTCCGTCGAGCACATCGAAGATGAACGCGGCGGGCGCCAGCGCCGCGGCGATATAGAAGGTCCTGAGCGAAGGCTCCGCCACGAAGAACATGGCGAAGAACACCGAACCCATGCCGCACGCCGCGTTGGCCAGCGTGAAGAAATCGGCCAGTTGCAGATCGCGCAGCATCGAGAAATGCCGGGGGCGCGGTTGAGGCGTCGACATGGAATCGGTCCGGTTGAAGCAGTGATCAGATAACGGTATTGACGTGATGCACCTGCGGCGGCGCGACGAAACAGTCGCCCACGAGCTTGCGCCAGGTCTGGAAGTCGTCCGATTCGCGGAAATGGACCATATGGTCTTCCACGGTCTCCCACGCCACCACCAGCGTGTAACGCGACGGCTCCTCGATCGAACGCTGCAGGTTCAGGCCGTGGCAGCCGCGGGCGCGCAGGAACAACGGTTTGGCTTGCGCCACGCCGGCCTCGAACTGGGCTTCCATGCCGGGCTTGATGGTGATCTGGGCGATTTCGTGAATCATGATGGGTCTCTTCTCAGGTTCTTCGTCGACAGGAGTCTGATACGGTGCGCGGCGCCGGCGTGCGCCGCATGGCGTCTACCTTAGCAGATTCGCATGGCTGGCTCAGCCACTGACCTTGTGCCGGGCCAAGCCCTGCGCAAGATAAACGACCACCAGCGCATTCGCAATGGCCAGGCCGCCGTGCAGCCATGTGGGATGCCGGATCGCCTCGTAGAGCTCCACCGGAATATAGATGCCGCCGGACCAGACACCGATCCAGTTGCCCCACGCCAGCCCCCGCCACAAGCCGTAGGCTTCGGCAAACCGCATCAGCGCGTAGACGAACGCGGACCCGCCGATGGCCCAGAGACGGCCATCGCCGGGATTCGCCAGCAAGGACAGGAAAATGGTGGGATAGTGGCTGGCCGGATTGATGTGTATCCGCCGGATGATGGTCTCGGCGATTTCCTGCGCATCATGGTGCAGCAGCGCCATCAGGCCGACACCGGCCAGGATGACGAGCGCCCCCTTGGCGGCTTCGAACAGTGCAATACCCTTGAGCCCCAGTGGCGATCCGGAGTGAGCCATGGCGGAATCGATGAAATATGCGAAGCCGCCATTGTGCTGTCATCCGGGCGGCGGCGCTAGCGTCCGCCCTGCCGTTCGACCATTGGTCCGTTCGCGTTGATATTGCCGGCGGCCTCCAGGGCGCCATTCACGGTCAGGGGGCCGTTGACGTAGAGGTCGCCGTGCACCGCCATTGGCCCCTGCACGGTCAGCGGGCCATGGAACACCTTGAGCAGGCCCTGGGAGGAAGGGCGGGAATACCCGCCAGGCGAGGCAAACCAGTCGGCGGTGAGCGGACCGTTGGCGAAGACGTTACCGTCAACGCGGAGCGTCCCCATGATGGTGGCCGGCCCTTCGACCCGCGCCGATCCCCCAACGATGATCGGGCCAGTGTTCGCCGGCTGCGCGTCGGCGGGCCATGACACCGTCATGCCAAAGGCAATGGCGACGGTGACAATAGTGACCGCCATCGCAAGCGGATACGTGCCTGTAAGTGATCTCGTTCGATGTCGCATATCGGCCCTCCAAACGAAAGCTGGCGCGACGTTTCCAGTGTAGTGCTCCGGAAACGCCACGCCAGCGTGAAATTGCCGCCAAATGTTACCTGCGGCGTACGGCTCTCAGTTCTTCGCCACATTCTCCGGCAGAGGGCCCCAACCGCCACCAAGGCTACGCACGAGCGACACCGTTGCCGCCGCCCGCAGCCCGGCCACCGCATTGGCATCGCGTTGCGATTGCAGCACCGTACGGTCCGCATCGATCACGGTGAGGTAGTCCACCGCGCCCGCGTCATAGCGGCTGCGCGAAGTGCGCTGCGCGCGCTTCGCGCCGGCCAATGCACTGTCGAGCGCCGCGCCCTGCTGGCTAAACCAGCGTACGTCGGCCAGACTGTCCTCGACCTCGCGGAACGCCACCAGCACGGTCTGGCGATATCGCGCCACGCTTTCCTCGTGCGCCGCGCGCGCGCCGGCCAGGTTCGAACTGTTGCGGCCACCGTCAAACACGGTCTGGGCAACAGTGGAACCCACCAGCGGCCCAAGCAACCATGCGCGCGACGACCACTTGAACAGGTTCGAGATATCCGACGACTCGAAGCCGAACAGCGCTGTCAGCGAGATGCGTGGGAAGAACGCCGCCTTTGCCACACCGATCCGTGCGTTGGCGGCCGCCATCTGGCGTTCCGCCGCAGCGATATCGGGGCGACGTTCGAGCAGTTCCGACGGCAAGCCGGCGGGAACCGCAACCGGCGGCGTGTCAAACGGTCGCGCCGCCAGCGCGAACTGCGACGGCGACACCCCGGTCAGTACGGCCAGCGCGTGCTCCTGGTTGGCACGGCGCCGCTCGATGCCAGCCAGATCGGCGCGGGCGGTGCCAAGCTCGGCCTCGGCGCGGGCCGGATCGAGATCGGTGGTTTCGCCAGCCTCGTAGCGCTTGCGCAGCAGCGTCAGCGCGTCCTCGCGCAGCTTGATCGTCGCGTTGAGCAGATCGCGGTCGCTATCAAGCGTGCGCAGCGCGAAGTACGCCTGCGCCGTATCGGCCTGCAGCGCGAGCTGCACCGAACGATACAGGTCTTCGGCGCCCTGCTCGTCGGCGCGTGCTGCATTGACGCTATTGGCCACGCGGCCGAAGAGATCAAGCTCGTAGTTGGCGATCAGACGCGCCTGGTACACGGTCTGCGGCGACACCCGCGTGCCATCGGGCAAGCCTTGCGAGGCTGCCGAGGGCTGCGCGCGCGTCGGGCTGAACCCCGCGCTCAATTGCGGATACAGGTCCGCCTCGGTCGCGCCCGTGAAGGCACGTGCCTGCTTCAGACGCGCCGCGGCGGCAGCGAGGTCCTGGTTGTAGGCGTTGGCCGCGTCGATCAGACGATCGAGATCGGCGTCGCCGAAGACCTTCCACCATTCACCGCGATGCTGGCCTTCGGCCGGCGTCGCGGTCTTCCATTGCGCGCCTTCCGCAGCAGCGGCCTCGGCTTCCTTGAACGTCGACGCGGTGGGCGTCTCGGGCACCTTGTAAGTCGGCGCCAGCGAGCAGCCCGCCAGCACCAGCGCGGCGGCCAGCATACCCAGCTTCGGCAGGACCAGCTTCATTGCGTTATTCATGTTGTTCACCCTTATTCTGCCGATGCCACCGCCTGCGACGCCGACGCAGGCTGCTCAGCCACCTTCTGGCGCTGGCCTCGCGTGGCCAGCAAACGCAGCGCCACATAGAAGACCGGCGTCAGGAACAGGCCGAAGAACGTCACCCCCAGCATCCCCGCGAACACGGCCACGCCCATCGCATGGCGCATTTCCGCGCCGGCGCCGGTGGACACCACCAGCGGCACCACACCCATGATGAAAGCGAACGACGTCATCAGGATCGGGCGCAGACGCAGGCGGCTGGCCTCGATCGCGGCCTGCACCACCGTACGGCCGTGATGTTCCAGTTCACGCGCGAACTCGACGATCAGAATCGCGTTCTTCGCGGATAACCCCACCAGCACGATGAAACCGATCTGCGTGAAGATGTTGTTATCGCCACGGGTCAGCCACACGCCAGTCATGGCGGCCAGCAGGCTCAGCGGCACGATCAGGATCACCGCCAGCGGCAGCGTCAGGCTTTCGTACTGGGCGGCCAGCACCAGGAACACCAGCAACACGCACAGCGGGAAGATCCAGACGCCCGCATTGCCGGCCAGGATGTCCTGATACGTCAGCTCGGTCCACTCGAAGGCGATACCCTTGGGCAGCGTCTCCGCGGCGATCCGCTCGGCGGCGGCCTGCGCCTGGCCCGACGAGAAGCCAGGAGCCGGACCACCATTCATATCGGCAGCCGTGAAGCCGTTGTAGCGGATCACGCTGTCGGGGCCGAAGCTCTGCTTGACCTGCACCAGCGACGACAGCGGCACCATCTCACCACTCACGTTGCGCGTCTTCAGCTGCAGGATGTCCTCCGCATGCTGGCGGAACTGCGCATCGGCCTGCACCTTGACCTGGTACGTGCGACCAAACTTGTTGAAGTCGTTGACGTACGCAGAGCCGAGGTAGGTCTGGAGCGTGTCGAACACATCGGTCACGGGCACGCCGAGTTGCTTGGCCTTGGTGCGGTCCAGCTTCACGTCTAGCTGCGGCACGTTCACCTGATAGTTGCTGAAGATGCCAGCCAGTTCGGGCGTGGCGCGCGCCTTGGCCATGAACGCGTTGGTCGCGTTAAACAGTTCGTCATAGCCCAGCGCGGCGCGGTCCTCGATCATCATCTTGAAACCGCCGATCGTACCGAGGCCCTGCACCGGCGGCGGCGGGAACACCGCAATGAAGGCGTCCTGGATCGAGCCGTACTGCTTGTTCAGATCAGCCGCGATCGCATTGCCAGACAGTTCCTTGCTCTTGCGCTTGTCGAACGGATCGAGCGTGACGAACACGATGCCGGCGCTCGGGCTATTGGTGAAGCCGTTGATCGACAGGCCCGGGAATGCCACCGCCGACTCCACGCCCGGATGCTTGAGCGCGATATCCGACATGCGGCGGATCACGTCTTCCGTGCGATCCAGCGTCGCGCCGTCAGGCAGCTTGGCGAAGCTCACCAGGTACTGCTTGTCCTGCGCCGGTACGAAGCCCTTCGGCACCATCTGGAACACGCCCCAGGTCGCGACCAGCATCAGCGCGTACACGCCGAACACCGAGCCCTTGCGGCGAATCACGCCCTTCACGCCCCGGCCATAGTTGTCCGAGCTGCGGCGGAAGAACTGGTTGAAGCGGACGAAGAACTTGCCGAGCACCTTGTCCATGGCGCGCGTCAGCCAATCCTTCGGCGCGTCGTGGCTCTTGAGCAGCAGCGCGGACAGCGCGGGCGACAGCGTCAGCGAGTTGAACGCCGAGATGATCGTCGAGATCGAGATCGTCAGCGCGAACTGCTTGTAGAACTGCCCGGTCAGGCCAGTCATGAATGCCAGCGGCACGAACACGGCGATCAGCGTCAGCGCGATGGCGATGATCGGACCACTTACCTCGCGCATGGCCTTGTACGTGGCTTCCTTCGGCGACAACCCTTCCTCGATATTGCGCTCGACGTTCTCCACTACCACGATCGCATCGTCCACCACGATACCGATCGCCAACACCAGACCGAACAGGCTCAGCGCGTTGATCGAGAACCCGAACGCGTGCATCAGCCCGAACGTGCCGACGATCGACACCGGCACGGCCAGCAGCGGAATGATCGACGCGCGCCAGGTCTGCAGGAACAGGATCACCACCAGCACCACCAGCGCGATGGCCTCGAACAGCGTGTGCGTCACGGCCTCGATGCTGTGGCGCACGAACTGGGTCGGGTCATAGACGATGCTGTAGTCCACGCCCTCCGGCATGTTCGCTTTCAGCTCGGCCATCGTCTTGCGCACATCGTCCGAGATCTGGATCGCGTTGGAACCCGGCGCCTGGAAGATCGGCAGCGCCACGGCGGACTTGTTGTCGAGCAGCGAACGCAGTGCGTACTCGGAGGCACCCAGCTCGACGCGGGCGATGTCCTTGAGGTACGTCACCGCGCCGTCCGGCGAGGTGTTGACGATGATGTCGCCAAACTCCTCCACCGTCTGCAGACGGCCCTGCGCGTTGACCGACAGTTGCAGATCGGTGCCCGGCAGCGAGGGCGATTGTCCGATCACGCCGGCTGCCACCTGCACGTTCTGCTCGCGGATGGCCTTGACCACGTCCGAGGCCGCCAGATGACGCTCGGCGATCTTGTCGGGGTTCAGCCACACACGCATCGAGTAGTCGCCCGAGCCGAACATCTGCACCTGACCGACGCCCTGGATACGCGCCAGGCGGTCCTTGACGTTGATCAGCGCGTAGTTGCGCAGATACGTCATGTCATAGCGATTGTTCGGCGAGACCAGGTGCACCACCATGGTCAGATCAGGCGAGCTCTTGACCGTGGTAATGCCCAGGCGACGCACGTCCTCGGGCAGACGCGGCTCGGCCTGCGAGACGCGGTTCTGCACGAGCTGCTGGGCCTTGTCCGGGTCCGTGCCCAGCTTGAAGGTCACCGTCAGCGTCAGCGTGCCGTCGCTGTTGGCCTGCGAGTTCATGTAGAGCATGTCCTCGACGCCGTTGATCTGCTCTTCCAGCGGCGTGGCCACGGTCTCGGCGATCACCTTCGGGTTGGCGCCCGGGAACTGCGCGCGCACCACCACCGACGGCGGCACCACTTCCGGGTACTCCGAGATCGGCAACTTGAACATCGATATGGCGCCGATCAGGAAGATCAGCACCGATAGCACACCCGCGAAAATGGGGCGGTCGATAAAGAATTTCGAGAGATTCATCTTGGTCTCGGCGAAAACAGCCCCCCTGGCGGTCCGCTCGCAAGCGGACGCCATTCGATGCCACGAAGGGGGGAAATTGTCTGTGTCTGGCTAGACTGGGTTGCTTAGCTCACGTTGGGCTTCTCGGCCTTCTCTTCCGCTGCCTGCTTGCGGTCCGGCGCGTTGCCTCGCGGCTCGAGCTCGCTGCGGAAGGCCATCGATACCGGCTTCGGCGCAACGGTGTCGCCTGGCCGCACGCGCATCAGGCCATTGACGACGATGCTCTCGCCCGGCTTCAAGCCCTTGCGGATCACACGCAGCCCTTCATACGTCGGCCCGAGTTCGACTTCGCGATACGTGAGCTTGTTGGCCTGATCCACCACGAGCACGAACTTCTTGCCCTGGTCCGTGCCGATGGCGCGATCATTGATCAGCACGGCCGGATGCGGCGTGCCGCCACCGAGCTTGATCTTCGCGTACAGGCCCGGCAGCAGGCGGCCATCTTCATTGGCGAAGATCGCTCGCACGCGGATCGTGCCGCTGCGCGTATCCAGCCGGTTGTCCACCGAGTGGATCTTGCCTTCGTGCGGCGTGTTGTCCTCGTTGGCCAGCCCCAGGAACACCGGCAGATCATTCTTGCCGCCGCTGGCGCCCGGCGCCGTGTAGCGCAGGTAGCTCTGTTCGTCGACGTCGAAGCTCGCATACACCGGCGACACGGACACCACCGTGGTCAGCGCCGGAGACGCCGCGCCGGCGGCCACCAGGTTGCCCACCGTGATCTCGGCACGCGACACCTTGCCCGAGACCGGCGCGACGATACGCGTGTAGCTCAGGTTCAGCTTCGCCACTTCCAGCGCCGCCTGCGCGCCGCGCACGTCGGCCGACATCTCGCTGGCGGCGTTGATCCGCTCGTCGAACTCCCGGCGCGAGATCGCGTTGTCGTCCAGCAGGCGCTGGGCGCGGGCTTTCTCGGTCTGCGCAAGCGATGCGCGTACCTGCGCCGCCGCCAAAGCCGCTTCGGCGCGTGCCACTTCGGCTGCATACGGACGCGGATCGATCGTGAACAGCGGATCGCCCTTCTTCACGATCGAGCCCTCGCGGAAATGCACGGTTTCGATCGTGCCGGAAACACGCGGACGGATCTCCACGCGGTCCACGGCTTCAATGCGGCCGGAGAATTCATCCCATTCGGTGATGGTCTTGCCGACCGCCGCGGACACTTCCACCGCCGGTGCCGGCGGCGGGGTATTGGCCTGTGCTTCCCCGCCGTGCCAGGGACGCAGAACCGAGGTTGCCACGCCGGTGCCCAGGATCGCCACGATGGCGATCGCAATCAGCGTGCGTCGAGACTGTTGATTCATTTTTCTTCACTCCGTGATTCGTCGGGTTTCTTCAACTGGAAAAGCAAAAAATCGAGGCCGAACGCCGCCCGCCGGGCCGAGTGGCCCGGAAATCGGGAATACGGGGGTGTTCCCGTCCGGTCAGGACGGGATTGCTGCTGCCAGCCTCAAAGGGCGCTGGCCGTTGAATCCGATACCGTCATGCTCCCGGTATCGGCCGGTGTTCGGACCGGTTACGAGGCGTCGTCGGCCTTCGCGAAACAATCGCGCAGGAACCGCGCACCTTCTTCGACCCATGCCTGACACTTCTCATGGGACTGTTCCACCCCGTCGCCACAGGCGCCGGGCATGATCAGGGCCCTGGCCGATATCCCGGCCTTGGCCAGCTTCGCGGCGAAGGCTTCACCTTCGGCACGCAAGGCGTCTTGTTCCGCTACCTGCACCAGCGTGGCAGGCAGGCCGGCCATCCGCGATGCCAGTGCCGGCGCCGCATATGGATGCACGCTGTCAGCCGGCGTCGGCAGATATTCGCGATAGTTGCAGGCCAGCCGGCGCAGCATTTCCATCGGCACCTGACGCGTCGAAGACATCGCCGACAGGCACGGGTCCGTGACGGGGCGGATCAGCCACTGGCCCGCCGGCTGCGGCAGGCCGCGATCCCGCAGCATCTGCGCCGTGGCAATTGCCAGGTTGCCGCCCGCCTCTTCGCCGACCAGCGCGAAGCGCAGCTTGTCGACCTTGAGCTTCTTTGCCTGCTTCAGTACCCACGTCACGGTGGCCACGGCGTCTTCGGGCGCGGCCGGGAACGGATTTTCGGGCGCCAGCGAGTATCCCGGCGTCACCACCACGGCCGGGACCGACTCCGCCAGATCCCGCGCCAGTTCCTTGGCTGCCTCGACGTCACCTTCGACAAAACCGCCCGCATGGAGATACACCAGCCATGGCAAGGTTGCCGAGCCTGCGCTCAACGGCCAATAACCTGCGGGGTAACACACGCAGACCTTGATCTCCCGATCGCCACTGACGACCATATGCTGCACCACGTACGGTTCGCCCTGTTCTGCGGCCGGTTGCACGGCGGAACTACGGGCTGTGGTGGTCTTGGTCATGGCGTTCAGGCGACCGGCATGGGTCGTCGATACTGTGTTGCGATGCACCGAATTATGGTGATTGACGATGATGGGATAAAGCGAGCTATTGCCAACGCACTATTTCTGAGTTGGAATAATCGTCGAAGTGAAACCACATGCTTGGCAAGGTCACCCAAAATGTGATTCACTCCGGTCCTTTGGTGCCGCGCAGTTTGGGGAAACATGCGCGTCCACCACGCCCCCAGGCTCCACCCGTCCCCGCTCCGGCCTCCACTGGCGGACCGCCGGCAGCAAACCCAGGCCGCGCACTTGACATGCAGCGGACCCATTCCCGCCAGACATCCTTCTGAACGCAAGCTAGCTCGTACTTCTTTCGAAAGCTTCTCAATCATGGATCGTCTTGTTTCCATGCAGGCATTCACGCGGGTGGTGGATGTCGGCAGCTTTGCGCGTGCGGCGGAGTCATTAGACCTGCCAAAGGCCACGCTCACCCGCCTGATCCAGAATCTGGAAACCCATCTGGGCGTCAAACTGCTGCATCGGACGACGCGCCGCATCAGCGTGACGACCGATGGCGCCGCCTATTACGAACGCTGCGTCCGTATCCTGGCCGACGTCGAGGAAGCGGAACAATCGCTCACGCGGCACAACAACTCGCCGCGCGGCACGCTATGCGTCGACACCACGAGCGGGCTCGCGCAGATGGTGCTGCTGCCGCACCTGCACGACTTCTTCAAGGCTTATCCCGACCTGAAGCTCGAGCTGACCATCAATGGCAAGCCGATCGATCTGCTCAAGGAAGGCGTGGACGTGGTGCTGCGCGTGGGCGCGCTCGACGAGTCGATGGTGGCGCGACGCATCGGTCAGCTGAAGCTGGCGTTCTATGCGTCGCCGATCTATCTGCGTCGCGTTGGCACGCCGCAGAATCTGACCGAGCTGGCACAGCACAAGGCGGTCAACTTCCTGTCCAACCGCACCGGCCGTGAAATGCCCTGGCCGTTGTCGCGCGGCGGCGAACGCACCGAGGTGTTGCTGCCATCGGCCATTTCGACCAACGATGCCGATGTCTACATGGCCTGCGCGCTCGAAGGCCATGGCATCGCCCGCATCTCGCGCGCGATGGCAGAACCGTATGTCAACAGCGGCCGGTTGGTCGAGGTGATGAGCGACTGGCAGACGGACGAATTGCCGATCTCGGCGATGTACCCGCAGAACCGGCACCTGTCGGCCAAGGTGCGGGTCTTCGTGAACTGGGCGGCGGAACTATTCTCGCGCCATCCGCATTTCGGCGCGGCCCCGCAGGCGGTGGCGGCGTAGTTGTCACCGCCTGCTTGTTCCCTCTCCCGTTTGCGCGGGAGAGGGAAACTTGCCGCAGCATTCGATACGTTCAGTTCTTTCCGATCTCCTGCAGCATCCGCGTCATCAGATACAGACGGGGCACGATCGAATCGAGCTCCACGTATTCGTCGCGAGCGTGGTAGCCGAAGCCAGACAGGCCGAAGCTCTCCAGCACAACCGCCTTGCCCGACCGCCCCGCATAGCCGGCGTCCGTGCCGCCACCCGTGCCAGGGATCAGCAGCAGCGAGCGGCCGTCGAGTTCCGCGTAGACCTGCTGCGCGCGCTTGGCCAGATCCTTCGCGCGGGCGTCAGCCACGTAGGCGGGGCGGCCCTCTTCCATCGTCACCGTGGTCTGCGTGTCGGGAATCAGGTGGCCCGCGTTGACCTTCTCCTGCAGCGCGGTCTGCAGCTTCTGCGCGGCGCCGTTGGCCGTGACACGCACATCGCCATACGCACTGGCCAACTCGGGGATCTGGTTGCCTACGTCGCCGCCCTTGGCCATGGTCCAGTTCAGTTGAGAGCCGGGCACCGACTTGGCCACGTCACGCGTCTGCTGCAACTGATAGGCCAGTTCGATCAGCGCATTGCGGCCCAGCTCCGGCGCCGCGCCGGCGTGCGACGAGCGGCCCTTGACCTGCATCGTCGCAGTCGCCGTGCCAGCAGCGCCCAGCAGCAGCGACTCCGACTTGGCGACAGACTTGGCCACGTTCGGCTCGCAGGACAACACCACGTCCTGCTGATCGGCCAGCGCCGCAATCGTTTCGCCCGATCCGCCCGAACCGACTTCCTCATCGGCGTTGAACAGCACGGTCAGTTGCGCGTAGTCCTTCCATCCCTGCGCCTTGAGGATTTCCAGCGAATGCAGGATCACGGCGATGCCGCCCTTGTCGTCGGCGATGCCGGGACCATAGAGACGGTTGCCGTCCTCGCGGATCGGCTGCGTCTTGAGGATACCGGCCGGATAGACCGTATCCATATGGGCAATCAACATGATCTTGTGCTTGCCCGTACCGGTCAGAGTCGCCTTGACGATCGGGCTCTTGCCCGAGCTTGCCGGCACACGCTCCACCTTGGCACCCAACGCCTGGAGCCGCTTCGACGTGTAGTCCGCCATGCGGTCGAGCCCTTCGATATTGGCGCTGCCCGACTCTATCGACACCATGTCCTTGAGCGACTGCACCACGGCCGGCTGTGCGGACCGCGCGGCATCGAGCAACCCGGTATCGGCGCCGGCAGCCACGGCGGCATTGCAGACCACGGCAGCGGCAGCGGCGATGGCAAGGTGGCGAAGGGAAAGCAGCATGACGTCTCCTGTTCTGATGGAAGCCTCAAATGTAGCCCTTGCGATATCTCGCGGGGAGGCTCAATATCGCCATTCCCAAAGCCGATCCCGCCACACCCCGTTCGCTCGCCGTCTTCCCCTTCTTTCGCCTATTTCATCCTTCTCGTCCTTCTCGTCCTTCTCGCCCCCACGCATGGCCGATCCCGCTACCACGTCCAATCACCCCCTGCACGTCAAGTTGCTATGGCTGCCCGATGCCATGCCCGGCACGCTGTTCGGCGCGCTCGACGTGCTGCGCACGGCGGCCGGCGTCGCCCAGTTGCAGCGGCCTGGCGAATCGAACCTGTTGACGTGGGAAATCATCGGTGGCAATGGCCGGGCACTGCCCGCGCCGCTGCCTGGCCTGCAGGCGGTACCCGCCCGGCGTGGCCAGCGCCATGGCCGGACGCTGATGATCGTGCCCGGACTGATGGCCCATAGCGCGCCGCATCTGAGCGAGATGGTGACGAACGATACCGTCACGCAGCGCACGATCGCGCGTCATGTGGACGCAGGCGGCTGGCTGGCGGCCATCTACTCGGGCATGGTTTACCCGCTGGCGCTGGGCCTGCTCGACGGCGCGCGATGCGGGGCGCCGTGGATGTTCCAAAGCTCGCTGGCACAGCGATTCCCGGGTTGCGACCTGTCCTCGGACGAACCGATAGGCCTGCACGAACGCGTGTTCCATTGCGTCGCCCCGGCGCTGCTGACCGAATTCATGCTGCGCGTGCTGGGGCATCTGCACGACCCTGACCTCGCGCAGACTGTCTCGCGCTTGCTGCTCTATCAACAGGAACGCCAGCAATGGGTGCCGGAACTGGTTTCGCAGCGCTGGCTCGGTAAAACAACGGACAGCCCGGTGTATCGCGCCATTGGCTGGCTGCAGGCCCACGTCGACGAGCCATACCGGCTTGGCGCCGTGGCCGAGGCGGCAGCCGTCAGCGAACGGACACTGCTGCGCCATTTTCGGCAGGTCACCGGGCAGACGCCTCTCGACTACCTGCACCGGCTGCGCGTGGAGCGCGCGCGCATGTTGCTCGAAGTCACGCTGCATGGCACGCAGGCCATCGCCGAAGCGTGCGGCTACAGCGATGCCGCGGCGTTCCGGCGGCTGTTTCAGCGCGCCATGCAGATGTCGATGTCGGAGTACCGCACGCGCTTTGCGTTGCGCACGCGCCGCCGTTACTGGCGAGTAGAAGGCCAGGCAGCGCGACGTGGGCGCGCCGCGCCGCAGGCGTGAAGTGTCCTGCGATGAGTCGCCGGAACCTTTAACTGCTCAGGGCGATGTGATTGATGACGTTTTCCACGCCGTGCACATACCAGGCGTCCCGTTCAACCTGCCTGCGCGCGCCATCGCTGGACGCGTAGCCATCGAGCGTCACCACACGGCGATCCGTACGCACACTGATGCGAGCTGCGTCGACGAACGGGTCGGTTTCCAGCACCAGCCGCAATGCCTCGGAGATCTCCTCGTCGCTATCGGCTTCGGCCGGCGCAATCACAATGTCATTGATCACGCAGCGGCAGCCGCGTGACCACCAGGCCAGCACGCCGGCCAGCCGCATGTGCGACAGGCTGATCACCTGCCCATTGAGCGTGACCGCGCCGTCATGCACGGAGACCTCCAGCCAGCCGCTGCGCTCGCCCACCGCTTCGCGCACGGGCTCGAGCTGGCCCTTGACCCGCGCGCAGATCTTGCAGTTCCGGAAATCAATCGCGCTCCGCAGTCGCTCGCAGACCGCCGCGCGTACCTCGCCGTCGCCAATCGGTGTGCCGCCGTTGGCAATGCGCAGGTGATCGATCACCATCGTGACGCCATCCACACGCCGCAACTGGGCCGCGGCACGGGTCTTGTCGACAATATCGGCAACTTCGCCTTCGAGAATCAGCGCGCCGTCGGACAGGCGCAGGTTGATGGTGGGATGGAGATGGTGGCCTTGATATGGCACATGTGCCAACGCGGCTCGTGCCAGCGTCAGCACCGCTTCGCTACTCTGCATGATGTCAATCTCCCCATTTGGTGTGGAGATGGTGGGATGCGTGCCCCTGCCTGCAAGCACGTGTAGCGCGTCGGCCGGGGACATGCGACGGAAGTCCCCGCGTCCGCCTAGGCATTATAGGAAGCGCCCCGCCGCATCACCGCGCATCACCACGCGTATGGCGCGCACATATTGACCAGTGTCACCTTAGCGTGGACGATACGCGGCAGACCGGCTCTCAGGAGCACCCGCATGTGCACGAACTACGCCCCCGTCCAACAGCGAATCCTGCGTGAAATCTTCGGTGTGGAGCCGCCTCCGGGGATCTACCCGGAGGAAACCTGGCCCGACTACGCCGCGCCAATCGTCCACGCCGCCCCGGACGGACCACGACAGTGCGCATTGGCCACCTTCGGCATGATGCCGCGCAAGCGTACCCCACCCGGTGGCCGCCGCTACGATACGACCAACGCACGCAGCGAGACCGTCGGCGAGAAGCCCACCTTCGCGCCTGCCTGGCGGCACGGTCAGCTTTGCCTGGTACCCGCGAGCGCGTTCTACGAATATGCGTACCCCGAGGACGGCACGCCCGAGCACCCGGGCAAGGCGGAGCGCTGGAAGATCTGGCTACCCGACGCCCCAGCCTTTGGCATCGCCGGGCTCTGGCGGACGTGGCCCGACCAGACCCTGTCCTTCACGATGCTCACGGTCAATGCGGAGACCCATCCAGTGTTGCGCCGGATGCACCAGCCGGGCGCCGAAAAACGCTCGATCGTGATCGTCCCGGCGGCCGACTGGGACGACTGGCTGCATTGCCGCAACCCGGAACTGGCCCGCAGCTTCCTGCGTCTTTACCCTGCGGAAGGCATGGCAGCCGCGCCAGATCCCGTTGTGCGAGTGGCAACAGACAAGACTGCCCGCGCGTCGAAAGACCTGGGTGCCCCTGGCGAGGGTTCCGTTCCCTGATGCCATCTGACGCCATCGCCCAAACGGGTGATGCGAGCGCCCTACTGAGTGAGGGTGTCGGATATAGCGGTACCTGACCATACTGGCCCGCACCAGCCATCAGAGCTGTCCAACAGGTCAGAACAATATGAATTCGGTCACTTTTGTCGGTTACGGTCTTGCGTTCCTCATCGCGGTGATCATCGCCGCGCGCTGGATCTATCTCCATCATCCTGCCCTGCGGGACAGCAACCTCGATCCGCCCGGGAAATCGGCGGGAAACAAGCCGGCAGCCACCGGCCCGGAAGTACTCGACACCGCCACCCGTCCACTGCCGCGCGACTGATACTCGCCCCGGCCAGGAACTGTGGCCGCCCTTCGTTGCCAGAATATCTCTTGCGCGCGCGCCATCTGGCGTGCACGCTGTGCCTCTGCACGCCACAAAAAGAAAGGAACACAAGGGATGGCAACTTCCAACAAGCTGCCGGCTTGGACCGTCTGGTCCCCGCTGGCTGCCTGGGCAGCGTTCGGCCTGGGCCTTCTATTGACGGGACAGTCGTGGATGATCGCGGTGATGGCCGCTGCCCTGGCGAGCGCGGTATTTTCCGCAGTGCACCATGCCGAGGTCGTCGCCCACAAGGTCGGCGAGCCGTTCGGCACCTTGGTGCTTGCGATTGCCGTGACGGTAATCGAAGTGGCGCTGATTGTGTCGGTGATGCTGTCTTCCGGGCCTGAGAAGGCCGGTCTCGCCCGCGACACGGTGTTCGCGGCGGTCATGATCATCTGCAACGGGATCGTCGGGGTCTGCCTGTTCGTCGGCGGCCTGCATCACCGCGAACAGGCGTTTCAGGCGCCCGGCGCCAATGCCGCGATGGCCATCCTGGTTGCCCTGCTCGGCCTGACCATGGTGCTCCCCAACTTCACCAGCTCGACGCCGGGACCCATGCTGTCCCCGTCGCAACTCGCCTTCGCGGGCGCCATGTCACTGGTGCTCTACGGCAGCTTCGTGTTCGTGCAGACGGTGCGGCATCGCGACTACTTCCTGGTGGAAGGCAGCAGCGACGAGAACGAGCATGCGCCGCCGCCGCCGGTGCGCGTCGCGGTAGTCAGTGGCGTGCTGCTGGTGGTCTGCCTGGTGGCCGTGGTGGCGCTGGCCAAGCTGCTGTCGCCATCGGTGGAAGCGGCAGTACTGGGTGCCGGGCTGCCTCCTGCCGTGGTGGGTGTGGTGATTGCGGCGCTGGTGCTGCTGCCTGAAGGGCTGGCCGCGTTGCGCGCGGCACGTTCGGACCGGATTCAGACCAGCCTCAACCTTGCGCTCGGCTCCGCGCTGGCCAGTATCGGCCTGACGATTCCGACCGTGGCGGCCGTGTTCATCATGCTCAGCCGGCCGCTTGAACTCGGGCTTGGCCCCAAGGAAATGGTCCTGCTGTTCCTGACCATGATCGTCGCCTCGCTGACGCTGGGCATGGGACGGACCACGATCCTTCAGGGCGTGGTGCACATGGTGATTTTCGCCGCGTATCTGTTCCTGACGATCGTTCCGTAAGGGTACGGTCTTTCGGTACTGTCTTTCGCCTCTCTCCCATAAATGGAGGCGGGGCGAAAAGCGACGGTTTACTTCTGCCGCAGGAATCCGATCACGGCATTCCCAAACGCCTCCGGCAACTCCCAGTTGGACAGGTGGGCGGCAGCCAGCTCCAGATACTCCGCGCCCGGAATCGCCCGGACGACCTCCTGGCCCTGGGCCGCGGTAGTGGCCAGGTCCTGCTCGCCGGCAATCACCAGCACCGGCGCCTGAATACCCGGCAACAATCCACGCAGATCGGCGTCGCGCACGGCCGCGCAGTTGGCGGCATAGCCTTCCGCGCTGGTACCCGTCAGCATCCGGCGCACAGGTTCGTACTCGTCGCGACGCGTGAGCACGTAGTGATCGGTGAACCAGCGAGCCAGCACACCGTTGACGATAGCCGCCATGCCATCGCGCCGCACGGTTTCGATCCGGGTATTCCACGCCGACTCGGGGCCGATCAGCGCGGCGGTGTTCGCCAGCACAAAACGTCCGAAACGCCCCGCGTGATAGCGCGCCAGATACATTCCCGTCATGCCACCCATCGACAGACCACAGAAGTGCGCCCGCTCAATGCCGGCATGATCCATGATCGCGATCACGTCTTCGGCCAGTTCGCGCATCCCGAACGACGACGACGGCAGGGCCGAACGCCCGTGGCCGCGCGTGTCATAGCGCAGCACCCGGTAATGCGCGGTCAGCCCGGCCATCGGCGGCCCCCACATGTCGAGCGTGGTGCCCAGCGAATTGGACATCACCAGCACCGGCTTGTCGGCGGCGCCCTCGATCACGTAATGGAGCTTGCGCGTCGGTTCAGTCGGCATGAATGCCCTTCTCGCGGATGAGCGTGCCCCACTTGGTGGTCTCCTTGGCCAGGTGGTCCTTCAGCGCGGCTGGCGTGCTGCCGATCGGCTCGGCGCCGATGCCTGCCAGGCGCTGCTGCACGGACGGCTTCTTCAGCGCGTCGAGCATGGCCTTGTTAAGCGTGTCGATGACGGGCTGCGGCGTCTTGGCCGGTACGAATGCCGCGAACCACGGCGACAATTCATAGCCCGGCAGCCCCGCTTCGGCCACTGTCGGCACATTGGGCAATGCCGACGAACGCTTGCTGGTGGTGACGGCGATCGCGGTCAGCTTGCCGCTGTCGATATGCGGCTTGGCCGAGGTGATGCTGTCGAACATGTAGTCCACCTGGCCACCGAGCAGATCGGTCATCGCCGGGCCCGATCCCTTGTACGGGATATGGAGCATGTCCACATGGGCCATCGACGTGAACAGTTCGCCTGCCAGGTGGATCGACGTACCGTTGCCGGCCGACGCATACGTGTACTTGCCCGGCTTGGCCTTGGCGCTCGCGATGACTTCGGCCACGGTCTTGACCGGCGTCTTGGCCTTGTTGGCCACCAGCACGTTGGGCACGACGGCCAGCAGCGACACCGGCGCGAAATCCTTGACCGGGTCGTAGCTGAGCTTGCCATACAGCGCCGGATTCACGGCCATGCCGTTGGCGACAATGATCAGCGTGTAGCCGTCTGCCGGCGAGCGGGCCACCATTTCGGCGCCGATGTTTCCACCCGCGCCGGGGCGGTTTTCGACCACGATCGCCTGACCAAGCGTCTTCGACATGTCTTCGCCCAGCGTGCGGGCGATGTTGTCCATCGCGCCGCCGGCCGGGAACGGCACGATCCAGCGGATCGGGTGGTCGGGATAGGCCGCGTGTGCGGGGGCGGCGGCCGCGAACAGCATCGTGGCGGCGAGAGCGGCCGACAGAACGTTCGACCGTTGCAGCAAGGACTTCATTGTCTCCATTCCTTCTTGTGAGCGCGCCGATCAGCGGATCGACGACGGGTGCTTGGCCAGTGGCGTGACGTGGATCTTCATGTACGGGAACAGCGGCAGCGCCGACAGCAGCGTGTGCAGTTCATCGTTCGACTCCACGTCGAACAGGCTGTAGTTGGCGTACTCGCCCACCACGCGGTACAGCGCCTGCCATTTGCCCTGGCGCTGCAGGTCTTGTGAGTAGGCCTTCTCGCGTGCCTTGATCTCATCGGCCTCGGCAGCCGGCAAATCATGCGGAATCTGAACGTCCATCCTGACGAGAAACAGCATTGGGGTCTCCTTGTGCTTGAAGGATGCGATTAGGTGGTAGGTCGATCAGGCAATCAAGCGGACTTGCGACGATAGTGCGCAAGCTTGTCTTCGTCGATTGCCAGACCCAGCCCCGGACCCTGCGGCAGATGCAGCGAGAAGTCCTTGAATACGGGGCGCTCGACAACGATATCGTCCTTCACCAGCAGCGGGCCGAACAATTCCGTGCCCCACGCCAGTTGCGGCAGCGTGCAGAAGCCATGCGCCGCGGCGATCGTGCCGACGCTGCCTTCGAGCATCGTGCCACCGTAGAGCGCGATACCTGCTGCATCGCCCACGGCCGCAGTCCGCAACATGCCGAAGATGCCACCGGATTTGGCGATCTTCAGCGCGAACACATCGGCGGCGCCCAGGCGTGCCAGTTCCATTGCATCCTCGGGACCCGTCACGGCTTCGTCGGCCATGATCGGCACCACGAAACGGGCGGCCAGACGCGCCAGCGCCGTGCGTTGCTCGCGCGGCGTCGGTTGTTCGATCAGGTCGATGCCGGCCGCTTCGAGCATGGCGATGCCGGTGGCGGCATCGGCTTCGTTCCAGGCCTGGTTCACGTCTACCGTCACGCGGGCGCGATCGCCCAGGGCGCGCTTGATCGCCGAGACATGCGCCACATCTTCACGCACGCTGCGGCGACCGATCTTGAGCTTGAACGTGTTGTGGCGGCGTTCCCCCAGGAAGCGCTCGGCTTCCTCGATATCGCGTGCGGTATCACCGCTGGCCAGTGTCCAGAGCACCGGCAGCGTGTCGCGCACCGCGCCACCCAGCAGCGTGGCCAGCGGCACGTCCAGACGCTTGCCCTGCGCGTCGAGCATGGCCGATTCCAGCGCCGACTTGGCAAACCGGTTGCCGCGCGCGACCTTGTTCAGGCGCGCCATCGCGGCGTGGACATTGGTGGCGTCCTGGCCGACCAGTGCCGGCGCCAGGTAGGTATCGATCGTCAGCTTGATGCCCTCGGGACTTTCGTCGCCGTATGACAGGCCGCCAATTGTAGTGGCCTCACCGATGCCCTCGATCCCGTCGCTGCAGCGCAGCCGCACGATCACCAGCGTCTGCTGCTGCATCGTGGCCATGGCCAACTGATGCGCCCGGATCGTGGGCAGGTCGACCAGAATGGCCTCGATGGAAGAAATCGTCGCTGTCATACCCGCTGTCATACCTTTTCCATGCAAATTAGTCTCGTGCACGGAGTATGTACCTTGACTTGCTAAGCGTCCAAGACCGAAGATGTCTCATCTCATACCTTTTCGGTATGCCAGGATTCTCCTCCTCTCCCTGCTGCGGGAGAGGGAAAAACCCACCGCGATCGCCATCACCATGGAACTCCGCCACCTCCGCTACTTCCAGACGGTTGCCCAGGAACTCAACGTGACACGGGCGGCCGAAAAGCTTCATATGGCACAGCCGCCACTTTCCCGGCAAATCCGCCAGTTCGAGGAAGAAGTCGGCGTGGCGTTGTTCGATCGTGTCGGGCGGGGCCTGAGGTTGACCGAGGCGGGCCGTTTCCTGCTCGAGCAGTCGCTGCAACTGACCCAGCGACTGGAGGAGACGCTGGAAAGCACGCGGCGCATCGGCCGCAACGAAAAGCGCTGGTTCGGCATCGGCTTCGTGCCGTCGGTGCTGTACGGCGTGCTGCCCGAGCTGATCCGCGAACTGCGTGGTGACGATAGCCAGGTGGAGGTCGGCCTGACCGAGATGATCACGGTGCAGCAACTCGAAGCGCTCAAGTCCGGGCGGATCGATCTGGCCTTCGGGCGTCTCACGTTCAACGACCCGGCGATCGTCCAGCAGGTGGTGATGGCCGAATCGCTGGTGGCGGCGATCCCGGGCACCGCGCCCACCCCCACCGCTCCTTTCGATGCCGACGCGCTGGCCCGACAGCCGCTGATCCTCTATCCGGCCCGGCCACGGCCAAGCTACGCCGACCATGTGCTGTCGCTGTTCCGCGGCCAAGGGTTGCAGCCCCGCGTGGTGCAGGAGGCCAACGAACTGCAGACCGCGCTCGGCCTCGTCGCCGCCGGGCTAGGCATCACGCTCGTGCCGTCCTCGGTGCAGCGCCTGCATCGTGATGATGTGCGCTATGTGCCGATCAACGCTCCGGGCTTCGTCTCACCCGTGATCATGAGCTACCGCTCTGGCGACACCTCGCCATACCTGGCCCGCGCGGTCGCATGGGTCCTGCAGCAAGCGTAGTCACTCCTGGGCCGGCGGAATGTATTCCATGCCGATTTCCTCGTAGAGCCGGTAGATCATGTCCAGCATCGCACGCAGATCCTCGGATTCGTCCAGTGTGCGCATGCTCATGATGATCGGCGACACCAGCTTCGCATCATCGAGCTCAACGTAGGTCACATCGTCACGCTTGAGGCCGTAGACGCTGCTGGGTACCACTGAGATACCCTCGCCCATCGCCACCAACCCCAGCGCGATCTGCAACTCGCGTACCTCGTGGATGCGGCCCGGGCGCAACGCGCGGTCGTGAAACGCCGCCAACACCTGGTCGGCAAAACTCGGGCGCGGCGCCTTCGGGAAGATGATCAGCGTGTCGTCGAGCAGATCCGGCAACGCCAGCATCTTCCTGCCGATCGACAGCGGATGCCCCACCGGCAGGGCCACGATCATGCGTTCCTCGCGCAGCACCACGCGGCGCACGGCCGGGTCTTCGTGCCGGATGCGGCCAAAGCCCACATCGATGCGCCCTTCCTTGAGTGCCTTGATCTGGTCCATCGTCGACATCTCGTGCAGCGTCAGTTCGATCTCGGCGTGTTCGGTCCGGAAGCGGCGGATGATGCGCGGCAACATGCCGTAGAGCGTGGAGCCCACGAAGCCGATCGACATCGCCCGCTCAATCTTGCCAACCCGGCGCATCATCGCCTCAAGTTCGGTGGTCTGCGCCAGCAGTTGCAAGGCGTGGGTGTAGAAGAAGCGCCCGGTGTCGGTCAGCTTGAGTGGCCGGGAGTTGCGCTCGAACAGCAACACACCCAGCGACTCCTCCAGTTGCTGGATCTGGCGCGACAGCGGAGGCTGCGCGATATGCAGCCGTTCCGCGGCGCGCGTGAAGTTGCGCTCCTCGGCCACGGCCACGAAGTACCTCAAATGTCTCAATTCCAACGCTATACCTCACAGGTATCGTCCGGATACTCAATCAGTCTTGGACTGCCCAAACACCCCTGAACTATGCTCCGCAACAAGTCGGACGGCAATCCTCGATACGGGTTTATACCCACAGAGTATTAACCGACCGATCATTCGACCCCCACCAAAGAGACATTTCGGAGTGAGACATGACGCACGCTGACATCGAAGCGCTGGTAAAGCAGTTCCTCGTACACACCGCCACGCAAGGCACCCCGGACGCACGCGCGCAACAGGTCGTGGTACGGCTGACGACCGATCTGTTCAAGGCAATCGAGGATCTGGATTTGAGCGCCACCGAAGTCTGGAAGGGCATCGAGTATTTCGCCGAGGCAGGCGCCACCCACGAGCTGGGCCTGCTGGCCGCCGGCCTGGGTCTGGAACGATTCCTGGACATCCGCGCCGACGAGGCAGAAGCCCGCGCCGGCCTGACCGGCGGCACGCCGCGCACGATCGAAGGCCCGCTGTATGTGGCCGGCGCGCCCGAATCCACCGGCTTCGCACGACTCGACGACGGCACGGAGGACGGCACAGCGGACAACAAGGGCGAGGTGCTGTTCATGCAGGGCACGGTCTACGACACCGACGGCAAGCCGCTGGCCGGCGCGAAGGTCGAGGTATGGCACGCCAACCTGCTTGGCAACTACTCGTTCTTCGACAAGAGCCAGTCCCACTTCAACCTGCGCCGCACGATCGTCACCGATGCCAACGGCCGCTACCAGTTCCGCAGCATCGTGCCGATGGGCTATGGCTGCCCGCCCGAGGGCACGACGCAGCGCCTGCTGAACCTGCTGGCCCGTCACGGCCGCCGCCCCGCACATATTCACTTCTTCGTATCCGCCGCCGGCCATCGCAAGCTGACCACGCAGATCAACATCGACGGCGACGAGTACCTGTGGGATGACTTCGCGTTTGCCAGCCGCGATGGACTCGTGCCGGCGGTCGAGCGCGTCGAGGACGCCGCGCAGCTCGACAAGCACGGCGTGAGCAAGCCGTTCGCCTCGATCGACTTCGACTTCCGCCTGCTGCGCGAGGCCAGCGACGCCCCGGCGGCCGAAGTGGACCGCCTGCGCGCTGCCGCCTGAGGCCAGCGCCAAGGGCCATCGCCCAAGACTGCGTGAGATCGCCTGAGACCGCAGAAAGCGATCTGATTCGCCGGGACTCGCCGCCACCGCGCGTCCCGGCCCCTTCCCCGCCGCTCTGGCAGGAGACCACCATGATCCCGATCCATCTGGATACCGGGGCGGGCCCCGCTCGTCCCCAGCATCAGCCCAACCGCCTGGAGAACCTTGACCAGTTCCTGGTCGAAGACAAGACCACCGGCGACTATCGGCTGCACCGCAGCGCGTTCACGGACGAGGCGCTGTTCGAACTCGAGATGCAGCACATCTTCGAGGGCAACTGGATCTACCTGGCGCACGAAAGCCAGATCCCGAACAACAACGATTACTACACGACGCATATCGGCCGCCAGCCGATCGTGATCGCGCGCAATCGCCAGGGCGAACTGAACGCGTTCATCAACGCGTGCAGCCATCGCGGCGCAATGTTGTGCCGGCACAAGCGCGGCAACAAGGCCACATACACCTGCCCGTTCCACGGCTGGACATTCAACAACAGCGGCAAGCTACTCAAGGTCAAGGACCCCGAACAGGCCGGCTATCCGGAATGCTTCAACAAGGAGGGGTCCCACGACCTGAAGAAGCTGGCGCGCTTTTCCAACTATCGCGGCTTCCTGTTCGGCAGCCTCAACGCCGATGTGCCGCCGATCGAGCAGTTCCTCGGCGATGCCGCGCGCATCATCGACATGATTGTCGACCAGTCGCCCGATGGTCTCGAGGTGCTGCGTGGCTCGTCGACATACACATTCGCCGGCAACTGGAAACTGCAGGCCGAGAATGGCGCCGATGGCTACCATGTGTCCGCCGTGCACTGGAACTACGCCGCCACCACAAGCCACCGCAAGCAGCAGAACGAACGCGAGGACAAGATCCGCGCGATGGATGCGGGCAAGTGGGGCCAGCAAGGCGGCGGCTTCTACGCGTTCGATCATGGCCATATGCTGCTGTGGTCGCGCTGGGCTAACCCGGAAGATCGTCCGAACTTCGCCCGCCGCGACGAGTTCGCGCAACGCTGTGGCGAGGAGCGCGCCGACTGGATGATCCAGAACTCGCGCAACCTGTGCCTGTACCCCAATGTCTACCTGATGGACCAGTTCGGCTCGCAGATCCGCCTGCTGCGCCCGCTGTCGGTGGACCGCACCGAAGTCACGATCTACTGCATCGCCCCCAAGGGGGAATCGGACGAGGCCCGCGCACGCCGCATCCGCCAATACGAAGACTTTTTCAACGTCAGCGGCATGGCCACGCCCGACGACCTCGAGGAGTTCCGCGCCTGCCAGCAGGGCTACGCGGGCCAGGCACTGGCCTGGAACGATATGTGCCGGGGCGCCACGCACTGGATCGACGGGCCCGACGACGCAGCGAAGCGGATCGGTCTGAATCCGGTGATGAGCGGGCTGCGTACCGAGGATGAAGGCCTCTATACCGTACAGCATCGCTACTGGCTGGAGACGATGAAGCGGGCCGTGGCACAGGGAGATGCAGCATGAGCGCCGCCATCCCCATGAGCGATGTCTCGGCCTTTCTCTACCGCGAGTGCCGCCTGCTCGACGACGAGCAATGGGATGAATGGCTGACCTGCTATCACCCCGAGGCGCGATTCTGGATGCCTTGCTGGGATGACGACGGCAAGCTCGTCACCGATCCGGAACGAGAGATTTCGCTGATCTTCTATCCGAACCGGCAGGGGCTGGAGGACCGCATCTTCCGCATCAAGACCGAGCGGTCGAGCGCGACGATCCCCGACACGCGCACGAGCCACAACCTGAGCAATATCGAAATCGAGTCGACCGACGGACAACTAGCCACGGTGCGCTTCAACTGGCACACGCTCGCGCATCGCTACCAGACCAATTTCAGCTACTTCGGCATGTCGCGCTACGTGATCGATTTCTCGCAAGGCACGCCGCGCATCCTGGACAAGTACGTCGTGCTCAAGAACGACTACATCCACCAGGTCATCGACATCTATCACATCTGATCCGCTCGCCGCATCAGGCAGCATCACGGAGGGACAAGGCCATGGAACATACGATCGCCCTGCAGTTCGAAGATGGCGTGACGCGCTTCATCACGTGCGGCGACAACGAGACGCTCTCGGACGCCGCCTATCGCCAGCAGATCAACATTCCGCTCGACTGCCGCGACGGCGCGTGCGGCACCTGTCGCGGCCTATGCGAATCCGGCCACTATGACCTGCCCGAATCGAGCTATATCGAGGACGCGCTGACCGCCGAGGAGGCGGCCAAGGGATACGTGCTGGCCTGCCAGACACGGCCGCGCTCGGATTGCGTGATCCGCGTGCCGGCTTCGTCCGCGGCCTGCAAGACTGGCGTGACGCGATTCGAGGGCGCGATCGCCGCCGTGGCGCCGCTGTCGGATTCGACCATCGGCTTCTCGATCGACCTCGATGACCCGGCCGCGCTCAGCTTCCTGCCCGGGCAGTATGTCAACGTGGAAATCCCGGGCAGCGGACTGACGCGCGCGTACTCGTTCAGTTCGCCGCCGGGCGCGTCTCAGGCGGCCTTCGTCGTGCGCAACGTGCCACAGGGCCGCATGAGTGGCTTTCTGGCCGGCGAGGCGCAGACCGGGCAGCGCATGGCATTCTCCGGCCCGTTCGGCAGCTTCTACCTGCGCGCCGTCACGCGGCCCGTTTTGTTCCTGGCCGGCGGCACCGGCATCGCGCCGTTCCTGTCCATGCTCGACGTACTGGCCGCCAGCGGCAGCGCGCACCCGGTGCGCATGGTCTACGGCGTCACGCACGACATCGACCTGGTGGCCACCGAGCGGCTCGAGGCCGCCGCGGCCAGCATCGACGGATTCACCTACCGCACCTGCATTGCCGACGCCGCCAGCACGCACGAGCGCAAGGGCTATGTGACCACGCATGTCGACCCCACATGGATCAATGGCGGGGACGTCGACATCTACCTGTGCGGCCCCGTGGCCATGGTGGAAGCCGTGCGCGACTGGCTGCGTGATGCCGGCATCACGCCGGCCAATTTCTACTACGAGAAGTTCTCGGCCAGCGCGGAGGCATGATGCGCACAACGCAACGTTTCGCCGGCCGGACGATGATCGTCACGGGCGCGGCGCAGGGTATCGGTCGCGGCGTGGCAATGTCCGCGGCTGCCGAGGGCGCGAATGTGGTGCTGGTGGACCGCGCCACGCTGGTCGAGGAAGTCGCGGCCGGGATTCTGGCTGCGGGCGGCGCGGCACTGTCCGTCAATGCTGATCTGGAGACGTATGCGGGGGCGCAGGCGATGGTAGCCACGGCCACCGCTGCCTTCGGCCATGTCGATATCCTGATCAACAACGTGGGCGGCACGATCTGGGCCAAGCCCTATGAGCACTACGCTGAAGCCGAGATCGAGGCCGAGATCCGCCGGTCGCTGTTTCCCACGCTCTGGGGTTGCCGCGCGGTGTTGCCGGGCATGGTCGAGCGTCGCGCCGGAGTCATCGTCAACGTGTCGTCGATTGCGACGCGCGGCATCCATCGCGTGCCCTACGCGGCGGCCAAAGGCGGCGTGAACGCGCTGACCGCGAGCCTGGCGTTCGAGCACGCGGCGGATGGCATTCGCATCAACGCGGTGGCTACGGGCGGCACCGAGGCGCCGCCGCGCAAGATCCCGCGCAACACGCAGCAACAATCGGAACAGTCGGAACAGGAATCGAAGTGGTATCAGGCAATCGTCGATCAGACCGTGTCGTCGAGCCTGATGCACCGGTACGGGACGATCGAGGAACAAGTGGGTGTGATCCTGTTCCTGGCCTCGGACGAGGCGTCGTATATGACGGGGACTGTGGTGCCGGTGGGTGGCGGAGACCTTGGCTGATCGCGCTGACTTGCCGCTTGATCGCGCCCCTCTCCGATTTGCTTGGGAGGGGGCGCGCATGACAGGCGATCACGCGCGCGATGGCTATGCAGTGACGATCGCCGACTTCGCTGCCACCTTCTTCGCTTCCTTCCTGCGGCCATACCAGCCGCCGACCACCAGGAGGATTGCCACCGCCACCAGATCGCCGCCCAGTGCCACGGGCCGCGTGGGCCGGCCGCCGGCAATGCCATAGGTGAAGCCTTCGATCGTCACCGAGACCACGGCGCCCAGCACGAAGCAGAACAGGCTATGCCGGCCGATCTGCACCACCGGCCCCATAAAGCGGGCCACGCGCTCGACCCAGCCCGCGCGCGCCGCCAGATAGACCAGCCATGCCAGCCCCAGGAAGCTGAGCACGCGCAGGAACGCCAGGCTCTGCTTCGGCAGTGGAAAGACCATCGACGGCAACCACGCCGGCAGCCAGGCCTCATACACGTGCGGACGCATCCACAGATACGTCAGCGCCATGCAGGCCATCGTGACGACCACCGCGCCGATGGTGCAGGCCCAGCGCGCGATGTTCTGTTGCGGCAGCACGAAGTCCGGCCGCAGGCGTGCCAGCAGGCCCATGCCGAACATCAGTTGCCATGCGAACGGGTTGAAGCTCCAGCCGCGCGGCTCGCTGCTCGGCAACAGCGGCAGCAGCGCCGGCGCCATGAGCCAGAGCGCCACGCTGCCGCAGACAAAGGCCAATGGATACTTTCTCGCCCAGCCGATCGCCAGTGGCGCCAGTCCAATAAACACCGCATACATCGGCAGTACATCCGAGACGAATGGCTGCCGCGCCAGGCCGATCACCTGGAACAGCGTCTCGATCGGTTGGGCCATGAACGCTGGTGCCTCGGTCGCGCGCACGGCTGGCGCGGGCACCTTGCACATCGCCAGCAGGAACCCGAACAGCAGCATCAGCACCCCGGTCAGCACGAAGGCCTTGTAGATCTCCCAGCTACGGCGGTGCAGGCGTTTGCTCGCGGCGCTGGCGCCCTGACGGGCCTCCATCGCGAGATAGGCGGCGCCCGCCGAATAGCCGGCCAGGAAAACGAATACCTCGGCGGCGTCGAAGAGCGTGAAGTTGCGGATCGTGTAGTCGGCCAGCACGCTGCCGTTGACATGGTCGACCACGATGAAGAGCAGCGCGATGCCGCGAATCAGGTCGACCTCGGTGCGCCGCTGGTTGTTGTTCACTGCGTTCACAGGCGTGCTTCCCAATGCAAACGGGCCGAAATTGCTTCCGGCCCATGTCTTATGCCACGGATTTTACCGTGGCATCAGGGTTAACGTGTACGCACTGTGTTTCAGTAGATTACGCTGCCGAATGTGCTGCATGCAGCCTGCCAAGCGTCCGTCGCCCAGCATCGATCACGCTGCTGGCATGCGTGGTCTGGTAGCGGATGATCATGCCCTCGATGCAGAGCATGGCCTCTTCCGCCACTTCACGTGGGCTGGACAGCCCAAGATCGTGGGCGATCCCGGTGACGAAGTCCTCCAGCGACGCCTTGTGCGCCACTGCCTGCGCCAGCAGCCGTGGGTCGTCACCGGCACCGCCGCCCGCCTCCGCGATCATGTTGATGAAGGAGCAGCCACGAAAATCCTCGGTGGCGAACCACTCGCCTAGCGCATCGGCCATGATATCCAGGTTGCCGCGTGCGGCCAGTCGACGGGTCACCGCATCGCGGAACCAGCCCATCCAGTAGTCATGCCGGCGCTCGAGATACGCGACGATCAGGTCGTTCTTGGAAGGGAAATGCCTGTAAAGCGACATCTTGGCCACGCCCGACTCGGCGATGATCCGGTCGATCCCAGTACCGCGATAGCCATCGCGGTAGAACAGGCGTGCTGCGGTATCGAGGATGCGGTCGCGCGCGGATGGGGTAGGCATGACGGATGACAGGGTAAGGCGTTGGCGTGGATAGGCGCCATTATAGGAGACAGATCTGTCTTGATCTGTCTCGATCTCTATATATGCATCCCGCCAAATGAACAAGGGCCGGAAGCGAGACTTCGCTTCCGGCCCTCCCGATCAAGCCAGGCTCACGCTGCCGTCCGATCAGGCGGCTTCCTGCAATTGCGCCAGCTTGGCTTGCGCATCACGCAGCGCCGTGCGCAAGCCCTCTTCCACAACGGGATGGTAGAAAGGCATGGCCAGCATCGCGACGATCGTCAGCCCCTGTTGGTACGACCACGCCAGCAGATGCGCGATATTCTCGGCGCGCGGGCCAATCCACTCAGCGCCAATGAAGCGACCTGTGGCGCGATCCGCGTAGACGTGCATCAGCCCACGGTTCTTGAGCATCACACGGCTGCGGCCCTGATCCTCGAAGCTGACCTCGCCAGTCACGAAGCTGCCCGGCGTCAGTTCGGCAAAACGCTTGCCGACCATCGCGATCTGCGGATCGGAGAACACCACCGCGATCGGCGCGCGCCGCGTCAGCGGCCCGACCTTCGGCCAGAGCGCAGCGTTTTCGCCAGCAATCTTGCCTTCGTCGGCCGCCTCATGCAGCAGCGGCAGGACGTTATTGGCATCCCCGGCGATGAAGATCGGCGATTCACCGCACTGGAGCGTCACCGGGTCGAACACCGGTACGCCCCGCCCATCGAGTTCCAGCGCGGTGTTGCCCAGCGCAAGCGTATCGACATTGGGCCGGCGACCCGTGGCGGCCAGCACGTAGGCAAAGCGCTCCGTCACGGTCTGGCCGTCGGCGTCTTCGAACGTGATAACGGCGTCGTCGCCCTCGCGGCGCATCTCAAGCACGCGCGCATCCGCCAACAGCGAGAATTCCTGGTTGAAGGACTTGGCAGCGTAAGCACGAATCTCGGGGTCCGACAACGGACCGACGCCGCCACCGACACCAAACACGCGCACCCGCACGCCAAGCCGCGACAGTGCTTGCCCCAGTTCCAAACCAATCACGCCCGGGCCGAACACGGCCACGCTTTGGGGCAGGTCTTCCCACGAGAACACATCGTCATTGACGATCAGGCGATCGCCGAACACGCCAAAGGACGGCGGCACGGCGGGGCGCGAACCCGTGGCGATCACCACGCGGCTAGCGCGCACGACGGTGTGGTCGTCAACCTGGAGGATCGTGTTGTCGATGAACCGCGCCTGGCCGATCAGGCGGTCGTCCTGGGGAATGCTCTCCACGCCGCGCACCACGAAGCCGACAAAGCGGTCGCGTTCGCTCCGCACGCGCTGCATGACTTCCCTGCCGTCGATGCGGACCGGGCCATCCACGTGCACGCCAAATGCAGCAGTGTGACGCGCTTCGTGCGCGGCTTCCGCTGCGGCAATCAGCAGCTTCGACGGCATGCAGCCCACGCGGGCGCAGGTCGTGCCATACGCCCCGCCCTCGATGATCACGGCGCGCTTGCCGGCGGCAATGGCCGCGCGGTAGGCGGCCAGGCCGGCAGTGCCCGCGCCGATGATGGCCACATCAGTCTGGACGGTCTGGACAGTTTGAGCGGTCTGGGCATTCTGGTTCGTGTTCATGTGCGTTTCCTGTATCGATCGTCAATCGGCGTACGGGATGGCGCCGCCACATACGCGGCGCCATCGGATACGACGACTTGCTAGGGGGGGAGATGGTGCCCAGGACACCGGTCGGGGGAACCGGGCCCGGGCGAGGGAGATCAGCGAGCCAGGTACTGTTCGAGCGCTTCTGCGCCACCGACCAGCTTGCCGTTGATGAACACCTGCGGCGCGGTCATTTCGCCCGACACGGCGCCCAGCACCTTGCCGCGAATCTTGTTCTCGAGCGGCACGTCGATGTACTCGAAGCCGTTGTCCGACAGCAGTTGCTTGGCCTTGGCGCAGTGCGAGCAGCCAATCTTCGAGAACACCACCACCTGGTCCGGCTGCTTGGCGGTCGGCGCGATGTAGTTCAGCATCGTGTCGGCATCCGACACCTTGAACGGGTCGCCCGGCTCTTCCGGCTCGATGAACATCTTGTCCACCACACCGTCCTTGACCAACATCGAATAGCGCCAGCTACGCTTGCCGAAACCGAGGTCGGCCTTGTCGACGAGCATGCCCATGCCGTCGGTGAATTCGCCGTTGCCGTCAGGGATCATGACGATGTTCTCGGACTCCTGGTCCTTGGCCCACTCGTTCATGACAAAGGTGTCGTTGACCGACACGCACAGGATCGCGTCGACGCCTTGCTTGGCGAACACCGGCGCCAGTTCGTTGTAGCGCGGCAGGTGTGTGGACGAGCACGTCGGGGTGAAGGCGCCCGGCAGCGAGAACAACACTACGGTCTTGCCGTCGAACAGTTCGGCCGTGGTCACGTCCTTCCACTCATTGTTTGCACGCACACGGAACGTGACGTTGGGAACGCGTTGGCCTTCACGGGATTGCAGCATCTGGATCACTCCTCTGGGTCAGGTTGGCGCCGCGTGTTGCAGCGATGGAGTGGATTCTGAAGATCCCAATGTGATTTGTACAATTCATCGTTTCAACTGAACCGATTGATAATTGCTATTATCAATCGCAGGGAAACGATTGATTTCCCCTATCGACGAGTGATCTCCCTGCTTTCTTGCCGCATCGGGCGCCGCTATCATTCGGCCACCCAACAATGACAACCCGGACAACCGAAGGGACAAACCCGATGAATCGTCTGACTGCACGACTGCCAGCGGCAACCCTGCTGGCCGCCGCCCTGCTCGCCTGCCCGCTGACACCCATGGCGAACGCGGCGACCATCGCCAAGCCGGAGCTCGACCAACTCGTGGCCGGTGCCACGACAACGCCTCCAGCCAGTTTCAATGCCTTCCTCGACGCCGCGGTCAAGGCCGACCCGAAACTTGCGCCTTCCGTGCGAGCCTATCGGGCAAAGCGCCCGCTCACGGGCGACGACCTCGTCAACATCGGACGCCTGCTCGGCGTCTACAACCGCGTGCGCAACGGGCAGGCCGTGCTCGACAGCATCAGCGAGATGGTGGCGCTGCGCACGGTGCGCGACGACAAGGTGCCGCAGCACGAGAACCCCGCAATCATCGAGTTCGGCAAGCTCGTGGAGCGGATGGCCAAGGACTTCGGCCTGCACTATCGCAACATCGACAACCGCGTGTTCGAAGTCACGCTGCCTGGCACCGGCAAGGACACCTTCGGCATCCTTACCCATGCCGACGTGGTGCCCGTGGTGGCCGACGAATGGGTACTCGACGATGGCACGAAGCTCGACCCGTTCAAGGTCACGCGCGTAGGCGACTACCTCTATGGACGTGGCACGATCGACGACAAGGGCTCGATTGCCGCCGCCCTCTACGCGATGAAAACCGTGCGCGAAAGCGGCGTGCCGCTGGCGCGTTCGATCCGGCTGATGATCGAGACCACCGAGGAAACCGGTGGCGACGGCATGAAGTACTACCGCGAGAAAACCGCCCTGCCCGAGTACAACATCGTGCTCGACAGCAAGTACCCCGCCGTGGTCGCCGAGAAAGGCTCGGGCGCGCTGACCGCGCGCTTCGCGGATCAGGCGGTGGACGGCAAGCAGCCGGCCATCGTGGCCATGAGCGGCGCCGCCTCGGCCAACGCGATTCCTCAGACGGCGACGGCACGCATCAGCGGCGGTGACCTGGCAGCCGTGGCCGCCGGCCTGGAAAAGGCGCGCGCCGGTTTCATCGCCCAGCATGAGGCCCAGGGCAAGTTCTCGATCGACATCGCGCGTGACGGCGACGTCATCGTCGTGAAGGTGACTGGCACGTCTGCCCATGGCTCCCGCCCCGAGGAAGGCGTGAACCCCGTGCCGCGTCTCGCGATGTTCCTGCAGTCGTCGGGCGTCGCCTTTGCAGACAACCAGTACGCCCATGCGATCCGCTACCTGACCGACCTCTATGGCACCGACTATCTCGGGGAAAAGCTCGGCGTGGCCTATCGCGATGACTTCATGGGTCCGTTGACGATCTCGCCGACGCTGATCCGCGAGCGCGGCGGCAAGCTCGAAGTCACCGCCAACGTGCGGATGCCGCGCGGTGCAACGCCCGATGCCTTGCGCGCGAAGATCGCCGAGCGCATCCAGGGCTGGGCAGCAACCACGCACACCGCGCTGGAAATCCAGCACGAACAGGGCGACTGGATGGCCCGGGACCCCAAGGGCGCCTGGCTGGCCACATTGCTGAACATCTACGGTGATACCACCGGGCTCGAAGCCAAGCCCGTGCCGACCGCCGGCAGCACCACGGCCAAGCTGATGCCGAACGCGATCAACTTCGGGCCAGCGATGCCGGGCAAGAAGTACACGGCGCACAACGCGAAGGAGTACAAGGAAGTGCCGGACCTGAACCTGGACATGCAGATGTTCACGGAGATGCTCGTGCGCGTTGGCAATCTGAAATCGATGCAGTAAGAGGCCGTTTCAAACTGAAGCGAAGCGGTTCTGGCTAGGGTGAAGCAGGGGTTTCGGCTCGCATGCGAGCCGCCTGCGGAACGGCATGTGCCTGCGAGCACATGCGCGCCCTGCAAGGGCGGGGCCGCAGACAGTACAAGTCGTACGGCAAGGCCCCGCAACGACGCCAGAATCTTTTTGAAACGGCTTCTAAGGCCGCTCGGCTGGCCCGTGCCGGGATACATCAAAGCGGTGCGACCCGCTAAACGGGTCCGCAAAGGGTCCGCTTAGCGGAGTCGTAGCGGGTCGTTTAGCGGGAATTCCTCTTGTTGTTATCGATTTAATCTGTTTTACATGGCTTGCGGCACTGAATAGGCTTTATCCCCGTCCTCACCCCCGTGTGTGCGCCCCCGCGGCCACGGCCCAAGATAAGAACGACGGAGACAAGCCATGGAGAATCGAGTCCGGCGACGCCGGTTTCTCAAGCAGGCTGGCGCGTTGACGGCCAATGCGGTCGTCGGCACCACCGCCCTGAACGCCCTCGCCGCCAGCGGCGACAAGCAGGTCCAGCTCCCCTTCGACAACGGCGCGCGCGAGCTTGTGGCGTTTCCGCAGAAGCGGCCGCTGATCCTGCTGACCAGCCGGCCTCCGCAGTTGGAAACCCCCTTTAGCGTGTTCAACGAGGGGATTCTGACGCCTAACGACGCGTTTTTCGTGCGTTATCACTGGAGCGGCATTCCGACCTCGGTCGACCCACAGACCTATCGGCTCCGCATTGGCGGCAAGGTGAAAACGCCGCTCGAGCTATCACTGGCCGACATCAAGGCCATCGCGCAGCCGATGGAAGTCGTCGCCGTCAACCAGTGCTCGGGCAACAGCCGTGGCTTTCTTGCTCCGCGCGTCAATGGCGGCCAGCTCGCCAACGGTGCCATGGGCAACGCGCGCTGGACCGGCGTGCCGCTGAAGGCCGTGCTCGAACGAGCCGGCGTGCAACCCGGCGCTGTCCAGGTCAGCTTCAATGGCCTCGACCGGCCACCACTCGACAACAGCCCCGACTTCGTCAAATCGCTCGATATCGACCACGCGCTCGATGGCGAGGTCATGCTGGCGTGGTCCATGAATGGCGAAGACTTGCCGATGCTCAATGGCTACCCGCTGCGGCTGGTGGTGCCAGGCCACTACGGTACGTACTGGGTGAAACACCTTTCCGATATCACCGTTCTCGACAAACAGTTCGACGGCTTCTGGGTGCAGAGCGCCTATCGTATTCCCGACAACGCCGGGGCCAATGTCGAACCCGGCTCGGCACCGGCACGCACACGCCCGATCGGGCGCTTCAACGTGCGCTCGTTCATCACTAGCCTGACCGAAGGCGCGACGGTCCCGTCCGGACGAGAGACCGTGGTAAGAGGCATTGCGTTCGACGGCGGCTACGGTATCGCCGAAGTCGCATTCTCGGCAGACGGCGGCCGAAGCTGGACGGAAGCCACGCTCGGCCAGGATCTCGGCAAGTACTCGTTCCGCGAATGGCGCGCCGCATTCCGCCCGCCACGCAAGGGTGCCTATGACCTCCGGGTCCGCGCGGTCAATCGTATCGGCCAGAGCCAGCCGATGACGGCGTTGTGGAATCCGGCCGGCTACATGCGCAACGTGGTGGAAACCACGCGCGTCAAGGCAGTCTGAGGAGCCCACCATGCAAAAGACCCCTTGCAGCCGCTTCCCGGCGCGACGCCTTGCCATCAGCCTGGCGCTGATGCTCTCCGCCCTGCCCGCCGCGCACGCGCTGGAAATCCAGCTTCCACCCGAAACCGCAAGCTATCAACCCAGCGAACTGCCCGGCTATCGGCTGGTGCAGCAGAACTGCATGACCTGCCATTCGGCGCAGTACGTGTCGACTCAGCCGCAGTCGCTGGGCCGCGCTTACTGGGATGCCACCGTCAAGAAGATGAAGACTGCCTTCGGCGCGCCACTGCGCGACGAAGACATCCCGGTGATGGCCGACTATCTGGTCCGGACCTATGGTGCGGAACGCCAGACGACCGCTGCCGCGGCCGTATCGCCTGCTCCCGCCGCATCGGCAAAGCCAGCGCCAGCCAAGGCACACGACGCCAGCAGCCTCCTCGCGGCCAACAACTGCCTCGCCTGCCACGCCGTGGACAAGAAGGTGGTGGGCCCCGCATTCCACGATGTTGCCGCGAAATACGCCGGCCAGGCCGATGCCGTCAGCACCGTGATGCGTAGCATCCGCGCCGGAGGCAGCGGCAAATGGGGAAGCGTGCCGATGCCGCCGTTCGCGGATGTCAGCGACGCCGACCTGCGCGAACTGGCTGGCTGGGTACTCGGGCGCTAAAGGACTGCGTTCAGAAGCCCAGGTCGCTCAGGCCCGGATGGTCATCGGGCCGGCGACCGAGCGGCCAGTGGTACTTGCGATCGCTCTCGCGGATCGGTGCGTCATTGATGGATGCATGACGCTGCCGCATCAGGCCGTTCTCGTCGAATTCCCAATTCTCGTTGCCATACGAGCGGAACCAGTTGCCCGAATCATCGTGCCACTCGTAGGCAAACCGAACCGCGATGCGATTGCCCTCGTACGCCCAAAGCTCCTTGATCAGCCGGTAATCCAGTTCCTTCTGCCACTTTCGGGTAAGAAAGGCCTGAATCTGCTCGCGGCCATGTACGAACTCGGCACGATTGCGCCAGACGCTGTCGATCGTATAGGCCAGGGCCACACGGGCCGGATCGCGCGTATTCCAGCCGTCTTCGGCTGCACGCACCTTGGCAATGGCGCTTTCACGGGTAAATGGCGGCAGCGGCGGCCGGACTTCGGGGACGTTCGACATCGAGGGACTCCTTCCTGCGTGTTATCAGTTGGGGTGATACAGATCTGTCTACACAGTGTATGTAGACAGATCTGTATGTCAAGCAGGAATGCCCCGACTCCGGGATACAGCAAGTCAGCCGATCACATGCGAACAGCCACGGCGACGGGTTGCAAGTCCGCCAGATACCGGTGGATCTGCGCAACGACCGCCGCACCCTCACCCACGGCGGCGGCTACTCGCTTGGTCGAGCCGGATCGCACGTCTCCGATCGCGAACACGCCCGGCACGCTCGTCTCAAGCGTGAAGTCGGCGCGTTCGGTGCAGGAGCGATGGGCCTCGTATCCGGTCAGCACGAAACCCTTGGCATCGGTCTCCACATTGCAGGCGCGCAACCATTCGGTGTTGGGCGCCGCGCCGATGAACAGGAATACGTGGCGCATCGGCACAGAAATGCAGTCGGCACCCTGTGTTTGCTCCCGATAGCGCACGATCGACAGCCACTCCTCGCCCTCCAGCGCGGTGATCTGGGCGTGCGTGTGCAACGTGACGTTGGGGAGGCTGCGGATGCGGTCGATCAGGTAGCGCGACATCGTTGCCTCTAGCCCTTCGCCGCGCACGAGGATGTGCACCTCCCTGGCGTGGGACGCCAGGAACACCGCTGCCTGGCCGGCCGAGTTACCGCCGCCGACGAGCATCGCGTGTTCGTCCTTGCACAGCTTGGCTTCTACCGGCGAAGCCCAATAGTAGACGCCACGGCCTTCATAGCGATCGAGCGAGTCGATCTCCGCGCGACGGTACTGCGCGCCGGTGGCGATCACAACGGTACGCGTGGGAATCTGACGACCGTCCGACAGTTCGATCCGGATCGGATTCTCACCACAATGCAACGCCTTTGCTTCCAGTGGAATCGCCAGATGCGCACCGAACTTGAGCGCCTGGACGAAGGCCCGCCCCGCCAGCGCCTGCCCGGAAATGCCGGTGGGAAAACCCAGGTAGTTCTCGATCCGGGCGCTCGCGCCAGCTTGCCCGCCCGGCGAGCGGCAATCGATCACGGCCACGGACAACCCTTCGGACGCCGCATAGACAGCCGTAGCCAGACCCGCCGGACCAGCGCCGACGACGATCACGTCATAGACATGCTCGGGGTCGAACTCGGGAACCAGGCCAAGGCAACTGGCAAGCTGGCCCTCATCCGGCGCGCGCAGGATGCTGCCATCCGGGCAGATCACCATCGGGAAATCGCTTTGCGGGGCATTGCTGAGATCGAGCAGACAGGTGGAGTCGTGATCCGTCTCGATATCGATCACCTTGTGCGGGTGCCCGTTGCGACGCAGGAACGCCTGCAGCGCCAGCAACAAGGGCTGCGTGCCACGTCCCACCAGCACCGGGCCACTGCCGCGCTCGATCAGGCCGACCCGGCGCAGAATCAGCGCCCGCATGATGCGCTCGCCCAAATCGGCCTCTGCCACCAGCAGCGCACGCAGGCGCTCGGGGGCAATCACCAGTGCGACGGTATCCTCGATGGCCAGGGCGTCCACCAGCGCCGGCTTGCCGGTCAGTTGCCCGACTTCCGCCAGAAACTGGCCGGGCCCTTCCTCGGTAATGGTGCTGCGGTTGCCCAGCCCGTCCCGCTGGATGATGCGCGTGCGGCCGGACAGGACGACGTACATCCCGCGCCCCACGTCGCCCGTCGAGAAAAGCATCTCGCCAGCGCGCCACGATCTAACTTCGCCGAAACGGTGAATGCGCTCGATTTCGGCCGCCGTCAGCGTTGGAAACATCTGGTGGCTGCGGGATTCCAGTAGCGAATACGGCGCCTCCAGCCCGGAAACCGGCTCGTGACCACCGTCGCCACCCGAGGTATCAGGATTGGCATCGGTCTCCGATGTCGCCCGCGTCATCTCCATGCTTCCCCCTTGCAATCGTGTGGTGGCCGGATGCTCCGGCCGCGCAAGGATTGATGGTAGTCATGCCTCACGCCTCGCACCAAGTACACATGAAGATTTTAGGCAGCGGCGGCAGGAAAGACCCGACGGATCACCTGCCCTGCGGTGGAAATGTCGAACCCGCCGTTTCATGAAAAAACCGACTTGATACCAGTGATTTAAATCATGGTGAGAATATTAAGCGGTAGCTACACTGTGCTGCGCGCCTGTTGACACGCAACGTCCGCCGCGATTCACAAGGTCCGCTGGCGGAGAACCAGACAGCCCCCAAGCAAGCAAGGAGACGAGATGTACCGCGATCGCATTCGCCTGGCAGACCTGCAGAACAGGATCATGTCGGCCGATCAAGCTGCAGCACTGATTCAGGATGGCATGACGGTAGGGATGAGCGGGTTCACCCGCGCAGGCGACTGCAAGGCCGTACCGGTGGCGCTGGCGCGCCGCGCTGCCACCGATCCGCTGCAGATCACGCTGATCACGGGCGCATCTCTCGGTAACGACACCGACAAGATCCTGGCGGAGAGCAATGTGCTTGCCCGCCGCCTGCCTTTCCAGTCCGACTCCACGCTGCGCCGCAAGATCAACGACGGCGAGGTGATGTTTATCGACCAGCATCTGGGTGAAACCGTCGAGCAACTGCGCAGCGGCCAGATCGCACCCGTCGATATTGCGGTTATCGAAGCCACGGCTATCACCGAGACGGGTGGCATCGTGCCCACCACGTCGGTCGGCAACTCCGCCAGCTTCGCGATGATGGCGAAGAAGGTGATCGTCGAACTAAATCTGAACATGCCGACCGGGCTGGAGGGACTGCATGACATCGCGTTCCCGGTGCAACGCCCGTATCGCCAGCCGATTCCGCTGATCGCCGTCGAGCAGCGCATCGGCCTGCCGTATATCCCCGTTGATCCGTCGCGCATCGCCGCGATCGTGATCACCCAGCGCGACGACAGCCCATCGAACGCGCTGCCGCCCGATGGCGAAACGCGCCAGATCGCCGGACACCTGAATGCGCTGCTCGATCGTGAAGTGCGCGCCGGACGGCTCTCGACGTCGCTGCAGCCGCTGCAGGCCGGTATTGGCACGATCGCCAACGCCGTGCTGCACGGGCTGGCCGACTCGCCGTTCCACGACCTGACCATGTATTCGGAAGTCCTGCAGGACAGCACCATTGCGCTGATCGACGCGGGCAAGCTGCGCTTCGCCTCGGCATCGTCGATGACGCTGTCGGCACCCGTGTATCGTCGCGTGCTCGATGATATCGAGCGCTACAAATCGCGTCTGATCCTGCGCCCGCAAGAGATCAGCAATCACCCCGAAGTGCTGCGCCGCCTGGGCCTGATCACGATCAACACCGCGCTCGAGTGCGACATCTATGGCAACGTGAACTCGACGCACGTTGGCGGCACGCACATGATGAACGGTATCGGCGGCTCGGGCGATTTCGCGCGCAATGCGTACCTGTCGGTGTTCGTCACCAAATCGGTGGCCAAGGACGGCAAGATCTCCAGCATCGTGCCGATGGTCTCGCACGTCGACAACAGCGAGCACGACGTCGATATCCTCGTCACGGAACACGGGCTGGCCGACCTGCGCGGTCTGGCACCGCGCGAGCGAGCGCTGCAGGTCATCAACAACTGCGCCGACCCCGCCTACCGCGACGGGCTGCTCGACTACTTCCGCCGCGCCTGCCTCCGTGGAGGCCAGACGCCTCATCTGCTCGAAGAAGCGTTCGCCTGGCATATCAACTACCGCGAACAAGGCACGATGCAGCCGCAGGGACAGGTTGGCAAGGCCGCCAACGAAGCGCTGGCAGCCTAAGCCAAGTAAGCTGAGGCCCTTCCTTCAGTCTTCCATCAACACCCGGAGCATCCGCTCCGGGTCGACCAGAAAGTCACGCGTGATCTGGTAGTGCTCCGTGTCCTGATAGGCGATCGGCTCGATGCCGCGCGCCGAGCACTGGTAGATGCATGCGTCGGGATAAGCCATCAGGATGGGCGAGTGCGTGGCGATCACAAACTGCGATCCCTCCCGCACCAAGTCGTGCAGCCGCGAAATCACCGCCAACTGCCTTGCCGGCGATAGCGCAGCCTCGGGCTCGTCGAGGATATAGAGCCCCTTCCCCTGGAAACGCTCGGTCAGCAGCGTCAGGAAAGCCTCCCCATGTGACTGCTCGTGCAATGAGTGGCCACCATACGAGTTGATCACCGGCGCGCCTAGCCCGGGTTCCGCATCAAGCCGTTCAATCTCCGTCGCAACGTTGTAGAAGCTCTCCGCGCGCAGGAAATAGCCCGTGCTCGGCCGGCGGACGCCTTTGGCGATGCGCAGGTATTCGTGAAGATCCGAATGCGACGCGCGTGTGGCGAAACTGAAGTTGCGACTGCCACCTTCGGCATTGAAGCCGAGCGCCACCGCAATCCCTTCCAGCAGCGTCGACTTTCCGGAACCGTTTTCGCCAACCAGGAAAGTCACGCGAGGGTGCAAATCGAGCGTCTCCAGCTCGCGCACGGCTGGCAACGAGAAGGGATAGCGATCGAAGCCCGGAACCTTGTCCCGAAGCAGGGTTACGCGGCTGACGAATTGGCTGGACAGCATGTGCTTGGCGACGAAGTCATTCAGACGACCGCAATGTTTGCACATCTTGCCCCGCCCCCTTATCTGCTGGCCAATTCAGAGGCTGATGGAACTGCCTCTTGGCCGTTAATTGCACATCTCAATCTGGATGAGCTGGTTGAACGCCTGGGCGCAGACGGGTGCGACGATGCGCTCACGGGTATCTGCCTGCCGGGCCGACTTGCCTTGCTGTTCACGCGGGAAGCGCCCTGCGCACGCGATGCCATTCTGAGCGCCCTTGCCGACGTTCGGCGAATCGCACCGTCCGCGCAATTGACCGAACTAGTCGCATAATTGCCGGTGCCATCCCTTCTCTTTGGAGCTGGCCGGAAGTGGCCTATGCTGTCCTCACGACCATCACGCGACAACATTGACGGGCGCCCTGCCCTTCATACCGATATCCATGGAAAAGACTGCATTCGTATTCGCCGGCGGTGGCAGCCTGGGCGCCATCGAGGTCGGCATGCTGCGGGAACTGGTGAAATGGGGTGTGGCACCGGACCTTGTCATCGGCGCATCTGCGGGGGCGATCAACGGGGCCTACTTTGCATGCAACCCCCATGCCGAAGGTACCGCCAGGCTGGAATCACTGTGGCGGAGCATCACCAGGGCGGAAGTCTTGCCATGGTCGTGGCGCAGCATGTTCGGGATGATCGCTGGCAACCGGGGACACCTTGTGGAATCCTTCGGTTTGCGGCGCCTGCTCAATCGCAACTTTGGCGCGGCCAAGCTCGAAGAGTCCGCCGTACCGCTTTATGTGGTCGCCACGGACATGCAGACAGGTGCCGAAGTCGTGCTCTCCGCGGGCAACATCGTCGATGCAGTGTTGGCCAGCGCCGCCATTCCCGGCGTCTTTCCGCCGGTGGAAGTCGGTGGCCGCAAGCTGATCGATGGTGGCGTCGCCAACAATACTCCTGTATCCACCGCCATCCGGCTGGGCGCGACCCGCATCATCGTGCTGCCAGCCGGCTTTGCCTGCGCCGAACGCAGGCCGCCACGCGGGGCCGTCGAGCACGCCTTCAATGCCCTGTCGCTGCTAGTGGCGCGGCAGCTCGTGTATGACCTGGAACGCTGGTCGGAGCAGGCCCAGATCGCAGTGGTGCCACCGCTTTGCCCGCTAGATATCTCGCCTTATGACTACACTCGCTGCGGCGAACTGATCGAGCGTGCAGCCGAGGCAACGGTGGCCTGGCTGCGTGCCGACGGCCTGTCCAGCCGACGCGTGCCGGGCGCGCTGGAGCCGCATACGCACGACGAAGCGTCGCCAAGCTGCAGCACAGATCTGCTTGGCCCCACCAGTGGACACGCCCATGCCAAGCAGCATGGGCACGGCCATCCACACTGATATCTCAAGCGCACGCAGCAGCTGGCCGTAAAATCGTGGCTGACCATTCAAATTCAGAAGCCACAGCTACTCGATGAAGACGCTTGCCTTGTTTTGCGCCGCCCTGCTAACCAGCGCGGTGGCCCACGCTGAAACCCTCAATGCTGCCGCGCCGCTCGGCGTCGAACTGGGAAAAACGACGTGCACGCGTATGCCGTCGGGCCCTGATCGCACCAAGACCGGCACCTCGCCCTGGGCTGGCGGCGACACCATCGAAATCCGGAATCTGGAACGATTCAAGCTGCCAGGCCTGACCAAGGCGACGGTCAACTGCGACCAGCATGACACCGTGGCGCTCGTCACCCTGAACTTCGACCGGTCGGCAATGGACGATGTCGTCCGGCAACTCGATGCGCGGTATGAGTCGAAACGCAAGACCGATGCCAATGCCGAGAATGGCTATGCGGAATGGGCGGCGGCAAACGGCGGCATCGAAATGCTCTACGCCCGCGATGGCAAGGCGCTCGTCGTGGCCTACTGGGCCAAGGGCGCGAAGGCCAAGTACTTCTCGTACAGTGCGACCCGCGATAAGCAGCCGCCTGCGGCCGTCACCCCGCAAGGTCAGCTCTGATCCTGTCCAGGATTTTGGGCGCATATGATCAGTTAATGATCATTTTTACCAAAATGATCATTAAGATACTCATCTCACCTTGAAGAACACGCGGCAACTTGCTACTCTTTCTATGCATTCATGCATAAATGAGTAGCATAATGAGCACAGCCTTACAGAGCGAACTAGAATCAGCCCGTCGTGCCGCCGGCGTCAGCCAACAGGAACTCGCGTCACGCGCAGGCCTGTCGCGGATGACCGTCCAGCGCACGGAAAGCCACGAAATCGATCCCAGGCTGTCCACCGTCATCGAAATGGCACGCGCCCTGGGCATGGACGTGATGCTTGTGCCAACGGTGCTGCGGCCAGACCTCGAGAATTTCGTTCGCGCCGGAGGCAAGTATCTCGCCCAACCTCCGGGCGGCGATGCCCCACCGTCGGTCGTCGACACCTTGATCGCGAAATGACCACGTCGATCCGCTACCTGCGCCTGTTTCTCTATACGGCTACCGGGCGCCGTGGCATCGGCTACCTGTCCCAGTATGGCGACATCCTCCGGATCTCTTTCGACCGTGATTACATCGAGGACGAGAATCGCCCCACGTTGTCGCTCGGATACGTCGGCGAGACAGAGGCGGCTACGCGGGCGATCCTCACGGCGCTACGGGACGTACGAGTGGTCCGCACGGACGGTCACTGGCCGGTGTTCTTCCAGAACCTCCTGCCGGAGGGCCACAATCGCGAGCGCCTGGCCAGCGAGCGCGGCTGCAGCACGGAAGACGAGTTCGAACTGCTGGCGGCGGCCGGTCACGACTTGCCGGGCGCGGTGGAAGTCGAACCCGTTCCGCCCGCCGAAGGCGTGCCCCAGATCGTGCGCAATTGGCACACCGCGCTAGGGCTCGATGTGCTGGAGCCCGGCTTCGTCGAAGACCCGGTGGAAGACGCCGCGGCCATCCCCGGCGTGGTCACGAAATTCTCGGCCATCCAGCAGGGACGGCGTTACGTGGTCAAGCGCCACGGCGAGGCTGGCGACTTCATCCTCAAACTGCCATCGACGCGCCATCCCGATCTGGTCGAGAACGAATTCACGGGTTACCAGCTATGCAGGGCCCTGGGGCTCGATTGCGCAGAGGCAACAGTCATCTCGCGCGAGGAAGCCGAGCTACCCGAGCAGGTGCCCTTCCAGCGCATTCTGGCCGTCAAGCGCTTCGATCGCGCCCCTGGCGGGCATCGCGTGCACATGGAGGAGTTCGCGCAGATACTCGGGTACGCACCGCGAAACAAGTACGGTCGCGCGCTCGCGCTCGACTACGGCAATATGCTTCGCGTCCTCGATCGACTTTCGGCGCGCCCCGCGCCCGACGTCCAGGAGTTCATCAAGCGTTTCGTTGCATTCCTGCTGATGGGCAACACCGATGCCCATTTGAAAAATTGGGCAGTTCGCTATCCGGATGGCCGGGCGCCTGTCCTCTCGCCGCTCTACGACCCCGTATGCGTGACGGCGTTTTTCGACGACGTTCCCGTGACGGACTACGGCATCAATCGCGCGATCGACAAGACCTTGCGCGCCTATACGTTCGACGACCTCGACGCCATGGTGCGCTCCGCCGGCCTGCTCAGGCGCGCGCGTTTGCTGTCGATCGCGAGGGAGACGGTGCGTCAGGCTCAAGCCGATTGGCCACGCATTCTGGAGGATGCGCCCGAAGGTGTCCGCCGAGCCGTGTCGGAGCGTCTCGCCGGTGGTGTGGCACTGACCCGAACCTGACGCCAAGTGCGCCAAGTGCGCCAAACGCCGATACAGTGCGCCGTACCTGGATCAAGCCGTAGCGCCGCCGTCGAGCCCGATCGTCTGCCCGGAGATATAGCGTCCAGCGGGCGATGCCAGCAGCACGGCCAACCCCGCCACGTCGCGCGCCTCGGCAATGCGCCGCATCGGGATGGAGGCAGACAACGCCTTCTCGCGGTCGGGGTTGCCCCATAGCGCATCACGCGAGAAATCGGTGCGGACCGGCCCCGGATTGATGCTGTTCACATTGATGTTGTGCGGTCCGAGCGTATGAGCGAGGCTGCGCATCGCCAGATCGACGGCCCCCTTCGAGATGCTGTACAGCGGCAACAGCGCGGATCCCCGACGTGCCGCGATGCTCGACATGAAGATGATCGAGCCGTCGTTGCGGGAAATCATCTGCGGCGCCAGTGCGTTGACGAGCACGAGATTGCCGCGCACGTTGCCCGCCATCACCGCGTCGAAGTCCTCAGGCCCCTGCTCCAGGATTGAACCGGCCACACCACTGCCCGCGGCATTCAGGACTAATGCGTCCACGCGGCCGAACGTCTCCAGCACCCGGTCGGCAAAGGCGCGCACACTGGCGGTATCGGCGATGTCGCAGGCGAGGCCAGTGGCGTCGATGCCCTCCGACTTCAGTGCGGCGGCAACTTTTTCGCTGACCGCCGCGTTGCGCCCAGACACCACCACCCGGGCCCCGGATGCGCCGAGCGCTCGCGCCATTTCCAGACCCATTCCCTTGGTGGACCCCGTGACGACCGCGACGCGGCCGGACATATCGAAGAGCTTGTACATGAGTGGAACTCCTGTAACTGATCAGGTTAGGTAGATGTCGGCCTCACAATTTGGATGATGCTCGACATCTATTGAATAAAGTATGTTCATCATCTAAACTCGCGTCAAGCAAGGATTCACGATCGGGAATGAAGGAGATCGTTATATGGCGCGCGCATCACGGGCGGTTGCAGAGCAGCACAAGGCAGCCATTGAGGCGGCATCGGCTCGGCTGTTCCGGGAACATGGGCTGCATGGGGTGTCGGTCGCGCAGGTCATGGCAGATGCCGGGCTCACCCATGGCGGGTTCTACGGCCACTTCCCTTCACGGGACGCACTGGTCGCCCGGGCCTGCGCCTTGGCGTTCGAGGAGTCGGCCACACGCTGGCGGCAACGCATCGATCAGGCGCAAGGTGACCGGAAAGCGGCACGCCGGAATCTGGTCGTGCAATACCTGAGCACAACCCATCGGGATGCAGCAGGCCGGGGATGCGCCGCCTCGGCGCTTGCCGGCGACGTGGCACGCGAGGCCAGCGACAAGCCTGTACACGATGCGTATCTGCACGGCCTCAAGTCACTGATCGACATCTGGCAGTCCACCGCGCCGGATGGCGACGATGCCGCCGGCGACTCGGCACTGGTCGATCTCGCCACACTGGTCGGCGCCATCACCATCGCGCGTGCAACGCGTGGCGACGCCCTTTCCGACGACATCCTCGCCGCAGCCCGAGACCGCCTGCTGGCCAGCCACAAACCCACGGACGCCTGACCGCAGGCCGCACCCATTCTCATTGCCCCCAGGGGAGACCCATGTTTGCACAAGCCCTATCGAACCGGCTCGACCGGCGTGGCATCCACTATGCGTGGATCGTCGCAGCCATCACGTTCAGCGTGATGCTCACTACCGCCGCCGCGCTCGGCCTGCCCGGCGCCTTTCTCAAGCCGCTGACCAGCGAGATGGGCTGGAGCACGGATCAGGTCTCGTCGATCCTAGCGGTGCGGTTTGCGCTGTTTGGTTTGATGGCGCCGTTCTCGGCGCTACTGATGGATCGCTTCGGCGTCCGCAACGTAGTCTGCGTGGCGCTGGCGTTGATCGCCGGGGCCATGGCACTGGCCACGGTATCGACGCAGCTTTGGCAGTTGTTCATCGCGTGGGGGCTGATGCTCGGTATCGGGTCGGGCATGACGGCGATGGTGCTTGCCGCGCTCGTCGCCAACCGCTGGTTCACGGCGCGGCGCGGGCTGGTGATCGGCATGTTGACCGCAAGCTCCGCAACCGGCCAGCTTGCATTCCTGCCGGCGGCTGCCTGGCTGATCGAACACATGGGCTGGCGCTTTGCCGTGCTGCCGGTGCTGTTTGCCTGCGGCACGCTGGCGCTCCTCGTGTTCGCCTTCATGCGCAATCGCCCCGCCGACGTCGGCCTGGTGCCGTTCGGCGAATTGCCCGGCACGGCGCCCGCCACCACGGCACCGGCCATGCCGCTGACATGGCGCGGGCCGTTCGTGGTGTTGCGCGACGCGGCGCGCACACAAACGTTCTGGATCCTGGCCGGCACCTTCTTTATCTGCGGGCTGTCGACCAACGGCCTGATCCAGACGCACTTCATCGCGCTATGCGCGGATTTCGGGATGTCGCCGGTACCTGCCGCATCGGCACTGGCCATGATGGGCGCGTTCGACTTCGTCGGGACGATCCTCTCGGGCTGGCTGTCGGACCGCTATGACAACCGCAAGCTGCTGTTCTGGTACTACGTGCTGCGCGGGCTGTCGCTGTTCTGGCTGCCGCACTCGGAGTTCACGCTGTACGGCCTGTCGGTGTTCGCGATGTTCTATGGACTCGACTGGGTGGCCACGGTGCCGCCGACGATCAAGCTGGCCGGCACCACGTTTGGGAGAGAGCGCGCTGCGATGGTATTCGGCTGGATCTTCGCCGCGCATCAGATCGGCGCGGCAACGGCGGCATTCGGTGCGGGATTGTCGCGCACGGCCTGGCTGACCTACTCCCCGGCGCTCTACGTGGCCGGTGCCGCATGTATCGTCGCCGGACTGCTCGCATTGATGGTACGGCGCCCGGCCCCTCGGGCAGATGGCGTCACGCCGCAAGCGGCTGGCGCCTGAACGCTCCTGAGCGCGCCGGAAGGCAACACTAGCGTTCGTGGCAGGCCGCCACGAACGCGTCGATGAGCGCCGCCGCGCTGGCACGCTTCAACGCCGATTGCCGGACCAGCACGCCGATCTCCCGATACATCGGCATACCCGGCATCGGCACCTGCTCGACATTCGGGGTCTGCGCCAGCGGCACAAGCTCGCAAGGAATGATCGCGCAACCGAGCCCCTCGCCAACCATCTGCAGGATGACTGCAGGCTCGTCCAACTCCATGCCCTCGCGTACCCAAAGGCGGTGCCGTTTGAGATAGCGGTCCACGAGTTGCCCGCCGGTCGAGTGGCGGTTGTATCGGATAAACGGGACTGTCGACAGCAGCGTCTTCAGGTCGGCCGGCGCCCCCTTCGGCGCCACCGCTACGAAGCGCTCCTTCACCAGCGGCACCCACTTCAGTTCGGGTGGAATGCCGAGCCGCGGCTTGACCAGCACCGCAATATCCAGCTCGCGGGCATCGACCTGCGTCAGCAACTGCGTCGACATGCCCGGCACGATATTGACGTGGGTGTCAGGAAACGCGACGCGAAAACGTTGCATGGCACGCGGCAACAGACTGGCCTGCACGGTCGATACCGCCCCCAGATCCAGCGGCGCCGTATCGCGCTGCAGTCGCGCGCCCTTCATCGACTCGTAGAGCGCAACGATGCGCGAGGCGTCCGCCAGCATCTGCCGGCCCTCCTCGCTCAGGGTCACCGATTTGCCCGATCGATCGAACAACGTGCAGCCGAGATCTTCTTCCAACCGGCGAATCTGGGTGCTGACCGCCGACTGCGTCAGCCCGAGCCGCGCGCCGGCCGACGAGAACGAACCGGTTTCGGCGGCCACGAGAAAGGTCTTGAAATAGCGGAGCAAGGCGGGATTCAAGCATCGAAATTTTCGATGCTCAGTCAAAAAATGATTCGTTTAATATTACGAGTTCTGCTGATTACAATCAACGACGCCTTCACGCATCCATGGAGATAACGCCCCACCATGAACGCCATTCCCCTGTTCCACCTGGCCTTTCCCGTGCACGATCTTGCCGCTGCCCGCCACTTCTATGGCGAACTGCTTGGCTGCCCGGAAGGCCGCAGTTCCGACGCCTGGATCGATTTCAACTTCTACGGCCATCAAGTGGTGGCGCACCTGTCCCCCGACGAGTGCGGCCACCGCGCTACCAGCGCCGTGGATGGCGATGACGTGCCCGTACGCCACTTCGGGGCGATCCTGCCGATGACCGAATGGGAAGCCCTGGCCGACAAGCTACGTGCCGCCGGCACCCGGTTCGTGATCGAGCCGCACGTGCGCTTCAAGGGTCAGGTCGGCGAACAGGCCACGATGTTTTTCCTGGACCCGTCGGGCAACGCGCTGGAGTTCAAGGCGTTCGGCGACATGAGCCAGGTATTCGCGAAGTAACACCCCACACGATTCACCCATCCCAAGACAATCCAGCGAGACATGACCGAATTCGTCATCCAGCCTGCCCCGCAGGCCAGCGTAGCCGTAGCGGGCAGCCAGGCCCGTTTCCCTATCCGCCGCGTGTTCTGCGTGGGGCGCAACTACGCCGCCCACGCACGCGAAATGGGCAAGGACCCCGATCGCGAACCGCCGTTCTTCTTCACCAAGCCAGCCGATGCCGTCGTGGCCGCTGAAGGCACGGTGCCGCATCCGCCGTTGACGGAGAACCTCCACCACGAGATCGAGCTTGTTGTCGCGATCGGCAAGGGCGGCACGAACGTCAGCCCGGCGCAGGCACTCGACCTGGTGTGGGGCTACGCCGTGGGCGTGGACATGACGCGCCGTGACCTGCAGGACGTCGCCAAGAAGATGAGCCGCCCGTGGGACTGGTCGAAGGCCTTCGATGCGTCAGGCCCGTGCGGTCCGCTGCATGCGGCATCCAGCATCGGCCATCCGTCCAAGGGCGCGATCTGGCTCAAGGTCAATGGCGAAACGCGCCAGGAAGGCGACCTGACCGAACTGATCTGGCCTGTTGCCGATGTGATTGCCTATATCTCGGAAGCCGTTGCACTGGAACCGGGTGACCTGATCTTCACCGGCACGCCGGCAGGTGTCGGCGCCCTGAACCCCGGCGACGTCGTCAGCGGCGGTGTCGAGGGTATCGGTGAGATCACTTTCACCATCGGCAAGCGCTAGAACATCACATTCACGTAGTGCCAGACGGCGTTGCTCATTTCTCGTGAGCAACGCCGTTTCTCCTTTATATTCATGCAATTACGAACACTCTAGAGCGGTTGCTCGAGTTCGAGCATAGCAATTTCTCCAAATTCTCCTTGCCTATCTATCTAGTAGTAGATAATATTTGCCTCATGGACGACGCGATGCAGCAAAGCAGTCCGCAGCACCAAGCCGATCCACGCAACACCAAGTCGTTTGTCAGTACCGGGAGGCGGTCTTTTTTTAGCCCTGGCTACCTATCTAGCAGTAGATAGCAACAGCGCCCAAACCAAGACCCCTGAGATTCGCAGCACAGAACACCGGCCCCGCGACCCACACACCAAGATCGCCCGGCCCTTCGCAAGGAGAGCAATCATGAACGCCAAGACCATCCTGACCGCCGCCGCACTCGCCGCCGCTTTCGTCACTGGCGCCGCCCAAGCCGCCCCCGCCGCCCAGAAGGCCGGCGAAGTCTACGGCTACAGCTATCGCGTGAACGACCAGCGCAGCGCCTTCACCGACGGCGCACGCGTCGGCAAGACCGACCCGTACACCGATGGCGCAAAGGTCGGCAAGGCTGACCCGTTCACCGATGGCGCCAAGGTCGGCAAGTTCGATCCGTACACCGACGGTGCCCGCATCGTCGCCGGCCTGGACCGCACCGGTGTCTCGAGCGAACCCGCCCGCAAGGTTGATCCGTACCTCGACGGCGCCAAGGTCGGCAAGTTCGACCCGTACACCGATGGCGCACGCATGGTCGCCGGCCTGGATCGCACCGGTGTCTCGAGCGAACCGGCCCGCAAGGTTGATCCGTACTACGACGGTGCCCGTGCCGGCAAGTTCGACCCGTACACCGAAGGCGCAAACGCCTAATACAGATCAGGCCACCGACGCGATACACATGCCGGGCCGGTGGCCGACACCAACATCTGGAGTGTCATCATGAGTCTGCGTGACAGTGCCCTGATTCTGGGTGGATGGGTGATGCTGGCCCTTGGCAGCGGCGCCCTTGTCTCGCTCGTTGCAAAGTCGCTGTCGATCTGAGACAGCGAAAATCGGAGGGTCCCCCGCGAAAGCGAAAGCTGGGGACAGTCGCCATGAAAACGTCGTCCGTACGCGAACAACTGCTTGAACACGCTTCGGTGCTGATGCGACGGCGTGGCTATAACGGCTTCAGCTATCGCGACCTCGCGGAGCTGGTGGGCGTGAAGACCTCGAGCATTCATTACTACTTCCCGTCCAAGGACGACCTGGTGCTGGAAGTGGTACGTCAGTACCGCCAAACGTCGGTGGCCCGCCTCGCGGCGATCGACACCTCGCTTCCACTGATCGAACAGGCGCGGAAGTATGTGCTGCCGCTGAGCAATGGCATCGACCTCGGGCAGATCTGTCTGATCGGCATGTTGGCCGCAGAGGTGATGGTCCTGCCGCAAGCGGTTCGCGCGCTGCTGCAGGAGCATTTCCAGGCGAACGAGAACTTCATCGCCGACATGCTGCGCCGCGCCGAGGCAGAACGCGGCCAGCAGTACCCGGTGCCGCCCCAGCTACTGGCCAAGGTGCTTTATGGCGCGATCCAGAACGGACTGATCACCGCGCGGATGTCCGGCTCGAATGATCGAATCGACGCCGCAGCGAATATGCTGATTGGCGCCGTTGGCGGCTCGATGTGCGCCATCGAGGAACACGAAGCCGTAGCCGCCTAGGCCTGGCATTACCGTTTTCGGCGCATCACGCGCCCGACGCCCGCCGTCTTGCTCTCGCGGCGGGCGTTGTTTTCGTTCTCGCTTCCGCTTCCGCCCCCATTTCTATTTCCACCCACGCCGGCGCATGATCGCTCGCGTGCGGCTCGCCACGCACCCATTTGTCGACGCCAGCGTCACGCATGTGCTGCGCCAGACTTCGGCTCAGCAGCAGATGATCGATGCGCAAACCCGAGTCCTTCTGCCAGTGCTGACGAAAGTAGTCCCAGAACGTATAGATCCGGGTGTCGGGATAGCGTGTGCGTAGTGCATCGGCCCATCCCTGCTCAAGCAACTGTCGATAGCATTCGCGAGACGCCGGCTGCAACAGTGCGTCCTTGAGCCACGAGCGCGGATTGTAGATGTCGTCGTCGGTCGGCACCACGTTGAAATCGCCGGCCAGTACCACCGGGTGGCCGCTGGCGTAGAGCGTGCTTGCGTGTCGAATCAACCGTTCGAACCAGGCCAGCTTGTATTCGAACTTCGGCCCTGGCTGGGGATTGCCGTTCGGCAGGTAGAGGCACGCCACCAGCACGCCTGCAACGGCCGCCTCGATATAGCGGCTCTGCGTATCAGCAGCATCGCCTGGCAGACCGCGCCGCACTTCGACCGGATCCGACCCTTTTGCGAGGATCGCCACACCATTCCATGATTTCTGCCCCTGCCAGACTGCGCCGTAGCCTGCCGCGTGGAGCTCTGCCACCGGAAATGATTCGTCCACGGCCTTGAGTTCCTGCAGACAGGCTACGTCGGGCTGCTCGCGCTCCAGCCATGCCAGCAGCGACGGCAGCCGCGCGTGGATGCCGTTGATATTGAACGTCGCGATCTTGAGATGGCCCATCGGCACCGCTCCAGGTCGGATAGCTATTCATCTTAGGTGCCTGGTTCACGCTCCGCCCGTCAATTTCGCGACCACAACCGGGTCAACCCAATGAACCTTGGCGTTCGCCGGGCACCGACCGCGCTAAGCATGGTCGGCCCGATGTATGGTCGGCGCCAGGTTCTGCAACAGTTGCACGGTGATATCAGGCGAATGCAGGACAGTGCCGCCGTGGCGTGAAATGAAGTGCCGGGCCGCCATCACATCCTCGAACGCCGGCAAGTTGCCCTGACGCATCGGCCCCGGAACCGACGAACCCTGCACGTAAACGGCCTCGTTGGTGGCGATCCATTGACCACCCTCGGTCGCGCGCACATAGCTCGCGGCTATCTCGCTGGCGGTTCGGCTGGGCGCATATCGTGGCAGGTTGCGCAGGTAGATGAAAAGGCTTAGCGGCGAATCGAAGAAATAGGCATCGCCGTCGGAAAAGATCACCTGCGCGGCCCATTCCGGCACCCGCGACGGGAATGCGCCGCACACCGGGCACCGCGCATTGGTTGGCACGACGCGCGGGGCGTCAGGTGCGATGCCGGACGCTGGGTCATAGGGCGTGGCCGGAGCAACAAAGCAGATATCCGTGGGTACCTGCGAACTGGCGCGAACCCTTGCGTAGAAGGCGTACCAACCCATGGCTCCCAGCACCAACGTCAGCAATAGCGCAAGACGGAGAACGCGCACGGCTACATCCGCTTGTCGTGCAGTGCCCCGCCGCTGAGGTCAACCATCTCGGGCGTGACTTCCGCGAACCGCAGCATCTTGCCGCCATATTGCGCCACGAAGGTGCGCGCATCGGCCTCCTGCTGGAAACTGGCAAGCGTCGGGCCCATCGAGCCATGGCGCTTGCTGCCCTGGACGTAGAAGCCCTTCCGGGCATCGAACCAGTTGCCGCGGGGGCGCTCCCAGTCGGCCTTCGCCATATCCTGCACGAACACGGCGCGAATCGGCCTTGCCTGCTCCGGCCGCAGCAAGGTGTTGAACATCTCAACCGTGTCGCAACACCAGTGTGGTCGCGCGTCCCCAGTGTAATAAAGCTGGGCCTTCGGACCTGGGTAGTCGCCCAGCAACATGCCATCGAGGTCGCAGGATGTGGCGGCGTCGATCTCCACCGGGGCGATGGTGGTGTCGGTTTGCTTGCTGCACGCAGCCATGGCGAGCAGGCCGGCCGACCCGGCCAGGGCAACCGCCAGAAGGCGGCGACGATCATGGTTCATAGTCGAAATCTCCAGGCAGCCAGCGCTAGCGGGGCCGCGATCCACCCCAGCATCGCGCCGCCCATGGCCCAGGGGTTGCCCAAGGCGGGCGGAACGATGCTGACCAGACCCTGCAGGCCGCGCAATTGCTCCAGCGAGAACACGTTGAGAATGCGGAAAATATCGGTCGGATTGAGGAGCAGCACGTACGCCAGCGCCTCGCCGCCGAAGCTGCCACCGCTGGCTACGAGCAAGCCGAGCATCAGCAGGTCGAACACCAGTACAAAGCCGAACCACAGGCCGATGGCGGCTCCGGACGCACGCGCACGGTCTCGGCTGGTGACCGAGATCAGCAGCGACAGGCTGAGAAACACCAGCCCCAGCAGTATCGAACTGACCACGAAGCCAAATGCGTGGAACAGCCCGACCCAACCAAACTGTTGCCAGAGCAATACGACCATCAGCGCGAATCCGGCCAGCGTGGAAAGCGTAAGCGCCACCGCCAGCCCAAGGTATTTGCCGAGCAACACTTCGAACCGCGTCACAGGCAGGGCCAGCAACAGGTCCAGCGAGCCGCGCTCGCGCTCGCCCACCACGGCATCGAACCCAAGTAGTAGCGCAATCATCGGGATCAGATAGATGACCAGGCTGACCAGGCTGGTGATGACGAACTCCAGCGAGCGCGGCCCGAGCGTCCCTTGCTCGGCGCCGCCGAAGTAGCAGATCACCAGCGAGAACACCGCGAACACCGTGGCCACCGCCAGTACCCAGCGATTACGCAGGCGATCGCGCAACTCCTTGGCCGCGAGGGTGACCACCTGTCTGCACTCGATAGCCATCACGCCGCCTCCTTCAATCCGAAGAACACGTCTTCCAGCGTCGGCTCCTGAATCTGCAGATCGAGCAGACGCCAGCCCATGGGATGCAGCGCCCCCAGGACCTGCATCTTGAGAGACCGCCTGCAACGCAGGATCAGCTCATACTCGGCGCGCCCGTTCTCGAGTTCGACGCCCTGCGCGCGCAGTGGCGCAAAGTGCTGCCACAACGCGGCACGCGCGCCGCGCTCGACGCGCAATGCCAGCGTCACCGGCAGATCAAGCTGCCGGCGCAACTCGGCCACGCTGCCCACGGCCAGGATGCGTCCGTTGCCCATGATGGCAAGGCGATCGATCCGTTGCTGCAACTCCGCCAGAATGTGGGAAGTGATCACGATGGTGACGCCCTGCTCGCGCAGCGCCTGGAGCATGGCGTAGAAGTCGTGAATGGCCGCCGGATCCAGCCCATTGGTGGGCTCGTCGAGAAAAACGACGCGCGGCGACCCCAGCAGCGCCTGCGCGAAGCCGAGCCGCTGCCGCATGCCCTTCGAATAGGCCCGCACCGGCTTCTCCGCCGCGCCAGCCAGCCCTACGCGCGCGAGCAACGGCTCGCAATCCGCCAATGGCGCCCCTTTCATCCGGCCGAAGAAACGCAGCGTCTCGAGTCCGCTCAGGTTGTCGTAGAGCACCAGATTCTCCGGCAGATAGCCGATCTGGCGGCGCGCGGCCCTGAACGCGGCCCCGCCCACGGATGCCCCGGCGACGCGAATATCGCCTTCGCTGGCAGCGATCAGGCCCAGCATCATCCTGAACAAGGTGCTCTTGCCCGCGCCGTTGTGGCCGATCAACCCGAACAGTTCGCCGTAACCGATTTCCAGATCGACGTCGTCGACGGCCCGGACAGCGCCATAGTCCTTGCAAACGCCACGCAGCGCGATGGCGGCCTGCCCTTCAACGTGAATGTGCTCTGTCACGCCAGGTACTCCAATTCTTGTTGACGGGCTGCGCCCGCGGATAGGCGTCGACGACGGTCGGCACGCGCAGAACGGGGAACTGCCGGCTCACGAAGCGCAGTGCCTGCACGGCAGGGCTGGCCAGTAGCAACTGGACGCCCGGATGACGCCAGATCAGGCGGTCGACGACATCGCTGGCCTCATAGGGCAGATCGCCAATGCCATCGCCATCGCGGTCCCAGCCGAGGTAGTCGCTCCAGAAGTTGCCCTGATCGCGTTCCGACGGTTTGCGCCCGCCCCAGGGTTCATCGCGCGCGCCCAGATAGCGCACCTGTTCCCGGTTGCCGATGAAGTCGTTGCCCTGCACCACGTTGCGCGTTGATCCGGCCGAAAGGTGGACGCCGACCTGATTGCCGATGACCAGGTTGCCGCGCAACTCCGTGTATTCGACGTCGTAGATAAAGAACCCACGGTCATTGTCGGCGACGACGTTGTTCTCCACGCGCGAGTCCTGCAGCGTGCGCAGCATGATGCCGTGGTCGGCATTACCCCAGGTCCGGTTATTGCGCACGACCTGGTCGCGCACCTCCATCAACGCCAGCCCGCCGCGATTGTTGTAGCTGTCATTGTCCTCCCACAGGTTGTAGTAGGAGTTCATGTAGTGCGTGCCGTAGCGGCTATGGTGCAGCCGGTTTCCCTTGAAGATCGCGTGGTGCGACACATCGACGTAGAGCGCATCGCGCACAAAGCTGATGTTGTTGTCGATAATGCGGGCGCCTTTGGTGTTGTAGAGCTGTACGCCATTGCCGCGCTGCGCGGAGTTGTAGTCGCGCTTGCCGGTGATGGTATTGCCTTCGACGCGCACGTCATCCGCCTTTTCGATCCACAGGCCGAACAGGTTGTAGGTCAGGTCGCAATGCCGCACCACGGCGCGGTGCGCCCCCGGCAGGATATTGATGCCGGCGTTCTGGTCCTTCAGGCTGTCTCCGGAATCGCGCACGATCAATCCCTCGATGACGACGTCCGACGCGGTGACGCGCAAGGTGTCCCCGTGCTGGCCGCCGCTGATCGTCGGACGATCCACCCCGCGCAGCGTCAGGGCCTTGCCGATCACGAAGTTGCCCGTGTACGTGGCGCGTTCGATCTCCAGCACGTCGCCGGGCCGCGCCGCATCGATCGCCGCCTGGAGCGGCCGCCCGGGCGCAACCCGCACGGTCGCGCCCTGTGCGCCCGTCAGCCATCCTGCAAGAAGAATCAGAATCGGGACCCACTTCATACCTGGAGCAACCCAAGCGCCTTCAGCATCAGGAACAACGCGGCGCCAATTAGCAGGTTCTTGAATCCGACGTAGCTGAGCATGTCCATCACGGTCGCGCGCCGGTAGTTGGAACGCCACCACGGGCCATCCTTGACGTACCGCTTGCCGGACAAGCGAATCAGCACCTCGTAGACGCTCCAGCCGAACCACCACGCGATGATGGCGCCCGACGACATCTGCCCCATGGCAGCCAGCACCCACGCCACGCTGGCCGCCAGCGCGAGCGAGATCCCGGCAATCTGCAAGGCACGGGCCGATGCCCAGCCGTCGCTGCTCCATGGCCAGAGGTGGTCGCGCAGTTCCAGCAGGAGCCAATACGCACCACGAGCCCCATCGCGCCCCTGCGGGGACACGCGGTCGGTCTGCATGCGCGGGTCCGGCCCTTGCGCAACGCGCGGGTTCATGGGCACTGGCTGGATCGGAATGTAATAGCCATCCAGGCCGATCGGCGTGATTTCCAGGCCGTCCCGCTCGCGCCGCTTGCGCTCCTTGGCCAGCGGCGGGCAGCCCTTGACGTCGGTGTACAGCACCATGCAATCCAGGCAATGCAGGCATTCACGATGATCGATACGGCCATCCGCGTCGATCGCCTGTGAGCCGCAGCCAACCGCGCATGCCTTGCAGCTATTGCAGTCCTGCTTGCGACGCAGGCCGAACCAGCGGAAGGTACTCGGCATGGCCAGCGCCGCGCCGAGCGGGCAGATGTACTTGCAGTACGGCCGCTCGATGAACAGTGACAGCCCGAGCAACGCGCAGACGAACAGCCCGTACGGCCAGGCCCGGTTGCTGATACCCACAAGGAACGTCGTCTTGAACGGCTCCACCTCCGCGAGCTTCTCTGCCAGCCCCATGGAGAACACCGACACCGTCAGCAAACCAAAGAAGATGACGTACTTCAACCACTTCAGCCGGTCGTGCCAGGCCCGCGGCAACGGCCGCTGCCAGCGTTTGAAGCCGATCCGGCCGCCAATCTTGTGGATGGCCTCTGACAACGATCCGAATGGGCACAGCCAGCCGCAGAACAGGCCCCGTCCGAACAGGAACACGGTCAGGATGATGAAGATCCAGAAGCAGAAGATGAACGGGTCGGTCAGGAACAACGACCAGGTCCACTGGAACAACAACGCGTGGAACCACGTCAGCACCTGCGTGATCGAGGGCTGCGCCATCGCGCCGAAGCCAACAAACCCGATGCTCAAGGCCCACGCGCTGTACTTGAAGAGGTTAACCGGCCATTTGTTCTTGTGGGTCGAACGGCGTGTCAACCGCTCACGCATGGCATACACCACCCCGACCACCAGCAGCAGGGCCACGAACAGTGCGATCTCGATTGCACGCGCGCGCCAGATGCGACGCCAGGGCGCCTCTGGTTCCTCGATGCGTGGACGACCATCCTGAAGCAGCTTGTCGGGCATCCAGTATGGCGCATCGAACGTGACGAAGCTGCGCACGCCTGACGCGCGATCGACCCTGTTGCCGAGGAACGACAGCTTCCACGGATACGCCGAAGAGAATGCCGGCGAACGGATGATGAAGATTGCCGATTCGGTATAGGCAGGCGCGCCTTGGGCCTCCAGCCCATACAGGTTCAGGTAGTCCGAATCGCGGAACGTGAACGAGTCGGCCCCCTGCTTGATCTGGATGCGATCGTAGATGCCGCCGCGCACGAACCCCGATCCCTTGAACGACGCCGCGCCCGCCGTCCGGATCACGAAGATCGCGTGCTCGTCAGGCTTGAGTTGCGAATGCAGGTTGCTCCATGCCAACTGGCCAAGCAGGCTCGCGCCCAGGTCAGGATGATTGAGATCGCCAAACCAGAGTTCGATAAACGGCTCCGAAGCGCGTTCCAGTCCAAGCTGTTCAGGCCGGATCAGCAACCGCTGCACGCTGCCTTGCTTGACGGCGTCGGCCCAGCTCATGGGCTTGCCGGTCACGGCGTACCGCGCCGGTTCGCGTCGTGCCTGCTCAAGGATGCCGACCTCGCGCGCCACGGCTGCCGTGGCGGTGGTCAGCACCTGGTTCTGGGCGATCACGGTCACGGTCGCCCCGGAAATCGCATCGACCCCAAGCACGCCCTCGTCGGGCCGCGACTGCCCCACTTCGATCTTGTCCTTGACCGACTTCCCGATGTACTGCTTGTTGAAATTCAGCAACGCGGATTCCGGAATCCCCAGCAGCAGGATCGGCTCCGAGTGCTTCAGTACCTTGATACCGACATAGTGCCCCTGCGTATCCATGCCGATCAACGTCACCACCGGCTTGCCCGAATACGCCGGGATGTCGGTGATATCGGTGGACAGCATCACATAGCCCAGCAACGGCGCCTTGCCATCCTGCTCGGGACCGTAGGCTTCCACATACGGCGGCTGCCCCTTGCGCTCGGAAAAGCGCACGGCGCCGGGAAACACGTCGGCGCATGGCACAAGGGCGCACATATCCCTGGCCTCGCCCAGATTAGGCGGCAACGCGGCCTCATAGGCGGCGTGATCCGCCAACGCGGTCTGCATGCACAGGAACAGCAGCAGAAAAAATGCGGCCAACTTGGCCGCGAACTCCTGATTACCGGACTGCATCGTGCTTCATCGTCGCGTGTGCCGAAATCCGGCACACGCGCGCCTCCTGTCAGAGTCAGGCTTCAACAATCATGCGACTGCGCATTTCGAGATGCAGTGCATGGCAGAAATGCGTGCAGTAGCACCAGAACACGCCTGGCTTGTCGGCAACGAACGTCACCGACGCGGTTTCCTGCGGATTGACGATGAAGTTGACGTTGTACTTCGGTATGGCGAAGCCGTGCGTCAGATCCTCGATCTTGTCGAGATTGGTAAGGATCAGCGTCACCTCGTCGCCCTTCTTGAGCTTGAACTCGCGCAGACTGAACGCCGGCGCCTGGGACGTGATCTTCACCGTCACCTTCTTGCCATTGCGGAACACGCCAGAGTCTTTCGGATCCTTGATGGCCAGCGGGAAGTCGTCCAGCGCGTAGACCTGCTTCGGGTGCAGCAGCTCGCGCTTGAAGATGATGAAATCGTGCGGCTCCGGACGAACCGGATGATCCTGCAGCAGCACCATCTTCTCGCCGGAGATGTCGATGAACTGCTCGTTCTCGGGGTGCAACGGCCCAACCGGCAGGAAGCGATCCTTGGAGAATTTGCAGCCAACCGCCAGGAACTTGCCGTCGGCGGCAACCGTCTCCGATTGCGACGCATTCAGGTGGCCCGGTTGATACTGAACATCGAGCCTGTCCACCACGTACTTGGCGTTCTTGTCGCCGTTGTGGAACTTGATGGCCGCGTCGACGTTCCACTTCACGATCTGGCTGTCGAGGAACAGCGTGGTAAAGGCGTTGCCGCGTCCGTCGAATGCCGTGTGGAGCGGCCCCAGGCCCAGTTCGACCTCGGCCACGATGGCGTCGTCGATCTTGGCAAGCTTGCCGTCGAACCACTCCAGCACGCGCGAAACGTCGATCACCGTGGCGGTAGGCGAGAGCTTGCCGGAGCAGATGAAGTACTTCTGATCCGGGCTTGCATTCACGCCGTGCGGGTTCTTCGGCACGGACACGTAGGCGGTCAGCGCCTTCGTCGCCTCCTGGTTGCTGGCGCGGGTGCCATCCACGACCGGAACCTTGGCATCACCGATGGTCTTGAACTTGCCGGCCTTGACGGCCTCCTCGATGCGGGCGACGTTGAAGAACAGGCAGGCATCGCGTTCGGCGGACATCATGTCCTCGTAGTGCACGCCCATCTCGGTGTTGTACTGGTTGGTGGCGGCGAGCTTGCCGTCATACGACGTCGCTACCAGATCGCAGTTGCCGTCGATCAGCACCTGCCAGCGTACCTCCATGGTCTCGGCATCGACACAGGTGAAAAGCGAGTGGTACTTGCTGCCGTCTTCCGTCGGCACATTGGGCAGCGGGATCGAGAACTCACCGCCGCAGAACACACGTGTCGTGTAGTTGATCTTCGGGTCGACCGGGTCGCGCTTGTCCGGAAAGATACCGTGGAAGCCCTGGACGTTCGGCAGTTCCGTGATCTTGTCGCAGATGAAGTAGTCCAGCCGCACGCGAGCCAGACGCGCATTGATCTTGTCGTTGATCCACGCGTAACGGCCGTCGTAGTTGCCGTCCTTGTAGGAGGCGTGAACGTGGTGGGTATCGCCCACCGTGTACTTCAGCGTGCCGTCCGGCTTGGTGCCCATCACCTTCCTGGACTCGTTGGTAATGCCCCAGCCCACCAGCGCATCCGGCACGAAGCACGGGATGCGATGAATTTCGCGACCTGACGGCATGCCGAACACGCGCATATCGCCGGTATGGCCGCCGCTCCAAAGACCGTAGTACGTGTCCAGTTCACCAGGCTTCGGGTGCAGGCCCGCGATTTCGTGTCCGGACGCAGCCGGCGCCGCAGCACCCGAAGCCGGTGCAGCGGCTCCCGCGGCTGGCGTTCCCTTATCCGTGCAGGCCACCACCGTCGCCAGCCCGGCCAGTGCCGCCGTGTTCATGAAGCGACGTCGCCCCAGCACGCTGGGCGCATTGTCCTGCGATGTCGTTAGCGAATCTTGCTTGGTCATCATCGGTCCTTGAATCGAATCTCACATGGCCGGACGCGAGCGCGCCAGCCGTCTTTTCCTTCTCGGTCTCTCTTCAACATCTCGATCCCTCTGCGGTTCTTCAGCTTCTCTTGGCAGAGCGATCTTCCGCTTGCGATTGGGGTAGGCGCTTGACATAAGTCATGTGCATCACAAAATAGGCATTTGCAATGCATGTTTGCAGGAGCAAAACATCCACAATGCGGAGCGTGTTGATTCACGAAGCTTTGATGCCCCGCTAAAAGGAGAAAACGATGCGTATCAAGACCCTGTTGCTGACACTGATTTGCGGCGCTGCTCTGGCGGCCTGCGGACAAAAGGAAAGCGCCGCACCTGCGCCGGCCGAGGCCACCGCGGCACCAGCACCGGCCGCTGCGCCCGCGGCTACTGCGGCCACCACCAGTGAACCCGAGAACGCGCTGGGCAAGCGCACGTATGGCTCGGTTTGCTCGATGTGCCACGCGGCAGGCGTGGCCGGCGCACCCAAGCCAGGCGACAAGGCCGACTGGGGTCCGCGCATTGCCCAGGGCAACGACACGCTTTACAAGCACGCACTGGAAGGCTTCACCGGCAGCAAGGGATCGATGCCCGCGCGCGGTGGCTCGACAACGCTGCAGGATGACGCCGTCAAGGCAGCGGTGGACTACATGACGGCACAATCCCGCTGACGCCATGCACGCGCTCTCTCCTTCCGGCCTTGCCCGGCGGCGCTACCTGACGGCGGCACCGCTGCTTGCCCTCGGCATGTTCGTCCTGCCGGCATTGGCCGATTCATCGGTCCGGCACGCCTCACGCCGGCTGCTCGGCACGCGGGTGGACATCGTGACCGACGGCGTGCCAGCGGATGCGGCCGCGCAGGCCATCGACGCGGCGTTCGCCGAGATGGGCAGGCTCGAACGGATCATGAGCCGCTATCGTCCGGACAGTCAGGTCAGTGCCCTGGCACGTGCTGCCGGCAAGCACCCGGTACCCATCGCGCCCGAGTTGATGTCGGCGCTCAGGTTGGCTAGCGAGGTCTCCGCGCGCAGCCAGGGCGCCTTCGACATTACGGTCGGCGCGTTTGAAGGCTGGAACTTCGATCCGGGCCATGAGCAAGTGCCCGGGCAAGCCGAACTGACGCAAGAGCGACCACTAGTGAACTACCGTGATGTCGTTCTGGACTCAACGCGCGGTAGCGCCTATCTACGGCGTCCCGGCATGAAGCTGGATCTGGGCGGCATCGCCAAGCTCCCGATCCTGCAAGCCGGCATGGACGTGCTGCGGCAGCAAGGCATCTCGAATGCGATGCTCAATGGCGGCGGCGACGTGCTGGTCAGCGGCAGGCTTCAGGGCCGCGACTGGCGTATCGGCCTGCGCGACCCGCTTGCGCCGGAGCGATTGCTGGGAGTAGTGGCGATCACCGATGGCGTCGTGGCGTCGTCGGGCGACTATGAGCGCTGCTTTGCCCGTGATGGCCAGCGCTATCACCACATCCTTGACCCTCGAACCGGCCTGCCAACCCGGGGGCCGCACGGGGTCACGCTGGTCGCGCGCAAAACAAGTGACGTCAACGGCCTCGGGGCCGCTATCATGGTGGCTGGTACAGCGGCAGGACGGAGCCTGCTGGGGCCCATGGCTAACGTGGATGCTCTGATTGTCGGGCCCGGGTCTCATCCATGGATGTCCGAAGGCATGGCGACCCGTATGCGGTCGTGAAACTATGATTTAGCGCATGGCTTCACGTGGGGAGCCGCGCTACCCTCCCACTCCTGACGCAGAGACACTAGCAGAATAAAGCCGAGCGGCCCCGGTTCGGGGTGCGGCCGCAGACAGTCCGCCAGGACCGATCAAGGCCGCGCAACGACGCCGGGATCATTTTGATGGTGTCTCTACCTGTCTCTAAACGCCCCCTCCGCCCTAAACAGGTGCAGAGACTCACCGGAGTTGCTGTTGAAACGCTTGCTTGCTTTCCTCCTGGGTACGCTCAGTCTGACCTTGCTCGCCCTGAATACGATTTTCTGGTGCACGCCGCTGTTCGTGCTCGCCGTGATCAAATTGCTGTTGCCGTTCGCCGGTGTGCGACGGCTGATCGACCCCATTCTCAACCGCATCGCGACAAGCTGGATCAGTTGCAACGGCGTCTGGATCGGCCTGCTCCAGCGTGAGCCCTGGGCCGTGGAAGGTCTCGGTTCGTTGCGCCCGGACAGCTGGTATCTGGTTAACTGCAATCACCGCTCCTGGGTCGACATCTTCGTGCTTCAGCGCGTATTGAACCGGCGGATTCCACTGCTGAAGTTCTTCCTGAAGCAGCAGCTCATCTACGTGCCGGTTATTGGCCTGGCCTGGTGGGCGCTGGATTTCCCGTTCATGCGGCGGCATTCGAAAGCCGCGCTGCGCAAGAATCCTGAATTGCGCAACCAGGACCGCGAGACCACGCGACGCGCGTGCGCCAAGTTCGCCCGGATTCCGACCAGCGTGATGACCTTTGCGGAAGGCACGCGCTACACCCCGGTCAAGCATCGGGCGCAATCGTCCCCGTATCGCCATCTGCTCAAACCCAAGGCTGGCTCGCTCGCCATGGCGCTCAACGCGATGGGAGAACAGTTCCACGCGCTGCTGGATGTCAGCATTGCCTACCCGGATGGCACACCCACATTCTGGCAACTTGCCAGCGGTCAGGCTGGCAGGGTAATGGTGCATATTCGGGAACTGCCGATCCCGCCGGACTTCTGCACCAGCGACTACAACAGCGATGCAACCTTCCGCGGTGAATTTCACCGCTGGCTGGGGCAGGTCTGGGAAGAAAAGGACGAGCAGATTGCCACCATGCTCGCCCAAGCCGCTCGGCCCTAGGAGGCCGTTTCAAAAAGATTCTGGCGTCGTGCGGGGCCTTGCCAGAACCGCTTCGCTTCAATCTGAAACAGCTTTAATTGCTCACCACGCTTTCGGAGACCGGCAAGATCTCCGAAAGCGCGAGCTTGATGCTCTGCCAGGTCGCCGCCTCTTCGGCCTCGGTGCATTCTCCGTGCTGGCGCTTGGTTGCCCCGATCCTGTTCAGCACCAGGTGACGCGAGGCAACCACCCCGACACCCTCAAGACAAGCCTTCACGCAAGCAAGCTGACAGCCATCGATCGCCAGAATCGGACGCCCCGACTGCGCGATCCGCGTCAGCGCGGGCACGCGGCCTCCTACCCCACTGATACAGGACATCTCGGCTTGGCCGCTGCGATCCAGCCGGACGGCAAAGGCATTGGCCAGTTGGGCGACACTTGAACACCCTGAGCAGGCGTAGACCAAAGGGAGTCTGGAGCGATCGGACGTAGACATCATGAACTCGGCAGAACAAAGGAAAACAGGCGCCGGGTCGGGCGCCTGACATGGGGAGTGGGAACGGTTCGGCCGTCGTAATCAGGCGCCGCCGCAACCCCCGCAGCACTGACCAGCCTTGGCGGCCGATGCAACCTTCTTGATGGCCACGCGCCAAGTGGCGGGGCCTTGTTCCAGGTAGTCCCAGGCAAACTGGCCAGGACGCTCGATCTGGAATTGCATCTGAAGCGGACGCGGATCATGGTCATTGACTAACTCCAGCGCCTGGCCGACCTCAAGCCCGGTAAACGTCGAGAAAATCAGCGGATGGCGGTCACGCGGCGGGATCGTGCGGAGGTCGAGTTGCGGGTTGGAAGTGGACTGAGACATGGAATTCCTTTCGGCTGGGTATGGCATCCGTAAAGATGCATTTAAATTGCATCAATAGTAGTGAGCGCAATCCGAGGCCGCTTGATGCAGATCAGACCAGCACCCCGACGAGCCCATCAAAGCCGTTGACATGCCTGAACAGCCACGAAAACGATGCCGCACACCGACGCCCCTGTGCTGGCAAAATGATGGTCACGCCGGTTGCGCCCATCGGGATGTGCATCATGGCGCACATTTGCACGCACACGAGGAGCCAGACCGCGATGAGCATGACCAGGAGTTTTGCCGCCACCGAACCGACCCGCGACGAGATCGATGCCCTGCCGGGCGCCACGCTGCTGGAGTTCGGCGCCCCGTGGTGCGGCTACTGCATGCGCGCCCAGCCGTTGATCGAGGAAGCGTTCGGCGGCTACCCGGCCATCCATCACGTGAAGGTCGAGGATGGGAGCGGTCGGCCGCTGGGTCGCTCGTTCCGTGTCAAGCTCTGGCCGACCCTGGTTTTCCTTCGGGATGGCAAGGAAGTAGCGCGGCTGGTAAGGCCGGAAAGTGCCAAGGACATCGCCGCGGCGATGCGGCGCATCCTCCCGTAAGGCAGCAGGACCCAGATACACCCGCCGCTGAAGACTGGGGACTGAAACCTGCCTAGATCTCCAGCGGCATTGCACTCGTGCACTTGATCTCGTCAAGGCACACGCTCGACTTCACCCCGCTCACACCCGGGATGCGCATCAAGGTGTCGAGCAGGAAGTCAGACAAGGACTTCAGGTCCTTGGCCACCACCTTCAGCACATAGTCGATGTCTCCGGTGACGGAGAAGCACTCCTGGATTTGCGCCAGTTCCGCCACCAGTCCCTTGAACTTGGACAGGTCGCGGATATGCCCGCGCTCCATCGTCACATGGATAAACGCCGTGACGCCGAAGCCAAGTGCCGAACTATCCAGCCGCGCCTCGTAGCGCTTGATGATGCCGCCCTCCTCCAGGCGGCGGTGACGCCGCAAAGTCTGCGCGGGCGACAGGCTGATGGCCTCCGCCAGTTCCAGATTCGACGCGCGGCCGTTTTCCTGCAGCACGCCCAGCAAGCGGCGATCCGTGCGATCAAGTTCCGGATGTTGCATTTTCGTTTCCCAAACTAGCCGTTTGACGAAATCTTATCTCATATCCGAGGGTTTTCCTGCGCCTCTAAGGAAATCCTATTTAGCTGGCCGGCATATAAACTTTTCGCATGTCGAGCAGCGTGGGAAGCGCCTCCGGGTGCCCCCAATCCGTTTCCCCGCCGCAATATTATTTCCACCCCCGCATCCGCCCCCGAGCACTGACCATGGCCGACCTCTTTGAAAACCCGATGAAGCTGATGGGCTTCGAGTTCGTTGAATTCGCCTCGCCCACGCCCAACGTCCTGGAACCGCTGTTCGAGAAAATGGGCTTCACCCTGGTGGCCCGTCACCGCTCGAAGGACGTCGTGCTGTACCGCCAGGGCGACATCAATTTCATCGTCAACAACGAGCCGCATAGCCCCGCCGCCTATTTCGCCGCCGAACACGGCCCGAGCGCCTGTGGCATGGCATTCCGCGTCAAGGATTCCCACCAGGCCTACAACCGCGCGCTGATGCTGGGCGCCCAGCCGGTGGAAATCGCTACCGGCCCGATGGAACTGCGCCTGCCCGCGATCAAGGGCATCGGCGGCGCGCCGCTCTACCTGATCGACCGTTTCGAAGACGGCAAGTCGATCTATGACATCGACTTCGAATTCATCGAGGGCGTGGACCGCCACCCGAAGGGCCACGGCCTGAAGCTGATCGACCACCTGACGCACAACGTCTACCGTGGCCGCATGGCGTACTGGGCGAGCTTCTACGAGCGCCTGTTCAACTTCCGCGAAATCCGTTACTTCGACATCCAGGGCGAATACACGGGCCTGACCTCGAAGGCGATGACCGCGCCGGACGGCAAGATCCGCATCCCGCTGAATGAAGAGTCGTCGAAGGGCGCCGGCCAGATCGAGGAATTCCTGATGGCGTTCAATGGCGAAGGCATCCAGCACATCGCCTTCTCTGTCGACAACCTGATCGAAGTCATCGACAGCCTGCAGATGGCCGGCGTCGAACTGATGACGGCACCGAACGACTATTACTACCAGGCCCTGGACACTCGTCTGCCGGGCCATGGCCAGCCGGTGGACCAGCTCAAGGCCCGCGGCATCCTGCTGGACGGCACGACAGAAGGCGGCAAGCCGCGCCTGCTGCTGCAGATCTTCTCGAAGACTGTGCTCGGCCCGGTGTTCTTCGAATACATCCAGCGCTCCGGCGACGATGGCTTCGGCGAAGGCAACTTCAAGGCGCTCTTCGAATCGCTCGAACGCGACCAGATCGAACGCGGCACGCTGAAGGTCTGATCTTCCGGGGGCTTTCGCCCCCGCCTCCCCGCTTGATACAGATTTGCGCCGGCATCCCCCCGGATGGCGGCGCGCACCCTGCGCCCGGCGTCACCCACGCCGGCGCGCTTTATTGACAAGCGTCCGCCTCAAGAGAGACGCGCCCGACATTCCACAAGAATGGGTAGAGGAAACAACTCATGCACGCTCCCGACAATCAAGGCACGCTCAAGCGTGGCCTGAAGAATCGTCACATCCAGCTCATCGCGCTGGGCGGCGCCATCGGCACCGGCCTGTTCCTGGGCATCGCCCAGACCATCAAGCTGGCCGGCCCCTCGGTGCTGCTGGGCTACGCGCTGGCCGGCGTGGTCGCCTTCTTCATCATGCGCCAGCTCGGCGAAATGGTCGTGGACGAGCCCGTCGCCGGCTCGTTCAGCTACTTCGCCAACAAGTACTGCGGACACTTCGCCGGCTTCATGTCCGGCTGGAACTACTGGGTGCTCTACATCCTCGTCAGCATGGCCGAACTATCGGCCGTCGGCATCTACGTCCAGTACTGGTGGCCCGGCATTCCGACCTGGATTTCCGCGCTGGCCTTCTTCCTGATCATCAACGCGATCAACCTTGCCAGCGTGAAGTCGTTCGGCGAGATGGAATTCTGGTTCTCGATCATCAAGGTGGCGGCCATCGTCGGCATGATCGGTTTCGGCGGCTACCTGCTGGCCACCGGCACCGCGGGCCCCGACGCCAGCATCGCCAACCTGTGGCAACACGGCGGCTTCTTCCCGAACGGCTTCAGCGGCCTGGTGATGGCCATGGCTGTGATCATGTTCTCGTTTGGCGGCCTCGAACTCGTGGGCATCACCGCTGCGGAAGCAGACAGCCCCGAGAAGAGCATCCCGAAGGCGACCAATCAGGTCATCTACCGCATCCTGATCTTCTACGTCGGCGCGCTGGCCGTGCTGCTGTCGCTGTATCCGTGGGAAAAGGTCGTGACCGGCGGCAGCCCGTTCGTGCTGATCTTCCACGCGATGAACAGCAACGTGGTCGCCACCGTGCTCAATATCGTGGTACTGACCGCCGCCCTGTCGGTCTACAACAGCGGCGTCTATTGCAACAGCCGCATGCTGCTGGGCCTGGCGCAGCAAGGCAACGCCCCGCGCTCGCTGATGCGCGTGAACCGCCGCGGCATTCCGCTGACCGCGCTGGCCGTCTCGGCCATCGCCACCGGCATCTGCGTGGTGATCAACTACTTCATGCCCGGCGAGGCCTTCGAACTGCTGATGGGCCTGGTGGTCTCGGCCCTGATCATCAACTGGGCGATGATCAGCATCATCCACCTGATGTTCCGTCGCGCCAAGGCAGCCGCCGGCAAGACCACGCGCTTCCAGAGCCTGGGCTACCCGCTGACCAACTACGTGACGCTGGCCTTCCTGGCAGGCATCCTCGTGGTGATGTTCCTGACGCCTGGCCTGCGCATCTCGGTCTACCTGATTCCGGTATGGCTTGGCGTACTTGGCGTAAGCTATCGCCTCCGGCAGAAAAAGGCCGGTTCGGCCATGCCCGCCGCCAGCGCCCAGATCCAGTAATTGCCGGTGCGGCCTCCGGGCCGCCGCCCTCCTGAACCAAACAGCCAGACGCATCCCATGTTCGAACATATAGAAGCCTTTCCGGGTGACCCGATCCTCTCGCTCAACGAGGACTTCCAGCAGGACCCGCGTACCAACAAGGTCAATCTGAGCATCGGCATCTACTTCGACGACGAAGGCCGCCTGCCGGTGATGAAGGCCGTGGCGGAAGCCGAGGCCGCGCTGCTGTCGGACATGGGTCCGCGCCCGTACCTGCCGATGTCCGGCATGGCCGCGTATCGTCAGGCCGTGCAGGCGCTGGTGTTCGGCGAGGATTGCGCCGCCCGCGCCGAAGGCCGCGTCGCCACGCTGCAGACGCTGGGCGGCTCGGGCGCGCTGCGCGTCGGCGCCGATTTCCTGAAGCGCTACTTCCCGAAGGCGGAGATGTGGATCAGCGATCCGAGCTGGGAGAATCACCGCGTGGTCTTCGAGCGTGCCGGCTTCAAGGTCAACACTTACCCGTACTACGATCCGGCCACCGGCGGCCTGAAATTCGACGCGATGCTTGCCGCGATCGAAGCGATCCCGCAAGGCGACATCGTGCTGCTGCACGCGTGCTGCCACAACCCGACCGGCGTCGACCTGAACCAGGACCAGTGGCGCCAGGTGATCGGCGTGCTCAAGGCGCGCAAGCTGCTGCCGTTCGTCGACATGGCCTACCAGGGTTTCGGCTCGGGCCTGGACGATGACGCCTTCGCCGTGCGCGAACTGGCCCGCCAGAATGTGCCCTGCCTGGTGGCCAATTCGTTCTCGAAGAACTTCTCGCTGTACGGCGAGCGTTGCGGCGGCCTTTCGGTGGTCTGCCAAAGCGCCGACGAAGCCAGCCGTGTGCTGGGCCAGCTTACCGGCGCCGTGCGCGCCAACTACAGCAACCCGCCGACCCACGGCGCGCGCGTGGTGGCCCGTGTGCTGACCACGCCGGCGCTGCGCGCGAACTGGGAGCAGGAACTGGCCGCGATGTGCCAGCGCATCACCCGTATGCGCCAGGCCATCCACGACCACCTGCGCGAGCATGTGAGCGGCGAAAAGCTCTCGCGCTACATCACCCAGCGCGGCATGTTCACGTACACCGGTCTGTCGGCCGATCAGGTCGACCGCCTGAAGAACGAGCACGGCGTGTACGTGCTGCGCTCGGGCCGCATGTGCGTGGCCGGTCTGAACGAGCGCAACGTGGGCGTCGTCGCCAACGCCATCGGGCAGGTGCTGAAGGCCTGAAACGCCTGAAGCACGCCTTTGCAGTCACAAGGCCACCCTCGGGTGGCCTTGTTCTTTTCCCGTCCGGCGTTTTTGTCTTATGATGCCGCCCACCTCCATGGCCGGCAGCCTATGTCCAATACCAATACAACACCAGCCGTCCCCGTTCCCGGCCTGCGCCGCGAACTGCGCGCGCGCCATCTGACCATGATCGCCATCGGCGGGTCGATTGGCACCGGACTCTTCGTCGCCTCAGGCGCCACGATCGCCCAGGCCGGCCCCGGCGGCGCGCTGGCCGCCTACATCCTGATCGGCGCGATGGTCTACTTCCTGATGACCAGCCTGGGCGAACTGGCCGCGTACATGCCCGTGTCCGGGTCCTTTGCCACCTATGGCGCGCTGTACGTCGACGAGGGCTTCGGTTTCGCGCTTGGCTGGAACTACTGGTACAACTGGGCCGTCACGATCGCCGTGGAGCTGGCCGCGGCGCAGCTCGTCATGCAGTACTGGTTCCCCGACACGCCAGGCGTGCTATGGAGCGCCCTGTTCCTTGGCCTCATGTTCGCGCTCAACGCGATCTCCGTGCGCGGTTTCGGCGAAGCGGAATACTGGTGCGCGCTGATCAAGGTCCTCACGGTGATCGCCTTCATCGTCATCGGTACCTTGATGATCTTCGGCATCATGCGCGGTGATTTCTCCCACGCAGGCGGACTGGCCAACCTCACCACCGGCGATGCGCCGTTCGTCGGCGGCCTGCCCGCCATGATCGGGGTGGCGATGATCGCGGGCTTCTCGTTCCAGGGCACCGAACTGATCGGCGTGGCCGCCGGGGAATCCGACGAGCCGGCCAAGAACATCCCGCGCGCGGTGCGTCAGGTGTTCTGGCGCATCCTGCTGTTCTACGTGCTGGCGATCCTGATCATCGGCATCCTGATTCCGTACACCGACCCCAGCCTGCTCAAGACCGACGTGGAAACCGTAGGCGTAAGCCCGTTCACGCTGGTGTTCCGCCATGCGGGTCTTGCGTTTGCCGCGGGCGTGATGAACGCCGTGATCCTGACTGCCGTGCTCTCGGCCGGCAATTCCGGCATGTACGCGTCCACGCGGATGCTCTACAACCTGGCCACCGAGGGCCGCGCGCCGCGTATCTTCGCGCAACTCACCCGCAACGGCGTGCCCCTGGTCGCGCTGCTGGCCACCACCGCCGTCGGCGGCCTGTGCTTCCTGACGTCGCTGTTCGAAAGCAAGTCGGTCTACCTGTGGCTGCTGAACCTGTCGGGCATGACCGGCTTCATTGCGTGGCTGGGCATCGCGGTGAGCCACTACCGGTTTCGCCGGGGCTTCATGGCGCAGGGCCTCGACCTGAACCGCCTGCCCTATCGCTCACCGTTCTTTCCTTACGGGCCGATCTTCGCGTTCGTGCTGTGCATGATCGTCACACTCGGCCAGAACTACCAGGCCTTCAGCGAAGGCAAGATCGACTGGGTGGCCGTGACGGCCACCTATGTGGGCATTCCGATCTTCCTGCTGATCTGGCTCGGCTACCGGCTCGTGCGCAAGTCGCGCTTCGTGCCGTATGCCGAAATGAAATTCCCGGCCCTGCCTGAGATCGAAAAGGACGATTCACCCGTGACGCGGCCTCTGGCCCCGGCATCGGCCGAATAGCACGGCATACCGAAGCGCCCGAGTGACCGGGCGCTTCGGCAACCTTCCGCCGAAGCGTTTACCATCCTCGTCTAGCCTTCAACGTTACGAGGATCTCATGGCAGACCTGTCCGCCTTCCCCATTACCAAGCGATGGCCGGCGCAACATCCGGATCGCCTGCAGTTGTACTCGCTGAATACCCCCAACGGCATCAAGGTATCGTTGATGCTCGAGGAAACCGGCCTCCCCTACGAACCGCATTTGGTCCGCTTCGACAAGAACGACCAGATGACGCCGGAATTCCTGTCACTGAATCCGAACAACAAGATTCCGGCCATCCTCGACCCCAATGGCCCCGGTGGCAAGCCGCTGGCACTGTGGGAATCGGGCGCGATCCTGCTCTACCTGGCCGAAAAGACCGGCAAGTTCATGTCCGCCGATCCGGCCCTGCGCTACGAGACGATCCAGTGGGTCATGTTCCAGATGGGCGGCATTGGCCCGATGTTCGGACAGGTTGGCTTCTTCAACCGGTTCGCCGGCAAGGACTTCGAGGACAAGCGTCCGCGTGACCGCTATGTCGGCGAATCGCGCCGCCTGCTGAACGTGCTGAACGAACGCCTGAAGGGTCGCCAATGGATCATGGGCGACGACTACACGATCGCCGACATGGCCACCTTCCCGTGGATCCGCAACCTGCTGGGCTTCTACGAAGCCGGCGATCTGGTCGGCATTCAGGACTTCCCCGAAGTCACGCGCGTGCTCGGTGCGTTCGTGGCCCGCCCGGCCGTGCAACGCGCGGTCAATATCCCGAAGCGCCCTGAATGATCCGGACTCATGCCGGATAAGGCGAATTACGTGGCGTATTACGCGGCGTAGCCCAGCAACGCGCTGATCGCCGCGGCTTCTTCGCGCACGGCGCGGCCGACTGGTCCGTCGATCGAAGGATCGAACCCACCGGTCGCGCCCAGCGCCGTCAGCACCGCGCATACACGGCCCGTGTAGTCGCGCACCGGCGCCGCCACGGCGCTGATGCCCTTCAGGTTCGTATCACGCACCGATGCGCAGTCTTGTGCGCGAACGGGCTCGCGCAACTTGCCGAGCGGATCGACAGCATCGAGCAGCGCCCTTCGGTCAGGCGGCAGCATCTCCAGTTCCTCCTGCGCCAGTGCCTCCACGCTGGATTCATCGAGCAGTCCCAGAAACACGCGTCCGGTGGCCGAAGACAGCAATGGCATCACCGAACCGACGCGCGCGTTCACCGTGACCGGCAAACCCGGTTCCTCAATGCGTACGATGGTCGCCCCGCGGGTTCCCATCACCGCGACGAAGCAGGTCACTTCCAGCCGCTCGCGCAGGCGGATTAGGGCGGCTTCCGACAGCCGCAGCGGATCGGCCTGCCGCATCGCGGCCAGCCCGATCTGCAGCGCCTCGATCCCGAGGTGGTACTGCTGCGTGCCGGCCTCCTGCGCCACAAACCCTTCCTCCATCAGGCTCACCAGATATCGGTGCACTTTGGCCGGACTTTCGTCGAGCTGCGCGGCGATGGCCGTCAGGCTGGCGCGGCCGCCCAGACGGGCCAACCCCTTGAGCACGGCCATGCCGGTCTCGGCAGCCTGCACGCGCTGGCGTCGCGCTCGCGGGCGCGGTGCGGGGGTGGATTCGGCAGGTATGGCTGGCATGGCGGGTGTCCTTGGCATGGCGTCTGCGGTTAACCCTCATTCAATGATTACGCAATGCGTATATGATTTACGCAAAACAGGCCAAATACCATCCGGCCAAATACCAAGGAGACAACCTGATGCGCCCCTCTCAGCCTGCAGCGCTGTTCGCTGCATCCATTGTGTCTGTGACGTCCATGGCATTTGCCGCCAGCGCGGCACATGCCGCCGATAGCTATCCGACCAAGCCGATCCGCTGGATCGTGCCGTATGCAGCCGGTGGGGGTTCGGATTTCCTGGCACGCACGATCGGACAGGGGTTGTCGGCAAAGATCGGCCAGCCGGTGGTGGTGGACAACAAGCCCGGCGGCAACACGGCGATCGGCGCATCGGAAACCGCACGTTCGCCCGCTGACGGTTACACCGTGCTCTCCGCCGACAACGGCACGCTGGTGTTCAACCCCGTGCTGTACAAGACGCTGTCCTATAACCCCACCCGCGATCTCGCGCCGGTGACGCTGATTGGCCGCTTCCCGATGATCCTGGTGGTGGGACCGGGTAGCACCGCGAAGACAGCGCAGGAATTCATCGCACAGGTCAAGGCCGCGCCCGGCGGCATCAACTATGGTTCCGCCGGTGCGGGCAGCCCTCACCATCTGGCGATGGAACTGCTCAAGGTGGAAGCGCACCTGACCATGACACACGCACCCTATCGCGGCGCCGGCCCCGCTCTCTCCGACGTGGCCGCGGGCCAGATTCCCGCGATGATGGTCGACTTCGCTGCCGGCGCGGGCTTCATCAAGGGTGGCAAGGTGCGCGCGCTGGCCGTGGCGAATCCCACCCGTCTGGCGCAACTGCCTGACGTGCCGACGTTCGCGGAACTTGGCTACAAGAATGTGGAGGCCGCCGCGCTGGTTGGGATGGTAGTGCCGGCCGGCACGCCGCCCGATGTGATTGCCACGCTGAACAAGCAGGTGGTGGCGTCGATCAAGGACCCCGCCATCAACAAGAAGCTGGTGGATTTCGGCGTGGAGCCGGTAGGTAGTTCCCCCACGCAATACAGCGACCTGCTGCGTGCCGAGAGCACGCGCTGGACCAAGCTGATTCACGATCTGAAGATCACGTTGGACTAATCTCGCTGGACTGAACCATGCCGCAGACGAACGCACCCGCCAGCAGTGGAAGCTGCCCGATCGACCACAGCGCCCTGCGCGCGCCCAACGGTTGCCCGGTCAGCCACCAGGCGGCGGCGTTCGATCCCTTCGAGGACGGCTACCAGCAGGACCCGCCCGAGTACGTGCGCTGGTCGCGCGCGCAGGAGCCGGTGTTCTACAGCCCGAAGCTCGGCTACTGGGTGGTGACGCGCTACGACGACATCAAGGCGATCTTTCGCGACAACATCACCTTCAGCCCGTCGATTGCGCTCGAGAAGATCACGCCCACGGGTGAGGCGGCCAATGCGGTGCTGGCCTCGTACGGCTACGCGATGAATCGCACGCTCGTCAACGAGGACGAGCCCGCGCACATGCCGCGCCGCCGCGCGTTGATGGAGCCGTTCACACCCGCCGAACTGGCCCACCACGAACCGATGGTGCGCAAACTCACACGCGAGTACGTCGACCGTTTCATCGACACCGGGCGCGCGGATCTGGTGGACGAGATGCTCTGGGAGGTGCCGCTGACGGTGGCGCTGCATTTCCTCGGCGTGCCCGAGGAAGACATGGACCTGTTGCGCCAGTACTCGATCGCCCATACGGTCAATACATGGGGCCGCCCGAAGCCCGAGGAGCAGGTGGCCGTGGCCCACGCTGTGGGCAACTTCTGGCAACTGGCCGGCCGCATTCTCGACAAGATGCGCGAAGATCCATCCGGCCCGGGCTGGATGCAGTACGGCCTGCGCAAACAGCGCGAACTGCCCGAGGTGGTCACCGATTCGTACCTGCACTCGATGATGATGGCCGGCATCGTGGCCGCGCACGAGACCACGGCCAATGCGTCGGCCAACGCGATCAAGCTGCTGCTGCAACATCCCGATGTCTGGCGGGAGATCTGCGAAGACCCGGCATTGATTCCAAACGCGGTGGAAGAATGCCTGCGGCACAACGGATCGGTGGCCGCCTGGCGGCGCCTCGTCACGCGCGATACCGAAGTGGGCGGCATGTCGCTCGCGGCTGGCAGCAAATTGCTGATCGTCACGTCGTCGGCCAACCACGACGAACATCATTTCGCCGATGCCGACCTGTTCGACATCCATCGTGACAATGCCAGCGACCAGCTTACGTTCGGCTACGGCTCGCACCAGTGCATGGGCAAAAACCTCGCGCGCATGGAGATGCAGATCTTCCTGGAGGAACTGACCAGCCGGCTGCCCCATATGCATCTGGCCGATCAACGCTTCACTTACGTGCCGAACACCTCGTTCCGTGGCCCGGAGCATCTCTGGGTCGAATGGGACCCGGCACGCAACCCCGAACGGACCGATCCGACGGTACTGGCGCCACGTGATGCGGTCCGCATCGGCGAACCGACTGGCGGCACCACCGGCCGCACGCTCGTTGTCGAGCGCGTCGAAACGGCCGCGCAGGGGGTGGTGAGGATCCGCCTGGTTTCGCCCGATGGCCGCGCGCTACCGCGCTGGTCGCCGGGCTCGCATATCGACGTCGAATGCGGCCACACCGGCATCTCGCGCCAGTATTCGCTGTGCGGCGACCCCGCCGATACCAGCACCTTCGAGATCGCGGTGCTGCGCGAGCCCGAAAGCCGTGGTGGATCGGCGTGGATTCATGCCAGCCTGCGCGCAGGCGACAAGCTCAAGGTGCGCGGCCCGCGCAATCACTTCCGGCTCGACGAGACCTGCCGTCGCGCGATCTTCATCGCCGGTGGCATTGGCGTGACTCCGGTCAGCGCCATGGCAAGGCGTGCGAAAGAACTGGGCGTCGACTACACCTTCCACTATTGCGGCCGCAGCCGTGCCTCCATGGCGATGATCGATGAACTGCGCGCCCTGCATGGTGATCGCGTGCGGATTCATGCCGCGGATGAAGGCCAGCGCGCCGATCTCGCGCAAGTGCTCGGCGCACCCGATGCGAACACGCAGATCTACGCTTGTGGACCGGCCCGGATGATCGAGGCGCTGGAAGCCCTGTGCGCGACATGGCCCGAGGATTCGCTGCGCGTCGAACACTTCAGTTCGAAGCTTGGAACGCTCGATCCCTCCAGGGAACAGCCGTTTGCGGTCGAACTGAAGGACTCGGGGCTGACGCTTGAAGTTCCTCCGGACCAGACGCTGCTCGCCACCCTGCGCGCCGCGAACATCGACGTGCAAAGCGATTGCGAGGAAGGCCTGTGTGGATCGTGTGAAGTGCGCGTGCTGGCCGGCGAGATCGACCACCGCGACGTCGTGCTGACGCGCGGCGAGCGTGATGCGAACAACCGGATGATGGCCTGCTGCTCGCGAGCGGCGAAGGGCGGAAAGATCGTGCTGGGGCTGTAAGCCGGCGCGAGGGCTTGATGCGCCAGCCCGTGGCGCATCAACCGGCAACAACGCCACTCAGCACGGCATCACGGATGCCGTGCGAGTACACCCCGAATCGTATCGGCCAGATCTTTCGCCAGGAACTTCGACACGTACGCATCGGCGCCAACCTTGCGCACGTGCTCCTCGCTGGCCTCGCCCGAGAGCGATGAGTGGATCACCACCGGCAGCGACTTCAGCCGGGCGTCGGCCTTGATCTTGCGCGTCAGGGTGAAGCCATCCATCTCCGGCATTTCCAGATCGGTCAGCACCAGCGCGATCTCGTCGCGGACCGTGGCGCCCTTGCTGGCGGTCAGGTCGGCGATCTCGCCGAGCATGTCCCAGGCTTCCTGACCGGACTTGGTCATCACGACTTGAACGCCCATTGCCTTGAGGCCGTTTTCGATCAGACCACGCGCCAGCGCGGAGTCGTCCGCGCAGAGAATCTTGCTGCCGGGGCGGATCGACAATGCCGGGCCGACGGTCGACGGATCTACGTCCGGCTGGCGCGAAGGCAACACGTCGCGCAGGATCTGCTCGACATCCAGCACCTGCACCAGCCGCGGATTCTCGCCACCCGCATCGAGCTTGGCGATGCTGGTCACCAGCCCACCCTTCACGCTGGTCTCGGCGGAGATCACCTGGTTCCAGTCCAGGCGGACGATTTCCTCGACCGCTTCCACCGCGAAGCCCTGCGTGGACCGCGCGTATTCGGTCACGAGCATGATGTTCAGGCCCGACTTCGGATTGCATTCCAGCAGGCGCGGCAGGTCGATGACCGGAATCACCTGCCCACGGATATCGGCCATGCCCAGGATCGACGGTTCCGCGCCGACCACGCTGGTCACCGGCGGCATCACCAGAATTTCACGGACCTTGAACACATTGATGCCGAACAGTTCGGACTGCCCGGTGTGTGCCGCATCACCCAGTCGGAACAACAGCAACTCAAACTGGTTGTTGTTGGTCAGGTTGGTGCGCTCGTCGATGTCTCTCATCGCGCTGGTCATGCTCTTGCTCCGCTGGATGGGGTGAATACGGGTATTGCCGAGGAACTAACGGCCGGGAGGCTTCAACCTTTAGCCTCCGGCACGACCCGCGACGCAGTGCCCGCGCTCGAATGACGTACCAGTGACGCGTCCATGGCGCACTTGTGACGCATACCGCTCCCCGAACGCCGTCGCACGCGCACCAAGGGAAATCCCTGAGCCTCGCAATGCACTGCAAACCCGGGGTTATTCAGCCCCCGGCATGTTCCGCATGTTCCCTCGATGATGAAGACAACGTCACGCTCGCCTACCTTTGAGCCTCGCCGGATCCCGCCCATCAGAGGTGGCTGACCGGCCCCGGCCCTAGGGCCGGACACCGAGGAAAGAGCGACCGCACCCCTTGCCCGATGCCCACGGGACCTCCGCCCTCACACCCGGAACCATGTGAGACGAGGCTGACGCCCGATCCGTACGCGGACGCGCGCAGCGCCCCCTGCAAGGAGACACAACATCATGATCGAACAGCCCTATCCGTCCGTCGCGGACACGGATGCCGCGCCCCCCACTGCCCAAGGCAAAATCGACCAGTACTTCCAGATCAGCGCGCGCGGCAGCACGCAGCGCCGCGAGGTCGTCGCCGGCATCACCACCTTCATGGCGATGGTGTATGCCGTTTTCGTCGTGCCTGGGATGCTCGGCAAGGCCGGCTTCGATACCAGCGCGGTATTTGTCGCCGTCTGCCTTACCACCGCCTTCGGCTCGCTACTGATGGGCCTCTGGGCCAAGCTGCCGATTGCCATTGGTTGCGCGATCTCGCTGACCGCGTTCATGGCCTTTGGCCTGGTGCTGGGCCAGCACCTGTCCCCCGCCGTGGCGCTGGGCGCCGTGTTCCTGATGGGCGTGGTCTTCACCGCGATCTCGGTGACCGGCGTGCGCACCTGGATCCTGCGCAACCTGCCCGCAGGCGTGGCACACGGCGCCGGCATCGGTATCGGCCTGTTCCTGCTGCTGATCGCTTCAAACGAAGTCGGCCTCGTCATCAAGAACCCCGGACCCGGACTGCCCGTCTCGCTCGGCAATATCACCGCCTTCCCGGTGATGATGTCGATCCTCGGACTGGCCGCGATCTTCGGCCTTGAGCGTCGCCGCGTGCCGGGTGGCATCCTGCTGGTGATCGTGGCGATCTCGGCGCTCGGCCTTGTTTTCGATCCATCGGTCAAGTTCACCGGCATCTTCGCGCTGCCGACGCTCTCCGCGCCGGGTCACACCTCGCTGATTGGCGCCATGGATATTCGCGGCGCGCTGTCCGCCGCGGTGCTGCCGAGTGTGCTGGCACTGGTGATGACCGCCGTCTTCGACGCCACCGGCACGATCCGCGCGGTGGCCGGTCAGGCCAACCAGCTCGACGCCACGGGCCGCATCCACAACGGTGGCCGCGCCCTGACCGCCGACTCCGTGAGCTCGATCTTCTCGGCCTTCTTCGGCGGCGCCCCGGCTGCGGCCTATATCGAATCGACCGTCGGCGTGGCCGCGGGCGCCCGCACCGGCCTGGCTGCCGTGACCGTCGGCGCGCTGTTCCTGGCCGTGATGTTCTTCTCGCCGCTGGCTGGGCTGGTGCCGTCGTACGCCACCGCTCCCGCGCTGATGTACGTGGGTCTGCTGATGCTGTCGAGCGTGTCGCGCCTGCACATGGATGACCTGGTCGACGCGCTCTCGGGCCTGGTCTGCGCCGTGTTCATCGTGCTGACCTGCAACATCGTCACCGGCATCATGCTCGGCTTCTGCACGCTGGTGATCGGCCGCATCGTCTCGGGCGAATGGCGCAAGCTCAATATCGGCACGGTCGCGATTGCCGTCGCGCTGGCCGCGTTCTATGCAGGTGGCTGGGCGATCTGATCGCACCCATCACCGAGAATCTTGTCTCCTCCACCTGGGATGACCGGTGGATTTGCCAGCCTCCGGGGACTTTCCCCCCGGAGGCTTTTTTCTTCCTCTCGTTCTCCGGTTAGTTATTGTCGGCACTGTATCGGCAAGCTCCGAAGAATCGATGCAGCGTCATTCAAAAACCCGACAGAAATATCATCGGCGCCATTCGCCGACCACGATGACTCGTCAATCGTGGATTGAAATCCGGGTGACTCAACCTCCCTCAGCCGCTTATCCAGATTGCCCGGATACAGCGCCATAAAATCCCGGGTGGCTATCTTGCCGCGTTTTGGTTAGGATGCCGGTCGGCGCCGATGGCTATCCGCCTCCGCCGCAGCGCGCAACCCAATCACAATAATGGGCGGACTTGCCTGCGCCATATGTCTAATAGACGCGATGCAAAGCGAATTTTTCGTTCGCAAATTAGCGTTTGACCCGTGCTTTTTCAGATATTTTTTGTAATATTTTTGTTGTGCGGGTGCGTTGCGATGTCCTGTAACATTCCGCCACAAATCTATCGGGGATCCAAAAATGCCGACCTACAAGCAGTTGCTAGCGGAAAAAGAAGCACTCGAAGCCAAGCTCAATGAAGTTCGTGCCAATGAAGTGGCTGGCGTGATCGAGCAAATTCGCCAATTGATGGCCGATTATGATTTGACCGTCGAGGACATCGCACCCAAGCGCCGTCGCGGTCGTCCGGCCAGCGGCGCCACCGTGGCACGCAAGACGTCGTCCCTGCCGCCGAAGTACCTTGACCCGAAAACCGGCAAAACCTGGTCAGGCCGTGGCCGCGCGCCGGCATGGCTCGGCAAGCGCCCCGAGCGCTTCCTGATCGAACAGGCGTAAGAGAGTTCAGCGGGCAGTCCGGCAAACGCCGGGCTGCCGCACGAGGCGCGCCGCTCAGCGCGCCTCGCAAAGATATTCGCTACGCAACGCCCGGAATCCGAGTTGCGTTGGCTCGGGCGCAACGTTTGCACCCCCATCCCCCCTTGGCTCCAGTCGGAGCACCCGCGCCGAGCAATGCTGCGCGGTCTCATCCCTCGTGTACCGGATCTCGTACTGCGCGCCCGTTCGCGGGATGAACGACACCCCCGCCGCGCAACGAACCTCCTCGGCCGGTGGCGCAGCCGTCGACGTCACGGCCACGTAAATCCGCTTATCCACCGCTACCTTCCGCTCGCGCGTTCGTGACGGCGGTTCCGGGGAGCTTCCGACCATATCCGGCTCTCTGTCGCGCCCCATCGCGGCCAGTTGCTTTCCGGTTCCCGCCAGCACAAGCGGCCACGGCGCCTTGGGACAGCTTGCGGGGTCCAACACGCTGAAGGTCGTACGGTCGTCGGTGCTGGTCGTCACCCGCACCATCGCGTAAGGCGCGTCGGACGGTACCCGATAATGGCTCACGCAACCGCCCAGCACGAGAGCGCAGGGGATACAGAGCACGGCAGCGGACCGGTTCAGGCGCATAGGACGTACGAAGATGACAGTTGACCGACGATGAAGCGAAAGCCGGGAGGCGCCGTCCCGTCCCGGGTATGACCCTGTGGGCGGTGAGGATATCCACAGGTTCTGTGGATATCCTGCCCGAGCGGTTCGCGCTAGCCCTTTATGTACGGCACCGCACTGGACTGCACAAGATTTAGGCAGCCCTGCCGATAACACGACGCCGGAACTGGTCAATGTAGATCAGGAACGCCTCCGCCCCAAGTTCGGACTCCCACCTGCCAGTACGCTGCGCGCTTGCATCTGCGGCCGTGGGACACGGCATCTCCGCCTCCGTTGACACCGGTCAACCGTGACTACGCGGAACTTCACGATGATGCCCCCATGTCTCGGGCGACATCGGTCCCTCCTCGGACTCGCGGCCACGGCATCGGCCTTGATGCTTCGGCTTTGACACCTGGCGCCCGGGCCAATCCAAGTGGATAGACCCGATCGTCGCCATGTTTGATGACACCCAACTCTACGACCGCATTCAGCACGATTTCCCGCTCGACACCCGCCCCTATCAACGCGCGGCATCACTACTCGGCCTCTCCGAGCGAACGGTACTGAGCCTGCTTGCACGAGACCTCGGCAACGGACGCATCAGCCGCATCGGCGCGGTGTTCGCCCCCAATTCGATCGGGACAAGCACGCTGGCCGCGCTGGCGGTGCCGCCCAATGAAATGAAGCAGGTGGCCGAACGTCTGAACGCGGACCCGGCAATCAGTCACAACTATGCCCGTACGGGTCACCGCTACAACCTCTGGTTTGTCGCAGGCGCGCGCGATCGCACGATGCTCGATGCCGTGCTGCACCACATCGCCGACGACGTGGGGTACCAGCCGATTGATCTGCCACTCGAACGCGAATATCACATCGACCTCGGTTTTCCACTCGGCAAGGGCCGGGAAGCCAGCAAACCAACCCGGCGAGCACCACCAGTATCCGTGCCCAAGCCCGAGATGGACGAGTGCGACTGGCGTCTGGTGGCCGCGCTGGAACCTGGCCTGTCTCTGACGCCGGAGCCCTATCACGCGCTGGCCGAACGTTGTGGCCTGCCACTGACCGAGACGCTGCAGCGCCTGCAGCGGTGGCGCAAGAACGGTGTGATCCGCCGCTTTGGCGTCATCCTGCACCATCGGCCATTCGGGTATTCGCACAATGCGATGTGCGTGTGGAATGTGCCCGATGCGCGCGTCGATGCCATCGGGATGCGCATCGCCAGCCTGCCGCACGTCACGCTGTGCTACCGACGCCCACGACGCCTGCCAAACTGGCAATACAACCTCTTTGCCATGGTGCACGCACGCGGGATGCACGAACTCGAGATGACGCTGTCGCGCTTCGATGCGATTGGCGGATTAGCCGCCATGCCGCACGCTGTACTTCGTGCCAGCCATTGCTTCAAGCAGCGCGGCACGCGCTACGGCAATATACCGGCGAGGGTCTAAGCCCTCGCCCGCCCGCTTGCGCGGGCCTTATTTTTCCATTCAGGATTCCATTCAGGACGCCGTGGCCGGCGCGGGAAACAGCACGGACAACCGCGCGGCGAATGGCCCTACCCACGTCGGGCGTGGCGCGGCATCCAGCCAGTATTTGACTTCCAGGCCCAGTTCAGTGTCGCCGCTGATCGACAGGCGGCGCTGGAAAAACAGCGTGTCCGTGTCGGCATCGCCGCTAATCAGGCGCAGGTAGTCCGCCACCTTGGCGCGCAAGGTCAGGTCCGACGCGGAACCATCGAATGGCCCCGGCGCAAACCGGCCATCGACACATCGAAAGCGCACTTCCAAGCCGATATCCTCGACCGTCAGCCGAAACGTATGGCCATTCAGCGCGGCCGGCGGCTCCAGCCATCCCGAGCGGCGCATGGCCTCCACGGCCAACACGAAGGGCAACGCGCGCGCGGGCGCCGGCATGTGCCGGTGCACCCGCGACATCAATCCGGTCAGCATCGTCATGCCGTAGCCTCCTCGCTCTCAATCCATCGAATGCCCGGCTTGCCCGTCCAGTACCCGTTACTGGGTGCCGCGTCCGCAGGCATGACCGGACTCGGCGCCGCCGGCATTCCGTGGCGAATGCCATCGAGATGGGCAATCGCTTCGAAAGTGCCTGTGGAATGGGCGCTGACACGCATCAGACCAACACCGGCCTCTGCCATCCGCGACACTTCGGCGCAGAGATCGAGGCAAGTGGCCGACTGCGTCTGGATGCCGTTGAGCGTGAAGAACGCCTGCCCCTCGCCCGTGTCGGCCACCAGCCCGTCTGGATAGTCCAGGCAGCGGAATTCGCAAGCGTCCTTACGCAGACGGTGATGGCGTGCGGTAAAGCAGCGCGCGGAGAACGCCAGCGGCATACGCCCCCAGACCAGCGCTTCCAGATCAAGACCCGCCGGTCGCGCCGCGGCCAGCGCGGCCATCGTGCGGCCATCCATTTCGACCGGCACCGTGCAACCTACCGCGCCAAGCGATGCCAGCCATGCCAGCGTGTCGCCCTGATAGACGTTCAGGTGTGGGCCGCCCACGAACGGACGCCCGCCCATGCAGCGCACCGCGCCAAGGTCGTTGGCTTCGACCAGGTAGTCGTCCTGCCCGCAAACCCGGCGCATGACTGCGATATCGCTGTCGGATTCGACCAGCACCGGCGTCGACAACACCACCTGCTTGCCTGCCTCGCGCAACATCTGCGCGATTTCGAGCCAGTCCGCATGGCGCAATTCGTGCCGCCGCGTGCAGACGGCTTCGCCGAGATGAACACGGTCGACGGGGCTGTCCGCGACCGACGCGTAGAACTGCAGCACCGTCGCGCGTGGCCAGTAGTAAAGCAAGGGGCCGAGGGAAATTCGAAACAAGGGAGATTGCTGTGTGGGCATTGCCATGTGGAATCCTGGCTTGTGATGGTTGGACGCCGCTCAGCGCCAGGGCCGCTCGTACGCGCCTTGCGTGACCTGGTCGCCTTCGGCGTGGCGTCCCAGCGTGGCCTGCCATTCCTGGCGCGGCGCGAAGCGCTTCGGATCGCGGCATGCATCGTCGATGGCCGCGCGCAGCACACCCACCACGTCGGCGACGTAGCGCGGGCTGCGCTGCCGGCCTTCGATCTTGATCGCGGCGATGCCAATGTCGATCAGAGTGGGCAGCAGCGATACCGCATTGAGACTGGTGGGTTCCTCCAGCACGTAGCCGCGCTCGCCTTCGACCGTGAATCGGCCCTTGCAGAGGGTCGGATAGCCCGCCGGCTCGCCAGGGGCGTAGCTGTCGATCAGGATGCCGGACAGTCGCGCCTGCATCGTGCCGTCCTGTTCGTCCCAGCGCACCGCATGGGCCGGAGAGCAGACGCCCTTGTTATTAGGCGAGTCGCCGGTAGCGTAGGACGACAGCAGGCACCGGCCCTCCGCCATCACGCAGAGGCTGCCGAATCCAAAGACTTCAAGTTCGATATCGGTCTGGCGGGCAAGCTTCGCAATCTGTGTGACCGTGAGCACTCGCGGCAACACGACGCGCCGGATGCCGAACTGCTCGCGCATCAGCTCGATTGCATCGGCGTGGGTGGCGGAGCCCTGCACGGAAAGGTGGATGCGCAGGGACGGATGGCGTTTCGCGGCATAGGCAATCAGACCGGGGTCGGCCATGATGACCGCATCCGCGCCGAGCGCGGCGGCCGTGTCGACGGCATGGTGCCATTGCTCGACGTGGCCCATCTGCGCGAACGTGTTGATAGCGAACAGCACTTCGGCACCGCGTGCGTGGGCCTCGGCCACACCGGTACGGATATCGTCCTCGCTGAAATTCAGACCGCCGAAGTTGCGCGCGTTGGTGGCATCGCGCAGGCCCAGATACACCGCGTCGGCGCCGTGCTGCAACGCCATGCGCAGCGCTGCTAGCGAGCCTGCGGGTGCGACAAGTTGAGGGCGGCGCACGGGCGCCGCCAAGGGTGGATTCATCGCATCGGGTCCGGAAAGGGAGTTCCCGGATGCTAGCGATACGCTGATGGTGGGCCTTTGACTCGGCGCAAACGAAACGAAAGCGTCGCGCCGCGTTTGCCGGCGTTGGCCGCTGTATCAGCCCAGTGCGCGCGACAGGTGACCCGCGCCGAGCCGCGCGGAAAGCTGGTCGGCCAACGCACGGACTTGTCCGCCGATTTGCTTACCGGTCGGCGCATCGATCTCGCTGGTCAGGTAGCTGACCGCGATGGCGCCCGCCGCGCGCGAACGCGTGGCGTCGAACACGGGTGCGCCAAAGCAAGTCATGCCATCGCGCATCTGACCGTTGTCAATCGAGTACCCGAGTGCGCGAACCTGTTCGAGCTCATCCACCAGCGCCGCGACCGTGGCCACGCTCGCGCGCGTCAGCGGCACGGGCATCCCCCCATCGAACAGATTCCTGACTTCCGCCGCCGGTACGGTGCTGAGCATGGCCTTGCCCGTGGCCGTATATGGCGCGGGCAGCCGCATGCCGATGCGGAAGGTCACGCCCAACGGGCGATCGCCATTCTGGCAGGCCAGGTACACCACCTCGGCGCCATCGAGCATCGACAGCGTGACTGTGGCGTCGTGAAAGGCGTCGGTCTCGTCCCAAAGCGCCCGGAATTCTTCCGTGATCTGCGTCTGCGACAGGAAGGCATTGGCCCAGCTCATCACATGCGGCCCCAGCGCCATCGCTCCGCCCGGCAGGCGCTTGAGCAATTGAAGCTGGACGAGCGTGTCGCACATGCCGTGCAGCGAACTCTTGGGCGCGCCGGTCAGCCGGGTCAGGTCGGCCAGCGTCAGCGGCTCGTGCGCTGCCGCCACGGCGTCCATCACCTGGACCGCGCGCACCACGGCAGGCGAAGTGGACTTGAGCGCTGGCGCGGCGTCCGCCGCATCTGCGGCGGGAATGGCATAGGCTGTCTTTGGCATGGGCTGGCTGCTATCGGAACGGTTCTTGCCCTCTGGCGGTCTTTCCGACGAGGGCGTAAGATATTCCATCGTTCCGCATATCGAATATCGTTCAATCTATTGAACGATATTAAACACCGCAAACCCGACGAATGCAACCCGAGGATTTCGCCATGCAACTCAAGGACCCTTCGCTGTTCAAGCAACTGGCCTATGTCGACGGTCAATGGATCAGCGCCGATTCGGGCGCCACGTTCGACGTCACGGACCCGGCCACTGGCGAGGTCATCGCCCGGGTGGCCGACCTGGGTGCTGCCGAGACCACGCGCGCCGTTGCTGCCGCGGAAGTCGCCCAGAAAGCCTGGGCGGCAAAGACCGGCAAGGAGCGCGCCAATATCCTGCGCCGCTGGTTCGACCTGATGTTGGCCAATACCGACGACCTGGCCTACCTGATGACGCGCGAGCAAGGCAAGCCGCTGGCCGAGGCCAAGGGCGAGATCGCCTACGCCGCCAGCTTCATCGAGTGGTTCGCCGAGGAAGCCAAGCGCGTGGACGGTGAAGTGCTGGCCACGCCTGCCGCCGACAAGCGGCTGGTCACGCTGCGCCAGCCGGTAGGTGTGTGCGCCGCGATCACCCCGTGGAACTTCCCGGCCGCGATGATTACGCGCAAGGTGGCGCCGGCGCTGGCCGCTGGCTGCGCGATCGTGATCAAGCCGGCCGAACTGACGCCGCTGTCCGCGTTCGCGCTGGCCGAACTCGCGCATCGCGCCGGCGTGCCGGCAGGCGTGCTGCAAGTTGTCACCGGTGACGCCCGGAACATTGGTGGCGTGCTGACGGCCAGCCCGATCGTGCGCAAGCTGTCGTTCACGGGCTCGACGGAAGTGGGCCGCATCCTGATGGCTCAGTCGGCGCCGACCATCAAGCGCCTGTCGCTCGAACTCGGTGGCAATGCGCCGTTCATCGTCTTTGACGATGCCGACGTCGATGCGGCCGTGGAAGGCGCAATCGTTGCCAAGTACCGCAACGGCGGCCAGACCTGCGTGTGCGCGAACCGCTTCTACATCCAGGACGGTATTTACGATGCGTTCGCCGCGAAGTTTGCCGAGCGCACCGCTCAGCTGCGCGTCGGTAACGGGCTCGAGGCAGGCGTGGTGATCGGCCCGCTGATCGAGGACGCCGCGATCGAGAAGGTGAATTCGCTGGTCGAGGATGCCACGTCAAAGGGCGGCAAGGTACTGGCCGGTGGCGGCAAGCACCCGCTCGGCGGCACGTATTACACGCCGACCGTGATCGGCAATGCCACCGCCGACATGCGCATGGCGCGCGAAGAAATCTTCGGGCCGGTGGCACCGCTGTTCCGCTTCAAGCAGGACGACGAAGCCGTTGCCGCCGCCAACGCCACCGAGTATGGCCTGGCCGCCTATCTCTACACCCGCGACATCTCGCGCGCATGGCGCACCGCCGAGGCGCTGGAGTACGGCATGGTCGGCCTGAACACGGGCCTGATCTCCAACGAGGTGGCACCGTTCGGCGGCATCAAGCAATCCGGCGTCGGCCGCGAAGGCTCGCGCCACGGCATCGAGGAATACCTCGAGATCAAGTATCTTTGCCTGCAGATGTGATTGAGCCCCCCTCTCCCGCTCACTAACAGGGGAGAGGGAAGACAACCCAGAAAACCACACACCGGAGACCCCATGAACCCGTTCCGTTTCCAGACCGTGCCGACGGTCATCGTCGAGCTTGGCGCCGCGCGCCGGCTGGGAGCATTGCTGCGCGAGGCCTTTCCGCAATCGCAACGCCTCTGCGTGGTAACCGACGGCTTCCTCTCGAAGAGCGGCCTGCTCTCGCCGGCGCTCGATGACCTGGGCAAGCACGGCTGGCAGGTGACCCTGATCGACGACGTGATCGCCGACCCGCCCGAGCACATCGTGCTCGAGGCCACCGAGCGCGCGCGGCGGGCCGATGCGGAAGTCGTACTCGGGCTCGGCGGCGGATCGTCGATGGACGTCGCCAAGCTGATTGCCGTGCTGCTTCCTGCCGCGCAGTCGCTCAAGGACATGTACGGCGTGAAGAAGGTCACGGGCACGCGGCTGCCGCTCGTGCAGATGCCGACCACCGCCGGCACCGGCTCGGAAGTGACTGCAGTGTCGATCGTCACCACGGGAGAGACCACCAAGATGGGGGTGGTGGCGCCGCAGCTTCTGGCCGACCTGGCCATTCTCGACGCCGAACTCACGCTTGGCCTGCCACGTGCGGCGACCGCGGCCACCGGTATCGACGCGATGGTGCACGCGATCGAGGCCTATACGAGCGCGCATCTGAAGAACCCGATCTCGGACATGCTGGCCGTGCGCGCGCTGGAACTGCTGTCGCAGAACCTGATGCTTGCCTGCGACAACGGCCACGACCACGGCGCGCGCGAAGCCATGCTGCTCGGCGCGATGTTCGCCGGCCAGGCCTTCGCCAATTCGCCGGTGGCGGCCGTGCACGCGCTGGCCTATCCGATCGGCGGCATCTTCCATGTCGCGCACGGGCTCTCCAACGCGCTCGTGCTGCCGCACGTCATGAAGTTCAACGCGCCGGCAGCCAGCAAGCTGTATGCGGAACTGGCCGACGTGATACTGCCGGGCACCACCGGTAGCTGCGAAACCAAGACGGCCGCGCTGATCGCCCATATCGAGGGACTGGTGCTGGCCACGGGCATCCCGCGCACATTGCGCGAGGTTGGCGTCAAGGAAAATGATCTGGGCCGTCTGGCCCGCGATGCAATGCTGCAGACACGCCTGCTGGTCAACAATCCGCGCGAGGTTACCGAGGCCGACGCATTCGCGATCTACAGCGCGGCATTCTGACGCGCCCCGGCAACGGGCCCACGATGCGGCCGCCATGGAACCGCCGTGGTCCCGCATTCGGACTACAGTGTAAGAGGCGCTATCAAAATGAAGCGAAGCGGTTCTGGCTAGGCGCGCGGCCGCAGACAGTACAAGTAGTACGGCAAGGCCGCGCAACGACGCCAGAATCATTTTGATAGCGCCTCTATAGCGCTATCAGGGTGCTATCCGCCGGCGGTGTCCTACAAGGATGCCGCCGGCCCGTGACACGTCGTTAATACCAACAACGCGTACCTCACCACCTGCAAGGAACTGCCATGATGCAGACCGAAATCCAGGCGTCCACCTGGACCAGCCCCGACGAGGAAGATGAACTACTACGTGAGCGTATCGGCACGTGTATTGCCGAGGCGTGCGGCGGCGATATGCCCGATGGCGTTGCCGTGCACGTGGTAGACCGCCAGGTGACCATCACCGGGCGCGTGGAAGACTCGGACCTTTCCCGCCGCATCGCGCAGGCCGCGGCAACGCCGCCGGGCATTCTCGGCGTCACCAACCTGCTCGTCACGCGGGTGCCGTCTCAGGCCCAGGGATCGTAGCCGTCCTTCTCCCAGTACGGAGAGATCCCGTAGTACTCGTGAATGCTGGTGGCCCACTCGGAGTTGGCCATGGTGGGCCAGTGTTCCTTGTCGAAACCCGGCGACGCCTTGAGACGTTCCTTTTCGACGCCCAGCACGAAGCACTTGCGGCGCGTATCGAGGGTCAGCGCCGACCAGGGCAGCGCGTGCAGCTTTTCCCCGATGCCGAGGAACCCGCCCATCGCCAGCACCGCATAGGCAATCCGTCCCCCAACGATGTCCAGCATGATGTGGTCGATCGTGCCGAGCTCGTCGCCGGCAGGGTCCACGACCTTGTTGCCTTCCAGGGTGTCGGCGGCCATCACGAACGGCCCGCACTTGCCGGGCTTCTGGTTCACATTGCCGATGATGGCGGCCCTGCGTTCGGATGCGCCCGCGGGCGGTGTCTGCTGGTCCATGGGACTCATGGGCAACTCCTCCTGACCAAAGGGTTGGACTGACAAGCGAGACGTATCTCCGGCGCCACATGCGAGCTGAAACCTGCCAACGCCGAACTGTCCTGACTTGATCGTAGACGCGCGCGCGGACGTCTTTCAAGTCATGTTGCAGTGCAATCGAGAGCCGCCGCACGCTGACGCAGGACGCCCCATGTTGCCATAGCGCTGATAAAAATGTCGGCCCCGGCATCGGCGACCGCCCGCGAAGGTGTCCGACCCGGCCTCACCGATGGCTTTGCGCCGTGGCCATATCCCAGATGTCCTGCGCGATCGGATGCTCGCGCTCCTCGATCACGTGGGCCACCAGCCCTGCCACGCGCCCGATCAGCGTGAGACCCTTGCCAAATTCCGGGCTCATGCCCATATCCAGCAGGATCGCCCCTTTGGCGCCCGTGGCATTGAGCGGTACCGGCTTGCCCGCCGCCCGTGTGGCCGCTGCCGCGATCTCCTGGGCCAATGCGCAGTGGCGCCCTTTGTAGCCGCACTCGTCAGCCACCTTCAGCAGCTTGATGCAGCGCGGATCGCCCCCGACGTGGATCGGATGGCCAATGCCTGGAATACGCTTGCCCGAGGCGCGACTGCGTGCCACGGCCGCTTCCGCTGCTGCCCGCATGTGTTCAGCCGTCCAGTCCGCGCCGACGTCCGTGGCAACGCCAGCGAGAAAGCGCGCACTGTACTCCACCGTGCCGAGAAAGCGACTGCCCGCGCCAAGAATGCCCGCCGCGACGGCGCCCTGCAGGGACTCCGGCGCACCGTGCAGCGTGAGCCGGGTGGACAGCGCGCTTGGCGTCAGTCCATGATCGCTCGACGTAACCAGGAACATGTTGATCATGCGCTTGAGATTGGCGTCAGGAAAATCGCCGAGGATCTCCAGGCACAGCACGTCGATGAAATCCCGCTGGTCCATCAGGTCATCGACAAGATCGTAACCGCGCACCTTGATATGGTCGGCATCCCCACCGCCGATCGCACTGTTCAGCATGACGTCTCCTGTCTTACTCGGGCTGCGCGCCCGAATCCTGCACGATCTTGCGCCAGCGCGGCACCTCGGACTCAACGAACGCCTGGAACTTGCGGTCAGCGAGCCCCATCGGAAAACTGCCGATGCGCGCCATCGAGGCCGTCACGTCGGGTGCGTTGGTCGCCTTGTCCAGTTCGGACGAAAGCCGCGCGACGACGTCATCGGGCGTCTTCGCCGGCACGAAGATGCCGGACCATCCCTCTAATGCCGCACCCGGATAGCCGGACTCGGCCATCGTCGGCACGTCGGGCATGACCTCGAGCCGCTTGCCCGCGCTGACTGCGAGCGCACGCAGCTTGCCAGCCCGCATTTGCGGCAGCGCGGTTTCGGGATAGTCGAACATCATGTCGACCGATCCACCCAGCAGGTCAGCCATGGCCGGGCTCTGGCCCTTGTACGGAACATGGGTCAGCTTGATGCCGGCGGCCTGCTCGAATCGCGCGGCTGCCAGATGCGTCTGCGTGCCCTGCCCCGCCGAGGCGAAGTTGAGCTTGCCGGGCGCCTCCTTGGCGGCCTTCACGACATCGGCCACCGAGCGGTAGGGCGATGTGGCATTGGTCATCAGAATGGCGGACTGCCGGAACAGCGAATGCACGCCCCGCAGCTCGCGCGACGGATCGACGCGCGCGTTGCGATACAGCGCCAGATTGGCGGCCTGCGTGCCGTGTGTGCCGTAGAAGAGCGTGTAGCCATCCGCCGGCGCACGCGCGACATACTCGGCGCCGACCATGCCGCTGGCGCCAGGACGGTTCTCCACCACCACCGGCTGGCCCAACGCATCGGACAGCTTGCGGGCGATCAGCCGCGACTGGTTGTCCGAAATGCCACCCGCCGCGAACGGCACCACCAGCGTGATCGGCCGCGTCGGGTAGTCCGCCGCGTTGGCCATACCGGCCATCGCAAGGCTCGCACCCACAGTCCATCGCACCCAGCGGCTCAACAGATTCAAATTCGACATCACCCTTCTCCTCAATACGAATGCCGGCCCGCCGTGGCGCCTGCGTCCACCGGCAACACCGCCCCGGTCACCCAGCCAGACTCGTCGCTGACCAAATACCGGATGGCCTGCCCGACATCCCAGCCGCTGCCCTCGGTGCGCAGAAACGAGCGATTGCGGCGTGCCTCGCGCTTCTCTGGCGACATCCCCTTGGCATAAACCATGGGTGTGTAGACCATTCCCGGCGCCACGCAGTTGACGCGGATGCCCTGTTCGCCGTGATGCGCGGCCATGGCACGTGTCATGTTGACCACCGCGCCCTTCGAGGTCGGATACAGCAGACTCGGATGCCCGCCGATCAGCCCCGCCACCGACGCCACGTTGACGATCGCACCCTTGCCTTGCGCGCGCATGTGCGGAATCGCATGACGTGCCATCAGCATCATCGAGGTCACGTTGATGCGCAGCGCCTGATCCCACGCTTCGAGATCGACGTCCTCGGCAGTGCCTTGCGGTCCGCCGATGCCGACGTTGTTGACCAGGATATCGACGCGCCCCCAGAGTTCCACCGCGCGCGCCACGGCGCTCCGGCAATCTTCATCACGACTCACGTCGCAGGCGATGACCTCGGCCTCGCCGCCCTCCTCCACGATCATCCGGTGCGTCACCTCAGCCCATTCGCGCACGCTGTCGATCAGCGCCACGCGGGCGCCATCGCGCGCCAGCAGAATGGCAGCGGCGCGGCCATTGCCGATGCCATCCGCGCGAGACCCCGCGCCGGTCACGATCGCCACGCGGCCCTTCAGGGACCGGCTGGCCGGTTGTGGATCTGGAATCTGTTCCATCGCGTGTCTCCGTTATCAGTTGACGGCGCGGCCCATGCCGCCCCAGTAGCGTTCGCGCAGTTGCTTCTTGTCGGGCTTGCCAAGCGCGGTCAGTGGCAACGCATCGACGAAATCGATTGTCTTGGGCGTATTGACGGCGCCCTTGGCATGGCGCACCAGCGCGCGCAGCGCCTCCACGTCGAGCTGGGCGCCCGGCCTCGGCACCACGACGGCCTTGACCGCCTCGCCCCATTTCGCGTCGGGCACGCCGATCACCGCAGCGGCCGCTACGCCTGGATGACCAGTCAGGACGTCCTCGACCTCCTTCGGATAGACGTTGAATCCGCCCGAGATGATCATGTCCTTCTTGCGATCGACCAGGTAGTAGTAGCCGAACTGGTCACGGTAGGCCATGTCCCCCGTGTGCAGCCAGCCGTTGCGCAGTGCCAATGCTGTCAGCTGCGGCTGCTTCCAGTAGCCGTCCATCACGAGCGGGCTGCGCACGCAGAGTTCGCCAACGCTGCCCGGCGCCACCGGTTCATCGTTGTCATCCAGCAGGGCCACCGTCACACCCGGATATGGCATCCCCGCGGACGTCGACGTGTCCACGTCGGTGCGCATGTGATCCTCCTGCGTCAGTTGCAGGATGTTGCTCGGGCACTCGGTCTGGCCATAGCTTTGCGCCAGGATCGGGCCGAACCTGTCGATGGCCTCGCGGATCCGCGCGGGCGCCATCGGCGAGGCGCCATAGGAAAGCGTCTGCAGCGAAGAGAAATCGGCCGTGCGCGCACGTGGGTGATCGAGCAGCGTGTAGATCATGGTCGGCACCAGGAACGTCATGCTGGCACGATGGGTTTCCACGGCATCGATGAAACGCTCAGCGTCGAACCCGTGCTGCAGGATGATGGTGCCGCCGCGCCACAGCGTGGGCACGATCATCGCGCCAGCACCGTGTGAAATAGGCGTGGGACACAGCAGCCGCAGATCATCGGGCAGGCTCCGCGCAGCCAGCAGCAACACCGCCTGCATCCACACGCAACGATTGGCGAGCATGACACCCTTCGGCTTGCCGGTGGTGCCGCCGGTATAGGCCAGCCGGATCACGTCCGTGGTCAGCGCTTCCGGCACCAGCCGTGCCGGCGCGAACGATGTCGCCTGGTCCCAGAACGATGGCAATCCCGGCACGTCGGCATGACCGAACCAGTGCGCCACACCCGCGCAGCGCTCGCGCAATGCCAGCGCGCGCTCGGCATAGACGGGATCGGCCATGAACACTCGTGCTTCGGCGTCGTCGACGATATAGGCGTGATCGTCAACACCCCCCATTGCGTGAAGCGTCACCGATCGCAACCCCATCAGGTAGGCGGCCGCCATCACGATGAACACCTCGGGCCGATTGCCCGACAGTTGTACCACGCAATCGCCACGCACGAGACCTAGCGCGCGAAACGCGGAAATGGCCTGGCTGATGCGATCGCCGAGCGCGCGGTAGGTCATGCGGGCATCGCCGTCGATGAATGCCACGCGATCCGGATACCGGTCGATGGCGTGAACGATCATCTCGCCGATGGTGCCGCCAACATGGGCTTCCTGTGTCGTCATTGCGATCCTGTCTCCTGTTGTCGTTCGGCGATTATATGCAGCAATGAAACGTTTCATCAAGCGGAGTTTTGCCATTTCCCTCCGCGACCGAAGCACTCTGGCCGTCGGTTATACTCTTTGGCAACTTCAGGGAATCCCATGGCAGAAAAGCAGATCAGCATCCGTGACGTCGCTGCCCTGGCCGGTGTATCGGTCGGTAGCGCGTCGCGCGTGATCAACGGCGCCGCCAACGTCACGCCGGACGTGCGCGAGCGCGTCGATCGCGCCATCGCGGCACTGCGGTATCGCCCCAACCACGCGGCGCAATCGCTGCGTTCGCGCACGAGCAAGACCATCGGATGCATGTTTTCGGACGTGGCCAACCCGCTCTACGCACGCGCCTTCCGCGCGCTCGAGGAACATTTCCGGCGTGAGGGATACATGCTGCTGCTGGCGAACGGCCTCAACGATGCCGAACGCGAGATCGACATCATCCAGACGTTCCAGTTACGCGGCATGGACGGCGTTATCCTGGCGCCGGGCAACGAGCGACATCCGGGCGTGCTCGATGCGGTGCGCCGGCTGTCGATGCCGGCCGTAATCTACGACCGCGACTTGGCAGTGGATGCCGATGCCGTGCTGTTCGACCACGTGGCCGGCGTGAAGGCCGCGATCCATCATCTGGTGGAACTCGGCCATACGCGCATCGCGCTGGCGCTATGGCAGGTCAAGAGCCGCCCGGTGCGCCGGCGGATCGAAGGCTACAAGGCCGCCTTCAAGGCCGCCGGCCTCCCGGTACCGGACCTGATCCTGCAGGAACCCACACCCACCAGCTCCGCTTTCGACGACGTCACGCGGCTGCTGCAACTGCCTGACCCGCCCACGGCATTCCTTGCCCAGGGCACCCACACGCTCACCAGCACGCTGCGCGCGATCGCCAAGCAAGGCCTGCGCGTGCCGGAGGACGTCTCGGTGATCGGTATCGGCGATACCGACTTCGCGCAGACCTACGATCCGCCGCTGACCGTGCTGCGCACACCAACGGACGAGGTAGCCGCACACGCCGTGGAGATGCTGCTTTCACGCCTGGCCGCCAAGGGGGACGCCAGCCTGTCGCCACGCAAGGCGCTGATCCAGTTCGACCTGATCCTGCGCGAGTCGTGCGCGCCCGTTGCCCGGCACTGAATCGCCTCGCAGGAAAGCGATGACCGGTTAGTCGGCGCTGGCACCCGACGCCTTGACGATGGTCGCCCAGCGCGCGATTTCCTTCTGCACGAACGTCCTGAATTCGGGCACCGTCATGACTTCGATCTCGATACCGGCCTCGGCGTAGCGCGCGCGCAGCTTCTCGCTACGGAACGCGGTGGCAACCGCCTGGTTCAGCTTCTCGACGATGGCGGGTGGCGTGCCGGCCGGCGCGAAGATGCCACTCCAGCTCGACACCACGTAGTCGGGCACACCCGCCTCGATCATCGTGGGCACGTTGGGCAGCGCCGGCAGACGCTTGGCGCTGGTCACTGCCAGCGGCCGCAGAGAGCCCTTCTGGATGTGCGGAATCGCCGTCGGCGAGTTATCGAACATCAGTTGCACACGCCCGCCGAGCAGGTCGGTCATTGCCGGCGCGCCACCGCGATACGGTACGTGCGTGAATCTGGTTCCGGTCATGTACTGGAACAGCTCGCCCGACATATGAATGCTGCTGCCGCTGCCCGACGACCCCATCATCAGTTTGCCCGGCTCCTTCTTCGCCAGCGCGATCAGCTCCTGCACGCTCTTTACCGGCACGTTGGGATTCACAACCAGCACGTTGGTGCCCGACGAGATACGCGCCACGGGCTCGAAGTCCTTCTGCGGATCGAAGTTCAGGTGACGGTACAACGTGGGATTGATGCCATGCGTGCCAATCGTCCCTTGCAGCAAGGTGTAGCCATCGGGCGCCGCGCTGGCCACCATCGCCGCGCCGATATTGCCGCCGGCGCCGGCACGGTTCTCTACCACGACCGGCTGGCCGAGTACCTCCGCCAACTGCTGACTGATCAGGCGCCCGATCAGGTCGGCCGTGCCGCCCGCCGGAAACGGCACGACGAATCGAATGGGCCGCGATGGCCAGTTGTCGGCCGCGAACGTGGGAGCGGCGGCCGTGAACAGTGCAACCATCGCCATCATGCGGCCAAGCCGCGACAGGGTCGAAACCAAGGTCATCTCCGGTTGTTCCTCGAGATCAGTCGTTCAGGCGCGCGGTGCAAGCTGGATGCCGGCCGACAACCCGCCATCCACCGGGAGTTCGATCGCATTCACATAGCGCGATTCGTCCGACACCAGGAAGCGAATCGCTGCCGCCACCTCCCACGCGGTGCCTTGCCGGCCAAACGGCAGCGGCGCGCTGGTGCGGTCCGGCCGCGCAGCCGATGCCGCCCGCCCCATTGGGGTGTCGATAAGGCCGAGCATGACCACGTTGGCGCGGATGCCGCTTGGCTGACCTTCGAGCGCCGCGGCGCGGCATAACGCGCCAAGGCCTGCCTTCGAGACTTCATAGGCAGGGTTCCGCCCATTCGGCCGACGTGCCGCCACCGACGAAACAAAGACGATGGCACCACCCTCCGTCATGCGGGGCAACGCCACCTGCACGCACAGCATGTGTGCCTTGAGGTTGATGCCGAGGACAGCATCCCAGCTCTCCTCGGTCAGCCGGGCGAGCGGCAGCCGATGGCTGATGCCGACGTTGAGCACCAGAGCATCCAGACCGCCCAGCGCCTCGATGGCCTGGTCAATCATCGCGTGGATGTCTGCGGTGCGCGAGACATCGGCCTCGATGGCAGCGGCGCGTCCACCATCCGCGGCGATGCGTGCGACCGTGCGCTGCGCCGCCGCCCCAGAACGGTCCGCGCAGGCGACATGCGCGCCTTCGCGGGCGAGCAGGCAACAGGCGGCCCGCCCGTTGCCGGCCGGCTCGTCCATCTGCTCGTCACCCCCCTGCCCGCCTCCGACGACGAGAATGCGCTTGCCGGCCAGCGTGCCGCCATGCCTGGATAAATCCATGGTGTTCCTTGTCGAACGGGAATCAGATCGTTGCCACGGGCGTCACTGGCGAACCCACCGCACCCGGCAGGCGCAACGGCGGCGCGGTCAGCAGGAAACGCGTGCGACCCTCGGCCTTCAGCGCAGCGGCCAGCTCCGCGAGATACCAGAGTTCACCGAGCGGAATGCCATAGCGGAACAGACACAGCTCGTGCAGCGGCAAGCGCGCGCAGGGCATGGATGCCGCCGTGGCGGGAATGCCCTCAACCGCGTAGTTGTCCGCGCACAGCGCAGCGATACGCTGGTCGACGATCCATTGCTGCAGCCTGGCATCGCGGCCGTCGAGCACCGCGCAGCTTCGTTCGAGCAAATGGGGATCGGGTTGACGCTCCATTTCCAGCAGCATGTCGGCAAAGCCGGTGTAGAGGCACAGGATGTCGCCGGGCTCGACTTCGACGCGCGCCGCGTCCAGCGCGCGCATCAAATGGTCATAGCCGACGTACACACGCTCGCGGCCACACGATGCGAGCAGGTCCACCAGCACGCCGCGCGACTGGATCGCCTTGACCGCGAAGGTCTCGATACCGAGCCGATGGGCGCCCATCGGCCGGCCGTCGGGATCGCCCGGCCCCACCACGTCCACGCCGGCGCGAAAACCGTTGTAGTAGACCGCCACCGGATTGCCGTCGCCCTGTACGTCGAAGCGATGGCCGACGTGGGCAAAGCTGTCCCATTGCGTCGAGTACTGCGTGTGCAGCAGCACCGAGTCGTCGCACAGCACATCGGTGTGTTCGTGCGACGATGCCGATAGCGGAAGGTTGTAAACGAGCCGGCCATCGCGCTCGGTCGGCCGCAGCCGTGGCGGATGCCGGCGCGGGTTGAGCACATTGCCACCCGGATAGTCGAGCGGCAGGCTCAGACAAAGGCTGCGCCCGGTGCGGACTTCCCGCACCGCCCTGCGCACCACGTCGGGTGTGATGTAGTTCAGGGACCCCAATTGATCGTCGGGACCGAAATCGCCCCAGTTCGATGCAGCAGGCCGCTGCTTCCAGCGCGAAATCGTCATGGCATGTCTCTACCGGCAAGCACATGCGTAGCGGACAGGACATCCCTGCGGTCAATCGTCATCCGTCGTCTCCTTATGCGCGGCGGTCGTGGCTTGCTCCCCGCCGTCCGTCTGTCTATTTGTGGGGACGACTCTAACAACAATGAAACGTTTCATCAATAAGGGATTGCGACCAGTTCGCGCGACTGAGCGATATTCCCCCATCGCTGATGAATCGATTTATATGGCAGGACGACCGAAGAACGCGTGCACAGTGGTGCAGCCGTGTGACGTACCCGACAAAGGCGAGAGATCTGCAGATACCGCCGCTTCCATCCATACACCCAAGACCCGTATGGATGACGGACCACAGCTCCGGCGCAAAGTGCCAGACAGGTGCCCGGCGCTGCTGGACGACAACTAGACAATAGCCCGTACGCCTCGACGGCGATCCTCCCGCAGCAACGTGGAGATCCGCTGCAACGCATGAGCCAGATCCGTCTGGCTACGCGCGCCGCCGACCGACAGACGCACCGCATCCACGGGATTCGCATCCACGCTGAACGCATCCGAGCAGGCCACCAGCACGCCCTGCTGCTCGAGCGCGAGCGCGAACAACTGTCGATTCCAGTGGGCCGGCAGCGTCATCCACAAGTGCAGGCCGGTGGGATGTGCGTTGACGTCCTTCGGCAACAGGTTGCGCGCCAGCGTCTGCCGCGCGCGCACTTCGCGCTGGATGTCGAGCATCAGGTGCCTGGCCTGGCCACTGCGCATCCAGTGCTCGGCCACCGCGGTCAGCAATAGCGAACACCCCATGCTGGAGGCGCGCAACGCATCCTGCAGCATTGCGGCATCGTGCTGGCGCGGCAACAGGACGAACGACGTGCGCAGGCTCGGCCAGAGGCATTTCGACAGCGAGGTCAGATAGTACGCACGCTCGCCCCCTTCGTAGGTGACGATCGGCGGCGGCGCGTCGTTGAGCAGGTAGCGGTAGGGATCGTCCTCGATCAGCGTCATGCCGAGCTTGCGCAGCATGGCCCCGATGGCCTTGCGCCGGTGCTCGGGCATGGTGCTCGCAGTCGGGTTCTGGAGCGTCGGATTCAGGTAGATCACCTGCGCGCCGGTTTCGCGATGGCTTCGTTCGATCGCGTCCGGCAACACTCCATCCTGGTCGACTTCGAGCGCGACGACACGCAAACCGAGCTGCTGCGCGGTAAGCAGAAAGCCGGGATAGGTCAGCGGCTCGGCAAGGACGGCATCCCCACGCTGCGTGCGCGACTGCAAAAGGCTGAAGATCGCGGCCTGGGTACCCGCGCAGACAATCAGTTCCTGCTGCCCTGCCATCGCGCCAACCGCGGGCCGCAGCCACGCCCTGCCCGCCTGGACGATCGAGGCGCCGGACCACGTGTCCTGGTAGGCGGACATCGCCTCGATGCCTTGCCGTGCCAGCACTTCGTCAATGGCCAACTTGAGCGCGTCACCCATGCTTCCACTGGCCGGCTGCGGTGGGGTGTTCATCGACAGGTCGATACGCATCTCATCGCCCGCCTCGCCAACGCCCGCGACGAACGAGCCACGCCCGCTGAACGACGAGATCAGGCCACGATTGCGTGCCTCCGTATAGGCACGCGTCACCGTGGTGAGATCCACCCCGAGTTGCGTCGCCAGCCACCGCTGCGACGGGATCTGGTCGCCCACGGCGAGTTCGCCCGTCTGCACCGCCCGCGCAATCAAATCCGCGATCTGCATGTAGCGCGGCCCTGCGCCCGGCGTCAGCGGGCGCAGCCAATCCACACGGCGTTCGCCTTTCGTGTCACTCATCGTCGACTTCCTTCAATCGTCCATTGCAAACCCGGAACCCGAGGCATAGTATACGCATACAGTCCATACACAAACACATACAGTTTATCACTGTATGGAATCTTTGCCACGGGCTCACGGTGTCGCAAGCCGCCAGACAGGCGAGGCGCGGATCGGGATGAGTCCAGGAGAATTTGTCCATGTCTGCATTCGAAGCCCTTGATCTGGCGCGGTTTCAGTTTGCCTTCACCGTCTCGTTCCACATCATTTTTCCGGCCATCACGATCGGGATGGCGTCCTACCTTGCCGTGCTGGAAGGGTGCTGGCTACGCACCGGGAACACCGTCTATCGCGACCTCTATCATTTCTGGTCCAAGATCTTCGCGCTGAACTTCGGCATGGGCGTGGTCTCCGGACTGGTGATGGCCTACCAGTTCGGTACCAACTGGAGTTTCTTCTCCGAGTTCGCGGGCAGCATCACCGGCCCCCTGCTGGCGTACGAGGTGCTGACGGCCTTCTTCCTCGAAGCGGGCTTCCTCGGCGTCATGCTGTTTGGCTGGAAGCGGGTCGGCCCGGGGCTGCACTTCTTCGCCACGCTGATGGTGGCACTGGGCACGCTGATCTCGGCCACGTGGATTCTGGCGTCCAATAGCTGGATGCAGACCCCGCAGGGATTCGAGATCGTCGATGGCCGCGTGGTGCCGACCGACTGGCTCGCCGTGATCTTCAATCCGTCGTTCCCCTATCGCCTGGTGCATATGAGCATCGCGGCCTTCCTCTCCACTGCGCTGTTCGTCACTGCATCGGCCGCATGGCATCTGCTGCGCGGCAACAACAATCCGGCCATCCGCAAGATGCTGTCGATGGCGATGGGAATGCTACTGATCGTCGCCCCCATCCAGGCCGTGGTGGGTGACATGCACGGCCTGAACACGCTCGAACATCAGCCCGCGAAGATCGCCGCGCTGGAAGGCCATTGGGAGTCGCACGGTGACGAGCCACTGCCGTTGCTGATATTCGGCTGGCCAGATATGGAGCGCGAGGAAACACGCTTCGCAGTCGGCATTCCTCGCCTGGGCAGCCTGATTCTGACGCACACGCTGGACGGGCAAATCAAGGGCCTGAAATCCTTCCCGCCGCAAGACCGACCCAATGCCGCGATCCTGTTCTGGAGCTTCCGTGTGATGGTTGGCCTGGGCATGCTGATGATCCTGCTCGGCCTCTGGAGCCAATGGCTGCGCTGGCGCGGGCGGCTGTATGAACATCGCGGCTTCCTGCGCATGGCGCTCTGGATGGGTCCCACAGGATTGGTCGCCCTGCTCGCCGGGTGGTTCACCACGGAGATCGGCCGCCAGCCCTGGGTGGTGTATGGCCTGATGCGGACGGCCGATGCCGCGACGCCGCACAGCGTCACGCAGCTGACGATCTCGCTGGCGCTGTTCGTCATTACGTACTTCTTCGTCTTCGGCGTGGGCATTGCCTACATGTTGCGGCTGGTACGCAAGGGGCCGAAGCCGTCCGAGGGCGACGTGTTCGAATCCGATGCCGAACCGCCAACGGACCACAAACCCGCGCGGCCGCTATCGGCCATCAACGACGACACGCGCCTGAACCCCGCGGAAGCAAGGAGCTGACATCATGGGTATCGATCTCTCTCTGCTCTGGATTCTGATCATCTTCTTCGGCGTGATGATGTACGTCGTGATGGACGGCTTCGATCTCGGCATCGGCATCCTGTTTCCGTTCGTGCCCGCCCGGCATGACCGCGATGTGATGATGAACACGGTGGCGCCCGTCTGGGACGGCAACGAGACCTGGCTGGTGCTGGGCGGCGCGGGCCTGCTGGCGGCGTTCCCGCTGGCCTACTCCGTGGTCCTGTCCGCGCTCTACCTGCCGATCGTTCTGATGCTGCTGGGGCTGATCTTTCGTGGCGTGGCGTTCGAATTCCGCTTCAAGGCCAACGACCGCGAACGCCCGGTATGGGATCTGTCGTTCATGGGCGGATCACTGGTGGCCGCGTTCTTCCAGGGGGTGGCGCTGGGGGCCTACGTCGATGGCCTGCCCGTCAAGGACGGCGCCTTCGTGGGCAGCCCCATGGGATGGCTCGCCCCGTTCCCGCTGTTCTGCGGCGTCGGCGTGGTCGTCGCCTACACGCTGCTGGGGGGCACGTGGCTGATCCTGAAGACCGAGGGCCCGCTGCACGACCGGATGAAAGCCCTGACGTCCCGGCTGGTGTGGGCGCTGCTCGCGATCATCGCGGTCATCAGCATCTGGACGCCGATTGCCCAGCCACGCATCGCCGAACGCTGGTTCAGCCTGCCCAACCTCTTCTGGTTCGCGCCGGTCCCCCTGCTTGTGCTGCTGTGCGCCGTGCTCCTGCTGCGTGCCTTGCGCCGGGACACCCATGCGCAACCGTTCCTCTTCACGCTCGGGCTGGTTTTCCTGGGATACAGCGGCCTGGCCATCAGTGTGTGGCCCAACATCGTGCCGCCATCGGTCTCGATCTGGGCCGCCGCCGCGCCGCCGCAAAGCCAGGGCTTCGCGCTGGTCGGCGCGCTGTTCGTGATTCCGTTCATCCTGATGTACACGGTGTGGTCCTACTACGTGTTCCGCGGCAAGGTCCGCGTCGGCGATGGCTACCACTAGGAGACCCGACATGTCGCACTTTCCTGACTGGGCGCGCCGGACTGGCTGGCTTCTGCTCATCTGGACCTGCAGCGTGGCCGGGCTGGGCGTGGCAGCCCTGGTGCTCCGCCTGCTCATGCAGATGGCTGGCATGCATCGGTAACCGGCTTCTATAGTTGTTCCGGCATTCCGGATCCGAATTCGCGGACCGGATGCGGGCGCGGTTTGCCCCCGCCGAAGGGCCGCGCACGCCGAAAACCTCGGTGACCAGCAAAACCGTAGACAGACAGGAGTCGCATCATGAGCAACAAGCCCACCATCATTCTGGTACATGGGTTCTGGGGAGGCGCCGCCCACTGGGGCAAAGTCATCGTCGAGCTTGCACGCAAGGGGCATACGTCCCTTCACGCCGTCGAGATGCCGCTGACCTCACTGGCCGACGATGCCGAACGTACCCGAAAGATGATTGCGCAGCAGGCCGGCCCCGTGCTGCTGGTGGGCCACTCGTACGGTGGCGCTGTGATCACGCAGGCGGGCAACCAGCCGAATGTGGTGGGGCTCGTCTATATCGCGGCATTCGCCCCGGATGCCGGAGAAAGTCCCGGCGGCATCACGCAGCAATGCCTGCCGGCTGCAGCGCCCAACCTTGCGCCCGACAGCGACGGGTATCTGTGGCTGAAGGCCGACAAGTTTCATGAGAGCTTCTGCCAGGATCTGTCCGCCGACGAGGCCCTGGTCATGGCCGTCCCCAGAAGGCGCCCGTTGCCAGCACCTTCGGCGACACCATCGCCGTGCCAGCATGGAAGGCCAAGCCATCGTGGTACCAGATCTCCAGCGAAGACAGAATGATTGCGCCGGCCAACCAGACCATGATGTCCACCCGGCTCAACGCCAGGAAGGTCATCACGCTGGACGCCAGCCATGCATCGCTGGCCTCCCGGCCTGCGGAGATCGCAGCGTTCATCGACGAGGCCGCCGCCACGGCGAGCCAGGGCTGATGCCTCGTCGTGCCAAGGGGACGTAGCGCTCACGCGACGGATCCCGCCTTGCCCCAAGGCGCAAGGCGGGCCGCGCTGCCACCAACGCTGGCCCCGCAACTAGCCAAACTGGCCGATCACCCGCCAGCCGCCAGCCGCCAGCCGCCAACGCTAACTGGCGATATGAGGTCAGGTTCGAACCGGCATCAGCGTGTGCTTGGGAAGGCCGAGGGGTGGAGCCCTTTCATGTCAAGACTTAACCCCGCCAGGGCCTACTGGTAGTCAAACGTGAAGGTCATTGCAGAAGTCACGGCACCTGCTGTTACGGTCCCGACCCGAATGTAGCGTGCCAAAAAGGGAAAGCTGTTCTGAACATTGGCGCTGATCGTGCCCATATCGACGCGTGACTGCAAGCGTACAGGCGCCTGGTGTTGGTCGACGATCTGCACGCCCACGCCCCCAGCACCGCCGGTCTGCACGCTCAATATGCCGTTGTTCGCATCAATCACACTCAATCCGGCAGCGGCATCGAGCGAAATACCGACCTGGGCGCCAGTGTCGCATCTGAGCCCGATGGCGAATGCCGTGGCCCCCGCGGGTCCGGCAGAGAGTGCCCCCTGATTGACCGTCGGGAGTTGCACCACCGCCGGGAAAGTGGTTGAGCAGGCGATGCTTTTCAGCGCAATGGCGCCAGCCGGATAAATCTGGCTGACAGTGATGTTGTCATCCTTGAGCACTTTGTTGGTGTTATAGACACCAAACGCCCAGGCTGCGTTGTTCATGACCGATCCGTTGACAATCGGGCCCGCAATTCTGACTAACTCCAACGTGCCGGAGAAGTTGTAACTGCCTCCCGCACCAATCTGCGCAATGGACGAGAAGCAGGCCTGTCCGGAACCGTTGACGATGGGGGTTCCAGCGCTATTTCGCAGCCGCATCCCGACTCCACTAACGCCAGTCGTATAAACACCAGACATGACTTCCGTCGAGCCACCATCCATGGTGCACGCAACGATGGCGCTGCCTACCTGGATCGTTTGCGGCGAGCCCACGCCAATGGTACAGGTTCCCGATATCGAGAATGCGCGCACCGTGCCTGGAATGGTATCTCCTGGCAACAAGCTGGACGGTACGGCAACAGTGCCTGGATAGCTGATCGCATTCGGTAAGCCGCTTATATTCGTACAGGCGAAAGCGTATGCCGAGGATTGAATTCCCATTGCGAAAGCCAGAACGGCAAGCATCCTTACAAGAAAGCCGTAATTGGTGCCGGCTCTGTTGTGCCGATACGCTGGCACCCGAAGAGAATTGCTCCTGCCAATCGGCAGATTTCTGAAGACGCTCTTTACAATTTCACTAATCATTTTCAATCCCAGTATTCACCGCAGCATTCGTCATCGCTTGTCCGCCAGAATTTCCCAGGCGAATGCCAATGCCGGCCACGCCTGTGGAATACACGCCCGGCACGACCACAACGCCACTGCCGCAGCAGCAGGAGACGATCTGCGCACCAGCGTGGATGGCCGCATTTCCGGCCCCAACGCATCACGACGGCCTGGCGTCGTTCCACACCCGATTCACCATGCCCCTGACCCGTGACGATCACGGGTTCGGCCGGCACTCCGCACCCGCCTGCACCAACCCGGCAGGGGCGGTGTCGACGCCGGGCAATGCATAGGACATCGAACACGAATCCTTCGGTCCCGCGCCCCACTTGGCCAGCAACGTTCCGCTGTCATCCTTCACCCCACGCAGGATCGCCAATCCACCCTGAGCCACGGTGCCGAAGGACCGGCCACTGTCGTCCAGCACTTCCGCACCGAACGGCAGCGGGCTGCCGTCTGGCAGCTTGATGCGCAGCGCCACGGCACGACCCGGGTTATCGGTTTCGAACAGCACCTTCACCACGGCGCCCGCTGTCGGGGCAACGTTCTGCATGGTCGACTTCAGTTCGACGTTCAGCGGCAATCCCTTCGGATCGAGGTTGATCTCGTTGCGCGAGAACGGGGTCAGATTCGAGACCACCGCGTGCCCCCATCGATCGATACGCAGGCCCGTATCGTTGAGCACCTGCGCGCCCACCGCATCCTTGGCCTCGACAACCGCGACGGTATCGCCGAAGCGCGGGGCGAACGTGACGCCGCCCTGGTAAGCCACGACACCGCCTGCAATGCCCACGCCCACCTGCGTGTAGTTCGTGCCCTTGCTCACGTTGCCCGATAGCGTAGCCATCCTCGATATGTAGGAGGCGTTCAGGCTGGCGCTGTTGTTGGTAGGCGAGTCGCCACCGCTGGCATGATTCGCGGAGACCGAGTACGACAGCGCATGATCGGCGCCGACCGTCCCGGAAAGGGTCTCCTGCAAGCTGGTTGCACCCCGCGAGTCCTTCTGCAGGCTGGTCGTCGAGTACGGCGCGAATGGTGTCTTGCCAAGCGGTACCGTCAGGGTCAGCATCACGCGGTTGTCCCACCTGCCGGTATTGAGGCTGAGTTGCCTGGCCGCCGAAATCCCGTAGCTGACGCCCCTGTAGATATTGCTGTAACCGGCCTGGAACTGCGTGTCCCGGCCGTCCCGGTTCCAGTAGTCCTGGGTCGATCCCGACAGATAGAAGCTGCCGTAGCCTGCCTGAAGCATCTGATTGACCATCACCTGCAGCCGGCCACGCACCGTCCCCACCGCAGCAAAGCCGAGCCCGCGTGCATCAAGATCGCGCAGTATCACCGCGTCCGAAAAGCCCAGATAGCCGCGCGTCGAGTAGCGATAGGCCGCCAGCGTCAGGTTGGTATTGGTCGGGGCAACCAGCTTGCTGTACGACAGCCGGATGCTTTGCCCGCTACGATCCGGCTCCGAAGTCAGGTGTGTCGACGCTTGTGTGACATCGAGGCCGATTGCGCCGAAATCCGTGCTCATGGCCAGACCCGCCAGCGCGGACCAGTAGCCCTCGGACACCAGCGCGCCACCGTAGGCGGTGAACATGTTCGACAGACCGCGCTGGATCGTGGCCTGGAACACGCCGGGCTTGCTTGAGATGCTGGTATTGCGGAACTGCCCGGCCGTCACGCCATAGCGCGTCACACCCGGGCGCAGCGCATTGGCCATCGGCGCGAACGGCACGCGGGAGACATGTTGCGACCCATCTGCTTCGGTCACCACCACGTCGATGTCGCCGCCGTAGCCGGTTGGATACAGATCGTTGATCTCGAACGCACCTGGGGCGACCGTGGTTTCGTAAATGATGTTGCCGTTCTGGCGAATCTGTACCCGCGCATTGCTGTTGGCGATGCCATGGATCGTCGGCGCGTATCCGCGTTGCGAGTCCGGATACATGCGGTCATCGGTCGCCAGTTGGACACCACGAAAGCCGAAACTGTCGAACATCCGGCCATCGGTGAAGGCATCGCCCAGTGTGAGCTGGCTCTTGATCTCGTTGATAGAGCGTTGCAGGTTTGTCTGCACCGCCTGGTAGTGCGTGGCGTCCGGCTGCCCTCCGCCACTGCTATACGACAGGTTACCGTTGTGGTGGAACCGCCATGGCCCGAGGTTCAATCCGGCGTCGAGCCCCACGAAACCTTGTGTGTAAGAGACACCCGAGCTGTCCGAATGATAGGCATTGGCGTTGTACTGCAGCCGCGCGGCGGGGATTCCCTCATCCCAGTACTTCGGATCGACGTAACCGCGCGCGGAACGCCTGATATAGAGTTGCGGGATGCTCACGTCAAGACGTTGCTCTCCAGTATCGAACGTCGCGGTGGCTGCGGGGATCAGCGCGGGAATCTGCTCGCAGCCAGACCCATCCTGGAGCCGCGCGATTGCCTCTGGCGGCAGCTTGGCGAGATCGACGCCCATACGTTCGAGCATGTCGTGATCGAAGCAAGGCTGCACGTTGTGCGCGTCATCCCCAATCGCGCGAAGGTTGACTTCGGCGCGGCCCAGCCAGGCATCATTGACATACAGGTCGGCACGGTAGCTGCCTGGGGTCGCGAAGTTGCCCTGATTGAATCGGGAGATATCCAGCCGCATCCCGTCCGGGCTGTGAAGAAAGGTATCGTTAAATTCCACGGCGGCTATCGTCACGCCCACCGGCGCGTCCGTGGAAGTGGCCATGGCGGGCGTGACTACCGCCCCCGCGAACATCGAGAGCACGACTGCGCTCACCTGACACAGGCGACTTGGGATCGAATGAGGGATTCTTGATACCGGCTTCATGGCCACTCGGAGAATTTGGACAAACGGCCGCCCCTGCGGAGCACGCGGCCCGCATCGGTGGACTGTCTTGAAAGGAAACCTCGGACGCCGGCTGTCAGCGCCAGCGCTGATGGATCAACTGGCCGGGACTACCGGAGCATCGCCCTCTATCGGGCCACCCCAGTCATTGATCGCGCGATAGTGCACGCTGCCATTGGCACCCAAACCCGCTTCACCATCGAGAGGAAACGTCTTCGTTTCGCCGGGGCCGATCATGCCGCCCTCCTGATTGCGAACCGTCTTGCCTCCCGCGGACACATCCATGCCGGCGTACGAGACGTGATAGCCCGTCGGATTGGTCGCTTCGAGCGCCAGTGTCTTGCCCGCAGACTTGATGCGCCAGGTCACGCGCGACGGTGCTTCCGCTGCGGTGCCCACCAGGCCGGTGGGTCGGTAGAAGAGCTTGACGCGGGTGCGGAACGCAAGTTGCAGACGATTGGCTTCCGCTAGGTCACCCGTGGCTTTCGGGGGGATTTCCAGCACGTTCAGCCAGAACACGGACTCCTTGTCCGTTGGCAGTGGCTCGCCGGTGTAGAGCACCCGCAGTGTCTGCCCCTTGCTCGGATCGATACGCGCCACCGGAGGCATCACCGAAAATGGCACTTCGATGGATGTCGGCGAAGCCTTCGGATCGCCCTTGTCCACCCACGTCTGGATCAATGCCGGCGTATTGCCTTCATTGGATGCCCGGATCGTGGCTTCCTTGTCTTTCTCGTCGAGTATGACGCGCGTGCCGCCCAGGACCACCGAGGCGTGCGCTGCAGAACCCGTAAGGCCCAATACAAGCATCCCGGCGGCCAACGCGGATTGAATCGTTGACCTAGTTTTCATGACAGCTAATGCGAATTCGGTGTGCTGAAGCCGGATGGCCCCCTGACAGACGCCAAGGCGCCATCCCGGCAGACTGCTTAGTTGTAGGAAATGTCGTACGTCACCGTCGAGCTGACGGCGCCCGCACCCGAGCCGGCGGCCGAGGTCGAGTGATACTGCGCGTAGTAGTCCAGATTGGCGGCGCCAGCGGTGATCGGCACCGACTTCGAGTTCTGCAGACCGGCACCAACGCCATCCGAGGCACCCACGGTGATGACCGAGGTGTCCTTGTTCAGCAGTTCGATTTCGACTGCCGTGGCCGAGCCAGCGTTGATCAGTCGACCAGTGCCCAGATTGACGGTGGAACCTGCCTCGAAGAACGTGTGGACGTTGCCCGTGGCCGGCGTGCAGTTCGTCAGCGCAATCCGGAAGCCCGTGCGGCCGGCGGTCGCGTCCAGGGCGTTCAGCGTGGTCGTCGAAACGGTCGGCATCGTGACCGTGAAGTTCACCGGCGCGGTGCCACCGTTGATCTTGCAGGTCGTGGCGGTGATGTTGCCGTTGAACGTGATAGTGCCGTCCGGCGCGGCATGGGCGAGTTGGGCACCCATGGCGGCGATGGCTACGATCGTGGCGGAAATAAGCTTGGTTTTCATATCGGAATTATCAAGAGACAGGAATCAAAAATATAGACGGAGGGCCTAGCCAGAGATCGAAAACAAAATGCTGCCGCGGATCGGAGAATGCACTTCCTTTCCACCTCTCATTCTCCGCCGGCCCCCAACAACATTATTGGTTCAACCGACATTGCACTCAAATAGGGCAAGCCTTAAAATTCGCTGCAATGTCATTCAATCCTGCAGTAGATAATCCATCAACCCCATTGAGCGACGTTTCCTGCTCAAATAGAGAAAATCCGAATCATGAGAATCAGTTATTCGTGACCCGGCGAAAACCTCACATTTCCGGTTTCCAGCGCGCCGATACCTGGCGCTTAAAGAACTGATGGGCCAGGCGGGCCTCCGGCATCGGCGCTCCCAGCAGAAATCCCTGAGCCTGATGGCAGCCAAGTCTGATCAGGCACTCCAGGTCATCGAAGTTTTCCACCCCTTCGGCGATGGCCTTGAGGCCCATTGCGCGCACCATGCCGATAACGCTGCCCAGCAGGGATGCGGCGCGCGGGTCACGTCCAATGTTCTTCACCAGCGACTGGTCGAGCTTGATCGAGTCACACTCGATATGGCGAAGCAGCTGCAATGAAGTGGTGCCCGTCCCGAAGTCGTCCAGCGCGATGCTCACGCCTTCTGCCCTGAGCGCCCGAATGGCGTCCCGCGCCGTCATTAGGTCATTGACTTCCGTTTGCTCGGACACTTCGACATGCAGGCTACGCATGGAGATGCCGAAATGCTGGCAGGCGGATCGCAGCGCCACGTGCAGCCTGCCGGTTTCCAGGCAGCGCCACTCCGCATTGATCGAGATCGGAAGCGCAAGTCCGCCCTTCTCCCAACGGCGCACCGCCGCGGCTGCGTGCCAGATCATCACGATCGTCAGTTCGGACAGCAGATCGTGCTCACGCAACGCCCCCAGGAATGCGGCCGGCGGAATCATGCCGAAGCCGGGACGCGCCCAGCGCGCGAGCGCTTCTACTCCGCGCAAATGCCCCCCATCCAGATCGAACTGCGGCTGATAGCAAGCCACGAATTCGCCACAATCTATCGCGTTGCGTAGCACTTCCACCTGTAGCAATTCCGGCGCCCACCAGGATTCCATGGTGTCCTCGGCGACCTGCATTTGAGGACACTCGGATTTACCAGACTCGCGGGGTCTGGCGTGCATCTCTTGCATCCATGACATGCTGCTATTACCTCTCGAACGTTTTACCCTTGCCAATCTATCCACGACAGCACAGATACCTCGCCTGAACGAATGCCGTCACCATGAATCGGAGAAACTTCATCGATTCACAAAATCCCCATCACCTTTTCCAATAATGACTCAGATAATTCCCACGACGCTATTGGAAATCCCTTAAATTTGGGCGCGATATTTAATGTAACGATCAGACATTATCGATCGGGCAAGGGCAGCCCGGGAGCCGACGCGCGGCGGACGGGCTGCCCGAGATCCACGCCCGCGTACTGCGCGATCAGCGTTTCCAGGGCCGTGCGCAGGGCAATCCATTGTTCCTCCATGCCCGCAAGACCGGACTCCTCGATGGTTCGCTCGAGCCACCGACATGCCTGGGACTCCGACGCATGACCAAGCGTGGCCAGCGCGCCGGCCAGGGCATGAAGCTTGCGCATCAGGCGGACGGTATCGCCTGCGGCCGCCGCCTCCGACAGTTCCGCCAGGTCCTCGCCGAGGTACTCGCTCAAGGACATCATGGCTTCCTTCGGGATTAGTGACGGTTCCGTACCCGGCAAGGGTGGTGAAGCATCCAAGGGCTCGATCAGTTCCCGAAGCGCCGCGAGCCGTACCGGCTTGGTCAGGCAGCGGTTGATGCCGGCCTTCTGGCACGCACTCTGCAGGTCGGGGCCAACGCTGGCGGTCACGGCAACGATGGGAACGGTGATCCCACGTTCGCGCATCGTCCGCGCAAGTTCGTATCCATCCATGGACGGCATCTGGAGGTCGGTGAGGATCAGGTCGTAGGACTGGCTCGCGGTCAGCGCCAGCGCTTCCCGTCCATCGCCGGCAACATCCACCCGCTGCCCGAGCCATTCGAGCAGCCGGCGCATGACAACCTGGTTGACGCGATGATCCTCCACCAGCAGGATGCGCAGCGACTTGAGCGCGAGATGCCCCTGCGCAGAGTCGGCACGCCGCTGCACGGGCATCGGGAGTTCAAGCCCTGCAGCGGTCAGAATCGCCTGAACCAGGCCGCGCCACGCATACCGCGAGGCACGGATCGGCGTCTGACTCGTGTCTGGCAACAGGGACGCGTTGCTCTCGATCACGACGTCGGCATCGGGACAGGCACGGATATCCCCGTGCTCGCAGACCACCACGTCCACGGGCGTGGCGGGCGGCTGCGAGGAATCGAACCTGACCACCACCGCACCATAGTGCTGCAACAGGTGCTCGATCCCGTGGTAAGTCTCGCGCGAGGGACTGCACAGCCCGACGGTCAGACCACTCAGGCCGTTCGCGATGTACAAATCGTTCAAGAGACCGGTCTGCACGATGTCGGCCGGCTGCGTGACCGTCACCGGCTCCATCGGAATGCGCACATCGAAACAACTGCCGAGCCCCGGCTCACTCACCAGGCGAATGGAACCGTTCATGAGCCCGACGAGCCGGTTGCAGATGGAGAGCCCCAGCCCCGTGCCGCCAAAACGGCGGGAGTCCGACTGCTCGGCCTGCACGAATGGCGCGAACAGGCGCTGCTGATCCTCGATGGCGATACCAATGCCGGTGTCGATCACGCGCAGCTTGAGCCAGTCCCTACCACCTTCCGTCATGGTGGTAGCCTCGACCACAACCTTTCCCTGCTCCGTGAACTTGATCGCGTTGCTGACGAGATTGCCGAGCACCTGCTCCGTCTTGAGTGGGTCGAGCAGGATTGGGGCGTGCAACGCGGGATCGATCACGCAAAGTAGCTGCAACGACCTGCGCTCCGCATCCGGCGCAAACCGCCGGCAAACGTCCTCGACAAGGCTATCGATCTGGCAGGGGCGCGCCTGCAATGCCATCTGCCCGGCCTCGATCTTGCTGAAGTCGAGCACGTCGTTGATGATCTGGATGAGCGACTGCGCCGATTGCTGCATGACCTCCAGCTGGTCGCGCTGGGCCGCGTCGAGCGCGCTCACCTCCAGCAGTTCGATGCTGCCGAGCATGCCGTTCAACGGCGTGCGAATCTCATGGCTCATCGTCGCGAGAAAGGCGGACTTTGCCCGGTTCGCCGCATCCGCGTCATGGATGGCCTGGAGCAGCGTGGATTCGCTCTGCCGGGCGGCGGTCACGTCGTCCATGGCGCAGAGCTTCGCCGGCTTGCCCTGACACGTTGACTCGACCACACGGACGGTAAGATAGCTCACCGTTTCATCGGTATGCGCCAGCTCGAAGTTGAACTTCCCATGCCGGCCAACCGTATTGCCGCGCTCGCCATCCGCCAGCGCATTGCAGGCCGCGCGGTGAAAGCGCGCCAGTTCTCCGGGCTTTGCGTGAGCCGTGATCCGATCGGAGACATCGTTCTCCATCAACACCGCGGCGTTCGTGCTGTCGAGGATCACGAGCCCGACGCCGGTCGACTCGATGATGGTGCGCCCAAGGACTTCGCTCTCCTGCAGGCGCAATGATTGCGTTTGCGTAGGCCGCATGATGCGTCTGTCCACCAGCCGGACCCATGCCAGCATCAAGGTGCAGGTCAGCCCAGTCAACGCGAACAGCCAAAGCGTGTTCCGCCGCAGGCTCTCCCACAGCATGCCGGTCTCCACCACCTCCACGGCTCGCCAGCCGGAGCGATCCACCGGACCGTCCAGCACCATGACGCTGGGTAGTAGCCCGCTGCCCACGAACGTCGGCGAGTTCGTCGCGACATGGGCTCGCTTCACGAGCGCCTGGCTCACTGCCGGCGGCAGCGGATCCCGGGACATGGAATCCGGCCGGAGGATCGTCCCTTCCGCGGTCTGCACGAAGAAGCCGTCCTCAAGGTCGTCATCCTCGGGAAAGATCGCGCTCAGCGGAAAGTCCATCGCAAACACGGCGCGCGGTTCGCCATCTACATGGATCAGGGTCGCCACCGTAACGATGGGGGTGCGAGACACCCAGTCGTAGCCCGGCTCCAGCATCACGACGCGGCCGGGGGCCGCCTTCAACTGCTCCAGCAGCTTCCGGCTGCGCAATCGCGCAATACTCCCTTCGACGAAGGCCTGGTACGTCGCGTCGTTCCGCAGCGTCTCCCTGGCTTGCGGCAGATTGCGTGGCGTGACATAGAAACGATCGGCATTGAGGTCAACGAGCCAGACGTTCTCCAGGCCCTGATACTGGACACTGCTCACGCGCAACATGAACGCCAGCACGTTCGCCAGCGGCGCAATGCTGGCATCGGCCGGTATCGCCTCCCGTCCAGCGGAAATGGGCAACGCCACGTACGGTCGTTCGCCACGCTTCTGCAGATGGTCGATCCAGTCGCGACTGGTGGTCTGCGCCATAGGCTTACCGACGCCAACCTCGATCAGACGTTCGAGCGTGCCTTGCGCGCGCAGCGTCATTCTCCGCACCGCAGTCAGATTTGCCTCCACCTGTTCCGCACGTGCCTGGAACAGGATCTTCTGCCGGTCGACGGCTTCGTCCATGCGGTACTTGAGCAACACGAACCACGACAGCCCGATCAGCACCAGCAGGCAGGTGACAAAGACATAAACCAGATTGCGGATCTGAGAGATGCTCAATGGCAACGCGGCCAGCTTCTCTCCTTTGATCAGCTTCCTCATGATGATTTCCCTTACTACTTGGGGGGCATTCCGGCTCGGGCCGACACGCTCCCCCATCCGCAGCGCATGGTTGCGCGATACGGTGTGTCGTGTCGTGGGTCTGGAACACTGCCAAGCGCCGTCGAGTTTGGCCGCAGTGCCGAGCGGGGCGTTATCCCCGGGGCTTTGGTACCCATGGTGGCCAACCCTCGATCGGGGCTGGCATTCGCTTCAACCTGGCGGGACGTTACGGCCCGCGCCAGGCTACATCGTGCTACACCAGGCCGTACTGGATCGACATCGCCACAAGCTGCACGTGATCTTGCACATTCATCTTGCGCATCAGACTCTTCTTCTGCGCGCTGACCGTGTTGACGCTGCGGCCAGTGTCGCGGGCAATCTTCGAGATCGGCACGCCGGCCAGGTAAAGCCGCAGGACTTCCAGTTCGCGCCGGGAAAGGCTGTGGCGAATCTCGTCGACGCTGTGGCGAACCTCGTCGACGGCGCGCGGCGCGGCACGCCATGAACCCCACATCACGTCCATCGCCCGCGGGGAGAGCGAACCGATGCCCATGTGCGCCATCAATACCGCCTGCGCCACGGCATCGGCGTCATCCAGCGCACTGACGATGTTCTTTACACCGCTGCCGAGCAGCGTCAACACATCGGCCCGGCGCGTCAGATCGGCCTGGACGACCAGCGTTGCCGGCGGCGCCATCGTGGAGTCAACCAGCCGGAGAAACAGTGCGGATTGATCAAGGCCGGATTCCGGCTCCCGGACCTGAAGCACGACGTCGCATCCCGCGCGCTGCGTGATTGCGAGAACCTCCTCGGCACGCCCGCTGTTTCCGACGAGCTCAATGCACGGCAAGGACTCAAGACGTCGCGCCAGAGCCTGACAGACTGCAGGTCGATCACTTGCGATGCATAGCCTGACTTTCTTCATTTCCTACTATCCCGATTCAATATCTGCCTGCATCCATGTTGGTTCACGGGAGCGGCCGGGACTATAAGGCAACGATTAAATTTGGGCGCAATGCATGCAGGTGACGGGGTTACGTCAATGCATCCGCACCGGAATGGTGCGGATGCGATGGCCGACACGGAGAATCGACGGAACTGCGGGAGGGAGCAAGAAGTAGCGCGAAAGAGCGGGTCCGAGGACCCGCGTGCCGGCTGCGATTACGCCAATGGCGGTGGCAGCGGCAACGACCGGGCCCGATTACTGGGCGGCCGCAAGCATGCCGTGGGTGACGGCGTACTGATAAAGCTCGTAATCCGATGTCAGACCCAGCTTGCGCATCGCCATGCTCTTCTGGGCGCTGATGGTCTTGCTGCTGCGATTGGCCTGCCGGGCGATCTCGACCAGGGGCACACCAGCCGCGCATTTGCGCACGACCTCCAGTTCCCGCTTCGAGAGCTTTGGCTCCGGCGCGCCGCCGTCGTCGCTGGCATCGCCGAGCAACGCCTGCACCGCAGGCGCCAGATAAGCGATACCGACGAAGGCCGCCCGGATCGCGGGGGCGAGATGGCCAAGGTGATCGGACTTGCTCAGGATCACCGAGATGCCTGCCTTCTGAATGTTCCGCAGCAGGGCGGGATTGTCGAGCATCGTGATCACGACAATACGTACGGCCGGATGGCGCCTGCGAATCAACTGCAGCATCGGCAAGCCGTCGCCAGTCGCACTCCCCGGCATGGAATAGTCGGTCACCAGCACATCGCACTGGGTGGTGTCGAGCAGACGCAGCAGCTCGGTGGAGCTATGCGCCGTGCCAACGACTTCAAACCCAACCTCGTCACCTAGTTCTCTACGGATGCCATTGACGACTACCGGGTGATCGTCGGCAATCAGTACCTGAATCATCATGCCCCTTCGGACCCGGTCGATTGAATGAGATATATGGATCACATTGCCCTTGTATGGCCGGGTCGCCATGTCGAGATAATAGAAGTTCTACGAGATATGAGTCCTAGGGAAAGCCTTAAATCCACAAGCCATCATCATCAATGGCCAAGTCTTGCGCGGCACATCGGCGAGCTATGACTCGGCTTCGAGGTACACCTGCAGGTAGCCGTCCAGGTCATCGGTGAGCTGTTTGGCGCCATCGAACGCGTCGCGCGCCACGGCTTCGAGTTCTCTGCACAGGTCCGCCACCTCCTCCCAGTCATGCAAATGCGCGACGGCGCCGCGAACGCGATGCGCGCGCTCGGCCACGGTCCCGAGATTCTTCTGCTCGACAGCCTGCCTGATGGCCCGCGCGTCTTCCCAGACCGTGCGTATCAGCAGCAACCGGTCATCTTGCGAGACGTCGCCCTGAGGCAGTTCGGCGGCGCTCCTGGCTGCCGTCGCCAGCGCTTCACTTCGGTCCGGCAACACCTGCCTGAGGCTATCGGCAAGGGCCTGCAACAGAACAGGCTTGGTGAGATGTCCGTTCATCCCCGATGCCACGCAGCGCTCGGCCTCTCCGGTGGCCACGCTGGCGGTGACGCCGATGATCGGGATGGTGAAGCCGTCCGCGCGCAAGGCATGCGCAAGTGCGTAGCCGTCCATCCCTGGCATGTGCACATCGGTCAGCACCGCATCGAATTGGCCCTGCCTGCAAGCAAGCAATGCGTCCTCGCCACTACTGACCATGGTCGTCCGGCAACCCAGCTGTTCTAGTTGCTGCTGCATCAGCCGGCGATTGACCGGATGGTCGTCCACTGCCAGCACCTGCAGATCCAGCTTCAACATCTGCGTCGAACGTTGAACCGGGGACGCCGTGCTGGTCAGCGGGATGCCTGCCGCCCGACACAGCGCGCGCACGATGCCGGCCTGATGATAGGCGGAGACAACCAGGCCATCGGGCCTTGCCACGGCCTCCAGCGGCCCACTTGCCTTGAGCCTGACCACTCCGGCGTATCCGTTCGGCACGGGGCCCTGCGTCTCGTCCGCTATCAGCAGGATAGTGCCCGGGTCGGTGGCGTCGCCCTGGCAGGCAATTGCCCTTCCTCCTGACTGGCGGATCATGGCGATGACATCCGCGCGCCATACGGGGTCCTGCGCCCGGACGACGACATTGGGCAATGCCGGTTCGACCGACTGTCGTGCCTCCCCAATCTCCAGGGGCACGGAAAAGGAAAAGCGGCTGCCGCGCCCAAGCTCGCTCTCGACGGCAATGCTGGCGCCCATCCGGCGGGCCAGCCTCCTGCAGATCGAAAGACCGAGGCCCGACCCACCAAAACGCCGGGCCGTGGTGGCATCACCCTGAACGAATGGTTCGAAGAGTTGTGCCTGCGTGCCTGGCGACATGCCGATACCGGTATCGAGGACTTCCAGCACCAGACACAGCGTCGTCTCGTCCGAGGGCGTCGAAGCGGCGCGGAAGGCCCGGATGCCAACGTGCCCTTCCGACGTAAACTTCAACGCGTTGGTTAGAAAATTGTCGAGGGCCTGCCTGACACGGACCGGATCGCCGATGAGCCAGGGTAGATCGGCCTGCACATAGCAGGTCAGCGCCAATCCCTTGCGCAGTGCCAGCGGCGCGTGGGATCGAGCTACGGCCTCCACCAGTTCCACGGGATCGAACGCCACGGACTCCAGAGTGAGCTGCCCGCCCTCGAACTTGGTGTAGTCCAGCAGATCGTCGATGATCGACAGCAATGTGGCCGACGACGTCTGAATCGTCCCGACGTCCTGGCGCTGCCGATCATCCAGCGCGGTCAGGGACAACAATTCCAGCGTACCCAACATGCCGTACAACGGCGTCCGCATCTCGTGGCTCATCGCCGCCAGAAAGATCGACTTGGCTGCGTTCGCATCCTCGGCCAGTCGATGAGCCCGTTGGAGTTCGCGCTCGGCCTGCAGGCGGATGGCGACCTGCCGCCGCTGACGCCAGTAGCCGAGAGCCAGAAGCGCCAGCGCCGTGACGACCAGCGCCACGTACGGTGCGGCACGCCGCCGGATTTCGCTACCCGACAAACCGAACTGATAGGTCGTGGTCAGGTATCGATTGCGGATCGCCTGTCGCCGCTCCGGTGGCATGGCCTCGATGGCGCGATCGATCAGCGGCACGAGCGGCTCCAGCCCCGGCCGCACATCGAATCCGATGAGCTGCCGCAGCCTGGTAGCGCCCACAACCTTGAGTTGGCCCACGTAGCGGCTCTGAATAGCGCGATCCAGCGCAGCCAGATTGCCAATGTAGAGATCGGCCTTGTTGTCCCGCACCATCTCCAGCGCCGCCTCGGGCGAGGCAGCAGTCACGATCGGCGCCGACGGTACCGCCGCGCGCACCAGATCGGCCATGACCGACTTGGCGGCCACGGCAACCCGAAAGCCTGCAAGCTCGGACAGTTCGCCGATGGCCGGGGAATCGGTTCGTCCAACGATCACAAGGGGATAGGACTCGACGGCACGGGTACGGGTCGGGAGATGCCGATTCGCCATCTCCGCCGGCTCGACATACTGATTGAGATCGATCTGCCCGGCCGCCCTCAACCGGCCGGACTCGGCCGGCTCCGCGACGGAACTCACATCGAAACGCAGGCCCAGGGTCTCACTCAGGTAGGCCAGGTAGGCGCTCAGTATTCCGGTGGGCTGACCATCCTCGTCCTCGTAGGTGAACGGCGCCCACTGAGTCAGCAATTGCACGCGCAGCCGAGGCAGGGAGGCCAGGTAGCGCCGCTCGTCTTCACTCAACGGCGCCGCCGCCTGCGCTGGTGTGCCGGCCACAACTGAATCTTGCGGCTTGGAGCCGTCCAAAGCGACTGGCTGCGCCGCCGGGAAATAAACGTGGCGCCCCGACGCTTCACCGGCTGCCGCGGACGCCGCGGGCGCCGCAACCGGCAGCAGCACCGCTGCCAGCATGAGGGTGAACGAAGCCACGCGTCGACGGGCAATCCGCGTCGGACTGGAATGCCACATGCCTTCCTCCTAGCGCCCGGGATGGCGACCACGTTCGTCAGCCGTTCGCCCCGGCGTTCACCAATATGGGATTTGTATGCTACTCCACTGCGCGATTAGGTGGTGTCATACGCGATTGCAAGTGCCACCCGTTTGACAACTGGCAGTGGCCGCGCGGCGCGCGGCTCGACGAGATCGCCCGCCATGATCCATGGGATGGCTACAATGCAGTACGGCAGACACTGACCCGCGCACGCAAGCTGCTGGATAGCGTCCCAACCACCTCAGGGAGACGAAACCCATGAAACACGAATCCACGTCCGTTCCTGCTTCGCTGCGCGCGCTCGCGCTGTCTCTCGGCTGCCTGCTGGCCGCACCGGCCATCGCCAAGCTCCCGCCGCCAACGCCGGAACAACAGCAGGCCGCCGAAGCCAGGAAGGCCAAGGAGGCGCAGGACGCCAAGGCTCAGGCCGAGGCGCTGGCCAAGGTCCAGGACCAACTCGCCGCGCGGTTCGGCAAGGGGTCCGACGCAGCGGCCAAACCCGCCGAGGCGCAAGCACGTTGACGCGGGGCCCCCAAGGGGGAAAGGGGACGGGGCCCCAACGCGCGCGGGCGCCGTCAGCGGCGCCTTACTCGAAAGGCTTCGGCTTCGGCGTCTTGTCGCTCGATGGCGGCAGCATCGGCAGCACGATCTTCGGCTGATCGCCGGTCAGCGTCTTCAGGAACGCCACGATGTCGGCGTTCTCTTCCGGCGTGAACTTGCGTGCCAGTTGCAGTCGACCCATCGTATCCACCGCCTGACTCAGCGTGGCCGCCTCGCCATCGTGGAAGTACGGGTAGGTCAGCGCCACGTTGCGCAGGGTCGGCACCTTGAAATTGAAGCGATCAGCGTCCTTGCCCGTCACCGCCGCACGGCCCTCCGACGGATTCCCGGTCTTGTACGGCTCCACGAGACCCATCTTCTGGAACGAGTTGCCGCCGATGTTCTGGCCGTTGTGGCAGGCAACGCAGCCCGAGCCCTTGAACAACTGGTAGCCGCGCAACTCCTGCGCGTTGATAGCCGTCTTGTCACCCTTCAGCCATTTGTCGAAGCGCGCATTCGGCGTGACCAGCGTTTCCTCGAATGCGGCAATGGCCAGTGTGATCTCGGATATCGTCAGCTTGTCCGACTTGAAGACCTTGCGGAATTCGTCGACGTATCCGGGGATGGATCGGAGCGTGTCGACCGCCAACTCGTGCGTGAAGGCCATCTCGATTGGATTGGCAATCGGCCCGCGCGCCTGCTCTGGCAAATCTTTCGCCCGGCCATCCCAGAACTGCACGAAGTTCAGGCTGGAATTCAGGACGGTCGGCGAGTTGATGCCGCCCTGCTTCCACTTGTCGCCGATGGACGTCTTGAGGTTATCCGAGCCACCCATGCTGAGGTTATGGCACGAGTTGCACGAGATAAAGCCAGAGCGCGAAAGACGAGGATCGAACCAGAGCTTTTCGCCCAGCGCCACGCGTTCCGGGTGCTGGACCTTGGCAGGTGCGATGGGCTGGATAGGTTCGGCTTGCGGCTCGGCGGCGTGCGCACTGGATACGGTCGCGGCAAACAGCACCGTTATGAACGTCGCCGTCGAAAACGTCGACAGGACTCTGCTTCGGCTGGATTTCATGGGGACTCCGTCTTGTTGATCGGACCGCGAGACGCGGACCGCAAGCCGGATTAGGCACTTTTGGTTCCATCCAGGTGTTGATAGCTATCAACCGCTTTGGAGGATGAAACGAACGGGTACGACACATATCAAATCGGGCTCGATTTCGTCCCCGATGCGTCGCAGCCAGCCGGACATGCCCATCGTCGCCGAACGATTGGCATGCCCGGCTGGCCCGTCACCCATTGTGCGTCAGCAGTACATCAACGGCGCGTCAGTCCAGGGTGATGCCCTCGCGCTGAATCACCACCGCCCAGTTGGCCTCTTCCTTCTCGACGCGCTTGGCAAAGTTCGCCGGGTCGATCATGACCACTTCACCCTGCTGACTCAGAACCGACTTTGCGCGGGCATCATTGGCCACACCCTTGGTGATCTCATACAGCTTCTGCACAATCTGCGGCGGCGTGCCCGCCGGCGCCAGCATGCCGAGCCAGAAGCTGACATCGAACGGCTTGACACCGGCTTCCTCCAGCGACGGCACGTCTGGCAACTGCGGCATCCGCTTGGGCGATGTCACTGCAAGCGGCTTCAGCTTGCCAGCCTTGATCTGCGGCAGCCCATTCCACGCGTCGAAAGCAGTCTCCAGTTCACCGCTGATCACAGCCATCTCCGCCTGCGAGGCCGATTTGTACGGCACGTGCGTGGTCTGGATCTTCTCCCGGTTGTTCAGCATGGCGAAGCTCAGATGCGCGATGTTGCCCGGCCCCGCCGAGCCATAGCTGAGCTTGCCCGGATTGCGCGTGGCGTAGCGAACCAGATCGCCAACCGAACCGATACTGTTCTTCTTTGCCCACTCGGGGTTCGCCACCAGCACGAACGGCGCCTCCACTACCAGCGCGACCGGCGCCAGATCCTTGGGCTTGTAGTTGCTCCGCTTGTACACCTGCGGGTTGATGGTGATGCTGCTCGAGTTCGTGACCAGCAGCGTATAACCGTCCGCGGGCGACTTGGCGACCTCGGCAACGCCGATCAGGCCGTTCGCGCCCGGCTTGTTCTCGACGATGACCGGCTGCCCCAGCGACTTGCTGAGCTGCTCCGACAGCACGCGCGCGACGGTATCGGTGGTGGACCCTGCCGGGAACGGCACGACGATCCGGATCGGCTTGTTGGGCCAGTTGGCTGTCTGTGTGGCCGTCTGCGCGCCAGCCGGTGCCGCCATCGTCCCTGCCATGACGGCCAGCGCCGCTGCCACCAGCTTCATCCCGCCCTTGATGGCGCGGCGGCGTGCAGTGATTTCGCGTTCTTTCATGTGTGTCTCCTTGTCGTTCTCGATGTCGTTCTCGGTGGTCCTGCTGAGTTCCTGCGTCATGCGCGCCCCTTCGATACCTTGGGCTGCGCGGTTTTCCCTGTCACGCCAATACGCTCCAGTTCCGCGATCTGAGCCGGGCCGAGCGCGAGCACGCGCGCCAGCACCGATTCAGTGTGCTCGCCAAGCGTTGGGGCGGCATATCGGATTGCCTGCGGCTCGCTGCCCGTGCGGAACCAGGCGGTCGTGGCCCGGTACGGCCCGCTATGGGCACGGTCAATGTCGCGCCAGAATCCGCGTGCGTGCAGATGGGCATCCTGAAGTACCTGCGACATGGGACGCACCACGCCCGCCGGGATACCGGCGTGCTGCAGCGTCTGCATCGCAGCCTCGGGATCGCGGCCCGCGCACCAGGCGCTGATTGCCGCGTCGATCTCACTCCCCCGCGCGCGTCGGCCAGACACGCTGGCGAGTTGCGCATCAGCGGCGAGATCGTCGCGCTCGATAACGCGGCAAAGGGCGGGCCAGTGTGCGTCCGTGGCAGACAGGACGACCCACGCATCGTCCCCGTCGCAGCGGAAGCACCCATACGGAAACAGCATCGGATGACGATTGCCCTGGCGCGGCGATACCGCTCCGGAGATCGACTGCTCGATCATGAACGGCGCGGCCATCGGCAGCATGGCCTCCACCTGCGACAGGTTGACGTGCCGCCCCGCGCCCGTGGCCTGCTGCGCGAAAAGCGCCAGCAGCATCGCCGCGCCCGCGTTCAGCCCGCCAATCGGGTCGCCATAGGCATAGGAGGTCATGGCGGGCGGCCCATCCGGGTGTCCGGTGTAGAGCGGCAGCCCGCTGGCCTGCTCGAGCGTGCCGCCGTAGGCCCGGGTGTTGCTCCACGCGTTACCGAGTCCGAAGGCCGGCATCGACACCATGACCAACCGCTTGTTCCGGGCGCGCAAGGCCTCGTAGTCGAGCCCGAGCTTCGGCAACACCTCCGCCGAGTAGTTCTCGATGACAGCGTCCGCGCCCTCTACCAGTTCGAGCAACAGCCGCTTGCCCTCCTCGCGCGTCAGATCGAGCGTGATGCCCTGCTTGTTGCGGTTCATCAGGTTGAAGTTCGAGTTCTTCTCGTACAACCGCTCCCGATAAAACTCCTCGGTAAAGTTCGCGCCGCGCCACCAGTCGGGGTAGCTCGTGCTCTCGACCTTGATGACCTCGGCGCCGAAATCGGCCAGCGTGCGCGATGCAAGCGGCCCGGCCCAGCCCATCGTCAGGTCGATGACACGGATTCCTTCCAGCGGCCCCTTGGCCGTGGTGGCGCGTTGAAACTGGCGCAGCGGTCGATGATCGAGACCCGACGCACGATAGAACGCATCGTCCGCGCCCTTCAGCGGCGCGTCGCCACCGGCCAGCGGACCGGCTGCGTCGAGCCGGAGTGGCACCACGGGACCTTCGAACGTCGTCCCGCCGATTCGTACCGGCACGAACGCCCCACGCTCCCGGTGCACCGCCTGGCCGAGCAGTTCCTGCATCGTTGGCACCAGTACGGTGGGATGCTTCATGTCCCCGAGCAGCTCGAACCATTCCTGCGCAGTTCGCGTGCGGAACGCCGGGATCAGGATCGCGTCGATCTCGTCGGCCCGGTTCATGCGCTCCTGCCCGTTCGCGAAACGCGGGTCGCGGGCCAGTTCGGGCCGTCCGATGGCTTCGCACAGCGCCGTCCACTGCGGCAGCGTGTGCGTGAAGATGCCGATCCAGCCCGATGCGGTCTCGTAGATACCGGCCGGATGCGTGCCGCAGAAGCGGTTGACGCCCAAACGGCGCAGCGGGTGCCGCTTGTCGGGCACCATGCCGGCTTCCATCTCGACCACGCTGAACACCGCTTCATGCAGGCTCAGCACATAGCGACGGCTGCCTTGCGCCCCGCCGATCAGGGCGGCCACCGCAGCCGAGTACGCCATCAGCCCGCCCACGATCGCGGTCTGCACGTCATGCGGCATGTGCGGCGGCCCGTCCATCGGACCGCTTCCGTGCACGGCGCCGGCGAGGCAGCGGCACACGGCTTCCGAACCCGCGAACTCGCTGTATGGCCCGCTTTCGCCGAACCACGTGAGCGCGACCTCGATTGGCTCGTGCCCCGCTTGACCGTCCACGGCTGCGGCTGCGGCCACCGCCCAGACGGGTGCGGACAGCACGCCCACGCCTTCGGTCAGCGCGCGGGCATCGAGAACGACATCGCAGGTTCTTGCCAGCCGGGCAAGCCACGCGCGGTCAGCGGCATCCGCCGAATCAGCGGTCACGCTGCGCTTGTTGGTGTTCAGCCAGGCGAAGAGCGCGCTCTCCGGCTGCGCTTTGGCACTGGAAACCAGCGGCGGCATCTGCCGCCAGACATCGCCCTTCGGGCGCTCGACCTTGATGACTTCGGCGCCGAAATCGGCGAACAACTTGCCCGCGTACGCAAGCGCCGGACCGGTGCCGACCTCGAGTACGCGCAGCCCACCCAGCGCAAGCGGCGCCGGGGCAGCAGCATCCTTCATCTTGAATCCCTCGCGTGTGGACGTGGATCGGGCCTGCCGAACAGTGCCCGCGTTTCACTCATCACAGTGACAATCACCACGCTCACCATGCATCGACGAACGACTGGCGCGCCCTGCGGCTGCGAACGTCGGCCGAGGCAATGCCCTGGGCGATCCATTTGCGCGTCTCGGCCGGGTCGATCACGGCGTCGATCTCCACCGCTGCGGCCGTGTTGATCGCGTGGCCACGCTCGTAGGACTGCGCCACCAGCTTGTCGAACAGCGCCTTGCGCTCCGGGCCATCGGGCACCGCTTCAAGTTCCTTCTTGAAGCCGAGCCTGACCGCGCCCTCCAGCCCCATCGGACCGAATTCGCCGGTCGGCCACGAGATCGTGAAGTTTGCCGAGCGGAAGCCACCGCCTGCCATCGCCATCGCGCCGAGGCCGTAGCCCTTGCGCAGCGTGACGGCCAGCAGCGCCACCCGCAGCTTGGCGGCAGCCAGGAACATCCGCGACACGTGACGCACCTGGGCCTGGGCCTCGATCTCGGGTCCGACCATGAACCCCGGGGTATCAATCAGCGAGATGATCGGCAAGCCATGCGCATCGCAGAGTTGCATGAAACGCGTTGCCTTGTCCGCGGCATCCGCGTCGATCGCGCCACCAAGGTGATACGGGTTGTTGGCCATGATGCCGACCGGCTGCCCCTCCACACGGGCCAGTGCGGTGTGAATGCCCGCGCCGAACCCGCCGCGCAGCATCAGCACGCTGCCGACGTCGGCGATGCCTTCGATGGCCTTGCGGGTGTCGTACACGCGCAGGCGGTTCTCGGGCACGACCTGGCGCAACGCCAGCGCGTCAGGCGCGCTCCAGTGCGTCACGCGGCCCTGGAACATCGACAGGTAGTGCTTGGCGACCACCACGGCCTCGGCCTCATTCTCGACCAGCACGTCGACCACGCCATTGGCGAACTGCACCGACGCGGGACCCACGTCTTCCGGACGGAAGATGCCAAGGCCACCGCCCTCGATCATGGCCGGCCCGGCCATGCCGATGTTCGCCGAGCGATCGGCAATGATCACGTCGCAGCAGCCCAGGAACGCGGCATTGCCGGCAAAGCAACGGCCCGACACGATGCCGACCACCGGCACGTGTCCGCTGAGTTCGGCAAACGCCGCGAACGACGGCTGATACAGGCCGGAGACGGACGGAAAATCCACGTCACCAGGCCGCCCGCCGCCACCTTCGGCAAACAGCACGAGCGGCAGTTCGTCACGGAGCGCCACCTCGACGATACGGTCCGTCTTGATGTGATTGCGCTTGCCCTGCGTGCCGGCCAGCACCGTGGCGTCGTATGCCATCACCGCGCTGCGCGCCCGTTCCTTCGCGACCAGCTCACGGTTGATCTCGCCGATACCGGTGATCAAGCCATCCGCCGGCGTGTTGACGATCAGGTCTTCCTTGCTGCGGCGGGATGCCTGCGCGGCCAGCGCGAGCGCGCCATATTCCACGAAGGAATCGCCATCGCACAGGTCGGCGATGTTCTCCCGCGCCGTGCGCTGCCCGCGCGAACGGCGTTTGGCCACCGCATCGGGACGCGCCGCGTCATACAGATAGGCGTGCCGGTCCAGCACACGCTGCAGATCCGCACGGATCGCATTCGGATCGACATTCCTCGCGGCATCCACGGCCACGCCGTCGGCCTCTGCCTGCTCAAGCACGATCAGCATGTGGCCTTCGGACACCAGCGCACCCTTCTCCGGGCGCAGATCGACCACACGGCCCGCGCACGGCGCGACAATCGCGTGCTCCATCTTCATCGCATCGAGCACGGCCACCGTCTGCCCCGGCTTGACGATCTCGTCCAGTTGCACCGGGATGTCGACCACGCGGCCGGTCAGCGGCGCGCGGATCGCCACGAGCCCTTCTTCCAATTCCTCTTCGGCCTCCGGCGCGCGGGTCGCGTGGCTCGCGTGGGCGGGCGTTGCATGGGATGCGCCGCCGAAACGCGCGTCCTGCGCGCGCTCGGCTTCGGCGATGGTTTCCGCCGACGCCATCAACGCCGGCAGGATCGACTCGAAGAGACGCGTGTGGACGTCCTGCGTCAGGAAGTCCTCGCGCTGGGCAAGCGCCCGCAGCAGATTGAGGTTGGTCGGCACGCCAACGATGCGGAATTCCGCGAGGCTGCGCTGCAGCCGGCGCACGGCAGCTTCGAACCCGGGTGCGGCGCTGCTCACGATCAGCTTGGCCAGCAGGGTGTCGAAGTTCGGCGACGGCTCGTAGCCGGCGTAGCCGTGGGAGTCCACCCGCACATCCGGACCGGCCGGCGGCTCGAAGCGCTCCAGACGGCCAAATGCCGGACGCGCAAGCCCTTGCGCATCGGTCATTTCGGCATTGACGCGCACCTGGATCGCATAGCCCCGGGGTTGCGGCGGCGAAGCCGGATCGAGCCCAAGTTCGACGAGCGTCCGCCCGGAGGCCAGCCCGATCTGCAGCGCCACGAGATCCACGCCGGTCACCTGCTCGGTGATGGTGTGCTCCACCTGCAGCCGGGGATTGGCTTCGATAAAGACGAAGCGCTTCTGCTCGCCCGACTCGCTTTCCTCGACCAGAAATTCGAACGTGCCCAGGCTCTGGTAGTTGACGCGACGCGCCAGCCGCAGCGCGGCCTTGATAATCTCCGCGCGCAGCTCCGGCTTGAGCACCGGGCTCGGGGCAATCTCCACCAGTTTCTGGAAACGGCGCTGCAGCGTGCAGTCCCGCTCGCCCAGCGCAATAACGTGCTGGCCGTCGCCAGCGATCTGCACTTCGATATGGCGTGCCCGGCTGACCAGCCGCTCGGCGTACAGCGCATCCACGCCAAACGCGGAACTGGCCTCGGACCGGCAGCGCGCATAGGCCTCCGCCAGATCCTCGCGTCTGCGCACCACGCGCATGCCGCGCCCGCCGCCACCGCCAACCGCCTTGATGACAATGCCGGCGTCGCCCTGTGCATCGAAGAAGCGTTCGATCTCCTCCAGGGACGCGCCGCCATGCGTGGCGGGCATGACCGGCACGTCGCACTCGGCCGCCAATTGCAGCGCGCGGCCCTTGTCGCCGAACAGCGCGAGATGCTCGACCGTCGGTCCGATGAACCGGATGCCGGCATCGATGCACGCCTGCGCAAAATCGGCCCGCTCACTCAGAAAGCCGTAGCCCGGGTGTACGGCATCGCTGCCCGATGCCTTCGCGGCAGCGATGATTCCCGCGATGTCGATGTACGCAGCAGGGCCCGCACCGTCCAGCGCAATCGCTTCGTCGGCCAGCATCCGATGGCGGCAGCCCGCGTCGTCCTGCGAGTACACCGCGACGGTGCCAATATCCAGGTCGCGTGCGGCGCGCTGGACGCGCAATGCAATCTCTCCGCGGTTGGCGATCAACAGCTTCTTCAATTCAGTCTCCTCGTTTCTGGTTCTGTCTTGGGAATTCAGTTCGTACGTCAATCAGGGCCGGATGCCGAACCGGCTCACGCCTGCCTCGCGCAGCGGCGCCGCCAGATTGGCGAATTCACACAGCAGCGCGCGTGTTTCACGCGGATCGATGATGTCTTCGATGACAAACGCCTCTGCGCTGCGGAACGGCGAGGTCAGGCTGCGCACGCGCAACATGATCTCGGCGCGTTTCTGCACCGGGTCGTCCGCCCCTTCGATCTCGGACTTGTAGGCAACTTCCAGCCCGCCTTCGATCGGCACCTCGCCCCAGTTGGCCGACGGCCAGGCATAGCGGAAATTGAAGCGCCCCATGTGCTGATGCGCCGCGGCCGCCACGCCATACGCGCGGCGCAGGATGATCGAGCACCACGGCACGGTGGCCTGGTAGACCGCGGCCAGCGCGCGTACGCCGCGCCGCGTGGTGCCGGCTCTCTCGGCGTCCAGACCGGACTGGAATCCGGGGGTGTCCACCAGGTTCACCACGGGCAGGTGGAACGCCTGGGCCAGATCGACAATGCGCGTGAATTTCTCGGCGGTATCGCTATCCCAACTGCCACCCTGCACACGTGGATCGCTGGCAACCACCGCCACCGGCCAGCCATCGAGCCGGGCCAGGCCCGTGACGATGGCGCAACCCCAGTGCCTGCCGATCTCGAAGAAGGAACCGGCGTCGACCAATGCTTCCAGGATCGGACGGATCTCGTACGTCGCCCGGCCATCGCGCGGAATGGCGGCCAGCAGCCATTCATCACGGCGGGCGGGGTCGTCTGCCGGTGCCACGCGCGGCGGCAGTTCGTGCACCGATGCGGGCAGGTAGGACAGAAAATCACGCGCCCGCGCGAACGCCTCCTGCTCGGTGGCCACCTCGTCATCGACCACGCCATTGCGGCTGTGGATGTGACTGCCACCCAGCTCGTTCTTCGTCAGCCCCTGCTCATTGGGCGCCGCCGCTGGCGGGCCGGCATAAAAGAGCTGTGATGTCTCGCGGACCATCACCGAGTAGTGGCTGGCTGCCACGCGCGCCGCGCCCATGCCCGCTACCGACCCCAGTGCAAGCGACACCACGGGCACCACGGCCATGTTCTCGACCACGTGCTCCCACACCTTCATGGTGGGGATCAGCGTATGGCCCTTGATCTCGACATTGCGCACCGAGCCGCCACCGCCCGTGCCGTCGACCAGCCGCACCATCGGCAGGCGCAGGTCATGGGCCATCTTCTCCGCGTGAATCAGCTTGTCGCCCACTGCGCCGTCATTGGCGCCACCACGCACGGTGAAGTCATCGCCCACAAGCACCACCGGGCGCCCGCCGACATTCGCCCGGCCCATCACCAGGTTGGACGGCACCAGGTCCACGAGCCGGCCGTTACTGTCGTAGCGGCCGCTGCCGCTCAGTCCGCCAACCTCCCGGAACGTACCGGGATCGGCGATACCGGCAATCCGCTCCCGCACCGAAAGCTTGCCGGCCGCCTTGTGGCGCGCCACCTTTTCCTCACCGCCCATGCGGGCGGCCAGTCGCCTCCGGTAGGCAAGTTCATCAATCTCTGGTTGCCAGGTCACGGCGTGTTTCCTCTTTGGCGGCGTATGCATTGACTCCACAAGCGCACGATCCATGCCACCCCGAAGACACCCGCCAGCGCCATGATTTCATTGAGGATTTTTTCAGTCGCCACTATTATGTCCGCCATAACGACAATTCGTGTCCATACCGAGGACACACATGGAGACAGGCAGTGTCCTCAGAGAACACACAGCGCACGGCCCTCGAAGCCGTCGCGCTCGGCGCACTGGTGCTATCCCGTGACGGCGGCCGGATAGCTGCCGTCGGCGTGTGCGCCGATAGCAACATCGCCGATGCGGCCGAGCAGGCATGGGCGCAGTCGGCAGACCGGAAAACCGGGCGACGACTCTTCCCCGTCGAGACGGGCCAGCACCGCTACATCGGCCTGTGTCAGGAAGACGACCAGCATCGACTGATCCTTCTGCATCGCGCGGACGCGAGCACGGCGCTGTTCGATTTCCTGGGCTCGGTACCGTTCGCCGGTGCGATCCTCGACCACTTCCTGACCAGCCCGTACGAAGCGATCGTGGTAGCGGACCACGCCGGACAGGTGCGCTACGTCAGCCCGGTCCACGAGAAATTCCTCGGACTGAACACCGGCGAAGGCATTGGGCGTCCGGCCGCAAACGTCATCCCGAATTCGCGGCTGCCCCAGGTAGCGGCCAGTGGCAAGGCCGAAATCGGGCAACTGCAGCAGATGAACGGCGTGACACGCGTGGTCAACCGCATCCCTATCCGCGAGGCCGGCGAAGTGGTTGGCGCCATCGGGCAGGTCATGTTCAAGGGACCGGAAGCCATTACGCGAATGCACGAAGAGCTGTCGGAACTGCGCTCTCAGGTCGTGCGTTACCGGCGCGAACTGGATGGCTTGCGTGAAAGCCCATCGCCATACGGCTTGATCGGGGAAAGCGCGCCGATGCAGCGGCTGCGCCGCGAGATCGAGACCGTGGCACGCCTGGACGTGCCAGTGCTGATCCTGGGCGAAAGCGGCACTGGCAAGGAACTGGTGGCCCGCGCCATTCACGCCGCAGGCAGCGAGCCCGCGCGCGAACGGCCGCTGGTCAGCCTGAACCTGGCCGCCCTGCCCGCTACGCTGATCGAATCAGAACTGTTCGGCCATGTGCCGGGTGCCTTCACGGGGAGTCAGCGCAAAGGACAGGCCGGGAAGCTGGCGATTGCAGCCGGCGGCACCGTGTTTCTCGATGAAGTGGCAGACGTGCCGATGGAGGTGCAGGTCAAGCTGCTGCGCGTGCTGGAGGACCACATGGTCGAACGGCTGGGCAGCCATCGACCGGAACGGGTGGATTTCCGCCTGATCTCCGCCACCAACCGCGATATACCCGCGCTGATCGACGCCGGGCGTTTCCGCCTCGACCTCTACTACCGGCTGAGCGGCGTGGTGCTGCGTATTCCTTCACTGCGCCAGCGGCGCGAGGACATTCCCGCGCTGCTGCATCACTTCGTCAACGCGTTCTGCCAGCGTAACAACATCCCCGCCCCCGCGATCGACCAGGACGTGGCCCGGCATATCGCCAGCCAGCCGTGGCCTGGCAATGTGCGCCAGTTACGGCAACGCATCGAGGAAGCACTGGTGTTCTGCGATGGCCGCACGCTGCGCGTGACGGACTTCTCGCGCGGGGAATCCGCAATCGTGCCAGTGGCCGCCAGTGCCCAGCCGGATGAGGCACCGCTGCCGCCAGGTGCGGGGAACAGTGCGCAGAGCAGTGCGGGGATCGAACCGCCAGTGTCCTACGCATCGTCGCTGCCTGCAGCCCCGCCATCCGGCGCGTTGTCCGCCGGCATGAGCGAACTCGCCTATGCGGCGGTACTTGAGGCCATTGCACACCATGGCGGCAACAAGAAGCGCGCCGCCGAGCAACTGCGGATCTCGCGCTCCCACCTGTACAAGATCCTGGAGCGCGGGCCGGGTGGGTAACCCGGCCCGCCACGCCAGTCACACCACGCCATTCACACCACATTGATCACGACATCGATATTGCCGCGCGTGGCCTTCGAGTACGGGCAACGCTGATGCGCATCCTCGGCCAGTGCCTGGGCGGTGTCCCGGTCGAACCCCGGCAGGCTCACGTTGAGCCGTGCCTGCAGGAAATACTGATCGCCCGCCATGCCCAGATCGACTTCCGCATCGACGGCCACGCCTGCGGGCAGTGCAATCTTCCGCGCTTGTGCCGCCTTGCCGAGCGCGCCGATGAAGCAGGCCGACCAGCCGGCCGCGAACAGTTGCTCGGGGTTGGTGCCGTGGCCTGCCGCGCCCGGGGGCGTCAGGCGGATATCGAGCCTGCCGTCGTCACTGCGCGCGGCGCCGTCACGGCCGCCGGTGGTGTGGGTCTTGCCGGTGTAGAGGACTTTTTCGATCTTGGTCATGCTGAGCTCCTGGTATCGGATGAACGTTCTGACCCGGATGACTGCCGGGCCATATAGGTTGATGTCGAAGGTGCCGCCTTCACGGTTTGCGATGCGTGCCGTGCTGCGTACAGGAGCATTTAAGCGGGTGGATGTATCAGCGCCGTAGCCAGGATCGGCCGGTTTCGTGTGCGCACGTATCGGCGTGGCATTGCGATACAGAGAGATACAAAACAGTGCGGCGGTATCGCTGGAAGAGCAGGAAGAGCAGGAAGAGCGGGAAGAGCGGGAAGAGCGGGAAGAGCGGGAAGAGCGGGAACGCGGTGAAACGGTGCGGCAATTGCCGCACCGTCACCAGCCACGTCAGTGGCGCGCAGCAGGCTGCGCCGGGGCCGATGATGCAAGTGGCAACGTAAGCGTCGCTTGCAAGCCACCGCCCTCGCGATTGGACAGCACCAGATGCCCACCCATGGCACGCGCCAGTTGCTGGGCAATCGCCAAACCCAGCCCGGTGCCGCCGGTACCCCGGTTGCGCGACGTCTCGACGCGATAGAACGGCTGCATGACCCGTTCGAGATCGGCTTCGGGAATGCCCGGACCCCGGTCCTGCACCGCAATCGCCAGATTGCCGCCTGCCTCGCGCGAGACGGCGACACGCACCTCGTTGCCGAACTTGAGCGCGTTGTCGATCAGGTTCATCAGGATGCGCCGCAATGCCTGCGGCCGCGTCTCGATAGGCGCGCCGACCTTGCCCTCCACCTCGATCGCCTGCCCGCCATCGCGATAGTCGAACGCAAGGCTGTCGAGGAAGGCATCGACGTCCACGCGCACCGGCGTTTCCGAGCTGCCGTGCAACGTGCGCGCATAGGTCACACCTTCGCGCACAAGCTGCTCCATCTCGCGCAGATCCTGAAGAAAGCGCTCCTGCGTGTCCGATGGCTCCATCAGGTCCAGGCGCAGTCGCATTCGCGTGATCGGGGTCTGCAGATCGTGCGAAATAGCGGCGAGGATCTGCACCCGCTCGGCAAGGTATCCAGCAATGCGCTGTTGCATGGCGTTGAAAGCCGCCGCGGCATGTGCCACTTCCATCGGCCCTGATTCGGGAATCTGCTCGGCCTTGAGATCGGGACCGAGGTTTTCGGCCGCGCTGGCCAGTTGCTTCAGCGGGTGCGTCACCACCCGCACCGCGAGCCAGGCGCAGACGCCCAGCAATACGAGCTGCACCGCGAGCAATGCGGGCAGCCACATGGCCAGTGGCTTGGGCGCCGGGTGAATGTCGATGGTGAGCGGGCTGCCGTCACTCAGGTGGATATGCACCTGGAAGTGCTCCGCGTCGCCCGACACGGCATTCGCGTGCACCGTGTAGCGGCCTTGCAGCGCATGCGTGATGGTGTCCACCGCCTGCCGCGACAAGGCCTCGCGCGGCGGCTCGTCACCGCTGACGCCCGCGTTGAGCTGGTAGCTGTAGTTCTTGCGCTCGAGCTTGTCGAGCCAGCGCGGCCGCTCGGCCGCCGGCATCATGTCGAGAATCGACACGGAACTCGCCACATCCTGTTCCAGGTTCGAGAGCATCAGCCGATCGGCCGCGCCTTCGCGCTCTTTCAGCACGAGCGCGAAGGAAAGCCCCTGCGCCAACGCCAATCCGACCAGCAGGATCACCATCAGCCGGGCAAACAGGGAGCGCGGCCATGCGCGCAGCGCGCTCGCGTGAGTCACGTCCGCTCCTCGCGTACCTCGACGATCGCCGTGAACACATAGCCGCCATTGCGCACGGTCTTGATGTAACGCGCCTCGCGGGCATCGTCGCGCAGCCGCTGGCGCAACCGGCTGACCATCAGGTCGATCGAACGGTCGAACAGTTCGGCGTCGCGCCCCTGTGTGAGGTTCAATAGCTGATCGCGGCTGAGCACACGCTGCGGGTTGTCGAGAAAGACCCGCAGCAGCCGGTATTCCGCGCCGCTCAGCGCCACCAGCACATCGTTCTCGTCCAGCAGATGGCGTGCCGTGGTATCGAGCCGCCAGTCACCGAATGCCAGCAGCGTGGCGGCCTCGGTGATCTGCAGGTTCGGCGGCAACATGCGCGTGCGCCGCAGCACGGAACGAATCCGCGCCAGCAGTTCGCGCGCGGCAAATGGTTTGACGAGATAGTCGTCGGCGCCCATTTCCAGCCCGAGGATGCGGTCGGCTTCCTCGTTGCGGGCCGTCAGCATCAGTACGGGGGTGGTCTTGTGCGGCCCGGCGCGCAAGTCGCGGCACAGGGCCAGGCCGTCTTCGCCTGGCATCATCAGGTCCAGCACGATGAGGTCGACCGACCCCTTCTCCAGCGCGGTGCGCATTTCTCGCCCGTTTGCCGCAAGCGTGACACGCATTTCGTTGCGATCGAGATAGGTCGCAACAAGCTCACGGATCTCACGGTCGTCATCGACGATCAGAATATGGTCAGGCCGGATCATTCCTGGTTCCCCTCGGTACAGTCGGCAATCATCCCCATGCCGCGCATTGTGCAGCGCCTTTGTGTAGCACTTTAGGCGACGCTTTGTATCGCTCTCTATCTGGAGCCGTCTTATACAGGAATCGTTGCAAATCTGCCGGCCGCCCGCGCCATGCTGATGGCTCAGGCGGGCCGGCATCGGCAAGGCCCCGGGAATGCGCCCGCGGGGCCTCCGCCGCTCAGGCATTGGCGCCGTCGAGGTACGGGTCGATCGAGCGCGCCGGAGCGGCAGATACACCGGTGCGGTCCAGACCTGCCAGTGTGCGGGCACCATCGAGGTACGGGTCGACCGAGCGCGCCGGATCGGCGGATACACCGGTGCGATCCAGACCTGCCAGTGTGCGGGCACCATCGAGGTACGGGTCGACCGAGCGCGCCGGATCGGCGGATACACCGGTGCGATCCAGACCTGCCAGGGTGCGGGCACCGTCGAGGTACGGGTCAATCGAGCGTGCCGGATCGGCGGATACGCCGGTGCGGTCCAGACCTGCCAGCGTGCGGGCGCCGTCGGTGAAGGTGTCAACGTTGCGTGCGCCGTCGGTGTACGGGCTGCGCGGGTCCTGCACGCCGTGCGCACCCTCGCTGTACACGTCACGTGCGTCTTGCACGGAACGGGCACCGTCCGTGAACGGGTCGCGCGCGCCGGCATGGGAAAGCCCTGCTGCCTGGACGCCTGCGGCGGCAGCGGCCAGGGCGATCGCGAAAACAAAACGCTTGGTGGTGGTCGAGGTCATGATGGTGCTCCTTGAAGTAGCGGGATCGGGTTGGTAACTGCGTGCCCCGGGATCGCTTCGTTGCAGTTCGCCGTGGGCCACGCAACGTATTCAAGGAGACCGATGTATCGCGCCCGTAGCGCAAATGTGGGGTTTCGGTGACCGCACGTATCTGCGCCGGCGCCAGATACACAGCGATACAAAACCATGCGGAAATGTGACGCGCAGGCAATGGGAGTACCGCCTCGCGCCGGGCGGGCCGGTGGCCACGATCGCTGCCGCGCCTGCCGGCCCTACCGGGGGCCATGAAACCGGACTGACCGGCTTACGGCCCCTTTCCCCCCTTGCCCTATTTGAACGTCAGCGAACCCTGCTGCCCGTTGACCGAGAAGCCGTTCACAACTTCCGACACGAATGTGACGTTACCGGAAGTATCGACACGTAGCGTCGTCTGGTCGTCCGCCAGCTTGATGCCGTTAGTGTCGAAATCACTCTCCAGGAAGGTAACCAGCAGCGTGGTGGAGGTATCGGCCGCCACGCTGAAGGATCGGACCACGGTACCGGTCTTGGTCATCTGGTCCGCGGCGGAAAATGAGGTGCCAGTGACCAGCGTCCCGGAATCGCCTGCCTGAACCGTCGCCGGATATACATAACTCGGGAACACCACGACCGGGCCTCCCAAGTCTTCCTGCACTTCGGCGAACGTTGCCGGATTCCTGAATATCGTTCGGGTTGAGGAAAATGGCGCCGACACATTGTTTGCCATGACCGTGCCACTAAGCGTTTCCGTTGTCTTCAGAACCGCCGCGCCGCTGAGCACTGCCCCGACCGCAGCAGCATCGACAAGCGTGCCGCTACCGGTCACGGCAGTGCCAGCCACTGTGCCAGTGATTGCGAAGTTGACGGAAATCCCGTTATTCACCACATTTGCCACCGCCGTTTGTAGCGGAACCGAGACAGCAACCGGCATCGGATTGTTATTGCCGCCGCCCCCGCTGTCGCCGCCCCCACCACCGCAGGCGCCCAATGCCATCGTCAAGGCAATGGCCACAAATATTCTTCGGGCAGGGTTCATCGCCACCTCCTGACAGACCAGATTGAACAGTTTTTTATCCCCATCCTGTTATTTCACTATATGGAGGTGAATACGAATCTCAATGCACTACAAATTTAATGAGATCTGTCTGGTTTTTATTATGTATCGCCATCGAAACGATTATTAAGATGGGCTGATCGAATATGGCGTGCCAAATTCCCGGAAGACAGTTGCCGGGTTTCGGATATTGTCGCGCTCGCTCCAAAGGTGCCGCTTGCCTGACCAATTCCGCGGGTCGAGGCGCGTTCGCAAACCGGCTTCCTCGCCACTGGGCATCAGACGCAGACCTTGACATCTAATTCTCTTTTTACAATAATTAACTTACTTTCATTCTCATATGGAGAACATCGCGTGAGCGATGTGAAGGCAACGTGGAACTGGCCGAACTGGAGATCTTTCGCGCGGTGGCCCGGGAACAGAGCATCACCCGGGCGGCGCGCGTGCTGGACAGGGTGCAATCCAACGTCACCACGCGCGTGAAGCAGCTCGAGGAAAGCCTCGGCGTCGCGCTGTTCCAGCGTGACAGCAAGAAGATGACCTTGACGCCTGAAGGCCAGCGGCTGCTTGGCTATGCCGAACAGATGCTGGCGCTGGCCGAGGAAGCCCGCCAATCGATGCGCGCCGATACGCCGAGTGGCACGCTTCGCGTGGGGTCCATGGAGAGTTCCGCCGCCACCCTGCTGCCGAAGCCACTCGGGCGCTATCACGCCGCCTGGCCCGACGTCGAACTCGATCTGACGACGGGTACCACGCAGAGCCTTGTCGACGCCGTGCTGGATCGCCGTCTGGACTGCGCGGTGGTCGCGCACCCTGGCAAGGGCGCCGCGCGCGATCTCGATATCGCGGAGATGGGCGCCGGACTGGAAGGCACGTTCATCCGGACCGAGGAACTGGTGCTCGTGCTGCCGGCCACGCATCCGAAGGTGCGCGATCCGCAGGACGTAACGTTGCGCCACCTCGCCGCGTTCGCGCGTGGCTGCACATACCGCCGCTGCGCCGAGGAATGGCTGGAGGAAGGCGGCGACGAGGTACGCCGCTCGCTGTCGGTCATGGAGATGCCGTCCTACCACGCGATCCTCGCATCCGTGGCAGCCGGGTCGGCGGTGGGGATCGTGCCTCGCGCGTTGCTGGCATTGCATCCCGACCATGCCGAATTCCAGACCGTACCGGTCAGGCCCGCCCACACGTTCCTGGTCAAGCGCGCCGGATTCACCACGTCGGCCTTCGAAGCATTCCAGCGGGAGTTGCGTCATGTCTGATTGCCTGCATTCCCCGCACCCGTCTTCGGTCGCGCGCGCCAGTAGCCATGCCACGCCGGCATCGTGGCAAGAACCCGTCGCCGCCGCGCTGGCGCTGGCCGTAGTCATGGGCTTCGGCCGCTTCGCGTTCACCGGCATGTATCCGCTGATGGTCCAGGAGGGGGTCATGTCCGTTGGCACCGGCTCGCTCGCGGCCTCCGCCAACTACGCGGGCTATCTGGCCGGCGCGCTGCTTGCCACGAAGATCCCGGCACGCACGGCCAGCGACTGGACGCGCGCCGCGCTCGTTGCCACCGTCCTGTGCATCCTCGTGCTCGCCGCGCCCATTCCGCCTGCGGTTTTCGTGGCGCTGCGCTTCCTCGCGGGCGTGGCCAGCGCCGTGGGCCTTGTCTGTGCCTCGGTCTGGCTACTGCACGTCGTGGGCCATCACAATGGCGCCCCGCTACTCTTTGCTGGCGTGGGCACCGGCATCGCGGTTTCGGCCGAGCTGATCGCGCTCGGCAATCTGTCGACACCGGGTAGCAGCGTGCTGTGGCTGGTGCTGACAGTGGGCGCGCTGGCGCTGTCGGTGCTGGCATGGCGGCCGATCCGCCGGCCGTCGGCGCAGGCCGCCACGGCTTCGGCGGCGCACCAGCGTCGGCCCCTGCACGCGCTGGGCGCGTGGCCGCTGGTCGCCAGCTATGGCCTGGCAGGTCTTGGCTACATCATCACCGCAACCTATCTGCCGCTGCTGATCCACGGCGCGCTCCACGACGTCAATCCACTTCACATCTGGGCCATGTTCGGGCTGGCAGCGGTGCCCTCCTGCTTCCTGTGGCACGCAGTGCACGAACGGCTGGGCACGCGGCGCGCCATGCAATGGAATCTCGTGGTCCAGGCGGTAGGTGTGGCGCTGCCGGCCATCAATCACTCTGCGGCCGCCTATCTGGCGAGCGCGGTGCTGGTTGGCGGCACGTTCGTCGGCACCGTGACCATCGCCGTACCCGCCGCCCGACACGCGGCGCATCTGGTCCGCTTCAATCTGGTGGCGGCAATGACCGCCGCCTACGGCGTGGGCCAGATCGCGGGGCCGCTGATGGCCTCAGCCCTGATGTCTCACGGCGGCAGCTTCAACGGCGCGATGGAGATCGCCTCCGCCGCCCTGCTGATCGCCGCCGGCATCTGCGAGATCCGCCAGACCGGCCAGACCGGCCAGACCCACCAGACCCATTCGTAAGCTCGACACGCCAACCGGGGAATCCGCCATGAACACCACCTCCCGCAGCCCGCGCCAGAACCTGCTCGCGCGCCTCAACCTCTCCACACCGATCATTCAGGCGCCCATGGCCGGCGTCAGCACACCGGCCATGGCGGCCGCCGTTTCCGAAGCGGGCGGCCTGGGCTCGCTGGGTGTCGGCGCGATGAACGTGGAAGGCGCGCGCAAAGCGATCCGCGAAACCCGCGCGCTGACCAGCAAGCGGTTCAACATCAACCTGTTCTGCCATGTCCCCGACGCGGCCGATGCGGCGCGCGAGCGCGCCTGGCTCGAATACCTCGCGCCGGAATTCAAGAAGTTCGGCGCCGCCGCGCCTGCCAGCCTGAACGAGATCTACAAGACATTCCTGACCGACGAGGCCATGTTCCAGATGCTGCTGGAGGAAAAGCCCGCCGTGGTGAGCTTCCACTTCGGGCTTCCCGCGCAGGAGAAGATCGACGCGCTGCGCGCGGCGGGCATCGTGCTGCTGGCCAGCGCCACATCGTTGCGGGAGGCGCGACTGATCGAAGCGGCGGGCATCGATGCGATCGTGGCGCAAGGTATCGAAGCCGGCGGCCATCGCGGCCTGTTCGATGCATACGGCGAAGACGAGGGACTGGGGACACTGGCACTGGTGCGCGTGCTGGTCGAGCGCACCAGCCTGCCCATCATTGCGGCAGGCGGCATCATGGACGGCGCGGGCATTGCGGCGGTACTGGCGCTGGGCGCGCAGGCCGCGCAACTTGGCACGGCATTCGTCGGCACCCAGGAATCGTCCGCCGATGCCGCTTATCGCGCCGCATTGGCTGCCGCATTTACCGCTGAACAGCCGCGCCCGACCACCTTCACGCAGGCCATCTCGGGCCGCACCGCCCGCGGCTTCGCGAACCGGCTTACCGCGCTGGGCGCCGCAGCCGGCGCGCCAGCCACCCCCGGCTATCCCATGACCTACGACGCCGGCAAGGCGCTGCACGCCGCGGCCAAGGCCAGTGGCAACAGCGACTATGCCGCGCAGTGGGCCGGCCAGGCAGTGCCCCTGGCCAGGGCGATGCCTGCGGCGGAACTGGTTGCCACGTTGACGGCGGAACTGAAAGCAACGCTGGAGCGGCTGAGCGGGTTGAAGGCGGTGCTGGGGTAAGAGGGAGGGATCAGGATCGGGCCGGACGGAGGCCCCCCGTTCGCGCCGGTTCCCTGTCATTCGCCCCCAAATTCCGTCGATTCGGCCCATGCCCATGGCACTGGCACGTGCAGTGGCCTATACATGACGCACCAACACAACCCGCACAATCCACAAAGCGAGGTCACTCATGCGTCAGGAATCCATGCGCCCGCCCTTCCCTCCCTCCGACGACAACGCCTGGGCCTATTGGCGCGCCCGCCGCATGGTGCGGGCGCTGCGCGGCTGGTATATCCACCTGCTGGTCTATGTGCTGGTCAATGGCTGGCTGTGGTTCCGCTTCTACTACTTCGGCTCGCCGTCGTGGTCGCACTACCAGACCACGGGCTGGCCGTGGCCGCTGAGCACTACGCTCGGATGGGGGCTGGCGCTGGCGATCCACGGCGGGCTGGTCTGGATGCGCCTGTCGCGCTGGGGCCGCGACTGGGAAGCGCGCAAGATCCAGGAGTTCATGGATCGCCACTGAGCCCAGGCTTCCAGGCAGGCGCTACATCTGCCTGAAGCGGTGCACATACGCACGCGATACCGGCAGTTCGGTATCGCTGTCGCGTATCCGCACGAACAGCCGGCCGCTCTCGTCGCGGCGCGTGCCGGCGACGCATTCCATATTGACGATGGTCGAGCGGTGGACCTGCCAGAACACGTCGGGGTCCAGGCCCTCGGCCAGTTCCGCCAATGGTGTGCGGATCAAGTGCTCGCCGTCGCGCGTATGCACCACCACGTACTTGTCGTCGCTGTGGAAGTACATCACCTCCTGGATCGGCACATGGCTCGTGGTGTTGCCACGGCTGGCGCGCACCCAGCGCAGCAGGCCGCCACCTTCGGCGCGTGGCTGGCCGCGCGTGAGCTGGCTCAGCAGCTGCGCCAGTTCCGGCATCGGCGCCGCATCCTGGAAGGCCTTGCGCAGCCGCTCCACGGTACGGGCCAGGCGCTCGTCCGTCACCGGCTTGACCAGATAGTCGACCGCCGCGCGATCGAAAGCATCGAGCGCGAACTCGTCGTATGCGGTGACAAACACCAGCCGGGTATCGGTTTCGATACCCTGCGCCACCTCCAGCCCGGACATGCCCGGCATCTTGATATCGAGAAAGGCGACATCGGGCGCCAGACGCGCGATCGACGCCGCCGCCTCCACGCCGTTCGCGGCCTCTCCCACGATTTGCAGTTCCGGCCACAGGCGGGCCAGCTTGCCGCGCAGGTGGGCGCGCAGGTGTTCCTCGTCGTCTGCGATCAACGCCGTAGGGGCGGTGGACATCATGCGGTGTCTCCGGTTCGGAATGCGCGGGGCAGCGGGATCTCGATCAGTACGGCGGTCCCCGGTGACCGCTCCTCGATACGCACGTGGGCGTCACCGTCATACAGCACGGCCAGCCGCTCGCGCAGGTTCGACAGGCCCACGCCGGACCCGGCCTTGGGATGAAAGCCCATGCCGTCATCCTCGATCGTCGCCAACATGCGCGGCCCGCGCGACTCCAGCGTGATCCGCAGATGGCCACCTTCGATCTTCGGTTCCAGCCCATGCTTGATGGCGTTCTCCACCACGGGCTGCAGCAGCATCGGCGCCAGCGGCGCGGTGTCGAGCGAGGGATCGACCTCGATCGTGTATTGCAGCCGGTCGCCCATGCGGATTTTCAGCAACGCCAGGTAATCGCGCAGCAGCTTGGCCTCCTGCGCCACCGTGCCTTGCGTGGCGCGGCTGGCCGCCAGTGACGCGCGCAGGTAGGCAATGAAATGCTCGAGCATCAGCGTGGCTTTCTGCGGCGCCGGCTCGATCAGGCTGACCACGTTGGCCAGCGTATTGAACAGGAAGTGCGGCTCGATCTGGGCCTGCAGCAGGCGCATCTGCGCTTCCACGAGCTGCTTTTCCGTGGAGATCGTGCGCACCTGCTCGCGCGCCATGAACTCGGCGATCTTTCGTTCTTCCCAGCTACGGCCGAGCAGACCCACGCGGCTCCACGTCATCATGCCGTGTATCGCCAGCGCGATTCCCCAACCCATAAGCGGCCCGCCTGACCACGGCCGGTGCGGCGACGTCACCAGGTTGATGGTGATCAGCATCGCATTGACCGTCACGTAGACCAGTGCGTGCATGTAGAAGAAGCGCAGCGCGCGCACGCGACGGCGCGCATCGTTGTAGGCGCGCTGCTCGGAGGCGGTTCGCCAGAGTTCGGGGTCTGCGGGGCGCACGGTTGAATGGGTGGTTCGGATGGTCGGGGACGCGGAATGCTGCGAGGTTACCACCGGCTCCCGCCGGAAGGCATCGGACGTCTCGCGGATGAACCGAAAGGCGGCGCCAATGGCCGCTGGCCGGCGCGACTTGCGACACCCGCCGACTTGCGACACCCGCCACTTGCGCGGATGATGGCGGGTGCCTGCCGCATCGCAACATGCACCGCTTCCGGAGACCTTCGCCCCCATGTCCGCCCCCATGTCCGCCCCCATGCCTGCCCCTGTGTCCACGCCCACCGCCACCCTGAGCACTTCCTCGCCCTCGCCACTCGATCTCGCGCTGCTGCGCCAGTCGATCGCCCTGTCCGAAGATTCGAAGCAGCGTGGCCGCCATCCGTTCGCGGCGCTGGTGGCCGATGCCCAGGGCAATGTCATCGTCACGGCCGGCAACAACTCGATGCCGCCCGAAGGCGACCCCACGCAGCACGCCGAACTGGTGGCCGCTGCTCGCGCGGCAAAGCTGCTCACGCCAGCCCAGCTAGCGGATTGCACGCTCTACACCAGCGCCGAGCCCTGCTGCATGTGCGCGGGTGCGATCTACTGGACCGGCATCGGGCGCGTGGTCTACGCGCTGTCGGAACATGCGCTGCTGGGCCTGACCGGCGATCATCCGGAGAATCCAACGTTCTCATTGCCATGCCGCGAGGTATTCGCGCGCGGACAGCGTCAGGTCGTCGTGCTTGGACCGATGCTGGAAGACGAAGCTGCAGCGCCGCATATCGGGTTCTGGGTGCCGCATGCGTGAATGGGCCTGAGCCCGGCGATTCAAGCCTGATCGACGCCAGCCTGCGCGATCTCCCCGGCTTCGGCACGCAGGCACGCCATCAGTTGCGTAGCGCCCGGCGCCAGTCGCCGGTCCCGCAGCGTGATCAGGCCGACCGGGGGCAAATCCACCTCCACCGGCATCGCCAGCACGCGGAATCTCCCTTCGGCCTCAAGCTGGCGGCCTACCGTCCGCGCGACAAAGCCGACCGCCTGCCGCCGCGCCACGAACGTGGTCACCGCCAGATACGAAGACGACTCCACCCGATCCACCGGGGGTTCGAATCCATGCCGGAAGAACGCCTGCTCGATCTTGACCCGCAGTGAAGCCCAGGGCGGCGGCAGCACCAGCGGGCCGCGCGCCAGATCCGCCCAGCCGGGGCGCTTCTTGCGGGCCAGCGGGTGGTCGGTGGCGACGATGGCAACCATCGGCTCGTCATAGAGCGGTTCGGTCACGAGATCCGGCGCCGCATAGGCTGGCTCCAGCCGCCCGACGATCACGTCGAGCTCCGACAGCCGCAACCGTGGCAGCAGGTGCGTGAGATCGCCCTCTTCGATCAGCACCGTGGCACGCGCCGACTGCTGCTTGAGACGCGCCACCGCGCCGGCCAGCAACACCGGCAGCGTCGCCCCCATCGACCCCACGCGCACACGGCCTGACGCACCGCTGGCCACGGCCTCGATCTCGTCACGCGTGACTTCGTACTGGGCCAGCACGGAACGGGCAAAGCGCACCAGCGCCTCACCGGCTGGCGTCGGCTCGGTCCCGCGCGTGGAGCGCGTGAACAGCGCCATACCCATCATCTTCTCGACCTCCATCAGCACCTTCGACACCGCCGGCTGGCTGACCGCCAGGAACTCCGCAGTGCGGCCCAGATGGCGGAATTCGTCCAGCGCCACAAGCATCTGCAGGTGGCGTAGTTTGATGTTGGAGCGCAATGCGCGGTCGATGTGGGCCATGCTGGCGAGTCTACCTAACCATTTGGTTATGAAGCAATGCCAATTTTTGATTAGATTGTTATGGTCCGCGCCGCCACAATCGCCGGCATGGCGACTGGCAGAGCACCAGCCGCATGAACAACACCGGAGACATCATGACGCAAGGCAACCCCACCAGCCTCATGCGCCGCCGCCTGCTGCTGGGCAGCGCCGCGGCCACCGCCGCTGCAGCCACCGGTACCGCCGGCCTGATCGTGCCGGCCACGGCACGCGCCGCGGCCGAGTATCCCGAACGTCCCATCACCTTCATCTGCCCGTGGCCCGTCGGCGGCACGGCGGACCAGTCGATGCGCGCGCTTTGCCAGGTGGCTTCCGGCATCCTCAAGCAGTCGATCGTGGTGGAAAACCGCGCAGGCGCATCGGGCATGATCGGCACCAAGGCGCTGGCCCGTGCCACGCCCGACGGCTACACGCTCGGCCAGATTCCGATCTCGGTCACGCGCTTCTCGCAACTCGGGCTCCTGCAACTCGACCCGCGCACCGAACTGACCTATCTGGCGCGGACTTCCGGCCAGACATTCGGCATCGCCGTGCCGGCGAACTCGCGCTTCAAGACGCTGGCCGACGTGATTGCCGAGGCCAAGGCACGCCCGGGCCGCGTCACCTACGCGCACGCCGGCATTGGCGGCGCCACGCACGTGGGCATGGAGCAATTCGCCATGGTCGCGGGCGTCAAGTTCAACGCCATCGCCTACAAGGGCGGCTCGGCAGCGTTGCAAGACGTGCTGGCCGGACAGGTGGACCTGCTGGCCGACTCCAGCTCGTGGGCGCCGCACGTGGAAGCCGGCAAGGCGCGACTGTTGGCCACCTGGGGCGAGCAGCGCACGCCGCGCTTCAAGGACACGCCCACGCTCAAGGAGCTCGGCTACAACGTCGTGGTGGAAGCGCCCAACGGCATCGGCGCGCCCAAGGGGCTGCCGCCTGCCGTGGAGATGAAGCTGCGCGAGGCCTTCCGCGCGGCCGTGGCCAGCACCGAATTCAAGTCGGTGGCTGCACGCATCGACGCGCCGGTGATGTACCTGGACGGCCCCGACTACAAGAAGTACGTGGCCGCCGTCTATGACCAGGAAACCCAACTGATCCAGCGCCTGAAGCTCAAGGAATTGCTGCAACAGGGCTGATCGAAGCAAAACCATCGTGACCTCGAACCCCGTCATTCGCCTGCACGCCAACGACAACGTCCTGATCGCCCGTGGCGACCTGACGCTGGGCCAGCATCTGCCGGACCTCGACCTGCGCGTGCGCGCGCAAGTCCCCGCCGGCCACAAGATTGCCGCGCGCGCGATTGCGCGCGGCGAACAGGTACGCAAGTACGACACCGTCATCGGCGTGGCTGACCGCGATATTGGTCCTGGCGACCACGTGCACAGCCACAACCTCCGGCTGGTGGACTTCTATCGCGACCCGTCCTTCTGCAGCGACGTCCGCCCGATCGACTACGTACCCGAAGCCGAGCGCGCCACGTTCATGGGCTATGTGCGCCCCGACGGGCGCGTGGGCACACGCAACTTCATCGGCATCCTGTCGTCGGTGAACTGCTCGGCCACGGTGATCAAGCACATTGCCGCGCACTTCACGCCCGAGCGTCTGGCCGCCTACCCCAATGTCGATGGCGTGGTGGCGTTCGCGCAGAGCAGCGGTTGCGGCATGTCGTCACCGAGCGAGCACTTCGATCTGCTGCGCCGCACGCTGGCCGGCTACGCGCGCCATGCAAACCTTGCTGGCGTGCTGATCGTCGGCCTGGGCTGCGAGCGTAATCAGGTGGCCTCGCTGGTGGAATCGCAAGGACTGATCCCCGGGGAGAACCTCCACACGCTGGTCATGCAGGACACCGGCGGTACCCGGGCAACCATCGCGGCAGGCGTACAGGCCGTGGAGCGAATGCTGCCCGCCGCCAACGCCTTCACACGGCAGCGTGTCAGCGCCAGCCACCTCAAGATCGGCCTGGAATGCGGCGGTTCGGATGGCTTCTCGGGCATCACCGCGAACCCCGCGCTCGGCGCGGCGATGGACATCCTGGTGCGACACGGCGGCACGGCAATCCTGTCGGAGACGCCCGAAATCCACGGCGTGGAATACATGCTGACGCGCCGCGCGGTCACGCCCGAGGTCGGCCAGAAACTGCTGGACCGACTGGCCTGGTGGGAACGCTATACGGCGGGACAAAACGCGCAGTTCAACGGCGTGGTGGGTCACGGCAACCAACAGGGCGGACTGGCCAATATCTTCGAGAAGTCGCTCGGCTCGGCCATGAAAGGCGGCACCACGCCGCTGCAGGCTGTCTACGAGTACGCGGAGCCGATCGACACGGCCGGCTTCGTGTTCATGGATTCACCCGGCTACGACCCCGTGGCCGCCACCGGCCAGATCGCCAGCGGCGCCAACCTGATCTGCTTCACTACGGGGCGCGGCTCGATGTTCGGGTCCAAACCCGCGCCAACGATCAAGCTGGCGTCGAACTCGTCCATGTACCGGCGGCTCGAGGAAGACATGGATATCAACTGCGGTCTGGTGCTCGATGGCGAACTCAGCGTGGCGCAGATGGGCGAACGGATCTTCGAACACATCCTGCGTGCCGCGTCGGGCGAGCCCACCAAGAGCGAGTTGCTTGGGCTTGGCGACCATGAATTCGTGCCCTGGCATGTGGGGATCGTGAGCTAGCGCCTTTGGTGCTTCCTACGTTAGCCCTCTCCCCCGGCCGCGCCAGACATCACCCACTTCCCTATGCTGACCACCCTCGCCAACCCTGACCTCTTCCGCACCCGGAACCTGATCGCCGAGCACTGGTGCGACGCCCACGTCCGGCTACCGGTCACCGACCCCGCCACCGGTCACGTCATTGCCGAAGTGCCCGATAGCAATGCCGCCGACGCGCAGCGCGCCGCCGATGCGGCCGCAGCGGCGTTCCCGGACTGGAGCCGCCGCACCGCCCGCGAACGCGCGCAACTGATCAAGCGCTGGCACGCGCTGATACTCGCCCACGAACAGGACCTGGCGCGCATCATCTCCGCCGAGCAGGGCAAGCCGATGCACGAGAGCCTTGGCGAAGTCCGCTATGGCGCGTCGTATGTGGAATGGTTCGCCGAAGAAGCCACGCGCATCTGCGGCGATGTGGTGGCCGAAGCGGTGCCGGGCCGCAAGATGATCGTGCTGAAGGAACCCGTGGGCGTGGTGGCCGCGATCACGCCGTGGAACTTTCCCCTGGCGATGATCGCGCGCAAGATCGCGCCGGCGCTGGCCGCTGGCTGCACCGTGGTGGCCAAGCCCGCCGAGGACACGCCACTGACCGCCCTCGCCCTCGTATGGCTCGCGCAGCAGGCAGGGCTGCCGCCAGGCGTGCTCAATATCGTTACCGCCTCCCGCGCCAATACGCCGGCCGTCGTCGATGCCTGGCTGGCCGATCCGCGCGTGCGCAAGATCACGTTCACCGGCTCCACGCCGGTCGGCAAGCATCTGGCGCGCGAATCGGCCGGCACGCTCAAGAAGCTGTCGCTCGAACTCGGCGGCAACGCGCCGTTCATCGTGTTCGACGATGCCGATCTCGACGCCGCCGTCGATGGCCTGATGGCTGCCAAGTTCCGCAACGGCGGCCAGACCTGCGTGTGCCCGAACCGCGTCTATGTCCAGGATGGCGTGCATGACGCGTTCGTCGAACGGCTGGCGGCACGCGTGGCCGCATTGCACGTGGGGCCCGCCACCGAGTCCGCCGCGCAGATCGGCCCGATGATCAATGCGCGTGCCGTCGACAAGATCGACCGCCACGTGCGCGACGCCGTTGACAAGGGCGCCCGCGTGGTGACCGGCGGGGAGCGCGTGCGTACCGGCGACGGCCCGCACTATTACGCGCCCACCGTGCTGGTGGGTGCCACGCCGGCCATGGCGCTGGCGCACGAGGAAACGTTCGGCCCGGTGGCGCCGGTGTTCCGCTTCCGGCACGAAGACGAGGTCGTGCGCCACGCCAACGACACCCCGTTCGGCCTGGCCGCGTACTTCTATTCGAACGACGTGCGCCGCATCTGGCGCGTGGCGCAGGCGCTGGAGACCGGCATCGTCGGCATCAATGAGGGGGCGCTGGCCTCGGAGGCCGCCCCGTTCGGCGGTGTCAAGGAATCCGGCTACGGACGCGAGGGTTCGCGCCACGGGCTTGACGATTACATGCATACCAAGTATCTCTGCCAGGGCCAATTGCTCTGAAATCCGTCTGACAACCAAGGCCCGACAGGAGACATCATGCCCGCACACAACCCGTTCAAGGCCGCGCTGGCCGCGCGCCAGGCGCAAATCGGACTCTGGATGTCCGGCGCCGCGCCCTATTTCGCCGAAGTCACGGCCACGGCCGGCTTCGACTGGCTGCTGATCGACGGGGAGCACGCACCCAACGACGTGCGCACAATCCTGCAGACGCTGCAGGTGCTCGGCCCCTATCGCTCGCAGCCCGTGGTGCGCGCCGTCGCCGGCGAGACCGCGCTGATCAAGCAACTGCTCGATATCGGCGCGCGCACGCTGCTGGTGCCGATGGTCGACACCGCCGAGCAGGCAGCCGAACTGGTACGCGCCACGCGCTACCCGCCGTTCGGCGTGCGCGGCGTGGGCAGCGCGGTGGCCCGCGTGTCGCAATGGAGCGCGCGCACCGACTACCTTGACGTGGCCGACGACGAGGTCTGCCTGCTGGTGCAGGCCGAGACCGTGACCGCCATGCAGAACCTGGAAGCGATCTGCGCCGTCGACGGCGTCGATGGTGTGTTCATCGGCCCGGCCGATCTGGCGGCGTCGATGGGCCATCGCGGCAAACCCGGCCACCCGGACGTGCAGGCCCAGATCGAGACCGCCATGCGCACCATCGTCGCCAGCGGCAAGGCCGCCGGCACGCTGACTTCAGACCCTGCCCTGGCACGCCGATATCTCGAACTCGGCTGCACGTTCGTCGCCACCGGTGTCGACGTGCTGGTGTACGCCAACGCGGCCCGCAAGCTGGCCGCCGAATTCCTGCCCGACCGCGCCGGCCAGATCAGCGCGCCGGGCGCCGCCTACTGATTCGCACGATGACCGCTCTGCCCTCCCAAGACGTTCTGCTTCAGGCCATGCAGGCCATTGTTGGCCCGCATGGCTGCCTGACCGCCGCAGCCGATACCGAACCGTTTGTCACCGACTACCGCCGCATCTACATCGGCAAGTCGCCCGTCGTGGTCATGCCGTCGACCACCGAACAGGTCAGCCAGGTGATGGCCTGGTGCTACCAGCACGACGTGCCGGTGGTGCCGCAAGGCGGCAACACGTCGCTGATGGGTGGTGCTGTGCCCGACGACAGCGGCACGGCCGTAGTCATCAGCCTGCGCAAGATGCATCGCGTGCTGGCGATCGACACCGTCAACGATACGATGACCGTCGAAGCCGGCGTCACGCTCTCCGCCGCGCGGCAGGCCGCCGAGGACAGCAAGCGCCTGTTCCCGCTGCGCATCGGCTCCGAGGGCTCGTGCCAGATCGGCGGCAACCTGTCCACCAACGCAGGCGGCACGGCGGTGCTGCGCTACGGCAACATGCGCGACCTGGTGCTTGGCATCGAAGCAGTGCTGCCCGACGGCCGTGTGTTTTCATCGCTGCGCGGCCTGCGCAAGGACAACACCGGCTACGACCTCAAGCACCTGTTCATCGGCGCGGAAGGCACACTCGGCATCATCACGGGTGCCGTGCTCAAGCTGATGCCGCAGCCGCGCTCGTCGGCCGTGGCATTCGTGGCCGTGCAAAGCCCCGAGGCAGCCGTGAAGCTGCTGGGCGAGGCGCGGGCGCTGTCCGGCCAGGCCGTGACGGCCTTCGAACTGATCTCGGCGCCGGCGCTGGACCTCGTGCTCGAGTATCTCGGCAACGAACCGTCGCCGCTGGAAGGCCAGCATGACTGGATGGTGCTGATCGAACTGACATCGGGCGCCGACGAGGAAAGCCTGAACACGACGCTGATGGAGATCCTGGAAGCCGGCCTCGGCCAGGGATGGGTGGTGGATGCGGCGGTGGCGTCGAGCCTGACCGACGCGCAAAAATTCTGGCGCATCCGCGAGGAGATCTCCGACGCCCAGACGCGCACCGGCGGCAGCATCAAGTGCGATATCTCGGTGCCGGTCTCGCGTATCGCGGACTTCATCGGCAAGGCTTCCGCAGGCGTGCTGGCACTGGAGCCGGCCACGCGCATGGTGATCTACGGGCACATGGGCGACGGCAACGTGCACTTCAACCCGCTGCGGCCGAAGGATCGCCCTGCCAAGGACTTCCTGGCCCAGTGGTACAAGCCCGTATCCGATCTGGTCGATGGTCTCGCGCACGCGGAGAACGGCTCGATCTCGGCCGAGCACGGCATTGGCGTGGCCAAGCGCGACGACCTGACGCGCTACAAGTCCACAGTGGAGCTGGAGCTGATGTGGCAGGTCAAACGCGCGCTCGATCCGAAGAACCTGCTGAACCCGGGACGTGTGCTGCCACGGATCGCTGGGCTCGCTGACTGAGCCAAACCCCGCCGAGCACGAGCACCATGCCTGCGAGCTGTGCCGTGCTCAGCGTCTGACCCAGCGCGATCCAGCCCAGCAGCACCGCCGTCAGCGGACTCAGGAACCCCAGCGTGGCTACGGCGCCCGGCCCCAACCGGGCGATGCCGCGGAACCACAGCACGTAGGTCAGCGCCGCCCCGATCAGGCTGAGCCATGCCATGCCAAGCAGGTTCGGCAGGGTCAGCGCCGGCAGCGGCGGCTCCAGCCACCACGCGAACGGCACCAGCAGCAGGCCACCCGCCGTCAGTTGCCAGGCTGTGAACGTCAACGCCGGCACGGGTGGCTGCCAACGGCGCGTCAGCACCGTGCCAAGCGCCATCGACACCGCGCCGGCCAGCCCCGCCACCACACCCACCGCATCGAGCGTCGCCTTCGGCGTCAACACCAGCAGCGCCACGCCTGCGAGACCGGCCAGGGCCGCCACGATCGCGGCCACGCGTATTGCCGACCCAAGCAATACGCGCGACAGCCCCAGCACGATCAACGGCTGGATGGCGCCAAGCGTCGCGGCCACGCCGCCCGGCAGGCGATACGCCGAGACGAACAACATGGCCCAGAAGAACGAGAAATTGAGCGCGCCAAGCACCAGCAGACGCGGCCACCAGCCCCGGCCCGGCCATTGGCGGCCAAGCAGCCAGAGCAGGATGCCCGCCGGCAAGGCACGCAGCATCGCCACCGTCAGCGGATAGCCCTGCGGCAGCCAGTTCGTGGTCACCAGATAGGTACTGCCCCAGATTGCGGGGGCAAGCGCGGTCAGCAGCAGGTCCGTCGTACGGGTATGGGTCATGGTTTCCGGCAGGGATTCTGGCGTGGCGCGCGGCACGCGGCGCATATGGCTCGAAGCGTACTGGACAAACCGGTCGTCGGGTATCGGCGTGCGTTCAACACACTATTGACCATTCGTAATCAATCGGGGCGCGTCCGCAGGGGGACCCGCCTCCATCTGCCCATTGTGGATCCGCTTCCTGCTGGAGACGCCGCCGGAGCCGACGGTGTAGTATCCGTTGCCAGATTTGCTTCTACTCGTTGGAGAAACACCATGAACGTACTTGTCACCGGTGCCAGTGCCGGGTTCGGTGCCGCCATCGCACGACGCTTTGCCGCCGCGGGCCACCACATCATCGCCGCCGGCCGCCGCGCAGACCGGCTTGAGGCGCTGGCCGACGAAATCGGCCGTGACAAGGTCCTGCCCCTGATCCTGGACGTACGCGACCGCGAGGCCGTGGCCAAGGCCATCGCAAGCCTGCCGGCCGATTTCGCGGAGATCGACCTGCTGGTCAACAACGCGGGCCTGGCGCTGGGTCTGGAAGCCGCTCAGGCCGCCGACCTCGACAACTGGGACACCATGGTCGACACCAACATCAAGGGCCTGATGTATGTGACGCGCGCGGTGCTGCCCGGCATGGTCGCGCGCAATCGCGGTCATGTGATCAACATCGGCTCGACGGCCGGCGCGGTGGGCCCGAAATAGAGGTTGGTCGAGCCGTCGGGGTTCTGCACCGGCTTGTCCATTTGGTTGAGCGACGGGTGCGACTGGCCATTGTCGAGTCCTGACGCCGTGGTGCCGTCGTAGACCGTGGCGGACCAGAAGTTCTTCGCCGGAATGTTGGGTGGCAGATGTAGCGTGTACGACTGGCCACCGTCGAGAAAATTGCCGTCCTTGTCGCGCGAGGTGACCGGGTACTTCGCGCCTGCGTTAACAATGTTCTTCACCATACCCGGGCTGGCCGAGTACGCGCTGGTGAAATAGCCCGACCGCTGCTCGAAGTTCGTATACGTGCGCGATGACTGGAACGAGGTGTCCTCGCCGGCGAAGACATTGACCCATTGCCTGTCGGCGTAGTACTTGCCGCCAGGCTCCTTGACTACCATGTCGGCGATCACGACCTTGCTGATCTTGAAGCCGGTCTGCGCTGCGCGTTCAAGCAGGCTACGCATTTCAGGGCTGGGCGAGAACGGCTTGCCCTTCTCGATGCCAATGGTATGCAGGAACCCTCGCATGTCGAGGTCCGACGGGTCCACGTACTCGCTGTCGATGAAGCGCGACATCATGTCGAAGTAACTCGCATCACGTGGGAACAGCAGATCGGCCGGCTTGCCGTTGGCGTCGGGAAACTGCATCGGCCGCGCCGACGCCTTCTGGCCCAGCGGATAGATGCGCGTGGCAGCGATCTGCGCGTTCGGCTTCGACAGGTCCTTCGGGTCGGTAAAGAACGTGCGCCAGAACAGGAAGACGTTGTACGTCCGGGACCGATAGACGAACGCCCCCTTTGGCAGCGATCCCTTCGGCGGTTCGCCCTTGTAGTCGGGCGGCAGCAGCACGTATGTCCCGCCCTTGCCCTTGTCCGGGCCGGCCAGGCCGACGTCGCCAGTCCAGGTGCGGCCTTCGGTCGTCGGTCCCACGAGCGGCCGCTGGAAGAAGTCGTCGAGGATACCCTGTACACCAGCCGGCGCTTCGACGACGATCGGGCCGTCCTTCTTGAGATCCAGATAGCCCATCGCGTAGACCACATCGGAGTTCGGCGTCGTCACCTGTGTGGAAGCCTTGATCCGTTCCTTCCAGACCGGTAGAACGTTGTAGCCGCCGCCAAAGACTTTCTCCGAGCCTTCCTTCATCGCCCAGATGTTGATGGCCGGCAGCGCCCACAAATAGGCTTGCGTCGCACGCTGGAAGAGAAGTTCTTCCTGCAGCATCCGTGACGTCTCTGGCGTCGGATAGTCCTTCTCGAATGCCGCATTGGCAAGGGCGTCGTAGCGGGAACTCTGTGCTATCGCGGCACCGGAGAGACCCAGTGCAAGCGCAGCCAATGCGATTGACGTCCAGCGCAGTTCTTTCATCTCAAGCTCCGATCTACGTGTACTTGTTGCAGCCAGGCAAATGTCAGGCCACCTTGCGGATCACGGGTGGCTTCCACGAGCCATCAAGAATCGGCTGCTTGCCCCAATAGGCTCGAATGTAGAGTGAGAAGGCGCCGTTCGGAGCCGGCAGCCAATTGGATTCGCGCTCGGCGCCGGGGGACTTCGCGCCGGCATACAACGTCAGCGATCCATCGGCGTTCCGCTTCAGCGTAGTGTTCTTGGTGCCGAGCGAATAGCGCTTGAGGTTGTTGGGGTGGAAAAGGTGCTTGTCGTTGTATAGCGTCAGCGACCAGAAGCCGTTGACAGGCGGCTCCTGCCCGGCGGGGAAGACGATCTCGTAGTTGCTCGCGCCGTTCAGCGCCGCCCCAGCCGCATCGAGGTCCGTGTAGAAATACTGGGTTTCGTGGGGGCGGTTGTCGAACATGTTCGACTTGGCCGTGCCGGTGCGGTCGAAGTAGTCGAGTCCGGTCTGGGCGTTGTTGGTCGAGCGGTTCCAGCCATTGCCTGCGGAGAGCCCGTTGCGGCGCCATTCGAAAAACGGCCCGATCGCGTCACGCTCGGTCTCGACCGCAGCCGATACCAGCGCCTTCTTGATCTCCGCATCACGGTTGGCAACGTCCATCAGTGAACGGAACTGCGCGTATAGCGCCTCCTCGCCGGGGAGCGGCGGCACAGTGTCCAACACCTGCGCAAACTGGTCGAAGAACTTCTCCGGGATAACCCATTTGGTTTCGCCTTCGCTCGCACCACCTTCGGACTTTGGCCCGGGAATCTCGGGAGCCCTGGCCCAGTCAATGGTCTTCATACGGCCATCGAACTGTTTCAGCGGGTAAAAGACAATCTGGTTGAGGACTGGCTGAATAGCTTTGCGGTCCTCGGCGGTGTCATTCATGAAGACGCGTGGAATGGCGTTAGCCAGCGACGTCGGGCAGCGAACCACGGCAGTGATGCCGGCAGGCTTGGTGCCCTTCCAGTTCGGCCCCGCGAGCAGGTAGAACCCGGGCTTGGTCTTGTAGGGCTTGCCGACCTGGCCGAATTGGTTCGTCCGGGCGTCGTACAGTGCGTAAACCCAGAACCGATCTCCAAAATTGGGCACTTGGGCCACCACCGGCTCTTCGTCCAACTGGAAAAAGCCCAGCCCGTAGACCACGTCCTGGTTCGGACAAGTCACGAATGTTTGAGCCGGATCGATGTAGTCGTGAAGCATACCCACCTGGCCGCGCGGCGCAGCGGGCAACACACCGTTCAGCAGGCCGGGATGCGGTGCCTGAGTAATGCGCGCAAAGCGGTTGAGCATATTGACCATCGGCCAACCCCACACATAAGCCATACGGGCAATCACCTGCGCGTAGCCGGCGTGCATCGCAAGGCCCGCCGGAGGATGAACCTCCTTTGCTGCGGACGTCCCCGCCGCGCCGGCGCTCGACTGGGCACCGCCTTTCGACTCTGCGGCCGATGCGGACGCCGGTACGGTTGCGAGCGAAGTCAGTGCCACCGGGGCGATTCCGCCGAGGACCGTAAGCAGCCTGCGTGTGGTGTCAACCTTGTCCAGATCCGCCATTGTCAGCCTCATCAATTAAGGAAAGGGGCGGGTGTGGTGCCCGTGACGAGCGAAAGCCGAAGGCGTCTCACATCCCGATCAGTCCCCAATACTGCACAGCCGGACGGACTGCGAGAAGTCAAAGATTTTGCGGCCGATATGAAAGATCTTGAGGATATGCAACGTATGCGGCGCTGGATGCTGACGCGGCGTTTCACTTTGCCGGACTGCCGTTGGTTTGCTGCGCCACTGACCGCATTGCATTGTGGAGCCGACATCCAAACGCGCCCCAGTGGCCGTCTGAAACCGGCCGAACTCGCCCTCCTCCCGAAATTGGCGATGAATCATTTTCTGACGACCCTTACCCGCCCTCGCCCTGTCCTGGGTCCGCCCATTCGGCGTCCAGCAGGTTCATGTTCTCCAGGATCTTCAGCAGATAGTGCAGCGCGTGAGTCACATGGTCGGCCGAGAAATCCTTGAGGAGCCGTTACCTCGCGCGGCTGGCAAGGCCAAGGACATGCGTCTGTCCGCACGCCGGCGCGATGCCGACGCTGCCACTCACTCGTCTGCCGCCTTGCTCATCACCACATTTGGCACTGACGCGGCGGGAGCCGCCATGAACGCCGTCTGGCGCGGCTTGTCGATGCTGTAGCGCAGGCGACCCGTCTCGATATAGAAGCGCAGGTTGCGATTTCTCATCAGATAGAACAGACCGACGAGCGCCGCGGCAAATCCCGAAGCCGCCCCAACGCCCAGCGCCCAGCGCGGACCAAAGCGGTCCGCCACCCACCCCACCACTGGCGCGCCAAGCGGCGTGGTGCCCAGTGCAATGGCCAGCAGGATAGCGATTACCCGGCCACGCATCGCCGGCTCGGTCGAGATCTGCACGAGGCTGTTGGTGGACGTGGTAAACGTCTGTGTCGATGCACCGATCACCGCCAGCGTCAGGCCGAACAGCACCGCATTCGGCATCAATGCGCCAAACATGCAGCCCACGCCAAAGATGGTTGCAGCACCGACCAGGATCGCCATGCGCGGCCGTGCCCGGCGCGCGGCCAGCAGCGTGCCGGTAACAGACCCTATCGCCATGGTCGAACTCAGCAAGCCGTACTGTCCCGCGCCGGCATGAAACGCACTGACCGACATCGTCGAAATGAAGATCGGGAAGTTCAGGCCGAAGGTGCCGATCAGGAACAGCATGAACAGCGCCGCCTTCAGGTCGGGGCGCTTCCACACGTACCTGAATCCTTCCAGAAAGCTGCCGCGCGAGCGCTGCGCGGGCGGCTTCAGGTGCAGCTCGTGCTGACGCAACATGCGCAGCGCGCCGATCACCGGGACGAACGACAGCGCGTTGATCAGGAATACCCATCCCGTGCCGATCGACGCAATGAGCAGGCCCGTGATAGCAGGGCCAATCATCCGCGCGCCATTGAACGAGGTGGAGTTCAGCGCAACGGCATTGGGCAGGTCCTCCTCGCCGACCAGATCGGAGACGAAGGTCTGCCGCGCGGGGGCGTCGAACGCGGTGACGCACCCGAGCAGCAATGCGAACACGTAGACATGCCACAGACGGACCAGGCCAGTGACGGTCATCAGGCCCAGCCCAAGCGCCAGCAAACCCATGGCCGTCTGCGTGATGAACAGCAGTTTGCGGCGGTTGAAGTGGTCGGCCGCATAGCCGGTAAGCGGCAACAACAGCATCTGGGGGCCGAACTGCAGCGACATCACGATCCCGACGGCAGTCGCATTGTGATGCGTGAGTTCGGTGAGCACGAGCCAGTCCTGCGCCGTGCGCTGCATCCACGTGCCGATGTTGGACACGATCGCGCCACTCGCCCACACCCGGTAGTTGAAGTTGCGCAGCGAACGGAATGTACGAGCCACGGACGTGTTCCCTATGGATCTATCGTATTGACGTTACGGCGCGACCAGCCGCTTGAGAAGCTCGACGCCGGTTGCGAGTTGCTGCTGTTCGGCAGCGGTGAAACGACTCTGGATGGCGCGGTAGAGCCAGTCCTCGCGCGCCGCGCGGCTGGCTTTGACCTTCTGGCGAAAGGCCGGGGTCAGCGAGAGAACCGTCTGCCGACCGTCGTTCGGATCGGGCGCGCCGCTGACGGCACCCGCCGCCTTCAGGACTGTCAGCGTCTCGCCCATGGATTGCGGACGCACATCCAGGGCGCGGGCGAGTCCGGCTACCGTTGCCGGGCCATCGCGCTCGAGCAGATGCAGCACCTGGATCTGCGAAGGCGTGAAATCACCCGCCCTCGCCTCTTCGCGCAACCTTCGGCGCAGCGTGCCAATCAGGGCGCGCAGGTCTTCGGCCGTGGCGTGCGCCAAAGCATCACTTGCTGAAGGAGGGCTCTTGCTCATGGCATGCGACTAGAAAGGTTACCTTGCAAGGTTACCTTCCTATCTGGGGCAGGTCAAATCGCGCCTCAAGCTGCCAGCAATGGGACATCAACTGCCATGCAGAACGCAGGCGCGCGCAATGCCCCGGAAAGACCAGCAAGGGCGAATACCGAACGCTTTGTTGGGTCCATACACCTAGACTGAGCGGTCCGGTCGGGCTAGGATTTTCCGAAAATTACCCACTTGAAGAGGAGGAGACGATGCTGGCTGTTGTTGCGCAGATCAAAGTGAAACCCGGTGCCGAGGCTGAGTTCGAAAAGGTCGCAGCCGAACTGGTGGCGGCATCCCGGCAGGAGAAAGGATGCCTCGAGTACACGCTCTGGCGGACCGCTGAAACCGGACTTTACGCATTCACCGAGAAATATCGCGATGCCGATGCGGTCGACGCGCATCGGAAATCGGAGCATTTCCGCTCCATCGGCAAAGCCATGGGCGCGTTCATGGATGGCCCGCCCAACGTCCTGCGCCTGTCCGCCATCTGATCGGCTACGGTCCGGCGAACGTCCATGATCGCGTCGACGACCCGACACCAGGGTCGTCGCCATCCCGGATGAAACTCCTGAAGCCCCGCGCCGTCCAATGCTTTTTGGAAGACATCGGACAACAATCATGCATCGGGTAGTTTTCAGCGCAATTGGACTGGTACTTCTGCTTGGCGCCATTCAGGGATGCGCGTCGTCAAGCGCCCCGGGAGGCCGGGAATCAAGCGTCACCGTGTACGGCACCGTGGATGCCGGCGTGAGCGTGACGCGCGACAAGTGACAGTTGCACGTGCCGCATCAGGCACGCCCCTCAGTGACCAAGAAAGACTAGGCCAGTAACGCCAAGGCATCGATGAGCGAAAGCACCGTCGTACGCGATTCGAATGCCGTGGAAAATAGATGATCGTGGACGACCGGGTCCGGGTCGTAGCAGCAGTCCTTCACCGTGAGCAGGCGGAAGTCCGCATCGCTCGCATGCGCCACCGACGACAGCACCACCCCCGTCGACGCGATGCCAACCATGATCAGCGTGTCGATCCCCCGGGCGGAAAGCCGCACCTCCAGGTCAGTGCCGAAGAACACGCTGGCGCGATGCGCGAGGATCAGCGGTTCGTCGGCACGCTGGCCGAGTTCCGGCGAGATCTGGTCATTGACGAACAGGCCAAGCTGCTTGATGACCTGCCCGTTCCGGTTCAACGGGCTGACTTCGGGATACCCCGCGCTGAAATGGATCTTGGCGAAGTAGACGCCGACGCCCACTGCGCGTGCGGCATCGCACAGCCTGCGTGTATTCGACAGCAGAACCGGCGCGACGGACGGGAACAACTCCAAAATATCGGTCTGGTAATGCATGACCACCAGCGCGGTTCGCGCAGGCTCGATTACCGGAATCTGCATGATCATCCTTTCTGGCCTCGGGTTGATGGCAAACCGCTTCGATGCTGTGCCCGTCGGGGCCAATGACGAACGCCGCTTGTTAGTTCGCGTAGTGGTTCGCATGGTAGCGCGGACGCGGGGCACTGTTGTCCTTGCTGCCAGCGCCCGGCGCTGCGCGACTCGTCGCTGACGCCGAATTTGACGTGATCAAACAGTGGCGCTCCTGAAGCGTCTGGGCCTTCGCGAAGTTCTGCGTACTGTATCCCATCAAGGCCGAGCAACGATGTGCGCCGTGCGCCTGCCGTGCACCTGCCGTGCGTCAGTGGCGCTTCCTTCGATCCATCGTCGGAATCGTCTGACGCACCTTTCGGAACCGCCCTTCTGCTTCCCTCCCCCACCGCGAACCTAACCTTGATGCATGGGCGCACAGCCCTGCCCCCGCCGCCGGGCAGCAACGGGAGGGCCCGGCGGATCCGATTGAATCCACTTTGAACAGGAGCTCGAACGTGATGAGTAAATGGCTCTCGGCAGTAGTGTGTTCGATGCTTGTTGCCACGCCCGCAGGCATGGCACTGGCGCAAGTCCCGGCAGGATCGAAGGCCGATCACGAAGCTGCAATCAAGCAGGCGGATGCCGACTACAAGGCAGCATCCGCGAGATGTGACGGCATGAAGGACAACGCGAAGGACGTGTGCAAGCTGGAGGCCAGGCGAGATCGCGACGTGGCCAGGGCTGACGCGGATGCACGTCACGAAGGTACCGAAAAGGCCCACGCCAAGGCCATGAAAACCAAGGCCGATCGAGACTACGACGTGGCCAAGGAAATGTGTGACGACAGAAAGGGCAACGAAAAGGACGTCTGCGTGAAGGATGCCAAGGCCGCGCATGAGAGGGCCCTGGGCACCGCGAAGATCGAGAAGGCCGCGGCCACCGGCAGCCCCGAGGAAGTCGCGCAAGCGCGCCGTGCTGCCCAGAAGGACAACCTTGACGCGGCATACGAGGCTCGCAAGGAACGTTGCGATGCGATGTCCGGCGACGCCCGGAGCCAGTGCCAGGCCGATGTCGCCGCCAAGTTCGGCAAGTAATCAACCGCCAATCATCACCTCCGCCAATTGCTGGCGTGCTCCCCCGGGCGGCGTCCGTATGTCCGCCTCAGGGGACTTCACTCAAGGAGTCGGATATGAACTGGGATCAGATCGAAGGCAAGTGGGAACAGGCCAAGGGCAAGGTCAAGGAACAGTGGGGCAAGCTCACTGACAGCGACATCACGCAGATCCGCGGCAAGCGAGACCAGCTTCTCGGCCGCATCCAGGAACGTTATGGCTGCACCAAGGAAAAGGCCGAGGATGAGCTGAAGGCATGGGAGCGTGACGTCCACTGGTAACCCATCGCTTGCAAGAAAGAAAGGCGTGCCACCCGGGCACGCCTGTTTCCGGGAGTCACCATGACCATGGTTACCAGTGCGGGACCCCTCATATCGTTGATCGCCGGCATCCTCATTCTGATCATGCCGCGACTGCTCAACTACATCGTCGCCATCTACCTCATCGTGATCGGTCTGCTTGGCTTGTTCGGCGGGCATCTACGCTGACGGCGCCGTAGGCAACGTTGCCACTCCCGGAGCGGGAGATCGCCGGACACGTCAGCCGCGCAAATACGCCACGGCCCCCGACCCGGCCACGCGCCCGCTCGCAAAACAGGCCGTCAGCAGATAGCCGCCGGTCGGCGCTTCCCAGTCCAGCATCTCCCCCGCGCAAAACACGCCCGGCAATGCAGTCAGCATCAGTCGGTCATCCATCGCCTCGAAGCGGACACCGCCCGCCGTGCTGATGACTTCGTCGATCGGCCGCGCGCGAACGAGCCGCAGCGGCAATGCCTTGATGGCCGCCGCCAGCGCCGCGGGGTCGTGCATCGCTTCCTTCGTCAGGGCCTCACGCAACATGCGCGCCTTGACGCCGGTAATACCCAGCCGGCTCTGCAGATGGCTCGATACCGAACGCGAGCCGCGCGGCCGGCTCACTTCAGCCGCGACATCCTCCGGGGAGCGCCCCGGCGCCAGGTCCACCGTGATGACCGCGAACCCGTGCGTGTCGATCAGATCGCGAATCGGCGCGGACAGTGCGTACACCAGACTGCCTTCGATGCCGGTCTCGCTGATGACGAACTCGCCCTGCCGCTGCAATGCCGTGCCATCGACCGTCGTGACGCCGATGGCCACCGACTTCACTGGCTCGCCCGCATGTTGCGCGCGGAACACTTCGCTCCAGGCGATATCGAAGCCGCAGTTGGCGGGTCGCAGCGGCGCCACGTCAATGCCGCGCGCCGCCAGCATCGGCAGCCATGCGCCATCGGAACCAAGACGCGCCCAGCTACCGCCGCCGAGCGCGAGCACAACCGCACGTGCCGCCACCTCGATCTCGCCGTCCCGCGTGGCAAAGCGCAGCACATGCCAGCCGTCGATGGGTGCGCCAAATCCGATCCAGCGGTGCCGCACGTGAATGCGCACCCCGGACTCGCGCAAGCGATGGAGCCATGCCCGCAACAGCGGCGCGGCTTTCATGTCAGTGGGAAATACGCGCCCCGAACTGCCGACAAAGGTATCGATGCCCAACTCGTGCACCCAGGCACGCAGTTTGTCGGCGTCGAAGCTGTCAAGCAGCGGCCCGATCCGGTCCGCGCGTGCGCCATAGCGGCGCAGGAAGGCATCCGCCGCCTCGGAGTGGGTGATGTTCATCCCGCCCTTGCCGGCCATCAGGAACTTGCGACCGACCGACGGCATGGCGTCGTAGACGTCCACCGGCAGGCCTTGCCCGGCCAGCATCTCGGCGGCCATGAGACCGGCAGGTCCCCCGCCAATGACAATGGCGCCATCGTGGCGGATGGGTTCTTGGGCAGGCACAGCGGGCATGGAATCGTGGATGGCGGAGGGCTGGCGAATTATAAGCGTAGCCACGCCGGCGGCGATCCTTCCACTCTCGCCGAATGCTCCCGGGCTGTGATACCGTCGATTCCCTTCGTCCGCCGCACAATCCCGTCAGGCATCACATGGACAGTCCAACACTCACGTTCGCCGATCAGCAAGCATGGGAAGTCTGGCTAGAGGCCAATGGAGGCACCGCATCCGGCGTCTGGCTCCGCATCGCCAAGCGATCGGCCGGGGAAGCCACGGTGTCCTATGCGCAGGCGATTGAAAGCGCCCTTTGCCACGGGTGGATCGACGGGCAGAAGCAGGCCGAGAGCGAACACTACTGGCTCCAGCGATTCACGCCAAGGACCGCAAAGAGTATCTGGTCCAGGATCAACAAGGAAAGGGCCGAAGCGCTGATCGCCGCCGGGAGAATGCGCCCAGCCGGGCTTCGTGCCATCGAACAGGCCCGACGCGACGGACGCTGGGAGGCCGCCTATGCATCCCCGAGCAAGGCGACCGTGCCCGACGACCTGCAGCAGGCCCTCGACGCCAACCCGAAGGCCAGGAAATTCTTCGCCACCCTGAACAGCCAGAACCGCTTCGCCATTCTGTTCAGAATCCAGAACGTGAAGAAAGCCGAAACGCGCGCCAGCAAGATTGCCCAGTTCATCGAGATGCTGAACAAGGGGGAGAAGATCCATCCCTAATCCCGACGGCGGCACCAGGGCAACGCTAGGTCAGCGCCCGCAATCCCTGCAACACCGTCGGCACCAGTTCGGACACCGTGGGGTGGATATGCACCGCGCGGCTGATGGTCGTGTAGGGAGCCCCGGCGTACATGACGTCGAGCAGTGAGTGCACCACCTCGTCGCCGTTCAGGCCCAGGATCGCGGCGCCCAGCAACAGCCGCGTGTCGGCGTCGACGAGTATCTTCATAAAGCCCTGGCTTTCGCCCTTCTCCACGGCCCGCCCGACACGGCTCATGGGCCGCGTGCCCACCAGCACCTTGCGCCCTGACTGCCGCGCTTCCCGCTCCGTCATGCCGATGCGGCCCAACGGCGGGTCGGTAAACAAGGCATAGGCCGGGATGCGATCCGTCACCGCGCGCGGGTCGTTATCGAGCAGATTGGCCGCAACGATCTCGTAGTCGTTGTAGGACGTATGTGTGAAAGCGCCCCGGCCATTGCAGTCGCCAAGCGCCCAGATGCCGGGGACGCTGGTGCGCAGTTGATCGTCCACCTTGATGTAGCCCCGGGCATCCGTTTCGATACCTGCCTTGTCGAGCCCCAGATCGTCCGTATTGGGCACGCGCCCGACGGCCATCAACAGGTGCGAGCCGTGAACTTCAGGCGCCCCGCCCGCGCAATCGAGCCCGACGGCAATATGGTCACCGTCCTTGCGCGCGCTCAGACAGTTGGCGTCGAGCCGAACCTCGATGCCCTCGCGTTCGAGAATCTCCCGCACGGCTTGCGACACGTCCTCGTCTTCCCGCTGAATCAGTCTCGGGCCTTTCTCGACGATGGTCACCCTGGCCCCGAACCGCCGGTACATCTGGCCGAATTCAAGGCCGATGTAGCTGCCGCCAACGATGATCAGATGCTCCGGCAGGAAATCGACTTCCATCATGCTTGAATTGGTCAGGTATGACACCTGATCCAGCCCTGGCATCGGTGGAATCAGCGCCCGGCCGCCAACGTTAATGAAGATCTGGTCGGCCTCCAGCAACTCCCCGTTGACCCGCACGCCGCGCGCGTGCTCGAAGCGGGCATGCCCCTGATGGACGGTGACGTTGTCCAGCCCGCGCATCCACTGCTCCACGCCCTGGCTGGACCTGCCCGAGATTTCGTCCTTGCGTGCCTTTACCTGCCTCATGTCGACCGCGACCGGCCCACCGATGGTCACGCCGTACTCGGCAGCCCGCCGCGCCAGTTGGGCGGCGTACGCACTCGCGATCAACGCCTTGGTGGGGATGCAGCCGGTGTTCACGCAGGTACCGCCAAACCGCCCGCGCTCGATAACCGCCAGCTTCATGCCCGCGCCGGCCAGCCTCGCCGCGAGTGCGGGGCCGGCCTGTCCGGTGCCGATGATAATCGCGTCGAATCTCTGAGCCATCACGATTCTCCTTGCGGGTACCGTGCTCGCCACCGGGCGAGCCACGAAAATGGGCGCGTCCGCGACATCACCCGGGCCGCCAGCGCCAGGACCGCGCCTGCCCGATGATTCCCGGAAGCCAGATCCGAGCATAGTGGACGATCCCGACGTTCGCCGGCCGCGTTGCAGCGAACGCGTGCCGGCCGCTTCCGGGTTTCCCCTCAATCTTGGGTATGAAGCGCGGTGCGACAATCCAGCCTGATCGCCCGAAGCAGGCGTCGCGGCGAGGCAATGATCGCAGGCCAACCCAAGGGAGAAGAATATGCGTCGTCTTGCCGTTTTTTCCGCCGTACCGGTCGCTTTTGCTTGCGGCTATCTTGTCGCCCACATCGACCTGCCGCATGCCCACGCCCAAACCCCGCCGGCCGCGCTGGCGCCCCTGATCGTCAACCTGGCGGCCATGAGCGACGAAGCCATCGGACCGCAAGTGCCCAACATGGGCACGCTGCGCACCAAGGGGCTGGTCAACACGCCTTCCGGAACCATCGCCGTGCAGTCGGGCAATGTCCCCAAGCACTACCACAACAGCGCCGACGAGATTCAATACATCATCTCGGGCAAAGGCGTCTTCTGGCTGGGCGACGAAAAGCGCGAGGTCGGCCCCGGTGACCTGATCGTGATTCCCAAGGGCACCGCGCATGCGGGCTCGATCGCGTCCAGCGGCGAGTTCAAGGCATTGGCCATCAAGCTGCCGCCTCAGGCCGCCGGTGATACCCATCTGCTGCCCTGATGCTGCCCTGATGCTGACCTGAATGCTGCGCTGATTGCTGGCTTGAATCCGCGGCCGCCTGGCGGCCCTGACATCGCAACCTGCCGGCGCCGCATGTGCGGCGCCGCTCATATCTGGCCCTCCAGGCCATTGTCCGGCAAGGCAACTCCCCATAAATTCCCGGGGGAGACCTATGCCGCCTTCCTGGAGCCGCCAGCACATGATTCGCGACCTGATCGAGTCCACCCCTGCCCCGGGCGATCGTGCCGACGTATGCATCGTCGGCGCCGGCGCGGCCGGCATCCTGCTTGCCGTGGAACTGGCCCGCCATGGCCGGCGCGTGGTGATGCTGGAAGGCGGCGGCGAAGACATCGAGCAGGCCTCGCAGGATACCTATCGCAGCGAGATCGCCGGCCTTCGCCACCATGGCATCCACGATGGCCGCTTTCGCGCCATCGGCGGCTCCACCACGCGATGGGGTGGCCAGATCCTGGAGTTCGATGCCATCGACTTCGAGCAGCGCCCCTGGGTGGAAGGGAGCGGCTGGCCCATCTCCAAGCGGGAACTGGCCCCGTATTATCAGCGCGCGATCGAACTGGAAGGACTCGCCAGCGCATCGCTTGAAGACGCGACCGTCTGGCGCGAACTGGGACTGGCGCAACCGGTGTTCTCGAATCTCGACACGTTCCTGACCCGCTGGTGCCCGGAAACGAACTTCTCGAACCTCCACGCCAGTACCCTGCGTAATCACCCACTGGTGACCGTGTGGCTACATGCCAATGCCGTTTCCCCCATCGTGGAAGGCACCCATGTTCGCGGCATCCGATGCAGAACACTGGAAGGCAAGGAAACCACGTTCCGCGCGGACCGCTTCGTCTGGTGCATGGGTGGCATCGAAAGCTCGCGGTTCTTCCTGCAGCCGGAGCTGGCGCAGATGCCGTGGCAACGCAACGCACTGCTGGGCAGGCATTTCCAGGACCACGTGGTCTGGCATACATGGCTCGACGTGACGAACCGGCGCAAGTTCCTGGATGTGTTCGGCAACGTGTTCAGCCGGGGCTACAAGTACCAGCCCAAGATCCGGCTGTCCCGCTCGCTGCAGCAGCGCTATCGCACGCTCAACGTCGCCGCGCAGATCTCCTTTGAAAGCGAGTCCGGCGAGATCCAGACGCAGATCAAGACAACCGCCAAGAAGCTGTTGCGCGGCCGCGTGGGTGATGTCACGGGCGGCGAGATTGGCCGGCTCGTCCGCCATGCGCCCCTGCTGGCGCGTCAGAGCTGGAGCTACGCGGTGGCGCGGCGCGCGTATGTGCCGCCGGACGCCCGCATCGGGCTGCAGATCCAGTGCGAGCAGTCGCCACGCGCGGACAGCGCGATCCGCCTGTCGGACTCGCGGGACTGCCTGGGCCTTTGCCGCACAAGGCTTGACTGGCGCATCTCCGATCACGAGGTGGATACGATCCGGGCCTTCGCGAAGGTCGCGCAGGACTCGCTGGCGGGCATCGCGCGCGTGTCTGATCCGAGTCTGTCGGAGGCGCCCGATGACAGTATCCGGGCCACCTGCGACGACATGAACCATCACATGGGCGGGATGCGCATGTCGGCCAGCGCCAGTGACGGCATCGTCGACCTCGACCTCAAGCTGCATGGCATGGACAACGGCTATGTATGCTCCGGCGCGGTATTCCCGACCTCGAGTTTTTCCAACCCGACGCACACCGTACTGGCACTGGCCGTACGGCTGGCCGAGCATATCGGGCGTCGCTGACATGGATCTGGCGTCTCCATCACGCCACCGCAACCCATCAACCCCCAAGGACTTGCCGATGGAAATCATCCCGTTCGCCAACACCGGCCGCCAGACCACCCGGCTCGGCTTTGGCGGCTCAGGCATCATGGGCGCGCTGGACCGCCGCCAGTCGCTGTCCATGCTCCGGGCGGCCTACGACGCCGGTGTCCGTCATTTCGATACGGCGCCGATGTATGGCTATGGCGAGGCCGAAAGCTGCCTCGGCGAATTCCTGCGGGAGGTGCGCGGCCAGGTGACCATCACGACCAAGTTCGGCATCCCGCCGCCGGACAGCAACGCCGTCACGCGCCTGGCGCGCGTGGTAGCGCGGCCAGTGCTGCAGACGTTTCCCGGCCTCAAGCAGGTGCTGCGCAAGACCGTGATACCGATACCTGGCACCTCCCTCTCTCCGGTCCCCCCCTCCGAACCGAATCCCATCTTCACCGCACGCCAGGCGCGTGAATCGCTGGAAGCCAGCCTCGCCACCCTCGGCACCGACCATATTGACCTGTGGCTGCTGCATGAAGTCACCGCCCAAGACCTGACGGCGCGCGATGGCAACCACGAACTCCTGCGTGTCATGGAAGACGCCGTACGCGACGGCAAGATCGGCGCGTTCGGCGCTGGCTCCCATCGCGACCAGATTCCCGAACTCGTCCGCACCCAACCCGACTTCTGCCGCGTGACGCAGTTCGAATGGTCGGTGTTCGATCCGGCCATTCCCGATACGGCCTATCCGCGTATCCATCACCGGGCGCTGAGCCAGCACCTGCCGTTGCTTGTGGCATGGCTGCAGGCCAGTCCGGCCACCTGCCTGCGTTGGTCCACCGAGGTCGGCGCCGATCTCGCCAATGCGCGCGTGCTGGCGCAACTCATGCTCAAGGCCGCGCTGGTCATGAACCCGGCCAGCGTGATCCTGTTCTCGTCGAAGCGGCCGGAACACATCCTGGCGAATATCGACGTAGCCGAGGACATGACACTGGACCAACCGGCACGCCGGCTTCACGCGCTATTCCAGCGGGAGCGTCCGCCTATCCCCGCCTAGGCGCCTGATCCCGTCTTGATCCCCCCAATTCGCTCCCTGATCCGCTCCCAGATCGGCTCCCTGATCCTGAGCCAGGTCTTTCCCATAGGGTCCACGCCTTGTTCGCCGGGCCGGATTCACCGCTCCCATCACCGCTCCCATCACCGCTCCCGCCACCACGCCAAGGCTAGCGGCGAAAGTGCCTGATTTGCCACTTGTGACACCCCCTCCATTCCCCCACCCACCCAACCCCATTTGGGTGGCTGTTCTCTTGAACGCAATTTGATGTACTGCGCACCGGCCATGAGCTTTTCGCGCGTGCGCGCCGGCTCGGCGACCCAACAAGCCGCATACAGGAGACAGATGTGACCCAAAATGAAAAACTCGCCGGCGATACGCCAGCGGTGGCGGCCTTCGACTACATCGTCGTCGGCGCAGGATCAGCCGGGTGCGCCGTCGCGGCGCGGCTGGCAGAGGATGCCGGCGTGACCGTGGCCCTGCTTGAAGCTGGCCCGAGCGACCATCACTTCAGCGTCTGGACGCCGGTGGCCCTCGCCGCGGTCGTCCCGAAAGCCGGTCCGCGCAACTACGCCTATCGCTCCGTGCCGCAGCCGGGGCTCAACGGCCGGCGCTCCTACCAGCCGCGCGGGCGCGGTTTGGGCGGCAGCTCGTCGATCAATGGCATGGTCTATATCCGTGGCCACCGCAAGGACTACGACACCTGGGCGCAACTGGGCTGCCAGGGCTGGGGCTATGAGGATGTGCTCCCCTACTTCCGTCGCAGCGAAACCAACCATGCGCTCGATGACCGGCACCACGGCAAGGACGGCCCGCTGCACGTCAACGAGTTGCGCACGCCCAACCCGTTTTCCGCGCGCTTCATCGAGGCCGCGATGCAGGCCGGCATCCCGTTCAACCGCGACTTCAACGGCGCCGAACAGGACGGCGCCGGCTATTACCAGGTAACACAGCGCAACGGCGAGCGCTGGAACAGCGCGCGCGCCTACCTGCACCATGGCGATGCCAACGATGGCACCTTCAGCGGCGGCCGCCGCAACCTGACGGTCTGGACGGACACGCAGGTGCAGCGCATCGTGTTCGAGGGTCGCCGCGCGGTCGGCGTCAGCATCACGCGCGCCGGCGTCACACAGGTGCTACGCGCGCGCCGCGAAGTGATCGTCAGCGGCGGCGCCTTCAACTCGCCGCAGCTTCTGCTCGCGTCCGGTATCGGCCCTGCTGCCCATCTGCGCGATCTCGGCATCGACGTCGTACACGACCTGCCCGGCGTGGGCGAAAACCTGCAGGACCACCTCGACATCGCCGTGTGTCATCAGGTGCCGTCGCCGCAGCTGTTCGGATACTCGCTGCGCGGCGCGGCTACAATGCTGGGCCAGTGGCGCCAATATCGACGCGACCGCACCGGCATGTTCAGTTCCAACCTTGCCGAAGCAGGCGCCTTCCTGCGCAGCCGGCGGGAACTGGCCGAGCCCGACCTGCAGTTCCACTTCGTGCCGGGGCTTTCCTCGACGCATACCGGCATGCGACGCCGCGACCTCAAGCATGGCTTCACCGGTCTGGCCTGCCTGCTGCGCCCCGAAAGCCGCGGCCACGTGCGGCTGAACAGTGCCGATACCCGCGACGCGCCGCTGATCGATCCGCGCTTCCTTTCCGCCGAATCGGACATGGCAGGCATGGTCGCCTGCTTCCGCCTGATGCGCCGCATCCTGGCGCAGCCGGCACTGGCTTCCGCGCAAGGCCGTGAACTGCTCACCGAGGAGATCGGCCCCGGCGACGGCGACGAAGCCGCCATCCGCGCCTATGTGCGCCGTCATGCGGATTCGGTCTTCCACGCTATCGGAACTTGCAAGATGGGCGTGGATGCGATGGCCGTGGTCGACCCGTCCCTGCGTGTGCACGGCGTGGAAGGCTTACGCGTGGTCGACGCCTCGATCATGCCGACGCTGATCGGCGGCAACACCAACGCACCCGCCATGATGATCGGCGAGAAGGCCGCGGACCTGATCCGCTCGGGCGCCTGATGACCACCACCTCTTCCCACCTGGAGCATTTGATGCGCCGTTCCACCCGCTTCGCACTGACCGCCATCGCGGCCAGCCTGATTGCCACGACCGCCTGCGCTAATGGCCCCGCTGTTGGCCCCGCTGCCGGCCCCACCGCCTCCTCCGGGCCGGCGCCGAATCCGTTCCTGGCTCAGTCGTACAACAACCAGACTCACTGGAATGACGCCGCCACGGACAGCGTCGGATTCACCGTGCCGCGTGGCAACTTCGAGATTACGCCGGAATCGGTGCAGGTCATTCCCAACGAGTCCGTCAGTCTCCCGCTGGTCATGGACCACGTGGGCGGCCAGGACATCTACTGGTGGTGGGCCGGCTTCTCGCTGCGCAAGGTGGCGGTCGAGAACGGCAAGCTGACCGAGATCGCGCGTACCGATATCCCCGTGCGCCTGCCGAACTACACCCCGGTGACGCCGACGGAGCGCCAGGCACAGGCCGAGAAGGTGAAGACGTTCCTGGCGGCCCGCGACGAGGCTGGCCTGCTCGCCTACATGAAGTCGCAGCCGAACCGGATGCTGTCGTTCGCCGAGGACCAGGTCGCCAATGGCGCGGTCTACGCAGTGCTGGGCCGCGACGATACGTTCTACGGCTGCAGCGGTCGCCAGATCTTCCGCATCGACCAGCTCGACCCGAAATCGCCCACGTCGGGCATGACGCCGCTGCGCGCCGCCACGCTGCCCGCCAGCCTGTTCGACAACGAGAAGATCAAACGCGGCAAGACCCGCCTGCCCGCCGATATCCTCTTCGGCATGGGCATGACCTACAACGGCTACCTGGTCGTCAACACGCTCGGCGGCAAGGTCGTCACGCTCGACCGCAATTCACTGCAGGTCATCGACAGCTACACCGTATCCGGCGCGGACGAGATGTTCATGAACAGCTTCGCCACTGGCCCCGAAGCCGGTGGCGGTGCGGTCTACGTGGCGTCCAACACCACGATGTACCGTCTGGTGGTTGACATCCACGGCAAGATCCACGACGACGAGGCCAGTGGTGCGTGGCGCGCCAATTACGACCGTGGCGTGGTGATGCCCGCGCCCAAGATCGCCGACGGCACCGGCTCCACGCCGACGCTGATGGGCTTTGGCCCGGACGAGGACAAGCTCGTGGTCATCACCGACGGCGCGCGCAAGATGCGCATGGTGGCCTTCTGGCGCGACAACATCCCCGCCGGCTGGAAGGCCAGGCCGGGCACGCAGTCGCCGCGCATCGCGGACCAGTTGGCGGTGGACATGGGGCCGAAGCTCGAATCGGTCCAGTCCGAGCAATCGGTGTCGGCTTTTGGCGACTACGCGTTCGTGGTCAACAACATCCCGACCAACGATTCGCCCCAGATCGAGCGCGGCGGCGGCTTCACGAGCCTGATCAACGGCGCCACGCGTCCGGGCCCGAGCGGCGTGGCCATGCTCAAGTGGCAGCAGCGCACCCACAACTGGAAGATGCAATGGGTGCGTACGGATGTGTCGTCGATCTCGGTGGTGCCGATGATCAGCGGCGGCGGCCGCATGGCAATCGTCGACGGCTACTTCACGAACCGCTGGAACGACCGCTATCACATCGGCATGGATCTGGACACCGGCAAGACCGTGATGACGATCCGTACCGGCACCGATCCGACCTTCAACGGGCTGTACTCGCCCGTCAAGGTCGATGCCGAGGGCCACCTCTTCTATAGCGGCGCGTTCGGGCTGGTGCGGCTGGACACCTCCCGGATGAAGCGCGTGACCGGGGATGCCGTGACCACGGCGCAACGCCAGTGATCCAACACCCGACAACGACAAGGAGACACGCGTGAAGACACTCGACAGGTTCTACATCGACGGCCAATGGGTCACGCCAGCCGCCGCAGCCCGCAGCATGCCCATCGTCAACCCGGCCACGGAAGAGGTTGCCGGTCACGTCACGCTGGGCAGCGCGGAAGACGTCAACCGCGCCGTGGCCGCGGCACGTGCTGCGTTCCCGGCATGGTCCGAGACCAGCCGTGAAGAACGTCTGGCGCTGCTGGAACGGATCACCGCGTTGTACAAGGCACGCCTGGGCGACTTCGCTGAGGCGGTGCGCACCGAGATCGGCGCGCCGGTCAGCCTCTGCAATACGCTGCAGGCCCCGATCGGACTCGCCCATCTGGGCGCCGCCACCGAAACGCTGCGCGCCTTCCAGTTCGAAACCGCCCACGGCAACAACTACGTGCGCCATGAACCGATCGGTGTGGCCGCGCTGATCACGGCCTGGAACTGGCCGCTGAGCCTGATCTGCGCCAAGGTGGCCGCCGCGCTGGCCGCCGGTTGCACCATCGTCCTCAAGCCATCCGAAATCGCGCCGCTCGACGCGGCCCTGTTCGCCGAGGTGATGCACGAGGCAGGCACCCCTGCCGGCGTATTCAACATGGTGTTCGGCGATGGTCAGGAAGTGGGCGCGCGGCTTGCCGCCCACCCCGACGTGGATGTGATCTCGATCACCGGCTCCACCCGCGCGGGTATTGCCGTGGCGCAGGCCGCAGCCGCCACGGTCAAGCGCGTGCACCAGGAGCTTGGCGGCAAGTCGCCGCTGCTGATTCTGGACGACGCCGACCTGCAGGCCGCCGTTGCCCAAGGCGTCGGCCACGTCATGCTGAACTCCGGGCAGACCTGCATCGCGCCCACCCGGATGCTGGTGCCGCGCGATCGCTATGACGAAGCCGTACGCGTGGCGGCCGCCACCGCCAATGCGTTGCAGGTCGGCGACCCCGCCGAGCCGGGCACGCGCATCGGTCCCATCTCCAACAAGGCGCAGTACGAGAAGGTCCAGCGCATGATCGGCACCGGCATCGAGGAAGGCGCCCGCGTCGTGGCGGGTGGACCGGGCCGGCCGGACGGGTTGACCCGTGGTTTCTATGCGCGGCCGACCATCTTCGCCGACGTCGACAACAGCATGACGATCGCGCGCGAGGAGATCTTCGGACCGGTGCTGGTCATGATTCCGTACGACGACGAAGCACAGGGGATCGACATCGCCAATGACACGCCATACGGGCTCGCCGCGTATGTGGCATCGGGCGACCCTGCCCGCGCGCGGCGCGTAGCGGCGCGTCTGCGTGCCGGTTCGGTCCGCATCAACGGCGGCCAGGTCGACCTGTCGATGCCGTTCGGTGGGTACCGCGCATCCGGCAATGGCCGTGAGAACGGCGCGCACGGGCTGGCCGAGTATCTCGAAGTCAAGGCCGTGACGGTCTGACCAGACCCGATAAGGAAGGAATCGATAAGGAAGAAAACGACAAAGGGAACGGCGGCGCCGCTCCCTTTGTCGTTTCTGGGTCATCGAGGGCGCCGGCTGATCGTCCATCCCACGAACGGGTCCGCGCCGGTGCGATGCCGCATCCAGTCCGTCCGGCACAACATGCACTGATGCGCGCGCGTTTCGCACATGGCGCTGCCGCCCAGACTGCGCCACTGCAGATCGCCTGCGGGACGCAACGCCCCGTGGCCGCCCGCGCGACGGCTGTCGTGACGCAGCCGCTCGCAGTGCGTGCACAGCGGAGATTCGCCTGTGGCCGGCATGGCACGGACGCGTGCAGCGGCGGCCACCGTGGCGTCGCCGATTTCGAGCCGGCGCGCGGCCTCGCCCCAGCGGCTACGCAGTCGGCGCGCGGCCGCCAGGTAGAGCATCCGCACCGCCTCGCCACCATCGCAGGTAGCGGCCTGACGACATGACTCGGCGTACCGCCTCACATCCAGACCGAACTGCGCCGCCGTGGCGAAGCAGACCACGCGCTGCCGCCCATCGCCGGTTGTCATCCATGCGTCGAACAGTGCAGCCAGCCGGTCTTCGTAGGCTTCCGTGGCACATACCTGCGCCAGGGCCATGCGATGCGCGCGGTGCGTCAGGGCGCGTACCTCGCGGCGGAGATCGCCGGCGTCGGGGGTGGTTTGGGCGATACGCTGCGCGCCGGGCATGATGTCTCCTCGATATAGTCAGCCGATTATAGGAACGCAATTCGCCGCCACCGCGCAAACCCGACACGTCCAACCTGATACGGGTGGCTTCGCCCCATGTCGGATTTTGGTCTACTGGCAGGCAGACAAAACCATCTTCGGGAGACAACCATGGGCGTCCTCAGCGGTATCCGCGTCATCGAATTCGAAGCCATCGGCCCCGGGCCGTTCGGCGCCATGCTTCTGGCCGACATGGGCGCCGACGTGCTCCGCATCGACCGGCCCGTGGCCCCCACGGACCTGGGCCCGAAGCGCGGCCCCGGCAAGCGCATCGACATCACGGGGCGCGGCCGCCGCTCGGTCACCATCGACCTCAAGCAGCCGGAAGGCCAGCAGGCCGCGCTGGAACTGATCGCCAAGGCCGATGTGGTGATCGAGGGATTCCGCCCCGGCACCATGGAGCGCCTTGGGCTGGGCCCCGCTATCGCGCTGGCGCGCAATCCGCGCCTGATTTACGGCCGCATGACCGGCTGGGGCCAGACCGGCCCGATGGCCGACCGCGCGGGGCACGACCTCAACTACATTGCGATGTCGGGCGTGCTGTCGGGAATCGGCCGTGCCGGCGAGGCCCCGGTTCCGCCGCTGAACCTGGTGGGCGATTACGGTGGCGGCGGCATGTTGCTGGCGCTTGGCGTGGTATCCGCCTTGCTCAACGTGCATCGTGGCGGCAAGGGTCAGGTGGTGGATGCGGCGATGCTCGAAGGCGCCGCGCAGCTTGGCGCGGTGATCTGGGGCCTGATTGCCTCGGGCAACTGGCGCGAGTCGCGTGGCAGCAACTTGCTGGACGGCGGCACCCCCTGGTACGACAGCTATTGCACCCGGGATGGCCAGTACATGTCGGTGGGCGCCGTGGAGTCGCGTTTCTACGCTGAACTGATCGAAAAGCTTGGCCTGGCCGGCGAGACCCTGCCCGGCCAGCACGACCGCGCCGGCTGGCCCACCCTGCGCCGCCGCTTCACTGAAGTATTCCTGACCCGTACGCGCGATGAGTGGTGCGCGATCTTCGACGGCAGCGATGCCTGCGTGGCGCCGGTGCTGACCTTTTCCGAAGCGCCGGACCATCCGCAGCACCGCGCGCGCGGCAGCTTCATCGAAGTGGACGGCGTGGTGCAACCCGGCCCAGCGCCGCGCTTTCTCGGCACCCCGTCCGAAGTCCGCCACGCAGCCCCGGCACGTGGCCAGCATGGCGGCGCCGCGCTGCGCGAATGGGGATTCGACGACGCCGCGATTGCCAAGCTGCGCGCGCAGGGGCTTGGCTTTGTCGAGGCGCAGCCATGAGCGCGCCGATGCTGGTCCTGCTGCCGGCCACCTCGGACACGCCGCACGGCTTCAGGCGCGTGCGGTCCAGCCCGGGCTTTATGACGACCTGCGGCGAGTTCTATGTCCACGAGAGCGCGCCAATCCTGGCCACGCGCATCACGACTGCCCACCTGAACGCGCAGGACATCGTCCACGGCGGCTTTCTGGCCACGCTCGCCGATTCTGCGTACGGCATGGTCCTGCGGCGCACCAACCCCGAACTGATCCCCCGCACGGCGCAACTGAGCGTCAGCTACCTTGGCGCCGTGTGCGAGGGCGACTTCGTGGAGGCACGGGTCACGCTGCACAAGATCGGCAAGCGGCTCGTGAATGGCAGTTGCGATGTGTATGTGGGGGACCGGATGGTGCTGCAGACGACAGCGGTGTTCTCGGTGGTCGCTGCTTAGACGCACTATCAAAATGATTCTGGCGTCGTTGCGCGGCCTTGGCCAGTCCACTTGTACTGTCTGCGGCCGCGCGTCTAGCCGGAACCGCTTCGCTTCATTTTGATAGCGCCCCTTAGTCCAGCCTGGTCTGGTCCGGTCTGGCCCAGGCCGTCACGGCCTTCCATCTTCAGGCGGTACCCGTGCGCAGCGCCCGGTTGCGCACGGCCAGTATGACTTCGTAGCGCGTGGAGACGCCCAGCTTGGCGTAGATCTGGCGCAGGTTCCACTTGACCGTATCGACACTCAGGTTCAATACCAGCGCGATGCGCTTGTTCGACATCGACTGCTCGAGCAGCGCGACAATATCGCGCTCGCGCGGGGTCAGATGCTCCGGCTCGCCGTCACGCCTGCGCCGCCGAATCATCGGCAGGCACGTGGCGGGCTGCTGGAGCTGATCCTTCGCGGCGCGCACCCGGCCCAGCCAGTTGTCGCGCACCGCGTCGCCCGATGGCTGCACACAGTCGAGCAGCGCCGGAATGCCCGGCTCATCGCGCAACATGCGCAACAGGCCAAGCCGCAGCCCCGCGGCCAGTGCCGATTCAAGATGGCGCACCACGAGTTGTGGCCGGTCCAGGGCGGCATTCACACGCGCGAACAGTAGATCGATCAGGACCAGCGCGCCGGCGTTGTCGGAGCGGACCGGCTCCAGCGCGGCCAGCGCCCCAACCGGGTTGCCGGCACTCAGCGCCACGCGCACGCGCGACAACGCCGCGATCGTGCCGACCTCCCGGGCGCGCATGTCCGATGCATCCAACGTGGCGGCCAGCGCGTCGAGTTCGTCCTGCAGCAGGCCAGCATGCCGCAAGTCCCCGGCTTGAATGGCGAACACCACCCGCTGCGCCAGCAGACGTAACTGCACCCGCATCAGCCCCCGCCCCGCCGCGTGGGCCTGCGCCTCGGCCAGCGTCGCGCGAGCGCCATGCTGGTCGCCGGCCAGCCATTGCAGCCGTGCCTGGCACAGCGTGGCCACGATCATCACGTCCGGCGAGGAGTGATGGGCCAGGTCGAGCCAGCAGGCCATCATCTCGGCAGCTTCCTCGGCGCGGTCCTGTTCGAGCAGGGCGGCCGCTACCGGCACCGCGCATACGCAAGCGCTCACCGAACGTCTGCCATGAATCTGCTGCGCCATGCGTGCCGCCGGCATCCCGATAGCCTGAGCCCTGCGCGCATCCCCGCGCAGCAGCATGGTCAACGCGGCCGCGCCATGCGCCATCGCCACCAGTTCATCATGAGGCGCCGCTTCCAGCCTTGGCACCGACGGAAACTCGGGCCGATGCAGCATGGCCCCGCATCGCACCGCCAGCGCGGCGCGAATGTGCTCCAGCGACGGATGCGGCAGTGCATGGCCGCCGAGCCGGGCCAGCCAGACATCCATGGTGGCAGGGTCATCTTTCTGGAACGCGATACTCGCGCGGACCAGCGCGACTTGCGGGGCAACATCGTCGCACCCGGCGACCATGGCCAACCAGCGCTCCGCCTCGCCCAGACGTGCCGCAACGGTGCAAGCCCAGGCCGCGGCCAGCCACAGGGCGGGCTCGTCGACCACATGTTTGACGCCAGCCTGATCGATCCAGTCCGGTAACGCGCGAAGCTGACTCAGCGCCGGCATCGCCGGCATGGCTTCGCGCACGACGTGCGCCACGAGCCCGCCATCGTCGGCACGCATGGCGTGGTCCAGCGCCTCACCGCTGCTACCCACCCGCAGCCACGCGGCGACGGCTCGCCGGTGCAGCGCCAGCCGGTCTGCACCGGCAAGCGGCATCGACCGCCGCAGCCAGTCGGCAAACAGCGGATGGAGCGTATGCCAGCCCGCGTGCGCCCGGGCTGGGCCGATGAAGTTCCCCTGCCCGACCAGACTCCGCGCGCATTCGGCGGCGCGAGGCACACCCGTGACCTCGGCGGCGAGTTCCGGCGTCCAGCGGTCGAGCCATGCGAGCCAGCGCAACAACCGCGCCTGTCCGACGCTTAGCCCTGGCGCCACCACTTCGGACCAGTACGCGTCGAGCGCCGCGCGCGAATCGTCGGGCGCGCGCCCCCCAGCCAGCATTCGCACGCCCGCCGGCCAGCCGCGGGTAGCCTCCATCAACCGCACGCTCGCGGCCTGACCCGATTCGGGCGGCAGGCACGCTCGGGTTTCGGCCAGGGTGAAGGCCAGCGATTCGTCGTCGAATTCGACCACCACGCCCTCCGCCCCAAGCTGGCCAAGACGCAAGGCCGGACGGCAGCGCGTGGCCAGCGCCAGATGCAGACGCGGCAGGCGCGCGTCGATCAAGGCCTGCAACACGGCCCATGCGCCGGTGTCGCGCAGGTACTCCGCGCCATCGAGCATCAGATAGAGTTCATCGGGCACCGCGGCCAGCGCCGCGATCAGGGCTTCGGTCGGGTCGTGCCGGGATGATGGCGACACGTCGCCCTGTACTACGCTGGCCACGCTGGCCGCGATGGCTGCGCAAAACCGCGTCGGCGCGTCAAGTTCCGGGCCGAGCGAAAGCCAGCCCACGCGCGCGCCGGCCCCCACGAGTTGCTGGCGCCACTGCGCCAACAGCGTGGTCTTGCCGTACCCCGGGCTGGCGGCCAGCACCACCAGCGCCGCATGGCGCGCCTCATGTAGCCGCGCAAGCAGCGCGTCGCGCATGGCGATGCCGCCGCCCAGCCTGGGAGGCATGAGCTTGTGGGAAGGCACACTGCAATCCATGGACATCGGCTCCATACATGCCGGCCGGCACTCTCAGACCCTTCGCAGACCGTATGGCCAGCAGGATATGCCCGCGTGCGCGCGTTGCGGCCGACAGCCTCCCTGGCCCACCTGAAGCGGGTGGGAACCGCGCAAAGCGCACGGTCGTGCGCTTTTGCTCCTCCCGCGCCACCGGGGCGGCGAGTAGAATCGCTTGGCATCGGGCCCTTGCCCCTCCTGCGCGCCGCCGCATCCGGCGCTGGTCAAACCCATGTCCCAGCCTTTTTCCGCGCCGGCTGAATCCGCACCGATCGACGTCTTCGCGGATATCTCTCCCGACGTTTCTCCTGACGTTTCTCCCGACGTTTCGCCGCTATCGGCGGCGCGTGCGCATCCGCGCGGCACCGCGCGTGTGGTGGCACGCGAACGGCTGCTGGCCCAGCTCACCGAGGCTCGCCGCCGCCGCTGCATCGTGATCCAGGGGCCCGCCGGTTTCGGCAAGACGGCCGTGCTGGTGGCCTGGCGACTAGACCTCCGCGCCCTGGGCTTCGACATGGCCTGGGTGACACTGGCCGACGACGACAACGAGATGACCCACTGGCTCGACCACGTGCTGTCGAGCCTGGCGCAGGTCAGCCCCGCCATCACGCGCGAGGCCGCCCTGCTCGGCGGCCTGGGCGACCTGGAAAGCGAGGCGATCGAGCGCACCGTGATCGCGCTGGTGGGCGGCATCGCGGCGTGCCCGCGCGAGATCGTGCTGGTGATCGACGAACTGCACCGCCTGACCAATCCTCGCGTGCTGGAAGCCATGCAATGGCTGCTGGACTACGCGCCGCCTAACCTGCATGTGGTGCTGGCCTCGCGCAGCCAGGTGCCGCTCTCGCTGGGACGCCTGCGCGACCAGGACCTCGTGCTTGAACTCGACCAGCGCGACCTGCGGCTGACCGCCGATGAATCGCGGCGCTTCCTGGCCACGCAGCTGACCGGGATCGACGCGCGCGATGCGCGGGTACTACACGAGCTGACCGACGGATGGGTAGCCGGCCTGCAACTGTTCGCCACGCACTGGAAACGCAAGAAGCAGGACGCCAACAGCCTGTCGTTCGCCAACGATTTCGTGCGCGCCAATGTGCTGAATGCGGGCGCCTTCTCGGCCTATTTCGAACGCGAGGTGCTGTCACGCCTGGCCCCGGACGAAGCCGAGTTGCTGGTGCACGCGGCCGCCTGCGAGCGCTTCTGCGCATCGCTTTGTGTCGCCCTGACTGGAGGACGCGCCGATTCGGAACCCGTGGTGTCGGCGCTGCTGGCGCGGCTCGACAACGAGAACCTGTTTATCGAACCAGTACAGGGGCCCGACCGGGCACCGTGGTACCGGCTGCATCCGCTCCTGCGCGAAACACTGGCGGAGCGGTTCCGCCAGCGCAGCGAATCGGTGCGCCATCAAGTCCATATGGCGGCCTGGCAGTGGTTCCGTGATCACCGGCTGCTCGTCGAAGCGGTCAGGCACGCGGTGCTGGCCGGCGAATCCGGTACCGCTGCGGATCTGGTCGAACGCTACTCATCGACCCTGATCGGACGTGGCGAGGTGCGCAAGGTGGCGGGCCTGCTGCACCAGCTTCCCAAACCAGAGGTCCGTGCCCGGCTGGCGTTGCGCCTGCTCACGGTGCAGATGCAACTCTATGCGCACGAAGTTGATGCTGCGCGGGCCGACCTCGACGCGCTCGACGGCGAACTGCCAGCCGAAGGGGAGCTGCGCCAGCGCCTCAGGCAACTCCAGACGATGTGGATGGTGCTGACCGACAACGCCGAGGGCGCGCAGCGGCTACAGCCGTTGCTCGAATCCATGCCGGACGACATCGGCGGCTTGATGGTTGGCGCGCGCAACAACCTGTTGACGTGGCTCTACATGCATCAGGGCAACTACGAGCGCGCCCGCGCCATCCAGTCGGAAAACGCGCCATTGATCGTCGAGGGCGCGCCGCTGCTCGGCAGCGCGGCCGGCATGCTCAACGGCCGATGCATGGCCGCCTTCAGCTACGCGATAGAAGGCAAGATCACGCAGGTGGAGCGCATTTGCCGTGACGTGATACGAGAAAGCGAACAGGCCGGCGCATTCGGGACTGAGCCCGAGTACTTTGCGGCAGCCATGCTTGGCGAGGTGCTCTACGAGCAGAACCAGATCGAAGCCGCGCTGGCCATGCTGGAGCCCCGTGTGGACGTGCTGGAGCGGATCTCGATTCCCGATTCGGTATTGCGCGTCTTCATGACGCTGGCGAACTGCCATGCCGCTCGTGGTCACCATCTGGATGCCTTTGCCTACCTCGAACGGCTGGAAGAACATGCCACGCGACGCAGGCTCGATCGTTTGCTTGCGCACAGCCTCGCCGGCCAGGTCCGGTTGCATCGGCGAGCCGGCGACCCTGCCGCGGCGGATGCCTGCCTGGCGCGGCTCGAGGCCATCGCCGAACGCCACCGCGACGCGGGCCCTGGCACCATGGACGAGATCCTTCTGGTGGCACGCCGCGCGCGCGTCAAGGGATACCTGGACGACGGTGATCCCGCGAAGGCGGCCGCCGCCGTCGGCCCGCTGATCGACCAGTGTCAACGACGCGGATGGCAACGCCATCTCGCGCAGATGCAGTGGATGGCAGCGCTGGCCGATCATCGACTCGGCAACGATGCGTCCGCGCGCGAGCGCGTGCTGGCTGCATTGCGCGCGGGCCACCGGCTCGGCCTGGTGCGCAGCCTGCTCGACGTTGACCCGGGCGCGCTCGACGAGATTGCCGCACTGGCGCAACAGCCCGGCGAAGCGCCCGATCCGCTGCTCGCGTTCTACATCAGCCGCCTGCGCGCGACCGGTGCCACCAACCCGATGACATCAGCCCGCGCTGCGGCACCGGCCACGCTGCGCACCCTGGCGGAGCCACTGAGCGAACGCGAAGCCGATGTGGTGAAGTTGCTCGGACAAGCGCTGCCCAACAAGAAGATCGCCCGCACGCTCGGCCTATCGCCCGAGACCGTGAAGTGGCACCTCCGCAACATCTTCCGCAAGCTTGGCGTGACATCGCGCGACGAAGCCGTCGCGCGTGTGCGCGACCTTTCCCGCCCGAGCTGACCCGGGCACTCCTTCCCTCGCGAAAGCGACCGCGCCACCTGACATGGGTGGTAGTGGCCGCCCCCTCCCCGGGCGTAACTTAGCGTCATTCGATCGCACGTCCGATCCCGCGGGATCGGCAGGCGACAAACGCCCTGCGGCACCATGTGCCGCTGACCGAGGAGACGCGTTCCATGACTGCAACGTCCGCTGCCCGCAGCGACACCGCGCCCAAGTTCCGGCCAACGGTATTCCCGCCGCGCACCACGCTCGTCGAGCAGCGTGCCGACGGCACCATCGTCCTGCGCTGCGCCAACCCGCCGGCCGACCCCGCCCAGCTCGGACTCGGCGAGTTTGCCGCCCACTGGGCGATTCAACGCGGCGATACCTGCGCGTTCGCCGAACGCGAATCGACCAGTCCGGACGCCGCATGGCGGATGATCACCTGGGCCGAGATGTGGCAACAAATCCAGTCCGTCGGCGCCGCCCTGCTGGAGATGGGCCTGGGCGCTGACTGTCCGCTGATGATCCTCTCTGGCAACTCGATCGAACACGCCATACTAGTGCTGGCAGCCGAGCACGTCGGCGTGCCCACGGCGCCGGTCTCGCCCGCTTATTCACTGGTGAGCAAGGATTTCGCGCGACTCCGCGACGTAGTGAGCCTGGTGCCGCCGGGTGCGATCTTCGTGCAGGATGCCGCCGCCTTCGCCCGCGCGCTCGACGTCATCGGCAAGCCCGATGTGCCCGTCATCGCGGTGCGCGGCGCGCGCAAAGGCCACCACGACTGGGCCTCGCTGGTCGCCACCACCGTGACGCCGGCACGCCGCGCGGCAGTGCAGGCCGCGCACGATGCCATCCACGAAGACGACCTGGGCCGCGTGCTGTTCACATCCGGCTCCACCGGTGTGCCCAAGGGCGTGGCACTGTCGCACGGCAACCTCCGCGCCGTGGCTGCTTACTACCTGGAGAGCTTTCGGCCGCTGCTGGAACGCCCATCCCGCTACCTCGACTGGCTGCCATGGCACCACGGCCTGGGTGGCGTGCTGAACATGACGCGCGTGGCCACGTTGGGCGGCAGCCACTACATCGACGATGGACGCCCGCTGCCGGGTCAGTTCGATCGCACCGTGCGAAATATGCGCGATGTCGCTGCAACCGTGTACACCGCCGTGCCCGCCGCCTGGATGATGCTGGTGACCGAGGCCGAGCGCAATCCGGAAGTCGCACGCAACCTGTTCTCCGAGGCGGTGAACTTCTCCTACGGCGGCGCCAGCCTGCCGCGCGATGTCTGGGACCGCATCCACGCGCTGTCCGAACGCACCATTGGCGAGCGCGTGGCGTTCTGCTCGGGTCTCGCTTGCACCGAGTCGAGCGGCGTGGGCCTCTACTGCACGTGGCCAAGCGAGACCACTGGGAACATCGGCGTGCCCGCGCCCGGCGTCTCCGCGAAGCTCATCCCGCTCGAAGGCGGTGATGGCCGCTACGAGATCCGCATCAAGGGCCCCAGCGTATTCAAGGGCTACGTACAGCGCCCCGACCTCACTGCCGCCGCATTCGATGAAGAGGGCTTCTTCAAGATGGGAGACGCGGTGCGTCTGCAGGACCCCTCCGATCCTGCACGCGGCCTGTCGTTCGCCGGCCGCGTGGCCGAGGACTTCAAACTCACCAACGGCACCTGGGTCCGTACCGGCGCGGTGCGCCTTACGCTGGTCGAACAATGCGCGCCGCTGCTCAACGATGCAGTGATCTGCGGCCACGACCACGACTACCTGGCGGCGCTGGCCTGGCCCAACGTCGCAGCCTGCCGGAGTCTTGCGCCCGAACTGTCGGAGCTCGACGCCGAGGCGCTGGTCCGGCACCCCATCGTCGTCGAAGCCATTCGCACTCGGCTACACGCGCCGGCGAGCGGCAAGGGCGCCAGTCTGTCCGTGCGTCGCGTGATGCTGATGGCGGAACCGCCGTCGATGGACGCGAACGAAATCGCCGACAAGGGCTACGTAAATCAGGCCGCCACGCGGGCACGCCGCGCCCATCTGGTCGAAGCCCTGTTTCATCCCGAACCCGAAAGCCACATTGCCTGCGCGCGATAAGCCCGCCCGCACGACACCAACTCAAGAGGAGACTGTCATGCAAGTTCAACGTAACGTTTACCGCGAAGATCACGAGATGTTCCGCGAAACCGCCCGCCGCTTCCTGGAGCGCGAGTGCCTGCCCAAGCAGGGGGCATGGGACAAGGCCGGCAAGGTGGATCGCGAAACCTGGCTCAAGGCCGGTCGCGAAGGTCTGCTGTGCGTGACGCTGCCCACAGAGTACGGTGGTGGTGGCGGTGACTTCGGCCACTCGGCCGTGTTCAACGAAGAACTGGCGCGCGTCGGTGTCAGCGGCCTGGGCTTCGGCGTGCATTCGGACATCATCGCCCCGTACATCGCACGCATCGCCAACGAAGAGCAGAAGCAACGCTGGCTGCCGAAGGTGTGTTCGGGCGAGGCCATTCTCGCCATCGGCATGACCGAACCGGGCACCGGCAGCGACCTGAAGGCCGTACGCACCACCGCCATTCGCGACGGCGAAGAGTACGTGATCAACGGCAGCAAGACCTTCATCTCGAACGGCCTGAACTGCGACCTGATCATCATGGTCTGCAAGACCGATCCGGCGGCCGGTTCGCGCGGTGTGAGCCTGATCATGGTGGAAGCCGACCGAGAGGGTTTCCCCCGTGGGCGCAAGCTGGAGAAAGTCGGCCAGCACGCCCAGGACACGGCCGAGCTGTTCTTCGACAACGTGCGGGTGCCGGTGTCGAACCTGCTGGGAGAGGAAGGCAAGGGCTTCGCCTACCTGATGGGCGAACTGCCGCAGGAGCGCCTGTCGATCGCCGTCAGCGCTGCCGCCAAGCTCGAGGCGTGCCTCGATCACACGATCGCCTACGTGAAGGAGCGCAAGGCCTTCAACCAGACCGTCTGGGATTTCCAGAACACCAAGTTCAAGCTCGCAGACATCAAGGCACAGGCCGTTGCCGTGCGCGTGATGGTGGACTACTACCTCAGCGAACATATCCGCCGTCGTCTCTCCCTTGAAGAAGCCGCCATCGCGAAGCTCTACGCCACCGAGGCGCTGGGCAAGGCGCTCGACGAAATGGTGCAGTTGCACGGCGGCTACGGCTACATGCTCGAGTACCCGGTGGCGCGCGCGTTCGCCGATTCGCGTGTCACCCGCATCTACGGCGGCACCAGCGAAGTGATGCGCGACCTCATCTCCCGCAAGCTCTGAACCCCTACCCCCAAGACAACCCTACAGCCATACACCTGACAGGAGACTCTCCATGACTCGCAAGGTCTTTGTTGCCGGCGCCGGCATGATCCCGTTCAAGAAGCCGGGCACCAGCGACACCTATGACGTGATGGGCGCCACCGCCACGCGCCAGGCGCTGGCCGATGCCGGCGTCGACTACAACCTCGTGCAGCAGGCCTACGTCGGCTACGTGTACGGCGATTCCACATGCGGCCAGAAGGCGCTTTACGATGTCGGCATGAGCGGCATTCCGGTGATCAACGTCAACAACAATTGCGCCACGGGTTCGTCGGCACTGTTCCTGGCCCGCCAGGCCGTGGCAAGCGGCGCCGTGGAATGCGCGCTGGCGCTCGGCTTCGAGTTCATGGGCCCGGGCGCGCTGAAGTCGGTCTGGACCGACCGACCGAGCGCGTTGGAACGCGCGCTCAACCTGACCGACAAGCTGGTCGGCAAGACCGAAGGCATGAGCAACGCCATCCGCCAGTTCGCCGGCGCCGGCCAGACGCACATGCGCAAGTACGGTACCAAGCTGGAAACGTTCGCGAAGATCCGCGCCAAGGCCAGCCGCCACGCCGCGAACAACCCGCTGGCGGTATTCCGCACCGTGGTCAGCACCGAGGACGTGATGAACGCGCCGATGCTGTGGGATGGCGTGCTGACCCGCCTGATGGCCTGCCCTCCGACCTGTGGCGCGGCCGCTGCCATCGTCGTATCGGAAGACTTCGCCCGCAAGCATGGGCTGCGCACCGACGTGCTGATCGCCGCCCAGTCGCTGACGACCGATCGCGCCAGCAGCTTCGAGAGCGACATGATCCGTCTGGTGGGCTTTGACATGACGCGTGAAGGCGCGCGCCAGGTCTACGAGCAAGCCGGCATCGGCCCGCAGGACGTCGACGTGATCGAGCTGCATGACTGCTTTGCGCAGAACGAACTGCTGACCTACGAAGGTCTCGGCCTGTGCGACGAAGGCTGCGCTGAGAAGCTGGTCAATGACGGCGACAACACCTACGGCGGCAAGTGGGTGGTCAACCCGTCCGGCGGCCTGCTCTCCAAGGGCCATCCGCTTGGCGCCACGGGTCTGGCGCAATGCTACGAGATGGTTCAGCAGCTGCGCGGCAACGCCGATCAGCGCCAGGTGGCCGGCGCGCGTAACGCGCTCACGCACAACCTTGGCCTGGGCGGCGCCTGCGTGGTGACGCTCTACCAAAAGCACGACTGAAGGAGCCCCCCATGATCGACAAGAAGCATATCGGCAAGGTCATCGCGGATTTCCGCACGTCGGCGCCCGCGAGCCAGTTGCGCTTCTTCGCCAAGGCCACCGGCGAGACGCGTGCGATCTACACCGACGAGGCAGCCGCACGCGACGCCGGCCATCGCGGCCTGCCGTTGCCGCCGACGTTCCTGTTCTCGCTGGAACTGGTGAACCCGCCGAGCGGCTGGCGCGAGGAACTGGGCATTCGCACCGAGCGCATCCTGCACGGCGAGCAATCGTTCACGTATCACCGCATGGCCTACGCCGGCGATGTGCTGCACTTCCGCACCATCATCACCGACATCTACGAAAAGCGGAACGGCGCCCTGGATTTCGTGGTGCGCGAGACCCGTGTCACCAACCAGGACAACGAGCACGTGGCGGACATTCGCGGCGTGCTGGTACAGCGCAACGGATAAGCGGAGGGGTTCCATGAGTATTCCGAGTTTTGAACAGATCCAGGTGGGCGACACGCTGCCGCCCCTGACGCTGGAGCCGATCAACCGCACCACGCTGGCGTTGTTCGCCGGCGCGTCGAACGACCACAACGCGATCCATATCGACATCGACTACGCCCGCAAGGCAGGCATGCCAGACGTGTTCGCGCACGGGATGCTGTCGATGGCGTACCTGGGCCGGTTGCTGACCCTGTGGGTTGACCAGCGCCAGATCCGCGACTTCGGCGTGCGCTTCGTCGGCATCACCCATCTGGGCCATCGCATCACTTGCACAGGCCACGTGGTCGAGAAGTTCGAAGCCGACGGCGAGCGCCGCGTGAAGGTCGAACTGCGCACCGCGAACCAGTACGACGAAACGAGGATCCTGGGCGACGCAGTCGTCGCCCTGTAACAAGCTGTTCAAGCCACCCATCATCACCAAAGGAGTCAAGACATGGGAGCACTCGAAGGCAAGGTGGCACTGGTCACCGGTTCCGGCCGTGGCATCGGCCACGCCATCGCACAACGCCTGGCACGCGAAGGCGCGCGCCTGGTCATCAATGATCTGGATGCGGAACCCGCCCACTCCACCGTGGAAGCGTTGCGCAAGATGGGCGTGGAAGCCGTGGCCTGCGTAGGCAACGTGACGGCACCCGACTTTGCCGACCGCTTTATCGGCACGGCGATGTCCGAGTTCAAGGGCATCGACATCATCGTCAACAACGCCGGGTTCACCTGGGACGACGTGGTGCAGAAGATGAGCGACGAGCAGTGGCACGCGATTCTCGACTGCCACATGACGGCCCCGTTCCGCATCCTGCGGGCCGCGTATCCGCACATCAAGGCGCTGCACGCTGCTGACAAGGAAGCGGGCCGCGAGGTCTATCGCAAGATCGTCAACATCTCGTCGACGTCGGCGCTGAACGGCAATGCCGGGCAGATCAACTACTCGGGCGCCAAGGCCGGCGTGATTGGCATGACGCGCGCCATCGCACGCGAGTGGGGCCGCTTCAACGTCAACGTGAACGCCGTGGCATTCGGCCTGATCCATACGCGCATGACCTCGGCCGACGCGAATGCGGGCGCCACCGTGAACATTGAAGGCCGCGAGATTCGCGTCGGGCTGAATCCGGAGATGCTCAAGTCGCACGCTCAGCGCAATCCGCTCGGCCGGGGCGGCACGCCGGAAGAAGCCGCTGGCGGCGTCTACCTGTTCTGCTCGCCGGATTCGAACTACATCACGGGCCAGACCATCGCCGTGGCCGGTAACCTGCAGTAACAGGCAGGCTGTTGATCCGAAGCGCGCCAGCGCCAGCCATGACTGCCCGTCATGCGCAGACGTCGGCACCAATGAAAAAGCCCCGGCCGCTCATCTGCGGCCGGGGCTTTTTCTCGTGAGAGTCGCAAGCTTCAGAACGTGCTCACCACCTTCCTCACCGCGTCTGCCATCTTGCCCGCCAGGTAGATATGGCCTGCGGCAGTCGGATGCACCCCGTCGGCGGAGATGTAGATATCGCTATTGCCATCCCCCTTCGGGTTGGCGACGTTCCCCGTGCCGGTCTGCCACTGCTCCGCCATGTTGTCGATGAAGTAGAAGTTGGGGCGGGTGCCAACGGCCGCCTTGATGGCGTCCTGATGCGCCTGAAGCTCGCAACCGGGCGTCCACGGCCCCACAACGAACACCACGGTGTTGGGCAGGTTCTTCTGCACGTCATCGAACAGGGCGGTGGCTTCTGCCTGGAATTCGTCGGTCGGTGAGCAGGCATCATTGACCCCGCCGGCGATGACGACCACGTGCGGCTTGAACGGATAGACATCGGTGGCGACACGATCGCGGAACTTGAGTTTCGGCGCAGGGGCGGCCAGATAGCCGGTGGCGCCTACGCCGGACTGATACATGTCGTTCCAGCCCACCAGATAGCCAAGCTTGGCCGCGTAGTTGTCGAAGCTGTAGCCTAGTCCGGACATCCCCTCCGTAATGGAGTCGCCCAGTATGACAGCCCGCACCTTCGGCACCACCGGTGGCGCCGTGACGGAATCCCCGGGGGCGATCCGCAGTCCGCCGAATCGCATGTTAGGCGTCTCGATACGGATCTTTCGGGACTTCCTCGCCCCCTGGAAGTCGACGCGCGTGAGGTACAGGTTGCCGTCGTCCGGGTACGCAACCGGTGTGGTGGAGGCATACTGCCCATCCACCAGAATCCGGTGCGCCGATATCTGGTAGTTGCCCTTTACCAGGATCTCGAACGTTGGAGCGTCGGTGACGAACTCGATGTAGTAGACGTTGGAATCGCGGCCCAATCCGCCGTAGTTCACTGCCGTATTCTTGACGAGCAGATCATCCGGGAACGCGGTGCCGGCCGTTTCCATGGCGCCGATATAGCGCAGCGACGGATCGTTAGGTGGCACAAGCGTGCTGTCCTTGATCGTCGACGGCATGTTGGCCGTGCCAGCCGTAATGATCGGCGGTGACGTCATGGTGGTTGGCGCCCCACCATCCGCCAAGGCCGACTTGAGCAGCGCCTTGGTGGTCTGCAACTCCGTCACCGTCGCGGGCGGATTGGTAGTGGTCGGTGGCGTTACTGGCGTCACCGGCGTTGATGGCGTGGTGCCCGGCGCTGCTGGGCTCGCGGTGCCGGAACTGCCGCCCGAAGCCTGCGTTGTACCATCCCCACCACCGCCTCCGCAGCCAGATACGAGTCCGACCGCCAGGGCCATCGACAAAGCAGCAAGTTTTGATTTCATCCCGTTCTCCTTTCTTTTTTGAATTATTTGCATGAAGTGAGCACGGCGGCACTCCGCCAGAGGGCCTAATTTCGCATCCAACTTTTGAATTACCTCTGTCGTGGATATCAGATCCGGAACTCAGACTTTCGGCCCATGAATCTCCACCTGACAATCTGTTCGCGCAGCTATTGACCTCTCTGCAATCAGGGGCCGAGGAACAGGGCCGATCGCGGCACTGCGCTATTCTCACGACTGTCATTCCGGTACGGTGCCGGGTGTCGCGAGCATTGACGCAACACATGCTCCAGACACATGCCGATTGAACGTTCCTGCCGTGGGAACGTTCAAGTATCGTGGATGCCAATCAAATCCCGCTATTGCTTTCAACGCAAAAGCCGTTATGCTTGGCGCTGTTTTGACATCCTCGTAGATCGTGCGTCATCTGGCCCGCCGGCATTCATGGATTGCCGGATTCCTTCTGATCCTGTTCCTGTCGGTGCAACTGGCGACCGCCGCCTATGCTTGCACGATGGGTATGAACTCGATGGATGAACATCCATCGATGGAAGCGACGATGTCCTGCGCCGACATGGCCGAGCAGGATGCCGCGCAGAACGACGGCCAGAAAGCGCTTTGCATGAGCCATTGCCAGGCCAACGCGAAGCACGCGGACCACGCCACGCCGCAGATTCCGGCATTCATCCCGTTCCTCGTCAGCATCGTCGTCGAGCCCCCCGTGCTGGACGACGCGCCAATGCTTGCCGAGCGCGCGCAGAGCCAGCCACGCGCCCCGCCTCCGCCGCACGCCATTCTTCACTGCTGTTTCCGTACGTAGCCTCCGAAGCAACGCCAATTCCGTTCCGCCCCCGAGACCTCGGGCGCGGTGGCCGTTGTTTCCGGAGGCTTTATGTCATTCCCGCTTCGCCTGAGGCTGGCGCTGCTTTGCGCGTCCGCCCTCGGCATGTCGGTGTCGCACGCCGCGTCACCACACGCCGTCCCTTCCCTGTCGCTTGAAGAGGCCGCTGCTCTCGCCACGACACATGCGCACGACGCAGAAAACACGCGTGGGGCCGTAGAGGCTGCCGTGCAGATGGCCGTGGCGGCCGGGCAGTTGCCCGATCCCGTCCTGAAGGTTGGACTGAATAATGTCCCGACCGATGGCCCCGACAAGTTCTCGCTGACCCGCGAAAGCATGACCATGCGGTCGGTCAGCGTGATGCAGGAGTTCACGCGCTCGGACAAACGCCGGGCCCGTGCGGCACGCTTCGAGGCCGAGGCCGCCTCGGCCGACGCCCAACGCATGGTCGGCATGACCAATGTCCAGCGCAGCGCCGTGGCCGCATGGATCGACCGCTGGTACGCCGAACGGGCCGCGGCACTCCTTGCCAGTCACGAGCAACCCCTGAGCCTGACGCTGGAAGCGGCCAACGCCGCCTACCGCAGCGGCCGCGGCACCCGCGCCGACGTGTTGTCCGCGCAATTCGAAGTGCAGAAGCTGCGCGACCGCGAGAACGAAAACCAGGCGGCACTCGACACCGCCAACGTGAATCTCACCCGCTGGATCGGCACCGATGCGAGCCGCCCCCTGGGCGATCCCCCCGCGCTGACAGTTCCGGATCGCGTCGCGCAACTTGCCCGGAGCCATTTCGACGGTGTCCCCGAGGTTGCCGCGGCGCAGCGCGACGTCGCGCTCGCGGAGTCCGAGATCCGCGTGGCGGACGAGGCCCGCAAGCCTGACGTCTCCCTGGAACTGATGTACAGCCAGCGCGGCTCGGCCTATTCAAACCTCGCCTCGATCAATGTGAGCATCCCCTTGCCCTGGGATCGCGCCAACCGGCAGGACCGCGAAGTCGCTGCCCGGCTCGCGCAGGCCACGGCGGCACGTGCGAAAGCGGAGATGATCCGGCGCGACACCGATGCCGTGGTCGGCGCCAGGCTCGCCGAGTTGCGCCGCAACCTGGAACGCCTGAAACGCTACGACGACGCCACGCTGCCGCTTACCAATGCCCAGGCGGAGGCCGCGTTGACGGCCTATCGCGCCAATGCCGGGTCTCTGCAGGCTGTGGCCGATGCCAATCATCGTGTCATCGATACCTCGCTGGAGCGGCTATCGCTGGAACAACGCACGACCCGACTCTGGGCCGAACTCACCTTCCTGACACCGTTGCCTACCGCACAAACCGAACCCGCCAACAAGGATCTTCCATGAACGCACGACTGACCATCACGGCGACTTGCCTGGTCCTGATTGGCGTGGCCGGCTACAGCGGGTATCACCTTGGCGCATTGCACACCATGCCGGCAACGTCCGCCACGCAAGGCGACAGGAAAATTCTCTACTGGCACGACCCCATGGTCCCCGGCCAGCGATTCGACAAACCCGGCAAGTCACCCTTCATGGATATGCCGCTGGTACCGGTCTATGCCGACGGCGATGACGCAGGGAATGGCGTGAATAAGGGCGGCGTCAGCATCGACAGCCGCATCGCACAGAACCTTGGCATCCGCACGGCGGAAGTGAAATCCGCCCATATGGGCGCAGTGGTTGAGGCACCCGGCAACGTGGCGATCGACGAGCGCAGCATCCGCGTGATCCAGGCTCGCACCACCGCCTTCGTGCAGCACGTAGGTGTGCGCGCCACCCTCGATCCGGTACGGCAGGGCCAGACGCTGGTCACGTTCTACGCGCCAGACTGGGTCGCCGCGCAAGAAGAGTACCTGGCGGTGATGCGCTTGCCCGCCAGCCTGCAAAACGATCTGGCGAGCGCCGCCAAAGCGCGGATGCTGCAGTCCGGCATGACGCAGGGTCAGGCCGATGCGGTCACCCGCACCGGCAAGCTGCAATCGGCGCAGAGCATCGCCAGTCCGCTGGATGGCCTGGTCACCGAAATCGCGGTACGGGAAGGGATGACGATCAGCCCGGGCATGACGCTGTTCCGCCTGGCCGATCTCACTCAGGTCTGGGTGATTGCCGAAGTGCCGGAAGCCCAGGCGCGCAGCATCGCACCGGGCCAGACCGTGACGGTGTCTGCCACCGCCGCGCCGGATCCCGTGCAAGGCAAGGTCGACGCGATTCTGCCCGACGTTGACCCTGCCACGCGCACCATCAAGGTCCGCATCGTGCTGCCGAACAAGCAGCGTCGCCTTGTGCCCGGCATGTTCGCCAGCGTCCGCTTCGAAAACGGCGACCGGCAAGACGTGCTGCAGATCCCGACCGAGGCAGTGATCCGCACGGGGCAGCGGAGTCTCGTCATGGTCGATGCCGGCCAGCGGGGTTATGTCTCTACCGAGATCCGCACCGGGCGCGAGGTCGACGGCATGACCGAGGTGATCTCCGGACTGCGTGCCGGACAGCGCGTCGTAACGTCCGGCCAGTTCCTGATCGATTCCGAAGCCAGCCTGCGCGGCACGTCGGAGCGGCTGGAAACCCCGGTCACAGCTTCTGCGCCGTCGGCACCATCGGCACCATCGACACCATCGACACCATCGACGGCAACACAGGAGCACGAAGCCACGGGTCGCATCGAAGCCGTGAACGCCGACAGCCTGACGATCTCCCATAGCGCAGTACCCTCGGCGCAGTGGGGTGCCATGACGATGGATTTCGCCGCACATGATGCAGCCCAGCTCAAGGGACTGAAACCGGGCGATCGCATCCGCTTCCGCTTTCATCTGGCCGAAGACGGCACGGCCATGCTGTCGTCGGTGCAGCCCGCAGGTGCCGAAGGAGGTCAGCGATGATTGCACGCATCATCCTCGCGTCGATCCGCAACCGCTTCCTGGTGCTGCTGGCCACGATCATGCTGACGGCCTGGGGGCTATGGGCAGTCGGCACCACGCCGCTCGACGCGCTGCCGGATCTGTCCGATACCCAGGTCATCATCCGCACCCCGTTCCCGGGCCAGGCGCCGCAGATCGTCGAGAACCAGGTCACCTACCCGCTCACCACGACGATGTTGTCCGTGCCGGGGGCCAAGACCGTGCGCGGCTATTCCTTCTTCGGCGATTCCTTTGTCTACGTGCTGTTCGAGGACGGAACCGACCCATACTGGGCCCGCTCCCGCGTGCTGGAGTACCTGAACCAGGTGCAGTCACGTCTGCCGGCGGCCGCCAGGCCCGCACTGGGGCCCGACGCCACCGGTGTGGGATGGGTCTATGAGTATGCGCTGGTCGATCGCACCGGCAAGCACGACCTGAGCCAGTTGCGCGTGTTGCAGGACTGGTTCCTGCGCTTCGAGCTGAAGTCGCTGCCGAACGTCTCCGAGGTAGCCTCGCTGGGCGGCATGGTGCGGCAATACCAGGTAGTGCTGAAGCCTGACCGCCTACGTGCCTACAACCTTCCGCAAGCGAAGGTGATCGCCGCGATTCGTGGCGCCAACCAGGAGGCAGGCGGCTCGGTGCTGGAGCTAGGCGAAGCCGAGTATATGGTCAGGGCATCGGGCTACCTGAAGACACTCGACGATTTCCGGCAGATTGCAATCGAGACCAGCGCGGCCGGTGTTCCGGTGCGCCTTGGCGACGTCGCGACGATCCAGCTCGGGCCCGAGATGCGACGTGGCATCTCCGACCTCAACGGCGAAGGCGAAGTGACGGGCGGCGTCATCGTGATGCGTTCGGGCAAGAACGCGCTGGAGACGATCGACGCCGTCAAGGCCAAACTTGCAGTGCTGAAGAAGAGCCTGCCCGCCGGCGTCGAGATTGTCACGACCTACGACCGCTCCGCGCTGATTCATCGCGCGGTGAACAACCTCTCGTACAAACTGGCCGAAGAGTTCGTCGTCGTCGCGCTGGTCTGTCTGATCTTCCTGTTCCACCTGCGCTCCGCGCTGGTGGCCATCGTGTCGCTGCCGCTTGGCGTGCTGGCTGCCTTCCTCGTCATGCGGTATCAGGGCGTCAACGCCAACATCATGTCGCTCGGCGGCATCGCCATTGCAGTCGGCGCCATGGTCGACGCCGCAGTGGTAATGATCGAAAACGCGCACAAGCACCTGGAACGCTGGCATGCCGATCACCCCGGGCGACCGCTCTCCGGCGACGACCGCTGGCGCGTGATTGGCGCATCCGCAGCGGAAGTCGGTCCCGCGCTGTTTTTCTCGCTGTTGATCATCACGCTGTCTTTCATCCCGGTGTTCACGCTGGAGGCACAGGAAGGCAAGATGTTCTCGCCGCTGGCCTTCACGAAGACCTACTCGATGGCGGCTGCGGCAGGCCTCTCGGTGACACTGGTGCCGGTGCTGATGGGTTACCTGATTCGCGGCCGCATTCCCGCCGAGCAGGCCAACCCGCTGAACCGCTGGCTCATTCGCGCCTACCAGCCAATCCTGACCCGCGTGCTGGCCTATCCGCGCGCGACCATCGCACTGGCGGTTGTCGCGCTGGTGGCCACCGCCTGGCCAATCATGCGGATTGGCGGCGAGTTCATGCCGCCGCTCGATGAAGGCGATCTGCTCTACATGCCCTCCGCTTTGCCCGGCCTTTCCGCTGGCAAGGCGGCGCAATTGCTGCAGCAGACCGATCGGCTGATCAAGTCGGTGCCGGAAGTCGCCACGGTGCAGGGCAAGGCCGGCCGTGCCGATTCGGCCACCGACCCGGCCCCGCTGGAGATGTTCGAAACCACAATCCAGTTCAAGCCACGCGACCAGTGGCGCCCGGGCATGACACCCGACAAACTCGTCGAAGAACTTGATCGCGTGGTGAAGATTCCGGGACTTTCCAACATCTGGGTGCCACCGATCCGCAACCGCATCGACATGCTGGCCACCGGGATCAAGAGCCCGGTTGGCATCAAGGTGGCAGGCACCGACCTGAAGGAGATCGATCGGCTTGCCACCCGAATCGAAGAAGCCGTGAAGCCCGTTCCCGGGGTCACCTCGGCACTGGCGGAACGCCTGACCGGCGGGCGCTATATCGACGTTGACATCGACCGCGCGGCCGCCGGCCGGTACGGGCTCAATATCGGCGATGTGCAGGCCATCGTCTCCTCGGCGATTGGTGGCGAAAACATCGGCGAAGTGGTCGACGGGCTGGCCCGCTATCCCATCAACGTGCGCTACCCGCGCGACTATCGCGATTCGGTCGAGCAACTGCGGAGCCTGCCCATCGTGACTGACCGTGGCCAGCAGATCGTGCTTTCCGACGTCGCCCGCATCCGAGTGGAACAGGGTCCGCCGATGCTGCGCAGCGAGAACGCACGGCTGTCGGGGTGGATCTACGTCGACATCCGTGGGCGCGACCTGCGCTCCGCGGTGCGCGACATGCAGGCGGCGGTGAGCAAGGCGGTACCGATGCCTGCGGGCTATTCGCTGAGCTGGTCCGGTCAGTTCGAGTATCTGGAACGTGCCGCCGCGAAAATGAAGGTAGTGGTGCCGTTCACGCTGCTGATCATCTTCGTACTGCTCTACCTGGTCTTCGGTCGGCTCGACGAGGCACTGCTGATCATGGGCACGCTGCCCCTGGCGCTGATCGGCGGCTTCTGGCTGCTTTATCTGCTCGGCTACAACCTGTCGGTAGCCGGCGTGGTCGGCTTCATCGCGCTGGCCGGCGTTGCCACGGAGTTCGGCGTGATCATGCTGCTCTATCTCAAGCACGCCTGGGAGGATAGCCAGGCACGCGGCATCACCGACATCAACGCCCTGCTCGCCGCCATCCAGGAAGGCGCCGTGCAGCGCGTGCGGCCCAAGGCGATGACCGTCGCCGTCATCCTGGCAGGCCTGATCCCGATCATGTGGTCACACGGCACCGGCTCCGAAGTCATGCAGCGCATTGCGGCGCCGATGGTTGGCGGCATGGTGACGGCGCCGCTGCTGTCGCTGTTCGTGGTGCCCGCCGTGTACCTGTTGATCCGCCGTCGCGAAACGAAGACTTCCCCATCATTCACTCACACGTCCGTCAAGGAGCAAGCATGAAGACCTCTCTCACCTCTCGCGCCTCCCGCGCCTCTCTCCACGCAGCCGTCTTCGCGCTCGCCGTTGGCCTGATGCCTCCGACGTTCGCGGCCGGCATGGACGGCAGTGCCGGCATGGACATGAAGCCCGCCGCCAAGGCAATGAAGACACCGCAGCCCGTCTCGGCCGAAGTCCGGAAAGTCGATCCCGCAGCCGGCAAGGTCACGCTCAAGCACGGCCCGATCATGAACCTGGGCATGCCGCCGATGACGATGGCATTCCCGGTCAAGGACCCGGCGATGCTGACAAACCTGGAGGAAGGCGACAAGGTGTCGGCAACGTTCGACAACGTGGACGGCAAGATCACGGTCACCGACTTGCGCAAGTAGCGCGATCGAGCCGCGCCGACGACCGGGATGGTTTGCCATCCCGGCAAAAAAAGTCGCCGCGACCATCGCGGTCGCGGCCGAAAAGGGGGCATGTTCGAAAGAAGGAGTCCTCGGACTTTCGTTATCCCCTGGTGTGAGGCGATCCGTGGCCGAACGTGCTCCGTTCATGGATCTGGCCGTCGCGCCCGTGTATCAGCAACTCAGCCCTTGTTCGCTTCGCCAGTTGCGTGGCGATGTCGATGGCCGCCTCTCGTGTCTGATACCGCGTGCGGGTTCCCGTCCCTTCGATTGCGATGGCCCACTCACTGCCGTGAGGGAGGACATGAATGTCGCCTGACATGCTGCGTCTCCGTTGACTTCGATGGCGCTATGCCTGCACGCTGGCAAGCACACCCACGTCGCATGACTCGATCGGTTCGATCGGCTCGCTTGCGTGGGCTTCGCGCTCATAGATCATCAACATTGCGCGTTCTTTAATGGCCTTGTGCACCCCCGCGGCAATCGCGGCGCCACGAGACGCGTATGCATTCAGCTGGCCATCGGATTCCACGGCCCAGTGGTTGTCCTGGGTGACCAGCACCTTCACGATAGATGTCGACATGCATGATCCGGTAGAAGTGGGTATGAATAAGTTCTACTCGGTATCCGCAGGCAGCGATGTAGGACGTTTTCCTATTCTGCGAGAAGGGGTGCGTCCGTCACGGCGCCATGCGAGCCGACTGGACCGTCAGCACGAAAGCGGGCCACTATCGCAGACCACTATCGGCTTCGATCAGGGATGCATTCAGGCAATGATTGAGTATGGATACGGGCGCTATTTTTCCGCCTTGCCCTGCATGACCATGATGGTCTGCTGCATCAGCGCGCAAAGCGTCTCCTTCGGTCCTTCAACGGCAAATACTTCGGCCTGCGTCACGATCAGCGTGCGTCCCGCGCGGACGACGCTGCCCCGGGCAATCAGCTTGTCGCCATTGGCGGGCGCCAGAAGATTCAGCTTGTACTCGACCGTCAGAACCGACGCGCCCGCCGGCACAAGCGACATCGCGGCGTAACCGCCCGCCGAGTCGGCGATGGTACCGACCACGCCACCGTGAACGTAACCATGCTGCTGTTCGATGCCGTCCCAGTGCGGCACGTGAATCTCGGTTCTGCCCGCCTCCACCACAGGCAGCGTGGCGCGGATCAGATGCATGACGTTCTGGGATTGAAAGCTCGCCTGGACAGCTTCCACGAAGTTTGCGTTGGCGGGTGTCACCGTGCCGTCTCCTTTTGTGCGTTGTAGTGTGCGCAGGATTGTGGCATGGAAACCGCCTGGCGAGCCGGAGCGTCCCCGCTCCGCTACTCCTACTCCTACTCCTACTCCTACTCCTACTCCTCCAGCTTCAGCCCGGTCTTCACGACGAAGGCTTTCCAGCGTTCATACTGCTCGCGAGCGTAACGATCGAGCGCCGGACCATCGGTGGCCATCACCTCGAACCCTGCCTGCGTCAGCTTGCGGTGGGTCTCCGGATCATTAAGGGCGGCCTGGAAGTCGCTGGTCAGCTTGCGCGCCACGGCCGGTGGCGTGCCGGACGGCGCGAACACGCCAATCCACGAGTACGCCTCGAAGCCCGGGAATCCGGACTCCGCCACCGTCGGCACATCGGGCAGATCAGGCAGTCGGTTGGCGCCGGTCACAGCGAGGGGCTTGATGCGCCCCGCAGCGATCTGGCCCTTGAGCGCGGCGTAGCTCAGCAGCGTCAGGCTCGACACGTTCCCCAGCACGGCCTGCACAGCCGGCCCCCCGCCGGCGTAAGGCACGTGCAGCAGTTCCACCCCGGCCTGACGCTTCAAGTCCTCCGCGACGAGATGGTTCATCGAACCAAGACCTGTGGACGCGTAGCTGTACTGATTGGGCGCGCGCCGCGCGGCATCCAGGAATCCGCGCAGGTCCTTGCCGGGCACCGACGGATGGGCACCGATCACCAGTGGGAAACGCAGCGCCAGCGTGACACCGGAGAAATCCTTGAAGGTGTCATACGGCAGCCGGGATTTCGCGATGGGATTGATCGCATGGGTATCGAAGCTGATCAGCAAGGTGTTGCCGTCCGGCGCGGAGCGCGCCACGTACTGCGTCGCGACCTGACTCGCGGCGCCGGGACGGTTCTCCACCACCACGGGACGCCCTAACACCTCCGCCAACTTGGGCTGCACGATGCGCGCGGCGATATCCGTGCTGCCCCCGGGCGGGAAGGTGACGACGAGCTTCAATGGCGTTCCACTATCCGCCCAGGCGGAAGTCGGCAACATGCCGCCGGGCAGACACAGCGCGGACAGCGCGGCGATGACGGCAAGCCTGCCGCGTTGCGCGCGCGGCATCCCGCCAGAAGCGGCCGGCGTGGTTTGCCGGCGCGAGGAGAAACAAGGGAACAGCATGGTACGGCCCTCCTGTCATCCAGATGCAAAGCAGATATCGACTCAGCCCATCCACTGGCTGACCGGTGCCGCGGCGTCCTGCAACTCCTGCGTGATGACGTCCACCAGCGCGGGACCGTCATGCTCCAGCGCGGCGCGAATGGCTGCGTCGAGCATCGCGGGATCTTCCACGCGCCACGCGCGCACGCCAAAGGCCTCGGCCACGCGCGCGTGATCGGTGCGGCTGAAATCCACGGAGAAGTAGCGGCGGTCGTAGCCGGCCTTCTGGCTTGCCTTGATCCAGCCGAACACCGAGTTCGAGAACACGATCATCTTCAGCGGGATGCGGCGGCGTACCAGCGTTTCCATCTCGCCGCAGGTAAAGCCGAAACTGCCATCGCCCATCACGGAGACAACCGTGGTGCCAGGGCGACCCAGCGAAGCGCCGATACCGGCCGCCAGCGAGAAACCCAGCGCACCATGCGCGCGATTGGTGATGAACTGCCGGCCGGCGCGTCGGCTCTCGTGATAGGCGGAGAAATACGGGCAAGGTGTGCCAGGGTCCGCCACCACGATGGCGTCCTCGGGCAAGAGGCGGTTGAGCGTATCGACCACGCGCTCGGGCTTGATCGGCCGCTCCAGCGAGGCCGCCAGCGGTGCGAAGCTCGCACGCTTGGCCGCGCGCGCGACTTCCACCAGCGCGCGCCCGTCGGCGGTATCGGCACGGCGCATCGGCAGTCGGTCACGCACTGCGGCGTTCAACATGCGAAGGGCCAGCAAGGCATCGCCCACCATACCAACGTCGGTGTTGTAGTTGGCCGCGATCACCATTGGATCGATGTCGATATGCAGGATCGGCACGTTGCGGCCGGGGAAGCGCCAGTGCTCGGTGGTGGTAGAGCCGGCGCGGCAGCCGATAAACAGCACGACATCGGCATTGGCCACCAGATCGCGGGTGGCCAGGATGCCGCCATTGGCGCCTACCACGCCGGCGTTGAGCGGGTGCGTATCGGACAGGCTGCCCTGGCCGCTGACCGTGGTGCACACCGGCGCGTTGAGCGAGGTCGCGAGCGTGTCCAGCTCAGCGCAGGCGCCCGAAATCACCACGCCACCGCCGCAGATGATCAGCGGCGCGCGCGCTTCGGTCAGACGGCGCGCGGCGCGATCGACCTCGTCGGGGTCCGGCGCGTAGCGCAGCGCCGGGAAACGATCGTGACCGGCCTGAGCCCAGATCCCGGCCGGGTCCACGTCATGCTTCTGAACGTCATAGGGGAGACACAGATGCGCCGAACCCGGCTTGCCGGTCGTCATGGCGCGGAAGGCAGCGCGCACGGCGTCGGGAATCTGATCGGCACGGTCGATCGTGGTGTTCCACTTGGTCAGTGGCCGATACAGGGATTCCTGGTCCAGCTCGGTCAGGGGGTATTTGCCGCGCGAGTTGACGGATACATCGGACGTAATGCCCAGCACCGGCACCGACGATTCATTGGCCTCCACCAGCCCCGGCAACAGATATGTGGCGCCTCCGCCACTCGGACCCTCACACACGCCGACCTTGCCCGTGACGCGAGCGTAGGCGTCCGCCATGTACGCGGCGCTGCGCTCGTCGCGCGCCAGCACGTGGTCCATGCCATGGTCCAGACGGGCCAGAGCATCGTAAAAAGGCAGGCTGGTATCGCCACACAAGCCAAAAATGTGCTTTACACCGTTGAGCTGGAGCATACGCACCATCGCTTCGGCGCCGTTCATCTTGGTCATCCGCTTGATCTCCATTGATCGGCCGGGTGAAGAAAGCGCCGGCGTCCGATGGAGCATACTCGAAAGAATACTTTTAAGTATACTTAATCGTATGCAAGAATCCGGACAGCAATTGCCGATGCCGGGTGCAGACAAGGGCATCTGGTAGCGCGCACGGTATGATCCGTGCGATTCAAGAATCCCATCGGGCAGAAACAAGCATGAATTCGCCTATTTCCACGACTCGGCGCAAGCGCGGTTCCGACGTGTTCCAGACGCTGCGCGACATGGCTATCTCCTACGCGCTGAAACCGGGCGAGCGTCTCAACGAAATCGAACTGGCGGAGCAACTCGGCGTGAGCCGCACGCCGGTGCGCGAGGCACTGGCGCGGCTGGCCACGCATGGCTTCCTGGAGGAGTCGAGCCGTGGCTACGTCCGCCGGCCGCTCGACATCCGCGAGATGCAGGACCTGTATGAGGCGCGCGTCGCCGTCGAACGCGAATGCCTGCGGCTTGCGTTCGAGCGCGCGTCAGCGGAGGGAATCGAGGAATTGGCCCGATACCTGGAGCACAGCCGTTCGGTCTCGCCCGATACGCCGGCACAGCAACTCGTTGAACTGGACGAGGGCTTTCATTTGCGTATCGCGGAGTTGTCCGGCAATGCGGAGTTGCGCCGGATGCTGGCCAGCCTGAACGAGCGCATTCGCTTCATCCGCTGGATCGACATGGAGAACGTGGGGCGCGATTCCACCCAGAGCGAGCACGCCGAAATCGTGGACGCGTTGAAGGCGCGCGACTGGCAACGCGCGGAGGCCCGTCTGACCTCGCATATCGCGCTACGCCGCGAGCAGATCGTCGACGCCATCAAGAAGGGCCTGGCGCGCGTCTATCTGGAGGGTGAAGCGGACTGAAGCCGATTGATGCGGATTGATGCGGATTGATGCGGGCCTCGCCGGTGGCCCATACATCCGGCGGTCAATCAGGCCGTTCGCATACTCAAGACAGCGTGGGTGGACACCATATCCGCCCAAAGCCGGGTCCGGATGCTGTTCCGTCCGGCCCGTTTGGCTTCATAGAGCAACATATCGGCAGCGGCAATCAACGCGCTTTCGGTGACCTCGGTATCGCTGGCCGAGAAATCGACGGAGAGCACCCCGATGCTGACCGTGGCGCGCATGCTCTTGCCATCGGGGCCGGGCACCTCACTGCCCGCCACCGCGGCGCGCATGTCCTCGGACAGACTGGCGGCCGACTCGAAGTCCATCTGCGGCATGACGAGCAGAAACTCCTCCCCGCCGTAGCGAACGACGCTGTCCCGTGGCTCGTGGATGCGGTCCTGCAGCAGCATGGCAACGTGCATCAGCACGGCATCGCCACCCTGGTGGCCGTGGTTGTCGTTGACGCGCTTGAAATGGTCGATATCGCAAACCATCAGCGTCAGCCAGCGACGCTCGGCGCGAGCCCGCTCCAGCACCTGCGGCAGCAGCGTCGTGTGCAGATGCCGCCGGTTGAAGCAGGCTGTGAGATGGTCGCGGATGGATAGCGCCTTCAATGTACTGAGCGCCCGATACTCGTCGCGCCACAGCCGGTGATAGCGGCGCGCCGCGATGATGCCGAAGCTGTTGGTCAGCAGCAGAAGCATCGCCATCGTGACTTCGTCGGAGAACCTCGACTCCCCCCTTATCACGGCCAGCGCGATGAAGGCCGCCGTCGCGCCAAGGGCGATGCCAATCGCGGTGATGAGCCGATTTGGGATGAAGACGTAGATGACGATCAGCATGATGCAGAGCGACATCGCGTGCCAGGGCAACTCGCCGGGACGGAACCAGACGACCAGCATGAAGATCGCCATCCCGACGACCTCCGCCGCGCTGGCCACGGCCCGGTGGGCCAGCACCGACTCAGTTTTCCGGCGAATCAGATACAGACCGCCGCAGGCAGTCAGCGCAACGGTGATTCGCCCCAGCAGCAGCACGAGGAACGACGTCCCATAGCCCAGCGCGGCCAGATCGGTCAGGGAAAAGGGCAGATAAAACAGCGAACAGAACACCAGGGTGACCCGCAACGACGCCCGCGTGGTCCGCAGATGGTGTTGCTGAAACTCCCGCTCGAGCCCCGGATCCGAGAACTCGACCCGAACCGGATCAACAACGAAACTCATTTCGACGTCTGCTTCGGACATAAGCGCGTGGGTGACCAGTCGGCCCGGCGGTCATTGAATGTGCGCCATTGTCTCCTATTACAGCCTGGCAGCCGGAAAGAATCCTCAATCCTTGATCTGCCTGGCAGAAGCCCGCGACCTGTCAGATCAGCTCGCGATACAGCACTGACAGCGATTCGCTACCGGGAGCGCCTTCGCGCCACATGCGCGCAGCAAAGGCGTCCTCGAACTCCTCGGTGCCTTCCTCGAACATGTCGTAGACGTTGTCGTGCGACAGCCCCTTCTCCAACACCATCAACGCGGCGTCAACGGCCTTGCGGGCGCGCTCCGGCAGTTGCGGCTGCAGCGCCCTCAGGGCAGCAATCTCGGCTTGCACCTGCTCTTCGGTCTTCATCGTCATGTCGTATTTCCATAGTGTTGGCGGCAGTCGCGCCGGTGGGCATTATGCAACGGGATCGGGCCGGGCAATCGGGGCGCTTGCCCGGCCCGGACGATACGCGGACCCGTGTGCCGTGTCAGCCGCTCGGCGCGCCCAGGCGATACCCCCCTTATTCATTCCCCAGTTCCCTTGCGGCACGCATTACACTTAGCCTGCCGCGTGGCGATCGGGCGACTTCACCCGTGAGCCGGCGCCGCTCGACTTCTGCTTGCTCTACCCCAACAAGGAGATTTGTCATGGCTACCGCGCCCAATCCGTTCACCGATATCACCAAACTGCTGGAACAGTACAAGCTCCCCGGCGTCGACATGACTTCGATCATCGAAGCGCGGCGCAAGGATATCGAAGCCCTCGCGGAGGCCAACAGGATTGCCTATGAGGGCATGCAGGCACTCGTGCAGAAGCAGACTGAAATCCTGAGCAAGAGCATGCAGGAGATTCAGGCCACGGCCCAGAAGATGGCCACGAGTGGCAATCCCGCAGAGGCCATGACCAGGCAGGGCGAATTGGTACAGCAAGGCTTGCAGACAGCCTTCAACAACATGCGCGAACTGGCGGAAATGGCACAGAAATCGCAAGCCGAGGCACTGGCCGTGATCACCAAGCGTGCCGAGCAGAGCATCGCGGAAGCAAAAAGCCTGATGAAGCCGGCGGGCAAGTAGCCCCCTGGCCGCGAAGCCCGGCCTGACCGGTCGGGCCCGCCGGCCCGGAAGCGTCAACGTCTGATCGGACTGGAATACGGCATCAACATGGAGGACCGACTGGTGGCAGGCACCTAGTCCTGCGCGCCATTGCCTCCCGTTCGCCCCGCCTCGCCATCAATGCGCATCCGCGGCAGGAACTGCGGATATTCGCGCTGCATGAAGTCGATCAGCCCCTCACGCACGACGCAGCGAAGATCCCACGCCAAGCCCGAGGATGCAGCGGTGCACAGCACGCGAATCTGCATCGTGCGTTCCGTTGCGTCGGTCACCACCAGGTTGAAAAACCGCCGATCCCACTGGGGCGCGTTGTTCACGATGCGCTCCAGCTCCTTGCGCAGCGGCGCCAGCGGCATCCCGTAGTCGACATGGAAGAACACCGAGCCCAGTAGCTGGGAGTTGTTGCGGGTCCAGTTCTGAAATGGCTTTTCGATGAAGTACTGCAGCGGGATGATCAGGCGCCGCTCGTCCCAAATCCGCAGCACCACGTACGTCGCCGTGATTTCCTCGACTCGGCCCCACTCGCCTTCGACGATCAGCACATCGTCGAGCCGGATCGGCTGCGTCAATGCAAGCTGCAACCCCGCGATCATATTGCTGAACACCGTCTTGCCAGCCAGGCCGGCGACCAGCCCGACCACACCTGCCGAGGCCAGCAGGCTGGCGCCGACCTGCCTCGCGCCGGGAAACGTCATCAGCAACATCGCCGCCCCGATCACCACCACCAACGCCATCGCGATGCGCGAGAGCACGCGTGTCTGGGTATGGATGCGGCGGGCATTCATGTTGTCCTCGACATCCACGGGGTGCCGGTCCAGCACGCCCTGCGCGAAGCCGGCAATGACCCGCGCCACGAGCCATGTCATGGCAGCGATCAACAGCAGGCCATTAACATGCCGCACATTGTCGATCCAGCGCAGTTCGTCCGGGGCGGCCTGCCATACAGTCTGCAATACAAGCAGCAGCAGAACCGCCTTCGACGGGACCCGCGCCTTGACGACCATGGGATGGAGTATCTGGGCGGAACGCGTGATCCGCAGTAGCAGCAGGCTGCCGATGCGATGTGCCAGCAGCACGACAACGACCGCAACCAGGGCCGCCGTCCACGTGCCAAACCACGGGTGATCGAGAAGAAGAGGAAGATTCATCGGCGTCCTTCATCAGGGGAGGCGTGATGCCGGTTACGAAGTAACCGACACGACGAATGGACAGAAGTTTCACCGATGTTGTCTGCGCTCCACAGACTTTGCGACGCAAGCATCGCACCACGCCTGGTACTTGGCGCGGCGCACGCTGGCCATGCAACCGATCAACGGATCAGCTGATACACCAGCCGCGCGGCAACGCGGGCGCTCTGGCCGTCACGGTCGAACTGCGGATTGAACTCCGCAAGGTCTGCCGCGCGCAGCTTGCCGCTACCCCACACGTGCGTGACGATGGCCTCGATCACGCTGATCGGCACGCCATACGCCGCAGGCGCGGAGACACCGGGCATGACGGCTGCCGGAAGCACATCGAGATCGATCGTCAGGTAGACATGCGCGGCCTGCGCCAGCATCGCGTCGATCTCGGCCAGCCTGTTGTCGAGATGGCGTTCCTGCATCTCCGTGTCTTCAACGTAGCGCACGCCCAGCGCCTGAGCGTGGGCAAACAGCGATGCAGTGTTGCCGAGCCGGCTGACGCCGAGACACGCATAGTCAAACGGCTGCCCTGCGGCACGGCACGCCTCCGCAATCTGGTCGAACGGTGTGCCGGAACTGCCGGGCCGCGCAGTGCGCAAATCGAAATGCGCATCGAGGTTGAGGATCAGGACGCGGCCCGCGTCGCCCGCCGTATCCAGATGTGCCCTGAGACCCTGCCAGGTGCCCCAGGCCACTTCGTGCCCGCCACCGAGCACGATTGGCAGCGCGCCACGGTCCAGTTGCGCCCTGACGACTTCACCGAGCGCCCGCTGCGCAACTTCAAGCGCATCGCCCTCGCAGCGCACGTCACCGGCATCGTAGAGCGCGGCCACGTCATGTACCGGCAGGCTGGCCAGGGCGCGTCGAATGCCGCGCGGGCCATCGGCCGCACCAACACGACCCTGGTTACGCCTGACGCCTGCGTCGCACGCGAAGCCAATCAGCACAGTCGCACCGGCCAGATCGTCGCTGGCCGCTACGGCCAGCGGCTGGACGATATTGAACAGCCGCCGCGTATCCCCGCGCTCACCGGTATCGGCGCGCCCCTGCCAGACCGCATCAAGGGCCTCGGCTTGCGTCAATGCCGTCATTTGCCGCACGTCCGTTTCACGAAACACTGGTTTCCCGGGCGAGCAGCGCGTCCGCCTTCGGCTTGGCCCGCAGGAACCAGGCCAGCGACAGCAGCACGACCCAGCCCGCGCCAACGTACAGAGCCACGCGCGTGTCCTCGACATACCCCAGCACGCCGATCACGAACAGCATGAAGGCGATCGCCAGCGCCGGACCGACCGGCCACAGCGGCACCTTGAACTTGAGGGCGCGAACCTCTTCGGCCGACAGGCGGCGTCGCATGGCAACCTGCGACAGCAGGATCATCAGCCAGACCCACACGGTGGCGAAGGTCGCAATCGACGCGATGATCACAAACACCTGCTCGGGGATCAGGTAGTTCAGCACCACACCGCCGAGCAAGGCAGCAGCCATCGCCAGCACTGTCACCCAGGGCACGCCATGACGCGAGGTGGTGGCGAACAGGCGCGGCGCCTGGCCCTGCTCCGCCATGCCATACATCATGCGGCCTGCGCCAAAGATATTGCTGTTGATCGCCGAGATGGCGGCCGAGATGACGATCAGGTTGAGCACTGCCGCAGCCGATTTGATCCCCAGCCCGGAGAAGATTTGCACGAACGGGCTGCCCTGGCTACCGATGCCGGTCCAAGGGAAGATGGCCATCAGCACGGTCATCGTCAGCACGTAGAACAGCAGGATACGGGCGGGCACGGCGTTGATGGCGCGCGGAATCACCTTCTCCGGATTCTGGGCTTCGCCGCCAGTGATGCCGATGATCTCGATGCCGCCGTAGGCAAACATCACCACCGCCAGTGACGCGATCAACCCGCCCGCGCCGTGCGGCAGGAAGCCGCCATGCGCCCACAGATTGGTCAAGCCCGGCGAATGCTCGCCATTCATCTTCACGCCGAGGAACAGGATCAGCGTGCCGCCGATGATCATCGCCGCGATGGCCAGGATCTTCACCAACGCCAGCCAGAACTCGAGCTCGCCGAACACCTTCACATTGCACAGGTTCAGCCCGCAGATCAGCATGACGATGCCGAGCACCCATATCCATTGCGGCACCTCAGGGAACCAGAACCCCATGTAGATACCGAATGCGGTCACGTCCGCCAGACAGACGATGATCATCTCGAGGATGTAGGTCCATCCGGTAAGAAAGCCCGCGAGCGGCCCCAGGTACTCGCTGGCGTAGCGGCCGAACGAGCCGGTCACCGGCTCGCGCACAGCCATCTCGCCCAGCGCGCGCATGACCATGTAGACCGCCGCGCCGCCCACGATGTACGCCAGGATAACGGCCGGGCCGGCCAGCTGGATCGCCGATGCCGAACCGTAGAACAGGCCCGTGCCGATGGCCGAGCCGAGCGCGAGAAAGCGGATATGCCGCGCGCTCAGATTGCGTTGCAGGTTTTTCAAGCTGTCTCCAGAAGGATGTCTAGATTGGGACCGAAGGCCCATGGCGCGCGGATCTTCGCCCGCTTGGCGCCGGCGCAAGCGTCCGTCAGACGCTCGGCAGGATGCCTGCAGGCAGCAGGGCCGTCAGGTGACGCTCGGCGATCAGCACGCTGGCGTCTTCGATATCCGGCGCGAAGTACCGGTCCTTGTCGTAGAACGGCACCGACTGACGCAGCAGGCCGCGCGCGCGCTCCAGCGCTTCGGTGGTCTTGCCGCCTTCACGGAAGTCCATGCCCTGGCAGGCCGCCAGCCATTCGATCGCCACGATGCCCTTGACGTTGCTGGCCATCTCCCAGAGACGCTTGCCAGCGTTGGGCGCCATCGACACATGGTCTTCCTGGTTCGCCGAGGTAGGCAGGCTATCGACACTGGCCGGATGCGCAAGCGCTTTGTTGTCCGATGCCAGCGCGGCGGCCGTGACCTGCGCGATCATGAAGCCGGAGTTCACGCCGCCATTGGCCACCAGGAACGGCGGCAACTGCGACAGGTGCTGGTCCATCATCAGCGACACACGCCGCTCGGAGAGCGAGCCGATCTCGGCCAGCGCCAGCGCGAGGTTGTCCGCGGCCATTGCCACCGGTTCCGCGTGGAAATTGCCGCCCGAGATGATATCGCCTTCCTGCGCGAATACCAGCGGATTGTCGGAAACCGAGTTCGCTTCGACGCCCAGCACATCCGCCGCATTGCGGATCTGCGTCAGGCAGGCGCCCATGACCTGGGGCTGGCAGCGCAGCGAGTACGGGTCCTGCACCTTGTCGCAATGCGCGTGCGATTGGCCGAGCTGGCTGGTCTCCCCCAGCAGGTGACGATAGACCGCCGCCGCGTCGATCTGGCCGCGCTGGCCACGGGCGGCGTGAATGCGCGGATCGAACGGAGCGCGCGAGCCGAGCGTCGCCTCGACGGTCAGCGCGCCGCAAACGCTGGCCGCCGCGTACAGGTCTTCCGCCTGGAACAAACCCTGCAGCGCATACGCGGTGGAAACCTGCGTGCCGTTCAGCAGCGCCAGCCCTTCCTTGGCGGCGAGCGTCAGCGGCTGCAAATCGGCAATGGCCAACGCTTCGCGAGCCGACAGCCATTCGCCGCGATGGCGTGCCCGGCCTTCGCCCAGCAGCAGCAACGACATATGGGCCAGCGGCGCCAGATCGCCCGACGCGCCAACGGAGCCCTTCAGCGGAATGCACGGGTACACCTCGGCGTTCACCAGCGCGATCAGCGCGCTGATCACCTTGCGGCGGATGCCAGACAGGCCACGCGCCAGGCTGTTGATCTTGAGCACCATGATCAGGCGCACCAGCGCGTCGTCGATCGGCTCGCCCACACCTGCCGCGTGGGAAAGCACCAGCGAACGCTGCAGGTTCTCCAGGTCCTCGCGGGCAATGCGGGTCTGTGCCAGCAGGCCGAATCCGGTGTTGATGCCGTAGGCCGTGCGGCCCTCGGCGATGATGTTTTCGACACACGCCACGCTGCGGTCGATGGCGGGGAAGGCGCGCTCGTCGAGCGTGATCTTGACGGGCTGCTGATGCACCGCACGCAGTTGCGCGAGCGTGAGCTCACCGGGTTGCAGATGCAGGGCGAAGACTGACTGATTTTCTTGGTACGACATGGTTCAAATCCGGAGTTACTTGGAGGTGCCGAGCATCGGCAGGTTCAGGCCGTTTTCGCGGGCGCAATCGATGGCGATCTCGTAGCCGGCATCGGCGTGGCGCATCACGCCGGTCGCCGGATCGTTGTTCAGCACGCGGGCGATACGGGCGGCGGCGGCATCGGTGCCGTCGCAGACAATCACCACGCCAGAGTGCTGGGAGAAGCCCATGCCGACGCCGCCGCCGTGGTGCAGCGACACCCAGGTGGCGCCACTGGCGGTATTCAGCAGCGCGTTGAGCAGTGGCCAGTCAGACACGGCGTCCGAGCCGTCCTTCATGGATTCGGTCTCGCGGTTCGGGCTCGACACCGAGCCCGAGTCCAGATGATCACGACCAATCACCACCGGCGCGGACAGTTCACCCGAACGCACCATTTCGTTGAAGGCCAGGCCCAGCTTGGCACGCAGGCCCAGGCCAACCCAGCAGATCCGCGCCGGCAGGCCCTGGAAGCTGATGCGCTCCTTCGCCATGTCCAGCCAGCGGTGCAGGTGCGCGTCGTCGGGGATCAGTTCCTTGACCTTGGCATCGGTCTTGTAGATGTCCTGCGGATCACCGGACAACGCGGCCCAGCGGAACGGACCAATGCCACGGCAAAACAGCGGACGGATATAGGCCGGCACGAAGCCCGGGAAATCGAAGGCGTTCGACACGCCCTCTTCCTTGGCCATCTGGCGGATATTGTTGCCGTAGTCGAAGGTGGGCACGCCCATCTTCTGGAAGGCCAGCATCGCCTCGACGTGCTTGGCCATCGACTGCTTGGCGGCCTTCACCACCTCGGCCGGCTTCGTCTGCGCGAGGTCGCGGTACTTGTCCCAGGTCCAGCCGATCGGCAGGTAACCATTGAGCGGGTCGTGGGCGCTGGTCTGGTCGGTCACCATGTCCGGGCGCACGCCGCGACGCACGAGTTCCGGCAGGATCTCGGCGGCATTGCCGCACAGCGCGATGGAGATGGCCTTGCCTTCTGCGGTGTACTTCGCGATACGGGCCAGCGCGTCATCCAGATCCGTGGCCTGCTCGTCGACGTAGCGCGTACGCAGACGGAAGTCGATACGGCTTTGCTGGCATTCGATGTTCAGCGAGCATGCGCCGGCCAGCGTCGCGGCCAGCGGCTGGGCACCGCCCATGCCGCCCAGGCCCGCGGTCAGCACCCAGCGTCCGGTCAGGTTGCCGTCATAGTGCTGGCGGCCGGCCTCGACGAAGGTCTCGTAGGTGCCCTGCACGATGCCCTGGCTGCCGATATAGATCCAGGAACCTGCCGTCATCTGACCGTACATCGCCAGACCCTTGGCATCCAGCTCGTTGAAGTGCTCCCAGCTAGCCCAGTGTGGCACCAGGTTGGAGTTGGCGATCAGCACGCGCGGCGCATCGGCATGCGTCTTGAACACGCCCACCGGCTTGCCCGACTGCACCAGCAGTGTTTCGTCGTCGCCCAGTGTCACGAGCGTCTCGACGATCTTGTCGTAGCACTCCCAGTTGCGCGCGGCGCGGCCGATGCCGCCATAGACCACCAATTCCTTGGGGTTCTCCGCCACTTCCGGGTCGAGGTTGTTCATCAGCATGCGCAGCGGCGCCTCGGTCAGCCAGCTCCTGGCCTGAAGCTGATTGCCGCGCCGCGCGCGGATCTCTACGTCACGGTAACGATTGGGGGTGCTCACGGTTGTTCCTCATCCACGGTTTGTTCACGACGGCGATGACGCAACAGCGCCATCCGATGGGGTTGTACAGTATTGTATAGACAAGTTGATTTGTACTGGGGTTTACCCCGTTTTCAGGGGGAGCAGATAGCGCGGCAAAGGGGACGGGAGGGAACGGGAGTGGACCTTGCCGCACAGTGGCGCGGCAAGGTCAGGGGCTCAGCGGTGCAAGGAAAAACGAAGGGGGGCGTCAGGCGCCGGGGCCGAACCGCCCTTCCAGACGGTGACGCGACCCCGGATGCAGCAGGCGGGCGAACGTCACGACGCGCTTGCCCGACCACGTGCGGCGCCGGATCAGCAGGCACGGTTCGGCGCGCGGAATCTGCAGGAGCTTTGCCTCGTCGGCGGTAGCAACAACGGCCTCGACGATATGCTCGCCCGCCGTCAGGGGAGCAAGGCTTTGCAGATAGGCATTCGGCGTGTCGACGCTGAAGTCCTGCTTCAGGTAGTCGGGAGCCAGACCCGGATTGACGTAGCGATCCTCGATCTGCACCGGCACGTTGTCCTGGTAGTGAACGATGATGGAATGGAAGATCTTCTCGCCTTCGCGCAGATCCATCGCCACCGCGCGTTCCGGGCCGGCGGGTTCCTCGCGCACCAGGATCACCTCGGAATGATGGCGATGTCCGCGCTCCGCGATCTCGTCCGCGATGTTGTTGACCTCGAGCAGCGAAGACTGCATCTTCGGCTCCGCCACGAACGTGCCCACGCCCTGCATTCGCACGAGCCGGCCTTCGGCGGTGAGTTCGCGCAACGCGCGGTTGATCGTCATCCGGCTGGCACCGAACTGCTCCACCAGTTCGTTTTCGGACGGCACACGATGATGCGCCGGCCACGCGCCCGTATCGATCTGTCGGGTGATCATCTGCTTCAGGCGCAGATAGAGCGGCATTGGCGCGTCCTCGGCACTGCTGTCCATCGTCAGCTCAGGCGTTTGACGCGGCATTCTTGGGGTTCTCCAGCTCCGGGCAAGGATAAAGCGCGAAGCGTTGACCGATTCGCGCACCTATACATGATTAGACAATTGCCAGCATTATCGCAAATGCCGGGCAATTGGTATTCGCTCCTCGCGTGGGGTAAAGCCGGGCATGGAAATGCCCGGACTGCCGACGCAAGAAACCCCGCGCCTCGACTGCGAGACGCGGGGTCCTTGGCCGGCGACTGGCGCGCCGGGATCGGCCTGGTGGTCGTACTTAGTGGTCGTACTTAGTGGTCGTACTTAGTGGTCGTACTTAGTGGTCGTACTCCACGCTGGTACTGAAACTCAGATCGAACGTGTCAGACCAGCTAAGGTTCGCGAACGACATATCGCTCGTGCCAGTCGCCCCGGCAACCGCCGGAAACGCGGCCCCCTGATCGCCCGGCACCAACACGTTGACCACCGTATTCGCGGCCGCCGGCTTGGCACGCGCATTGCCGCTTACGAATACCTGCGGGGCGCCACCGATGGTTGATCGGATCTGCACGTTGGTCTTTTTCACGAACGGCACACCCGATGCAGAGGTCCAGCTCATCGGGAATGTGGCCCCGCCAGCGAACTCCGATCCCGAGCCGGGCGTCAGGGCATCACGCGCGGTCTTGCTGACGTCCTGCCACGCATACTGGCGCAGCGTATCCGGCGACGGCGGCGGTGTGCGCAAACGCACCGCGTAGGTGTAGGCCGGCGCCGCCGCATTGCCTTTCTGGTAGATCGCGAAGGTGTAGACACCGAACGGCACCACGTTCGCGAGTTCCGTGGCGCTCAACTGCGGATTCGAAAACGCGGCGTTGCTGCCCGGCCATTTGAACTGCGCCTGAGCGGCCGGATCCTGGGCAACGCCGGCCAGACGGTAGCTGTTGCGGCAGCTGTTCAGCTTGCTCGAGTACTTGCCCGGAATCGCGCTGGCGTCCACACCTTGCATGTCACCCGGCGCAAGCTGCGCGTGGATATTGAGCGTGTCGCACGCACCGGTGCTCGGCTTGAGCAGCACCCCTGCACGCAGCCCCGGGCCTGTCACCACGGCAAAATCGACGGGTACATTCTGGTCGTCCGTGATACCTACCTGCAAACTCAGCGAACTGACGAAGGCATTGGTGCCGGTGGTCGCCTTGGCGGTGTTCAACCAGTCCCAGCGCTGCGCATTGCCGGTGACCTTGCTCAGCACGTGACGCTGGTTGCCGACCAGACGCCAGCCATTGTCGCTAGTCGTCCGAGCCGACGGCTGCAACGCGATCTGCGCGATCTGCTGCATGCCATCGCGGATGCCGTCGGCGCGCGTCCAGGACACCTTGATCCAGACCTTGTCGGCCGCCTGGACCCGGATGACCTCCGGCAAGCTGAAGACGGCGCCAGTCATGCCGTCGTCCCCAACGATACTGGAGCCCAGGTCCTGCTCGGCATTCGCGCCGTTGCTAAGGTAGCTGCTGGGCACACCCGCCGTCAGCGCGCCCGGCGTGACATCGTCGACGATGATCTGCGCACAGGCGGCCACGTTTCCGCTCAACCTGGCAGAAGCTGTCGTCGACGCCGCGAAGCACTGGTTGAACGCCGCCTGCAGCCCGGCAAGATCGCTCGCGCTAGGCAGGCTCGAAACCGGCGCGCCGCCGATCGTGGCCACGCCTGGCAGGCTTGCCGTGTCGGCCGCCGTCGGGGCCACACCGGGCGCAAGCTGGAGCATCGTCGGCGTATCGCTCGATGCTCCCGCCACCGATGTCAGTTGCACGCCGCCATTGGGCAGCACGTTGACCTTCAGCTGATCGAGCAGACGGTCCAGCCCGGGCGCACCGGCCGTCAGCGGACCGGAGATCAGATCCACGCCGGTGTTGCCGGTCGCGGCCAGCAGAGCGGCCAGCGCATCCGAGTACGCCTTCACCGTGGTGCTGATCGACGATGCCGTGACCTTGGACTGCAGGAGACTGGTATCGGCCAGCAACTTGGTCGGGTTGTCGCCGATGATCGTCGCCGCAATCGCGTTGGTGAGCGGCGTGATGTTGATCGTCTGGGTGCCAGCCGTGGCGCTCAGGCTGATCAGCGTGGCCTGCGAGTCGGCTACGTTGCCCATGGCGGCCAGCACGAACGGTGCGGTCAGGCCGGTCACATCGCACTGGAACGAGCCAGTGGTGGCGTCGGCCGGGCAGCTTGCCGACTTGCCCGAGGCGTCCGTCAGCGTCACCGTGGCGCCTTGCATCGCCGCGCCGGTCGCCGCAACGCCGCTGACGACCTGCTTGGTGGGCGCGGTGGTGCCCGGTGGCGTGGTTGTGGTCGTGGTCCCCCCCGTTGAAGAATCGCCACCACCACCGCATGCCGACAAGGCAAGCACCGCGATGCAAAGCGCAATGGGCGTGAGCTTCATATTTCCCCTTCCGTGCTGTCTGTATTGAAAAAACACTCTCGATCCGACTCAGAGCACGCAGATCCCCGTGGCCTTCGAGTTCGGGCCGATGGTGCTCGTGTCGAAATTCGTGATGTAGGGCAGCCCCGTTGCGCAGGCGATGACCCACGTGACCTGATTGTTGACGCGGGTCCCCAGGATGACCTGGGTGTTACCGGCGCCCAGGCTATCGGCGCCCTGCCCATAGACGTAGCCGCTCGGGCTAAAGGTGGCGCGCTGGCCCTTGCACGCGAACAGCGAGCCTGTGTCTCCGTCCGGAGCGGCGTAGAGGTTGCAGAACGTATAGGAAATCGTCCCGCCGCACGTATTGGTGATCGTCGTGCTGCCCGATGCGTTGTGGCCCATCCGCACGCAGTTCATGGCACTGACACCGTACTTGAGGCCGCCAGACCCGGAAGCGCCACTGTCGACCGTGGCGCTTCCGCCCGTGCCGGTCGACGTTCCCGCACTGCCTCCACTGCTCGACCCACTGCCGACATACACCCACAGGCCCGTCGCGTCGCCACCGGCGCAATTCTTGTAGGCGAAGCCATAGCTGGTGGTCGCGCTGGGATTCACCGTGACGTTCATGCCACTCGCGAAGGTCTTGGCGTTCGTGAACCAGTCCGCCTGCGTCACGGAGGTATCGCATTTCGCGGTCAACACAACGTTCGTCCCCGCCGGCACCGGGTTGTCCGCCGAAGTCGCGGGAGAGCTCGATACCGTGCACTGCGGCTTGGCAGCCGTGCACGATGCGGCGGGCGTGGCGTCGGTGGCGCTGCCCGTCCCCGCTGCGTCGCCGCCGCCCCCGCACGCGGCGATGGTCACGGCAAGGAAGCCGTATAGCGTGGCTGCGGCGAATCTCCTGGTCTTTGTCATGGCTCGATCTTCCCTTCCGGCTGTTGTCTTGTTTTGTGCCGGCGAGCGTACGTGGCAACGGCCGGGGGCGCATCACCAAGATTGACGATGACAAGTGCGACCGTTTTGCCCATCTCCCCCGGTCGGCCCGCCGTGGACGCCGTGGCCGCCGTCGCTGGTGCAGGCGTGTATCGGTCTGTCCGGAATCCCCGGGGCATATACATTGCGATACAAATCCCCCCGCCCGCCGCTACATGCCGGTTACTTGCGCCACGTAGAGTCATGCACAGGTTGATCACACACACAGGAGCAGGAGATGCCGGAGATCGTCAATTTGCCTCGACGGGGCTTTATGGGAGTTGTGGCGGCGACGCTGGCCGCGGCGCAATTCGGGGGGGCGCAGACGGCCCGGGCCCAGACCAGCCAGTCGAAGGCAACGCCACTGCCCCAGCCACTGCCCCGGCCGGGCACTCATACGAGCTTTGCGCCGATCAAGCAGATCAAAGCCGGCGTGTTGAACGTCGGCTATGCGGAGGCTGGCCCGACCAACGGGCCCGTCGCGCTGTTGCTGCATGGCTGGCCGTACGACATCTACAGCTTCGTCGACGTGGCACCGCTACTGGCGGCACGGGGCTATCGCGTGATCATGCCCTACCTGCGCGGCTACGGCACCACCAGCTTTCTGTCATCCGACACCATGCGAAATGGTCAGCCCTCGGCGATTGCCGCCGATATGATCGCGCTACTGGATGCGCTCGGCATCCAGAACGCCGTGGTGGCCGGCTTCGACTGGGGCGCGCGCACCGCCGACATCATGGCCGCGCTGTGGCCAGACCGCTGCCGGGGACTGGTATCGGTCAGCGGCTACCTGATCGGCAGCCAGGCCGGCGGCAAGGTGCCCCTGCCGCCCGAGGCCGAGCTTCAGTGGTGGTACCAGTTCTACTTCGCCACGGACCGTGGCCGCGCCGGCTATCAGAAGTACACCCACCAGTTCGCCAAGCTCATCTGGAAACTGGCATCACCGAAGTGGGATTTCGATGACGCCACGTTCGAACGCAGCGCCGCCGCGTTCGACAACCCCGACCATGTCGACATCACGGTGCACAACTATCGCTGGCGGCAAGGGCTGGCCACCGGAGAAGCCCGGTTCGACGGTATCGAGAAACGGCTCGCCACCGCGCCCACCATCAGCGTGCCCACCATCACCATGGAAGGCGACGCCAACGGTGCGCCGCATCCCGAGCCAAGCGCCTATGCCAGCAAGTTCACGGGACGGTACGAACACCGCAACGTGACCGGCGGGATCGGCCATAACCTGCCGCAGGAAGCGCCCGCCGCGTTCGCGCAGGCGGTGCTCGACGTGGACCGGCGCTAAGGCACGGTGCCTTCACGGTGCAGGCGATGGGCAGGCGTCATGGCCGCCCATCCCCAATGCCACCTACCTCACCAGGGCTCGAGACGCCAACCTTGGCCGGTTGCCAGCAGACGATCCGTCAGGCCGAGGTTTTCCATGAACCCATCGTCGTGCGACACGACGATCAGGGTGCCCTGGTAACCGCGCAGCATGCTTTCCAGCGATTCCAGCGAAGGAAGATCGAGGTGATTGCCGGGCTCGTCCAGCAACAGCAGTTGCGGCGCGGGATCGGCGTAGAGCACGCAGGCCAGCGCCGCCTTCAGGCGCTCTCCGCCGCTGAGCGCGCCACTTGGCGCCATGATCTTGCGTGCGTCCAGACCAAGTTGCGCCAGTCGCGTGCGCAGGTCGGCTTCTGGCGCAATGCGATTGGCGATCTGCATGTGTTCGAGCACCGTGAGCGCCGGGTCCAGATCGGCCAGCCGCTGGTCGAGATAGACGCAAGCCGCCGCAACCTTGAATGTGCCTGCCAATGGCTGTAGTTGGCCGGCCAGCACCTTGAGCAGCGTGGACTTGCCACATCCGTTCGGCCCGATGACGCCCACGCGTTGTTGCCGGGTCAGCGTCAGGCTGATATCGCGCGTGGCGGCCGGCACGAATGGCAACGCTACGGCATCCAGTTCGGCCAAACGCTGCGTGCCAGCGCCCACTGGCGTCGCAGCGAAAACGATTGGCGCGTCGATTTCCACCTGTCGCGCCGCCGCCCGCACACGTTCGTCGAGTTGCTCCCGGGCCGCGACCTGTTGCTGGCGCAGCTTGCCCGCTGACGTCTCGCTACGCGCCTTCTGCCGATCGAGCAGGATCTTTGCCTGATTGCCGTCCTGGCCGTGCCGGTCGCCGCGCGCCTTGCGCCGGGCCTGCCGATCGGTCTGCTCGCGCATGGCCTGCTCCTTGCGCTTGCGGTCGCGCTTGCTCTGCTCGAGCTGATCGAGCGCATTGCGCCGGTCGTGGGCCTTGCTGCTGGCATAGAACGAGTAATCGCCACCATAGCTGCGCAGCCCCAGCGCGGAAAGCTCGGCGATACGCGCCATCGACGCCAGCAACTGCCGGTCGTGACTGACGACGATCAGCCCGCGCGGCCAACGTCGCAGCTGCTCGATCAACGCCTGCCGGCCGGCCCGGTCCAGGTGGTTGCTCGGCTCGTCCAGGATCAGGAAGTCAGCCTCCGACAACCATGCGCCAATCAGCGCGACGCGCATCGCTTCGCCGCCACTCAGTGCGCGGGCTGGTGTCGCCGCGTCCAGATGACCGAGACCGTTGCGCTCCAGTTCCTGCCGCAGCCGCTGACCGATATCCCATCGGTCACCCAGTACATTGAAGTCCTCAGTGGCGATGCTGCCGGCTTCGATACGCGCGAGCGCGTCAAGCGCATCCTGCACGCCGGCCAGAGAGGCCACGCAAGCCTCCGCGGCGGGCGTCACCTGCTGGGCCAGGTAGCACACGCTGCCAGAGCGCACACAACGCCCCGTGGCCGGCTGCAACTGCCCGGCCAGAATCCGCGCCAGCACGGTCTTGCCAGCGCCATTGCGCCCGACCAGACCGGTGGGCTGCTGGTCAAACTGCTCGTCGAGATCGGAGAAAAGTGTTCTGCCGTCCGGCAGGACAAAAGACACGCCTTCCAGCGCGATGTAAGGATTCGTCATGCGTATTCCAGAGATGCCAGTACCTCCCCCTGCTCGTGGGGAACCAGTGGAGACTAGCCGTCATGCAGACGGCGGCATCAATGGCGCATGGGACGAATACCTCGGTGATGGGTTGAAGGTGCGTAGTGTAACCGCGGTCGGCATCGCGTGCAGAAGGGCACTGACCGGGCCGCCCGGCCAGCGCCCACGCTCGTTACAGGCTCACGGTGGCGTAGCTCAGCGTCTTCGGCGTTTTGACGATGACTTCCGGCACCTCGCCAACGACGACGGTATCGTCCAGACGGAAGCCACCCAGGCCGTACACATACAGTCCCGGCTCGGACGAATAGACTTCGCCAGCGAGCAGCGGCCGGGTGTTGAACGCCATATCCTCGGGATACTCGTGCAGCATCAGGCCCACGGCATGGCCCGTCCGGTGGAACACGTAATCGCCACACCCCGCGCTTTCGATCACCGCCTGCGCGGCAGCATCCATGTCGCAGACACGCCGCCCCACCACCGCCGCAGCCACGGCGGCATCCGTGGCCCGCGCCGCAACGCTGTAGAACCTGGCCTGCTCATCGCTGGGCTGACCGCAGAACCATGTGCGCTCGTTCTCCACGTAAAGGCCGTTCAATCTCGGCAATACAAGGTTGACGATGGTGTCGCCCTTCGCGATGCGCGAGCCGCACGCTGCGCCGTCGCCATGCGGGGACGCCGAAGCGGGGCCGGTGAGCGTCCAGCATTTCATGATCTCGAAGTCCTCTCCCGCGAAACGTCGCGCAGCCTCTTCCACCATCAACGCCGCCATGGCGTGATCGAGCTCCTGCACCAGCCGGCCGGGACGAATGTTCTCTCGGTAGCGGTCCTGAACCCAGTCCGTCAAGGCCGCGAGGTCACGCATGATCTGCAGCTCCTCGGCGTGCTTGACCCAGCGCAGGCTGCGCATCTCGGCCATTGCCGGACGCAACGTCATCTCGGGAAGATAGCGCTGCGCGCCGGTCAGGATCGGATGCTGAACGTCGACGGCGATGCGCGACATCCCGAGGCCTTTCGCGGCCAGCAATGCGGCCACGACTTCAGGCAACTGCGACGGCAGCGCCAGCCGGTTGGCCACACGGGGGTGCTCGGCGTAGTACGTCACGTCCGAGAGCCACACCGTGCCCTTCTCCGTAGCAAACCGCATGTGGTTGGTCGATAGCTCGTTCATCACGGCGAACGTCTCGCCGTTGCGCGGCACGACGACGAACACGGGGCGCTCCCATGGCCACACGTCGAGCTGGAAATTGGTCGCGTACTGGAAAAAGTCCGGCGAGCCGAGTACCAGCGCATCCACGCGCAGGCGGTCCATCAGGCGATGCATCGCGGCCAGGCGATAGTCATGCACGGCTTTGGTCAGATGTGGCATGGTCTTCTTATCAGAGCGGTCAGGGTAATCAGAGAGAAATGTTGAGACGGCGGATGACGGGCCCCCAGGCATCGGCGTCGCGCTTCATGTAGCGCTCCACCTCCGAAGGCGGGCCCTTGATCGCATCGAGGAACTGGAAGCCCAGCTTCTCCTTGAACTGCGGATCGTCCTGGATGTGGTTGATATCGGCATTGATCTGCTGCACCACCGCTGGCGGCGTGCCGGCGCGGGCGACGATGGCATACCAACCCGGCACCTGCACGTCATAGCCGAGTTCCTTGAAGGTAGGCACCGAGGGCAAGGCCGCCAGTCGCCGATCGCCAGTGACCGCCAGCGGGACCAGCTTCTTGCCCGCGATAAACGGTTGCACGCCGGCTACCACGTTCATCATCACCGGCGTCTGCCCGTTCATCAGGCTCGTCGAACCGCCCGTGCCATTGAACGGCACGTGCTGCATCGTGATGCCAGTGCGCTCCGCCACCAGTTCCATTGCCAGATGCGTGGAGTTGCCGATACCGCCCGACGCGAAGCTGATCTCGCCGGGTCGCGCCTTGGCAAGGCGCACGAAGTCCTGCAAGGTCTGAACATGCAGCGACGGCGATGCCACGAACACGAATGGCGAGTTCGCCAGCATTGCCACGCCCGTCAGGTCCTTGGCCGGCTGGTAGGGGAGCTTGGGATAGAGGTACGGGTTGAAGCTGAGGTTGGAAACACCCGCGAAGAACAGCGTGTATCCATCGGCCGGCTGCCCCAGTACGTATGAAATCGCCAGCGTCCCATTCGCGCCCGGCTTGTTCTCCACGACCACCGGTTGCTTCCACGCCTGGCCGAGCTTCTCGGCCAGCGCGCGCGCCAGTACGTCATTCCCCGTGCCGCCGGCCTGCGGCACCACCAGCCGGACGGGTTTCGTCGGAAATGTCTGTGCCTGTCCGATCAGTGGCAGCACCATCGCCACAGCCATGCTGGCCATCCTTCCCATTAGTTTTCGCAGATCCATGTTGCTTCCCGATGAGTTCTCTCGCCGCCACGATCGGTTGCGATGGCGAGGAATGTACCATGTGGTACATGCATGCCGGAAATTGGGGTTTACGTGAAAACGTGGGCATTGGATCGGGTTGGTGCGTGGTAGTGGCCCTGCATGGGCAACGCAAGGCGCCGGAAGTCGAAACGCGCTCAGGCAGGAGGCCGCCGTGTGATGTGGTTGTCGTGTGCGCGGGAGTAGACCCGGCAACGCGCTTCCTCAAGGGTAGCGGGATCGCGCTCGAGAAAGGCGACGTTGCCGTAGACGAGTTGCTGCAGACGAATGTGCCGAACGTCTGGGCAGCCGGCGATGTCACGAGCTTCCGCGATCCCGTCTTCACTCGCCGATCCGACGAGCCATCGTCGCGTGACTACGACTTCTCCAAGACGGCCATTCAGGCCAACCTGGCGCAGGGATATGCGGAGGTCACGGTGGTGTTGGGGCCGATTTCAAACGCAAGTGATGGTGTGGTGGTAAGGCTGGGCGATTCGGATGAAAGTGTCACGGGGGATGTGCCAGACGGTGTCATGCCGTAAGCACTGGCGACGATGGGGACATCGTGATTTGACAGACACTCGCCGCAGGAATCTCCGATGGGCGCCCGCTATGCGCCCTTCCGCCCCTTGCCAGGCGTCGCCATCTTGCTCGCGAAGTACTTGAGCGCGGCAGTGGTGCCCTTGCGGTCCCCGGTCGTGATCAGGTCCAGTAGCAGCCCTCGCATCGTGGCGACTTCTACCCGCGCGTAGAGTCGGGCCTCTTCCTCGCTAATGTTCATGCTTTGCTGCAGACGCTCGGCCAGCATCGAAGTCCAGCTACCGACGACGTCCTCCAGGAAACCGCTGAAGCGATCGCGATCGCGGATCGCCCTGCCGTAGATCTCGAACAGCAACTGCATCACTGGCAGATAGCCCGGCGCGGAATAGCGGTCCCATGCGGCTTCCATCGCCGCGCCGGTATCCTTGCCGCCCGAGAACGCGCGCATGCGCGCCTGCTGCTCGGTATGTCGCACGCGAAACAGCAGCGCCTGCCAGAAGCCATCGGCAGAGCCAAAGTAGTAGATCAGCATTCGATGGCTGGTGCCCAGCGCATCCGCGACATTGCGCAGCGACAGGTCTCCCAGACCGTGAGCCAGCACGTGTTCTGTGGCGGCATCCAGCAGTTGAACGGCTTGCTCGCTGGATGAGCGGTCCGCGGCGGTGGTTTTGGCTTTCGGCATTCGCTGGGCTCTTGGTTGACGCGGCCCCGGCATGGAACGCCGTACCGCAGCGCGTCAATGTACCACGCAGTACATCATCAGACGCCCCTGGGAGACTCGCGGGACGACACCCCTTCCGCGATCCCGAAGGCTCGATTTGTGAATCGTGAATTCCATTGCTCTGGGCAGCGGCCTATCTTAGGGCGCGATCCGCGCTTCCGCGCATCGACACAGAACGACAAGAAACTGAACGGCACCGTCAGCCCAGCCATGTGCGCGAGCGCCGGACAAGGAGACAGGCATGACCATCAAGATGGGCGGGGCGCGTCTGGCCGCCGCATGGGTTGCGGCATCCGCATTGTCATTCGGCATGGCCGGTACCGCGCAGGCCGCCTGGCCTGAGCGGCCGATCCGGTTGATCGTGCCGGCCGCCGCGGGCGGCACCACCGATATCGCGGCCCGCCTGGTAGGCAAGCGTATGAGCGAGATCCTGGGCCAGCCGGTGGTGGTGGACAACCGTGCCGGCGGCGCCGGCATCATCGGCTCGCAAGCGCTGCTCCTGGCGCCGGCCGACGGCTACACGCTGATGATGGGTAACATCGGGCCGAACGCGATCAACTACGCGCTGTATCGCCAGTTGCCCTACAAACCCCAGGATTTCGCGCCGATCACGATGGTGGTCTCCGTGCCAAACGTGCTGGTGGTCAATGCCAAGGTGCCCGCGCGCAACGTCGCGGAACTGGTGGCGCTGGCGAAGTCCGAGCCGGGCAAGCTGTCGTTCGGGTCGTCGGGCTCGGGCCAGTCGGTGCACCTGTCGGGCGAGCTATTCAAGAAGCGCGCAGGCATCGACATCATCCACGTGCCCTACAAAGGCGCGGCGCCTGCCGTGGCCGATCTGGTGGCGGGCCAGGTGACCATGATGGTCGACAACCTGCCCAGTTCGTTGCCGCAGATCCAGGCTGGCAAGCTGCGCGCGCTGGCCGTGACCAGCGGGACGCGGGTGGCCGAGCTACCTGAGGTGCCGACGATGAAGGAAGCCGGCTTCGACGATTTCCAGGTGACGGCGTGGTTCGGCCTGGTGGCACGCGCCGGCACACCACCGGCGGTGATCGCGCAACTGTACAAGGCTGCGGCAACGGCGCTGGCCGAACCGCAGATCAAGTCGCGACTGGCTGAACTTGGCGGACAGGCGGGCGGCGACACGCCCGAGCACTTCGGCCAGTTCATCGAACAGGAGCGCCAGCGCTGGGCGCGGGTCGTCAAGGACACGGGTATTCCGCAGCAGTAACCGCATCACCGTATCCCAGTCTCATCGGTAAAGGAGTTCTCATGATCGACAAGATCGCGCCCTCGCTCGCCGCCGCGGTGGCGGGCATTGGCGACGGCGCCACGGTGCTGGTCAGCGGCTTCGGCGGCTCGGGCATTCCCGACGAACTGCTCGATGCCTTGCTGGCCCACGGCGCGCGCGACCTCACCATCGTCAACAACAACGCCGGCAACGGCGATGCCGGCATTGCCGCGCTGATCCGCGCGGGCCGCGTGCGCAAGGTCATCTGCTCGCACCCGCGTTCGAACAATGCCGAGGCGTTCATTGATGCGTATCGCGCCGGCAAGGTCGCGCTCGAGTGCGTGCCGCAGGGCACGCTGGTGGAGCGGATGCGCGCCGCGGGCGCCGGGCTCGGGCCGTTCTTCACACCCACGGCGTATGGCACCGCGCTGGCCGAAGGCAAGGAAAGCCGCGTTATCGATGGCACCGGCTACGTGCTGGAACAACCGCTGCACGGCGACTTCGCGCTGATCAAGGCGCACCGTGCCGATCGCTGGGGCAATCTGACCTACCGCTATGCAGGTCGCAATTTCGGGCCGGTGATGTGCACTGCCGCGCGGCACACCATCGTGCAGGTCGACGAGATCGTCCCGCTGGGCGAGATGACGCCGCAACACGTGATGACGCCGGGAATCTTCGTCCAGACAGTGGTCCTGGCAACATCGGGAGACAGCCATGCATGACACCCTGCCCCGCCTCGGCACGCTGCCGCGACTGAGCCGCGCCCAGATGGCGCGCATCGTCGCCCATGACATTCCCGATGGCAGCGTCGTCAATCTCGGCATCGGGATGCCCACGCTCGTATCCGACCAGTTGCCCGACGACCGCGAGATCGTGCTGCACAGCGAGAACGGCATTCTCGGCATGGGTCCGGTTATCCGCGAAGGCGAGACCGACCCGGACCTGATCAACGCCAGCAAGGAGCCGATCAGCCTGATCGCCGGCGCGTCGATCTCGGACCACGCGGTGTCGTTCACCATGATGCGCGGCGGGCATATCGATATCACTGTGCTGGGCGGATTCCAGGTCGCGGCCAACGGCGATCTGGCCAACTGGTCAACCGGCGAGCCCGATGCGATTCCTGCGGTGGGCGGCGCGATGGACCTGGTAGTGGGCGCGGCCAGGCTGTTCGTGATGATGGAACACGTGACGCGCGACGGACAACCGAAGATCGTCGAACGCTGCAGCTATCCGTTGACGGGCATCGGCGTGGTTGACCGCATCTATACCGACCTGGCCGTGATCGACGTTCGGCCCGGCAAGCCATTGCTGGTGACCGGCCTGGTCGAGGGCGTGTCGTTCGAAACGGTGCAGGCGCTATCGGCCGCACCACTCACGCTGGCGACCGACTGCCGCGTGCTAAGGCCAGGGCGCTGAAAGCGTCGACGGATCGGGCAGGATCACCACCAGAACAAAAAAGGGGACAAGCATGACCAGGATGACAACCGGAAAGATGAGCCTGACCGCCCGCATCGCGCTACGCGTGCTGCTAGCCACCACCGCCATTGCCGCCCTGCCGCTTGGCGCTCACGCAGCGGATGCGTGGCCATCCCGCCCGATTCAGTTGCTCATTCCCTACCCGCCCGGCGGCAGCGCCGACCTGCTTGCCCGCCCGCTCGGCGCCAAGCTTCAGGAGCGGCTGGGCCAGCCCATCGTCCTAGACTATCGTCCCGGCGCGGGCGGCACGATCGCCACGCAGGCGCTGGCCCGCAGCAAACCCGACGGCTACACGCTGATCATGGTGCTGGCCGCGCACGCGATCAATCCGAGCCTGTATCCCAAGCTGCCGTACGACACGCGCAAGGACTTCGCGCCGGTCTCGCTGGTGGCCAACCTGCCGTTGATCCTGGCCGGCAGCCCGTCGCTCAAGGCGCGCAACGTGCCCGAACTGATCGCCGCCGCCAAGGCCGCGCCCGGCACCATTACCTTCGGCTCCGCCGGCAACGGCAACACCGGGCATCTGGCGGGCGAACTGTTCGATTCGATGGCGGGTGTCAAGATGACCCACGTGCCATACAAGGGTAGCGCCCAGGTGGTCAACGCCATGCTTGCCGGCGATATTCAACTTACGTTCGACAGCATCTCGACCTCGATGCCGCAGATCCGCGCCGGCCGCATGACTGCGCTGGCCGTGACCAGCGCCAAACGCGCCGCGATGGCGCCCGATGTGCCGACGCTGGCCGAGGCTGGCGTGCCCGGCTTCGACATCAATGGCTGGTATGCCATCCTGGCCCCGGCCGGCACCCCGCGCGCCGTCGTCGACAAACTCAGCAGCGAGATTGCCGCCGTGCTGACCCAGCCGGAACTCCGCTCGCAACTCGCCGCCAATGGTTACGAGCCGGTGGGGTCCACGCCGGCCGCCTTGGGCGCGCACATCGACGCCGAACTGGTGCGATGGAACAAGGTGGTGCGTGAAGCGGGCGTGAAGCTGGAGTAAGGACGCCAGCCTCAGCCCTCAGTCCCCTGCCTTGGGGACCGGATCGAGCACGAAGTCGTAGCGTGCTTCACGAAACGGCCCATCAAAGCCGAAGCGCCGCGCCAGCGGATGGTCGGCGGGCCGCTCCTCGTAGGCCACCTGCAGCGATGGCTTGACGCCGAACACCGCGTCCGAGTCCAGATACGGATCGGCCTGGTTGAACAGGTGCGTGACCAGCCGGCGATGGCCCGGCGCATCGATCATGAAATGCAGGTGTGCCGGCCGCCACGGATGCCGTCTGGTAGACGTGAGCATCTGGCCGACCGGCCCGTCGGTCGGAATCGGATAGCTCACCGGCACGATGGTGCGGATGGCGTAGTCACCCTCGTCGTCGGTGCGATAACGACCACGCAGGTTGCCCGTAGGCTGCGCAGTGTCCTGGCCCGAGTACATGCCGTTCTCCGCGGTCTGCCAGATGTCGAGCACCGCGCCACGCAGCGGCGTGCCATCGGCGGAAAACACCCGACCATGAACCAGCGCCGGCGTGCCTGGCGTGAGGGCCATGTTCTCGCCTGCCGAACGGTCGGGCATCCCGGCGATGTAGAACGGGCCGAATACGGTGGTTTCGGTAGCGCCCGTGGACTGCCGGTGGTTGATCGCATCGACCAGCATCGACACACCCAGCGTGTCCGACAGCAGGATGAATTCCTGGCGGACCAGCCCGTCGCACATCTTGCCGGTATCGGTCAGGAACTGGATGGCGGCGAACCACTCCGCTTCCGTCGGCTCGCACTCGCGCACATAGGCGTGCAGGTGGCGCACCAGCCCTTGCATCAGCGCGCGCAGGCGAGGGTCGGGCGTGTCGGCGAAGCGCGCGACGACCTGCTCGGTCAGCGCGGCTTCGGCGGCTGCGTGGGGCGTTGCCTCCATAGTGTCTCTCCTTTGTGTTGGTTGCCGTGCGCCGATCGCTCTCAGGCCGGGCTCTCGCCGCGCCAGGCGCGTTCCAGCAACGCCCGGATCGGCTCGCGCTCGACCGGCCTCGGGTTGTAGTAGGGATTGGCGCAGGCCAGCGTGGCCGCCTCGTCCAACCCATCCTCGCGCATACCGATGGCCGACAACGCCGTGGCGATACCCAGCGACTGGTTCAGCCGGAACAGCAACGGGCCGGCATCCTGCGCGCGTTCGCCACCCAGCGCCCGCGCCACGCTTGCCAGCGCAAGTGGCGCGGCGGCGTGGTTGTAGTGCGCGGTATGCGGTAGCAAGGTGGCGTGGGTCTGCGCATGGGGCAGGTTGAAAGTCCCGCCCAGCGTGTGGCAAAGCTTGTGATGGATCGCCATGCCAACCGAGCCAAGGCAGGCACCCGCCAGCCACGCGCCGTACAGCGCGTCACCACGGGCGTCGATATCGTCCGGCCGCCGCACCACGGTGGGCAAAGCCCCGGCCAGCGCGCGGATCGACGCCTCGGCCATCAGGCTGATGATCGGGTTGGCGTCCTCGGCGTATATCGCCTCCACCGCGTGCGCCATCGCATTCATGCCGGAGGCAGCGGAAATCTCCACCGGCAACGTCAGCGTCAGTTCGGGATCGTAGAGGACCGTGCGCGGCAGCACGCGCGGGTCGCGGCCGGTCTGTTTCAGGCGTCCTTCGGTCAGGCCGTAGATCGGTGTTACCTCCGATCCCGCGTAGGTGGTCGGTACCGCGATGATGGGTTGCCCCGAAACGAGGGCGATGGCCTTGCCAAGCCCGATGGTGGACCCACCGCCAACCGCCACGTAGCAGTCAGCACCCAGCCGCGCGGCCTCATCGCGTGCGGCGTGAGCCACCTCCACCGGCACATGCATCACCGCCTCGCTGTAGACGCCCGCGGAGCACTCCCCCAGCAACGCGGCCACCCGCTCGCCGAGTGCCCGATGCCCGGGCGTGGTCAGCACCAGAGCCCGCCGCGCGCCTAGCCGCAGCACCTCCTCGGGCAACGCCGCCAACCGGCCCGCGCCGAAGACCACCCGCGACGGCGTGGCCTGATAAACGAACGATTCCATCCCCTCTCCCAAGGCATCAACCCACCGAATGCGCTTCAGTGTAGTCCTGCTTCGCATGACGCACATGCCGGGCGAGCGGGCGACCGAATCGCCCGGTTCACACCTGACTCAATGCGGCAGGACGGTTAGGCCCGTGGCGCCGCTGGAAGTCGTCCTGCGCTCGCTCCGGAGTACGCCGTTCTGATCGAACTCGAACAGCACCGTCGACGACAGGATGTCGCCGCCGGCGAACAGCGGACCGATAAAGGGAAGAAAGCTCTCCGGATGCGGCTTCGAGGTCGCATACGCGTAGACCAGCACGATCGCCCCGTCGCTGGTCGTCGCCTGCGAGGTTGGATTGCCGAGTTGCCCGGTCACGTCGTCGAGGGTGGAGAAGCCCAGGATGAAGCTCTGCATCTGCTCGGGCTTGACATCGATACCAGTCGATACGCAGGCGGCCATGAGGCCGCACACCGCAACCATTGCGTAGAACCGGTTCATATCGTCACCGCCCTGCTTCCTGGGCCGTGACTGCAGACGTGCTGGTCGTCGTGGCCCGAGTCTGGCCGGGCAATACGCCCAGTCCATCCCGTACCTCAAGCATAGAACTTCCGAGGCCCAGGAAAAACGCCCGCAAAAGCGGGCGTCAATGCAGGTGCCAGGTCCGTGGAGCAACGCCAACGGCGTTGCAGACGCATCTCAATGCGATTCCACGTGGCGCTTGAAGTTGTTCAGGATGGCCTGCCAGCCTTGTTGCTGCTGCTCGACCGGGTACTCCGTCTCGGCGACGAAGCTCACCCGCACCGTGACCCCCTGCGGTGCCTCGAGGAACTCGACCTTGGCAGCCCGGTCCCCGAACGCGTATTCGATCAGCTTGTTTTCCACGACCTTCGTGTAGGTACCGGCGAAATCGAAACCCATACTGCCGTCCTTGGCCTCCATCCGCGAAGAGAAGGCACCCCCCTCCCGCAAGTCAACCGTGGCGGCCGTGGTGTGCCAGTCGTCGGACGCGGCATTCCATTGCTTGATGTCTTCCGGCGTCGTATAGGCGTGCCACACCTTTCCGACAGGCGCTGCAACAGTGGTTTCAACGGTAACGTTCATAGACTCTCCCGACTCTCGTTCAAGGCCTCGGCTTGCGCCGTCAAGGCTGGCTCGCCATCCCGGGTGGCAATCAGCGCTTTCGGCGCCAGCGGGATCACGGCCAGGATCAGCCCATACACGGCGGTGGTGGCAATCACGCAGTAGGTGAATCCGTGCGAGGGCACGCTATTGTAGATCCAGGAGCCCAGCAGATCGCCAGCGCGCCCCGAGAGCGCGAGCACCCCGTCCACCAGCATCATCAGGGTGCCTTGCAGGCCGGGCGGGCACGACCGCATCGCAAGGTCGAGATAGGCTGCCGTGGCGATGCCGCCCATCAGCCCGATTGGCGCGGCCAGCACCAGCGCAAGGTCGGCGGAATGGATGAACGCCAACGGGACCATCTGCGGCACGGCGATGATCGTGCCCCACCAAAGCAGCCTGTTCAGCGCCACCCGCTTGCACAGATAGCCATAAAGCAGGAACGTCGGCACAAATGCGGCAGCGAAGATGCCGTTGTAGTACGAGTAAACGGAGTCCGACGCGTGCAATTCGTTGGTCAGGTAGAACTGCAGCGGCGTGGCCGAGCCCGGGGCGAAGTTCCACAGAAAGCAGATCAGCACTGCCGGATAGACGGCCTTGTGTCTGACCAGCCGCCTGACGTTCCCGACGAAATCGGTGGCGCGGGCCAGGGGCCTGTCATAGATCTGGCCGAAGACCGACGGGGGTTTCCAGAGCGCTAGCGCGACGATCAGCAGATTGACAATCGCCACCAGGAAGAACGCTTCCGCCGCCGCCAGATGGTCGGAAACATAGCCGGAAGCAAAGGCGCCCGCCACGACCGGAACGGACCCGATCACGTTCCACAGCGCGCTCAGGCGGCCGGACATGAGCTTTTCCTGGCCGACCAGGGCGATCAGCCCCTGATAGGCGGCCGCGACGAACCGGAATGCCAGCATGGCCATCAGGGTCCCGGCCAGCAGCCCGGTGTACGAGAACCCCGAATACGCCATCCAGACGCAGGCCAGCGCGGTCATCGGCGCGAATATCAGGAAGTAGCCGCGATCCCGTAACCCGAGCGGGTTCCATTGGTCCCGCGCCAGTCCGAAAACGAACGCCACATAGACGGGGATGCCCGTCACTAGCCGAAATGTGGAGATCTGCGTTGCCGTCGCGTGCAACTCGTTCTTGAGGACATACGACGTCTGGATATCGACGAGCGCGCCAGCCGGCGTCGCCAGATAGATGAACAGGGTCAGCCAACCAAAGTACAGCAAGGTTCGGTCGTTGCCCTCGGAGCCCTGATGACCTGAAGCGGCCAGCATCGTCGTATCCACGCGGCAAGACTGCGATGGTGATTCGCTCTGGTCCTGCGACCGGAACGGCTAGCAGCACGGCGCCTTGGAGTGCCCGTGACAGCACACGGCGGCTGCTCGAAATAAGTGTAGGTAAGAAAACGTGGTCGCACCGCGCTCAGGTGTCCGCCCCTTGATCCCGCCGCATGGGTGGGTTTCCATTCACGCCGGGCGGCGACGAAGTAACAGGAAGCCCAGAATGCCCAGTATCGGGCCCGGCAGCAGAATCCAGGAAGTCTTCAACCCCAGTTCGCCGAGGTATGTGGACGCCAGCGCAATGGACACCACGGTCAGCGCGAATCCGATCGAATTCTGAATGGCAAGCGCGCCCCCAACCAACGTTGGCGGGCAGGCCCTGGCCGCCAGGGCCGAGAACTGTGGCGAGTCCGCAATGACGGTCGCCCCCCAGACCAGGAAGAAGAACAGCAGCCAACCCGGCGATAGCGCATCGGCTGCGAATGGCAAGAGCAGGCAGCAGGTGCCGGAGATCGTCAACGCGCCCAGCGCCACGCCGGCGCTATCCACCCAGCGGGTCAGCAGGCCGCCCGCAATGCAGCCAAGGGCGCCGATGCCGATGATCGCGAATGCCAGCGTGGAAATACTGAGTCCACCGAAAACGGACGGCAGCGACGAGCGGGCGACGAGCATCGGCAATACCGTCCAGAACGCGTAGAGCTCCCACATATGCCCGAAGTAGCCCACCGCCACCGCTCTGAACCGGCGATCGCGAAAGGCGCGCAGCGGATTGCCGGGACTTGGCGCACCATGCCGGCGCACCGGCAGATGCGGCCCATTGCCCAGGCAGAGCACCAGCACCGCCGCCGCACAGGCCAGCACCGACGAGCCCGCCATGACGTACTGCCAGGGCCACTGGGCAGCCGCGATACGCAAGCCGTGTGGCAGCGCGGTCCCCAGCGTCAGCATTCCCACCAGCAATGCCAGCGCCGCGCCCGCCCTGTCCGGCGCCCAACTGATGACCAGCTTCATGCCGATCGGATAGATTCCCGCCAGGCACACCCCTACCGCGAACCGAAGCGCGATGGCGGCAGAGAAATCACCGGACAGGCAGGCGAACCACGCGTTGAACCCTGCCCCGAGCAGGGCCGCCAGACCGAAGATCCGGCTCGCGGAGAACCTGTCGGCGAGCCCCAGCAAGGCGAAAGCCATGGTGCCGAGAATGAACCCGGCCTGGACCGCCGCCGTCAGCGTGCCGATGTTGGCTGCCGTCAGCCCCCACGTCCGAACGAGGTCGTCGGCGGCACTGTTGGCGCTGAACCAGAGTGACGTGCCGAACAGCTGCGCAATGGCGATCGTCAGCACCGGCGAGAATTGAACGGATCCCCGTTTCACGGTTGTGTTCGATCCGAGCCTGCGGGATTACCGCTGGGCGACGTCCGGGGTGCTGCGATGATCGATATTGAGCTGCATGAATACCAGGTCGAGCCACTTGCCGAACTTCATGCCAACCTCCTTCATCAGGCCGACCTGCTCGAAGCCAAGCTTCTCGTGCAGGCGGATCGAACTGGCATTTCCGGCCTCGATGGCGCCCACCATGATGTGCTTGTTCAGGTCGCGCGCGCGCTCGATGAGCGCCTTCATCATCAGGCCGGCAATGCCCCGGCCCCGCTGGTCGTTCCGGATATAGACCGAATGCTCCACCGTATGGCGGTAGCCGTCGAAAGCACGCCAGTCGCCAAACGACGCATAGCCCACCACGGCCCCCACCTCGTCCTGCGCAACCAGCACCGGAAAGCCCGCCTTGCGGCGCGCGGCCAGCCAGTCCTTGCGATTGTCCACGTCGACCAGCACTTCGTTCCAGATCGCCGTGGTGTTCGCCACCGCATCGTTATAGATCTCGCAAACCGCTTCCATGTCGTCCGGCGTGGCATCGCGAATCGTGATTTCTGACATTGTTTACCCCTTGTTTCCTGTTCCACCTTTTCAGGCGCAGACGCAAGCATCCGCTACCTCTTCGACCTTTGCAATCGGGCACATCGCAAGCCCTGCCCAACTGGTAGCCACCGACGTGACCGCCCGCCGGCTTGACATCGCGCATCTGGAAGCCCCGATCAACGTGGACGTCACGTCCGACCCCGAGGTCGGTGCCCACCGCGATATCGATCATCTCCCCGGAAATGATTGACGAAAGCGCTTCTGCTCGCACCTTTGCGGCTGATAACCTACCTTTGTCAGAATCGCCCGAGCCGGCCGTGAAAGATCAGAACGCTACAGAATCCGTCCGCATCCGCTTGATCAAGGCCGCGCTGGATGGCGTCCTCGCCGACGACTATCACCACGTCACGACCCACCGCATTGCCCAATTCGCCAAGGAGAATGAGCATGACGTTCCAGATGAACGCAGGTGCCGTGCGCCGATTCGCCAAGGCCATGAGGTTCGGCGCCTGGCTTCAATCGATCACTGAGAGGATGACGCCAGCACCTTTCCGGCTGGTGCAGATCGGCTCGGCCTACTGGCAATCGAAAGCGCTCTACGTGGCGGCGAAGCTGGACCTGGCGACTGTCCTGGGAACGACAACCCTGACGGCATCTGCGCTGGCCAGCCGGGTCGGCGCCAATGAAGATGCGCTCGGACGCCTGATGCGATTGCTTGCAGCCATGGGCATCTTCGAGGAAACGGCCCCCATGGTCTTCCGCAACAACAAGCTCTCCCGGTGCCTGGCGAGTGACGATCCCCAAAGCGTCCGGGCCATGATCCTGATGCACAACTCGGAAACCATGAGCCGCCCATGGTTCGAGCAACTGGAGGCCGGCATCCGCAGTGGCACGCCGCCGTTTCAACTCAGCCACGGCGAGGACCTGTTTGATTACCTGGACCATCACGCCGATTTCGACCAGCTTTTCTCGGAAGCCATGAACAGCGTCGAGGCACTGGCTGGCGACGGCTTTGCCACGGATCTGGATTGGGCCCGGTTCGACCGCATCATCGACGTTGGCGGATCACGGGGCACCAAGTCGCTGGCGATCCTGCGACGCCATCCCAGGTTGACGGCACTGATCGTGGATCGGCCCCAGGTCATCGAGGAAGCCCAACGCTACTGGGCAGAGCACCATGCGGATGGCCTCGAACGCCTGCAATTTCAGGCTGCGGATCTGTTTGAAAGCCTGCCTGCAGCAGGTCCGAAGGATGTCTACCTGTACTCGGCCGTCCTGCATGGCTTTGACGACCCTACCTGCGTGCAGGCATTACTACGGCTGCGCGAAGCCATCGGCAACAGCGGCGCCCGCGCGGCAATCCTGGAGATCGTTGTTCCGGAAAAAGGCGCCGACATCTCCAGCGCATCGTTCGACATGCAGATGTTCGTCGGCAGCCGGGGGCGCGAACGCACCTTGACCGAATGGAAAGCCATCATTCAAGCCGGCGGCCTGACGCTTGAAGAGGTCGTGCGTCTCCGGTCGCTCGGGAGCATTCTGGTGTTGCGTGCGGGGTGAAGAGGACGGTTGCGTTGAGAATGTCGAGCTGGTGCGTTTGGGTCCCCGACGCTACGGAATTCGGATTGAGTACGAAGAAAGCGCACTGATGTACTGCACCCCTCCCGAGGCCGTCGCTCCACGAGTTCTCCCCCTTGCGGCAGATGCACCATACACTGTATATTTGTACAGTATCTCGACTCAGCAGCCCCCGGCCCGCAGCGACGGACCGCCTCCCCCAATTCCTTGACGACCAATTCCATGTCCCAAGACGACACCGCCTTTTTGGAAGACGACACCTCTCAAATCCATGAGCCCCGGCTTTGGCGAGACAAAGGCTGGACGGCGAAGGTGGTGAAGAACGAGGACGGCGAGGGGTGGGCGGTCGAGATGTTCCGCGACGGCAGCGCGGAACCTGCCCTCGTTGGCCCGTGGACAATGGGCAGAAACAAGGTCGATCCGAAGCCGCTCGACGCAGCCGCACACCAGACATTAGTGAAGACGGCATCCGAGGTCATCCGCCGGCACGAGCAGCAACTGCACGCACGGCTCAACAAGCAAGTCTCCATCGAGATCGCCTCGCAGCTCGTGAATGTCAGGCTGGCGATCACGCCAGACGAATTCGAGCCGTTCGGCACACTGACGGCCATTGATTCGTTCGGGGACGTTCTCGCAAGCGTCAATGTGCAACCGGACTTTCGTTTGACGACGGAAAGCGCAACAAGATGGGCCGATGGCGGATTTGGTCAGATCCGGCATTGACGGGGTAGCCAGAGTGACCCCTCAACATACACACCTGGATTGCAGACAATACGAAGATCGCACCTCAAAACCGGAGCCGAGCTTCGCGCAGCTTGGTGAGTTGCACTGAATCTGCCACTAAGGGTGCAAATCAAAAGCGTAGGGGCTCCGTGCGAGCGCGGTACTGCTCTATCCACCTTACAGACTGTGCGATGCCTCCGAATGGAAAGAAATGCAGGCTCACCATTCCATGCGCTTCTGTCAGGCCGGTGGCCAGACGATCAGCATGGCCTCCATGACCTCGCCCGAGCAGGGCGCGCAGCAGGAATGCAGCAGCACCTTGTCGTGACCGCCGGGCAGCGGAAGCGGCTTGCGTTCGATGGTGGTGTTCATCAGTTGGCTCCTCGCGCAATGGCGATGGCAGTGACAGGCTTTGGCAATGCTTGTAGCCACCGGGCAGGTATCACGATGCCAGCGCGCCAATGCGGGATACCTGAGCACCAAGCGTGATCAGCGGGTGCAGGCCACGGAAGGATTTTGGAGGGAGGGGCCGAACTAACAGCGGACCAGTCAGTTCCGCGCGATAGAACATTGGCCGATATCAACGGAACCAGCAGCAGCCCATTCCACGGCCTTCAATCTACCGGTTCAATCCCTCCGCACCACTTCCTGCTTTAGCTCAGCACTAGGCCGAGAGTTCCCCTCGGATGATTTCCGCGCCCGCACTGAGAGCATTTAGCTTGCCTCTTGCCACTCCGCGAGGTAAGGGCGCCATGCCACAGTTAGTGCAAGGATAGAGCTTGTCGGCATCCACGAACCGAAGCGCCTTCCGTAGGGTATTAGCGACTTCTTCTGGAGTCTCAATGGTATTAGTTGCCACGTCAATGGCCCCTACCATCACCTTCTTGCCGCGAATGAGTTCAATCAGGTCAATTGGAACATGAGAATTGTGGCATTCCAGCGAGACAATATCGATGCTGGATTTCTGCAGCTTGGGAAAAGATTCTTCATACTGACGCCACTCAGACCCCAGCGTCTTTTTCCAGTCAGTATTGGCCTTGATGCCGTAACCATAACAAATATGGACAGCAGTTTCACATTTAATCCCTTCAATCGCCCTTTCCAGCGTGGCAACGCCCCAATCGTTCACTTCATCAAAGAAAACATTGAATGCAGGCTCGTCAAATTGAATAATATCAACGCCAGCGGCCTCTAGCTCCCTGGCTTCTTGATTGAGAATTGCAGCGAACTCCCAGGCTAGCTTTTCGCGACTCTTATAATGGTTATCATAGAGCGTATCAATCATCGTCATGGGACCCGGCAGGGCCCATTTAATGGGTTGCCTGGTTTGCTGACGCAGAATCTTGGCGTCTTCAACAAAAACGGGCTTCTGGCGGCTCACAGCGCCAACGACTGTCGGCACGCTCGCATCGTACCGGTCGCGAATTCTAACGGTCTCACGTTTCTCGAAATCAACCCCGCTTAGATTTTCAATAAACGTGGTGACAAAATGCTGACGAGTTTGCTCGCCATCACTGACAATATCAATGCCTGCTTGCTGCTGTTCTTGCAGTGACAAACGCAAGGCATCTTGCTTGCCCTCAATTAGCTCATCGTCTTGTAGCTTCCAGGGCGACCAAAGTTTCTCGGGTTGCGCAAGCCAGGAAGGTTTGGGCAAGCTGCCGGCAGTCGAGGTAGGAAGTAGTTTTTTCATGGCAAATGACCTCGTATGTTCTTGATTGATTAGAGAGCGTAATTATCAGCCCATTGTTCGAGAATGTTCTTGTATGGTTTGATAAAGCGCTCCTCTGCAAACTTTCCCTGCTTAATAGCCAGCTGACTACGCTCCACCCGGTCATAGACAATTTGCGTCAATGAATAATCCTGGTTCTTCAAGCTAGGTTGATATACCTTCCCTGCCGAAGAATTGGCGTTGTAAATCTCGGGCCGATAAATTTTTTGAAATGTCTCCATCGTGCTGATGGTGCCGATAAGCTCAAGATTGGTGTAATCAAGGAGCAGATCACCGAGAAAGTAGAAGGCCAATGGTGCAGAACTATTGGGAGGCATGAAAAACCTAACCTGCAACCCCATCTTTTCGAAATACTGATCTGTCGAGGAGGATTCGTTTTGTTGATACTCGACGCCCAGTATGGGGTGCCTGTTTTCGGTTCGATGATAAGTCTTGCTGCTTGAGGCGCTGATGCAGATGACGGGCGGCTTATTGAAGTTCTCTTTGTAAACATCTGAGTTTACAAAGCACTTGAATAGCTTTCCGTGCAAATCGCCGAAATCATCAGGCGTGCTGAATGTGGATTTATTGTTATTGTGCTCTGGCAGCAATACACTGAAGTCGTAATCGCGAACGTAAGAGGAAAAATTATTTCCCGCAATACCGTCTATGCGTTCGCCGGTCTTTTTGTCGATGATATTGGTTTTCAATATCTCAATCAACGGAAACACTTCGCTACCATCTTGGGTATCAACGCCCATCTCTACGGAAATGATCTCGAGATTGACAGAATAACGATCGCCACTCGGATTATCCCAATACGCCAGGTTATTGAAACGGTTGTCAATCATCCTTAGCGTGTTGCGCAAGTTTTCCTGGCGACTCTCTCCGCGGGCCAGATTAGCAAAGTTGGTTGTTATGCGGGTATTTTCCGATGGCTGATAGTTTTCATCAAAACAAATGTTCTTGATCCTAAATGTAAACGCTTTATTCATTGCCATCTGATGCCCCGGTTTCTGATAGAAAACTTGAATCTATTTCTTGCTTATTGAGCCCGTGCTTCAGGCCGCGACCACTTCCTCAACATTGGCAGATCTTGTATGGCGTGTCAGTTCGACCAACGGCAGTGCACGTTGGACCGCCAGTCTGGCCCGCTGGATCAGGGCCCCGTTCTGCAGACGGTAGTCGACGAAATCCTTGTCGGTCGCGTAGACGCCCAACGGCAAGGTACGTGCTTGGAAGAAGCTGAACAGCGGCCGCAACTGGTGGTCGATCATCAGGGCATGGCGTTCGCTGCCGCCAGTGGCAGCCAACAAGACTGGCTTGTCGATCAATGCATCCTGATCAATGAAGTCGAAGAAATGCTTGAACAGCCCCGTGTAGGAACCGCGGAAGACCGGTGTTGCCACCACTAGGACGTCAGCCTGCTCGACTGCCGCAAGTTCCCGCTCCACCGTGTCAGGCAGTTGAGAGCGCCAGACTGCACCGGCAAGCTGCGGCGCGAGCTGACCCACTTCGACCAGGCGCGGTTCGCACAGGACTTCTTCGGCGATCAGGTCCAACAGGTGCTCTGCCAGGGCAGCAGACTTGGAGGGACGTTGCAGCCCACCGGAGACCGCTACGACGCGGAGTGGAAGTGTCATTTTGGCGTTCATATGGATTAATCTGCGCGGCGCCGGGAAACCCGATGTGCACCGATGCCAGCACGTTGACTAAGCCAACAGTGCGCATTGACAGCAGGCCATCGTCGTTGCTCGCGCGGATCGTTTGGCCAAGGCGGCGCGTTGCTCGCCATTTGCTGCCATCCCGTCAAGGATGGTGCAAACCTGCTGCACGGTTTTGAGCATGCTTTGCCAATCCGCCACGTTGGAGATAAGGCAGCAAGCCACCGCTCAACGGCGAAACCTGCTTAAACGCCGGCGCAATCCGAGCTTGTGAATAATGGCCATGGGGCTCCGGTGAATGCGAACAAACAGTAGGAGCGGATGCTAGCGATAGCCGCGCATGAAGTAAAATGGTTAAAACTCACACATCGATGAATACAATTCATATCGCCGATTGAACGCATCCACGTCGGCGACGTTTGGCAAGTCGCGCAACAAGAGGTGTTGACGGCCAAGATGGACGTGGTGCCCGTGGACTGAGCGTGCGCGGCATCGCCAAACAGATCCTCCTGGGGGCACGCGAGGCGGAGATCGCCAAAGTGGTCGAGTCCACCTCCCAGATGGAGGCGTCTGTCAGCACATCTCGACTTGGTCTTCGTGACGCCTGGGCCTGAGCAGCCCGTTGCTCCCCTAGGGCGGACCTTGCACAACGGCCTGCATCGGGCAACTACAAGCTACCGAGCCTCAGCCGGACCCAGGAGAGGTCTCGCGCATTCCCACCAGTGCGGGACTCGAACAGTTCCAAGCAGCGCCGCTTTTGGTCAGGACGTATCAACCACAGCGCGATTCGTCCGATCTTCCTCTGTCAGAGACTTTCACCCTTTACTCCTTGCGGGTTCGCGGGCGAACACTGTATATTTATACAGTTGTCGCCGCACCCCGGAAAAGCTGGCTCCTGCAGTCGAGCCCGAGCGGCGCCTGCTCTTTCTCTCCTCCACCTCGAAAGGCAATCATGTTCGTGGACCGCACCGAAATCATCAACGCCGCCAAGGCACTGCGCGCCAGCCAGGAAGAATCCAGGTACAGCAAGCTCGTCGCGCTCGCGAACAAGCAACTCAAGGCGATGCAAACGGCAATCCAGAAGGGCAAGGAAGAATTCGAGACCAAACTGGTACTCGACATCAACGAAGACAATCCGCAAGCAGCGCTGGAACCGCGCGCGCAACGGCTAGCCGAAGACCTCAGAGCGCAGGGCTATACCGCGACGGTGACCACGTTTGCCGAGGTCAGCACCGACCGCAAGAACTGGACGCCGAATATCACTGTCGCCATCGGACTGGGCGACTTGGTTTCCGAAGTCGACAGCAATATTGCGGCAAACACGATGACCGACGAGACCGAGGTCGCGCTGGCTGACGAAGCTGTCAGTGAAATGGCCTGACAGCAGGCGGACAATCCGAGATAAGGGACGGCATCACCGGGCTTTGCGCACGGTCGCGTGTTGTGATGGCTGTTCCTACAAGGGAAAGCTGCACGCGATCTTCCTGTGGCACATAGCGAGAAATGAGTTGCCGGCAGGTGGCTTCTGCACGATGCCATTGACCGTCTTCGGCATTGAAATGTGCGGCGCCTCGAGAATGGTTGGCATAACGTCCATCAGGTGAAGGAGCGCATCACGGGGCTTGTCGTCGGGATTGATCCGCGCCGGCCATGACACAACCGTCGGATTCCGCGATCCGCCCAAGTGCGGCACTACCTGTTTCCTCCACTGAAAAGGCGTGTTGCCTGCCCGGGCCCAGCCTATAGGGTAGTGCGGTTCCGATTCGGGGCCGCCCAGTTGCGCGACTCGTTACAGGTTGTCCTCAATCGGCGTTGGCACGCCGTTCAGTGACTTGGTCTCGTTGAACGTACCATCGGAGCCACCTTCGCCAGACGCGCCGTTGTCGCCGACAACGTAGATGATCAGTGTGTTGTCGGCATCCGGGAGTTGCTTGACCGCGTCAAGCAGTCGTCCAACTTCGCGGTCAGTGAAGGCGAAGTATCCGGCATAGTTCTCCATGAACGCGGCATAGAGTTTCTTCTGCTCAGCATTGAGGTTGTCCCATGTGGGCACCCAGTCCGGCCTTGGCGTCAGTTTTGTATCCGGGGGGACGATGCCCATCCTCACCTGACTCTGGAAGACCACCTCGCCGCCCTACCCTGGCGGCCGCTTTTATCCCGCCTGCTCGAGGGGAGTGCATTTCGCCTCGCGTCTTTACTTAGGGGTTCCGAGGGGGTGTCCCGGTTCGTTAAATCTATGTCCCCATATGACAAATGAACGGATTGATCTTCGCAAATAATGGCTGGGTTGGGGCCAGTCGGTATCGGTCTCGATTAAACCCGGCAGCGCTACCCCGAGCCTGTGGCAGTTCTTGATCGACAGGAGCACCAAGCCGGTACTTCCCGTACTTCATATTTGCTGGAAGTGGTAGCGCCAAAAGCCAAGCTCCACAATCTCTCTTCCCGGACCTGCCATGAACTTTCTTGACGGACACCTGTTCCCCGAAAACCAGCAACCGCTGATCATCACCGCTGCGCCTTATGCGCCCTCGTGGGTTCCGTCGGACTTTCCCGAGGAGATCCCTGTCACCATGGAGGAGCAAATCCAGAAAGCAGTGGATTGCTACAACGCCGGCGCCACCGTGCTGCACCTTCATGTGCGCGAACTCGACGGTAAGGGCTCCAAGCGTCTGTCCAAGTTCAATGAGCTTATCGCAGGCGTCCGCGCCCGCGTGCCGGAGATGATTATCCAGGTCGGCGGATCCATCAGTTTCGCTCCTGAAACCGAAGGCGCGGCAGCAAAGTGGCTCTCGGACGACACGCGCCACATGCTGGCCGAACTCGACCCCAAGCCCGACCAAGTGACGGTCACCGTCAATACGTCGCAGATGAACGTTCTCGAGCAGTTCGACCACCGCGACATCGTGGGCAGCTCGATGGAGGATCCCGCGGTCTTCAATGCGTACAAAGAGATGACCGTGCCGGCGCAGCCGGGCTGGGTGGAGGAGCACGTCCGCCGCCTGACCGCAGCGGGGATCCAGAGCGCCTTCCAGTGCTACAACGTCAACAGCTTCGAGTCCGTGGAGCGGCTGATGCGCCGCGGGATCTACAAAGGCCCGCTAGTCATGAACTGGGTGGCGATTGGCGGCGGCATGGACTCGCCGACCGTCTACAGCCTCGCCAACTTCATGCGCGGTGTGCCGGATGGCGCAGTCGTGACGGTGGAAAGCTCGGTACTCAACGTGCTGCCCGTCAACACCATCGGTATTGCAATGGGGCTGCATGTTCGCTGCGGCACGGAAGATAATCTCTGGAACCAGACGCGGACGAAGAAGATTGGCACCGCAGCACAGATCGAGCAACTGGTGCGCATCTCTCGCGAGCTGAGCCGCCCGATCGCTACCGCTAAGGAAGCGCGCGAAATGTGCAAGATCGGCGTGTTCTATGACACGGTAGAAGAATCGCTGGAGGCCAACGGGTTCGCACCCAATCGAAACGGTGGACGTCAAGGCTTCCTGCAGAAGGCTGCCTGATCAGGCTTCTGCTCTTCGGGCCTTAGTGCCCCTTCGAACGTCGATGTCTGCGCCGCCCTCTCAATTTGAGAGGGCGTTTTTCTTGGCTCATCGCCGGCTTCCGCAGAGGGCTGATGGCTGGCGGCTGAGTCGGGCCAGGAGCGGGAATTCGATGGTCCGCGCGCCAAAGGCGGCGTTGCCCCAATTTCAGCCACTAGTTGAAGGACCTGCACAAGACAGGACTGCCCGACCCGACCATCGTGGCTGGAGCCTATCCGATTGACGCGCGCCTCCATTGATTGCCACTTTCCAACAAGCAATATCGCGGGGCAGCTAGCTAATAACACCTAGACATCGGAGCGACGACGCTACTTCGCTCGGGAACGGCCGATGGTCTTTTCTGTTGCACGCACCGAAGGTTTCTGGTCGCCGAAAGCCGCCCTCGCCAACACGTTCTACAACACCCTTCACCCCCTCCCCAAGCACCCACTCAGGCCATGGCCCTCGATGCCACCCGCCCTCCAGGCGCTGCCCCCCAATCACCAAATCACCCATCACCGCAGCCACCACGCTGTGATAAATGGCAACCCGCCTCCCGGCGCCGCGTCCGCCATAGCCGCGACCGTGTAAACTCCCCCCTTTTTCCCATCCTGCCGACATGACGCAAGTGCCACAGCGCACGGGTTTCAGCGGCCCGAAACTGCTGCGCGTGCTGGCGCGCCTGACCGAGACCGACGCCGCTGGCGCCGTGCCGTCGCTGTCCGCCGTAATGAGCCGGTGGCTTGGCTGGACCGACGCCATCGCGCTGTCGGCCGCGCTCAACGGCAGTCCGCCGGAAGTGCCGTCCGCCACACCGGCGCGTCCGGGTAGCGAACGGGGCATCGGCGACGCCACCGGCACTCATGTGCGCGCCATGCTGACCGCCGCGATTACCGGGCAAGGCATGCCGTCTGACAGCCGCCGCCGGATGCCGACTCGGACAGCCGCGTCCGATCCTGCCGAGGCCGACTTCGCCGTTCATCGCCAGCGCTATATCGCGTTGCAGCAGCAGATGGAACGCGAAATCGCCGGCCTGCGCGGGCGGCTGCGGGCCGCACTGGCGTCGCGCACGCCGCAGGCAGCCCGGCTGGCCATGCTGGATGCCGTCATGGAACAGGTACTTGGCGCGCGCGAACAGGCAGTGCTTGCCGCAGTGCCGGGAATGCTGGAACCGCATTTCACGCGGCTGCGCGACGCCGAGGGCGCGTGGCTAAACGTATTTCGCAGGGACATGCAGAGCGTATTGCTGGCCGAGTTGGAAATCCGATTCCAGCCCGTGGACGCCCTGCTCGCCGCCCTGCGCGAAATCTGATCGAACCATATGAACAGACACCTCACACCGCTCGTCGCGCCACTCGTCGTCTTCCTGGCTGGCCTCGCCGTCGTCGGCTGGGTCGGCGCCGGCTATGCGGGCACGAATGCGCTGGCGCTGGCCGTCACGCTGCTCATTGGCGGGTTTTACGTAGGCGGCGCGTTCGAACTGCGCCGCTACCGCCAGGCCACAGCCACCCTGCCCGTCGCGCTTGCCAACCTGGCCGCGCCGCCGACCAGCCTCGGCGTGTGGCTCGACAGCCTGCATCCCAGCCTGCGCAATGCGGTACGCCTGCGCGTGGAGGGCGAGCGCGTTGCGCTTCCTGGCCCGTCGATGACGCCGTATCTGGTCGGCCTGCTGGTGCTGCTGGGGATGCTCGGCACCTTCCTCGGCATGGTCGGCACGCTACGCAGCACTGGCGTCGCACTGGAAAGCGCCGCCGACCTGCAGGCGATCCGCGCCTCGCTGGCAGCCCCGGTCAAGGGTCTTGGCTTCGCCTTCGGGACGTCTGTGGCTGGCGTAGCCACCTCGGCCATGCTCGGGTTGCTTTCGACGCTTGCCCGCCGCGAGCGCGTGCAAGCGGCGCAGATGCTGGACGAGCGCATCGCCACCACGTTGCGCACGCATTCGCGCCATCACCAGCACGACACGGTCTTCGCCCTGCTGCAACGCCAGGCCGAACTGATGCCCACGCTGGTGGATCGGCTGGAAACCATGGCCACGACGATGGCCCGCCAGAACGAAGCCCTCGGCGAGCGGCTGTCGGCCAGTCAGGATGCCTTCCATACGCGAACCGAAGCGGCCTACGCGCTGCTGGCCGATACCGTGGGGCAGTCGCTGAAGGAAGGCATCGCGGACAGCGCCCGGGCCGCCAGCGCGGCGATCCAGCCAGCCGTGGACACCACCATGACCGGCCTCGCCCGCGAAGCCGCCACCATGCGCGACACCGTCACGCAGACCGTACGACAGCATCTGGACGACCTCTCCACCCGCTTCGGCGCCACCACTACCGCCGTGGCCGAGACTTGGCGTCAGGCGCTCGCCGAACACCAGCAGGTGAACGCCTCCCTGACGTCGGACCTGCGCGCATCGCTTGATGGCTTCGGCGAAACCTTCGCGCAACGCTCGACGGCACTGGTCGACGGCATCAGCACGCGCCTCGACACAGCCGCCGCCGACGCCGCCAGGACGTGGGATACCACGCTGTCGCGCCTCGAACATACGGGCGAATCGCTCGCCAGCGCCAACCGCAAGGCGATGGCCGACGCCTCGGCTGCCTTCGCGCAGCACGCCGCCGACGTCGCCGGGACAGTCAACCAGTCGCACGCCAACTTGCAATCGCAATTGGCGGCACAGGAAACGGAGCGCCAGACGGCGCTAGCCGAACGCGATGAAGCGCGGCTTGCCGCGTGGCGCGACACGCTGGCGACTATGGCCGCCACGATGCGCGACGAGTGGCAACAAGCCAGCTCGCAATCGGCTGCCCATCAGCAGGATGTCCGCGATGCCCTGACGCAAAGCGCCCGCGATATTGCCACGCACGCCGAGGCTCACGCGACCGGCACGCTTGCCGAGATCGACCGCCTGCTACAGACCACGACCACGCAGCAATCGGAACTGGCCGCACGTGACGAACAGCGACTCGCCACATGGCGCGACACGCTGGCAGCCATGGCCGCCACGATGCGCGACGAGTGGCAACAGGCCAGCTCGCAATCTGCGACCCACCAACAGGCCGTTCGTGACGCCCTGGCGCAAAGCGCGCGCGACATCGCCACGCACGCCCAGGCTCACACCACCGGCACGCTTGCCGAAATCGACCGTCTTCTGCAAACCACAACC